>Ga0207951_100043_pt1 | contig 105729 bp, 101 predicted proteins | sample Subbio12Aug_8Bad_FD_184830 | JGI IMG/M metagenome (GOLD analysis project Ga0207951, IMG submission 184830) | Serpentinite rock and fluid subsurface biosphere microbial communities from McLaughlin Reserve, California, USA - CR12Aug_8Bad (SPAdes) | ecosystem: Environmental > Terrestrial > Deep... | reverse complement strand
TGCATCATCTACCAGGACGACGAGTTCGGCCTCGAGGTGCTGCGCGGTGCCGAAGCCGGGCTGCAGACCATCGGCGTGAGCCTGGTCGAGCGCACCAGCTTCCGGCGCGGCGCCACCGACTTCTCCAGCCAGGTCGCGCGCATGCGCGCGGCCAACTGCGACTTCGTCGTGATGGGCACCATCATCCGCGAGACCATCGGCACCATCGCCGAGGCCCGCCGCACCGGCTTCAACCCGAGCTTCCTCGGCTCGAGCGCCTCGTACACCGATCTGATCCACCGCCTCGGCGGCCGCCCGATGGACGGCCTGGTCGCAACCATGACCGCCGCCCACCCCTACCTCGACGACGCCTCGCCGCAGGTGCGCTTCTGGGCCAACAAGTACCGCACCAAGTTCAACACCGACCCGACCGTGTTCTCGGTCTACGGCTATGCCGGCATCGATGCCTTCATCCGTGCAGCAACGGCGGCCGGCCCCACGCTGACCACCGACAGCTTCATCCGCGCGATGGACACCATGGTCATCCCGCGCGACATCTTCGGCAGCCCCGAACTGCGCTTCGGCCCGAGGCAGCGGCTGGGCAGCAACCTGATCCGGCTGTCCGAGATCCGCGAGGGCCGCTGGCACGTGATCAGCGACTACATCGGCACGCCCTGAGGTCGCGCGCGGCTGGGACCCCAGCTTCGCCGGCCGACGCAGCCGCCCCGCCGGGCGGCTGTTTATTCGCCCTCGGGCAAGGCCCGGCCCGGCGACATACCGTTTTGGTCTGCACGAATCGGTACGTATAATTCGCGCATGCCGAACGCCGCCGACCTGACCGTCACCGTCGCCGAGCGCGGCCAGATCACGCTGCCCAAGCCGGTGCGCGACGCGCTCGGTCTGGCCAAGGGCAGCAAGCTCAGCGTCGAGGTCGACGGCGGGCGCATCGTGCTGCGCAAGGAGGTCGACGACGCGATCTCGCGGCTGCGCGGGCGCTTTCGCCTGCCGCCGGGCGTGAGCACCGACGACGTCATGCGCGAGCTGCGCGGGCGCGCCCCCGGTGACCCGGTCGACGTCTGATGATCGCCGTCGACTCCTGCGTGCTGATCGACCTGCTCGGCGACGACGCCCGCGCCGCGCTCGCCGAACAGGCGCTGCGCGACGCGCTGGCGCGCGGCCCGGTGGTCGCCTGCGACGTCGTTCTCAGCGAGGTCGTCTCGGGCCTGGGCTATGGTGCCGAGCTGCTCGACGCGCTCGAAGGCGCCGGCATCGGCTACTCGGCGACCGAGTCGCGCTCGGCGGTGCGCGCCGGCGAGATGCAGCGCCGCTACAAGGAGCGCCGCCTGGCCGCCGGGCTGCCCGCTGCCGGCCCGCGCACCGTGCCCGACTTCCTGATCGGCGCGCACGCGCTGCTGCAGTGCCAGGCGCTGATCACGCGCGACGCCGGTTTCTTCCGCGACTATTTCAAGGGCCTCAAAGTCATCGTGCCGCAAGGCGCCTGAGCGACGATGCCCGGCCCCGCCCCACACTGCCGTACCCGTACCCCGCCTTCCCGTAAACGCCCAGCCACCGCCCAGCCCACGTCGAAAGGATGCCCACGATGCTTGCCCCCGCCCACGCCTACGCCAAGACCCTGAAGTCGTTCAAGACCGCCTCCGGCAAGGAGGGCCTGCTGTACTCGCTGCCGGCGCTCGCGAAGATCCATCCCAACGTCAACCGGCTGCCGGTGTCGATCCGCATCGTGCTCGAGAGCGTGCTGCGCAACTGCGACGGCAGGAAGGTCACGAAGGAGCACGTCGAGCAGCTCGCCAACTGGCGGCCCGACGCGGCGCGCAGCGACGAGATCCCGTTCGTCGTCGCGCGCGTCGTGCTGCAGGACTTCACCGGCGTGCCGCTGCTGGCCGACCTCGCCGCGATGCGCAACGTCGCCGCCGCGCTGGGCAAGGACCCCAAGACCATCGAGCCGCTGGTGCCGGTCGACCTGGTCGTCGACCACTCGGTGATGATCGATCACTACGGCCACAAGCGCGCGCTCGACCTCAACATGAAGCTCGAGTTCGAGCGCAACCGCGAGCGCTACGAGTTCATGAAGTGGGGCATGCAGGCCTTCGACACCTTCGGCGTCGTGCCGCCGGGCTTCGGCATCGTGCACCAGGTCAATCTCGAATACCTCGCGCGCGGCGTGCACAAGCGCCGCGACAAGGTGCACTACCCCGACACCCTGGTCGGCACCGACAGCCACACGACGATGATCAACGGCATCGGCGTCGTCGGCTGGGGTGTCGGCGGCATCGAGGCCGAGGCCGGCATGCTCGGCCAGCCGGTGTACTTCCTCACGCCCGACGTCGTCGGCTTCGAGCTCACCGGCGCGCTGCGCGAGGGCGTGACCGCCACCGACCTGGTGCTGACCGTCACCGAGATCCTGCGCAAGCACAAGGTGGTCGGCAAGTTCGTCGAGTTCTTCGGCCCCGGCACCGAGAGCCTGGCGCTGCCCGACCGCGCGACGATCGCCAACATGGCGCCCGAGTACGGTGCGACGATGGGTTTCTTCCCGGTCGACGGCAGGACGATCGAGTACTTCAGGGGCACCGGCCGCAGCAAGGCCGAGATCGAGGCCTTCGAGGCCTACTTCAAGGCGCAGAAGCTGTTCGGCATCCCCAAGGCCGGCGAGATCGACTACACCAGCGTCGTCCGGCTCGACCTGTCGACGGTCGCCCCGAGCCTGGCCGGCCCCAAGCGCCCGCAGGACCGCATCGAGATCACGCACCTGGCCTCGAAGTTCGGCGAGCTGTTCAGCCAGCCGGTGGCCGACAACGGCTTCAACCAGCCGGCCGAAAAGCTCGGCCAGGTGTACAAGACCGCCGACGGCATCGACATCCGCAACGGCGACGTGCTGATCGCCGCGATCACCAGCTGCACCAACACCAGCAACCCCGGTGTGCTGCTGGCTGCCGGCCTGCTGGCCAAGAAGGCCGTCGAGGCCGGGCTGAAGGTGCAGCCGCATGTCAAGACCTCGCTCGCGCCGGGCTCGCGCATCGTCACCGAGTACCTGACGAAGGCGGGCCTCCTGCCCTACCTCGAGAAGCTCGGCTTCGCGGTCGCGGCCTACGGCTGCACGACCTGCATCGGCAACGCCGGTGACCTGACCCCCGAGATCAACGAGGTCATCACGAAGAACGACCTGGTCTGCGCCGCGGTGCTGTCGGGCAACCGCAACTTCGAGGCGCGCATCCACCCGAACCTGAAGGCCAACTTCCTGGCCAGCCCGCCGCTGGTGGTGGCCTACGCGATCGCCGGCAACGTCACCCGCGACCTGATGACCGAACCGGTCGGCCTGGGCAAGCGCGGCAAGCCGGTCTACCTCGGCGACATCTGGCCGAGCAGCGACGAGGTCTACCGGCTGATGAAGTACGCGATGGACGCCAAGGCCTTCAAGGAGAACTACGGCAAGGTGCACGCCAAGCCCGGCAAGCTCTGGGAGCAGATCAAGGGCGTCAAGGGTCAGGTCTACACCTGGCCGCAGAGCACCTACATCGCGCAGCCGCCGTTCTTCGAGGGCTTCGAGATGCGGCCCAGGGCGCTCGATGCCGGCGTCCGGGGCGCGCGCATCATGGCCTTGTTCGGCGACTCGATCACCACCGACCACATCTCGCCGGCCGGCGCGATCAAGGAGCAGTCGCCCGGCGGCCAGTACCTGATCGACAAGGGCGTGGCCAGGGCCGACTTCAACAGCTACGGCTCGCGGCGCGGCAACCACGAGGTGATGATGCGCGGCACCTTTGCCAACGTGCGCATCAAGAACCTGATGATCCCGGCGCAGGCCGACGGCGCGCGCGTGGAAGGCGGCCTGACGCTGTACCAGCCGAGTGGCGAGCAGATGTTCATCTACGACGCGGCAATGAAGTACATGGCCGCCGGCGTGCCCACCGTGGTCTTCGCCGGCGAGGAGTACGGCACCGGCTCGAGCCGCGACTGGGCGGCCAAGGGCACGCAGTTGCTGGGCATCAAGGCCGTCGTCGCCCGCAGCTTCGAGCGCATCCACCGCAGCAACCTGATCGGCATGGGCGTGCTGCCGCTGCAGTTCAAGGCCGGCGACTCGTGGCAGAGCCTGGGCCTGCAGGGCGACGAGGTGGTCGACGTCGTGCTCGGCGACGAGATCCGGCCGCAGGACGAGGCGAAGCTGGTCATCACCAGGGCCGACGGCGCCAGGCGCGAGCTGACGGTCACGCTGCGCATCGACACCGCGATCGAGGTCGACTACTACCGCCACGGCGGCATCCTGCCGTTCGTGCTGCGCCAGCTCCTTGCGGCCTGACAGCGTCTGACCACAGGCGTCATGGTGCCGATCGCCGACCAACCCGCCGGTGACCGGGCCATGGCGTTCAGCCTTGCCGATCCGCCGCCGGGTTTTGCCCTCGACCCGTACCCGTACTACGCCCGGCTGCGCGCGCAGGCCCCGGTCTACGAGCTCGCGCCGGGCGCGCTGCTGCTGACGCGCTATGCCGACGTCGCCGCGGCCTACCGCGACCTGCCGGTCAGCTCCGACAAGCGCGCCGAGTTCGGCCCCCGGTTCGGCGTCGGCACGCCGCTGTACGAGCACCACACCAGCAGCCTGGTCTTCAACGACCCGCCGCTGCACACCCGGGTGCGGCGGCCGATCGTCACCGCGCTGAGCCCGCGCGCGCTCGCGCGCATGGAGCCCGGGCTGGCTGCGCTGGTCGAGCGCCTGCTCGACGCGCTGGCCGCTGCGCCGGCGCCCGACCTGATCGCCGATTTTGCTGCGCGCATCCCGATCGAGGTCATCGGCAACCTGCTGGCCGTGCCGGCCGACGAGCGCGGCAGCCTGCGCGAGTGGTCGCTGGCGATCCTCTCGGCGCTCGAGCCGGCGCCGGCGCCGGCGGTGCTGGCGCGCGGCCACGCCGCGGTCGTCGAGTTCAAGGACTGGCTGCGCGGGCTGGTCGCCGAGCGCCGCCGCCGCCCGGGCGACCCCGAGGTCGACGTGCTGACGCGGCTGATCGTCGGCGACGGCGAGCCGCTGAGCGACGACGAGCTGCTGCACCAGTGCATCTTCCTGCTCAACGCCGGCCACGAGACGACGACCAACCTGATCGGCAACGGCGCGCACCTGCTGCTGACCCACCGCGACCAGCTCGAGCGGCTCGTCGCCGACCCTGCGCTGATCGCCAGCGCGGTCGAGGAGCTGCTGCGCCACGACAGCCCGCTGCAGCTCAACAACCGCGTGACGACCGCGCCGGTCACGCTGGGCGGGCGCGGCTGGCCGGCCGGCACCTTCCTGACCCTGGCCATCGGCGCGGCCAACCACGACCCCGCGGTCTTTGCCGACCCCGACCGCCTCGACCTCGCGCGTCGGCCCAACCCGCACCTGGCCTTCGGCCACGGCGCGCACGCCTGCGCCGGCATGAACGTCGCCCGGCTGGAGGCGCGCATCGCGATCGGCCGGCTGGTCGCGCGCTTTCCGCGGCTGGCGCTGGCCGGCACCCCCGAGCGCGACCCGCGCGTGCGGTTTCGCGGCTTTCGCCGGCTGCCGGTGCGGCTGGACTGAAGCCCGGGGCCGCCGCAGCCCTCAGGGATACGGCCCGGGCGACGGCGGCGACGGGTCGCACAGCAGGTCGATCGGGAAGGCGCCGTCCTCGACGACACGCTGCTGGGCATCGAAGGTGATGCGAAACCAGCGGCAGTCGGCGGTCGGGAAACGCCAGGACCAGACGACCCAGCCGCGCCAGCCCACGCCCTGCTTCTCGGCCGGGCGGCCGACCAGGCGCAGGACCTCGTCGGCGTGCATGCCGATGCGCAGGCTGGCCAGGCGCTGCTCGCCGAGCACCTGCTCGCTGCGCAGCACGCGGCCAACGGCGTCGACGTCGACCATGTAGGTCTCGCGCCCCATCGGCCCGCGGGCAAACTCCAGCCGCGTCACGCCCTCGGGCATCGCGTAGCGGCCGGTGGGCTGGCCCAGCGCCCGCACGGCCTCGGCCTGGGTCTGGCCGGGCAGGACCTGCGGCGGCGTCAGCAGCGCGCAGCCGGTGGCGGCCAGCACCAGCAGGGCGGCGGCAACCCGGCGCATGGCCGGCCGTAGCGTCGGGACAGGCTTCATCGGCCCACAGCGTGCCGCGTCTGCCATGTCCCTGCGGCCGGGTCGGACTCCGCCCCCGCCGGCGCGGGTCCGGCTAAGCGCGCCGCTTCCAGGCCAGCACACGCGGCAGCACCAGCACGGCAGCGACGACCAGCAGCAGCGCCAGCGACATCGGCCGCTCGACCAGGATCCAGGCACTGCCCTGGCCGATCGCGATCGCGTTGCGCAACTGCGCCTCGGCCAGCGGCCCCAGGATCAGGCCGACGATCACCGGCGCGACCGGGAAGTCGTAGCGCCGCATGACGACGCCGAGCAGGCCGATGGCCAGCATCAGGTACAGGTCGAAGGCGCTCTGGCGCATGCCGTAGACGCCGACGGTGGCAAAGACCAGGATGCCGGCGTAGAGCGGCGCGCGCGGGATCTTCAGCAGCTTGACCCAGAGCCCGACCAGCGGCAGATTGAGCACCAGCAGCATGACGTTGCCGATGAACAGGCTGGCGATCAGCGCCCAGACCAGCGCCTCGCTGGTCTGGAACAGTTGCGGCCCCGGGTTGAGCCCGTAGTTCTGCAGCGCCGACAGCAGGATCGCCGCGGTCACGCTGGTCGGGATGCCCAGCGTCAGCAGCGGCACCAGGGTCGCGGTGACGGCGGCATTGTTGGCCGCCTCGGGGCCGGCGACGCCCTCGATGGCACCGCGGGTGCCGAATTCGTCCGGGTGCCGGGTGAGCCTGCGCTCGGTGGCGTAGCTCAGGAAGGTCGGGATCTCCGAGCCACCGGCCGGGATCGTGCCGAACGGAAAGCCGATCGCCGTGCCGCGCAGCCAGGCCGGCCACGAGCGGCGCCACTCGCCGCGCGTCATGTGGACCTTGCCCATGCGGTTGACTTCGCTGACGCTGCGCCCCTCGTAGAGCGCGTTGTAGAGGCATTCGCCGACGGCGAACAGGCCGACCGCGACCAGCACCACCTCGAAGCCGTCCATGAACTCGGGGATGCCGCCGGTGTAGCGCACCTGCGCAGTCACCTGGTCGATGCCGACCAGGCCGAGCGCCAGGCCGATGAACAGCGCGGTCAGCCCGCGCACGCGGCTCTTGCCGAGCACCGCGCTGACGGTCACGAAGGCCAGCAGCATCAGGCCGAAGTATTCGGGCGGGCCCAGTCGCACGGCCCACTCGGCGACGGTCGGCGCAAACAGCGCGACCAGCACGGTGGCCACCATGCCAGCCAGGAACGAGCCGATCGCGCTGGTGGCCAGCGCCGCGCCGGCGCGGCCGTGGCGGGCCATGCGAAAGCCCTCGAGCGCGGTGACCATGGTGCCGGTCTCGCCGGGCGTGTTGAGCAGGATCGAGGTCGTCGAGCCGCCGTACATGGCGCCGATGTAGATGCCGCAGAAGAAGATCAGCGACGCGGTCGGCTCGACCTGCGCGGTGATCGGCAGCAGCATCGCCACCGTGACCGCCGGCCCGAGCCCGGGCAGCACGCCGATGGCCGTTCCGATCGCGCAGCCGACGAAGGCCCACAACAGGTTGACCGGCGTGCCCGCGGTCGCGAAGCCGCCGAGCAGGTCGCTCCAGATTTCCATGTCGGCTCCTGCGCGGCTACAGCCAGCCGGTGCCGGTCAGCCCGGGCAGGTTGACGTCGAGCACCAGCGTGAACAGCCAGAACACCGGCGCGGCCAGCAGCAGCCCGGTTGCGGCATCGAGCAGCACCTGCCGCGGCCCGCCCCAGCGCCGCCCCTGCGCGCTGCGCAGCCCGTGCACGGCCAGCGTGTAGCAGATGGCGCAGGCCAGCACGAAGCCGACGCGCTCGATCAGCGTCGCATTGGCCAGCAGGCCGGCGGCCACCCAGGCCAGCGCGACCCAGTCGCCGCGCGGCGCCCCCGAGGGTGCCTCGAGCTGGCGAAAGCCGCCGCTGAGCGCCTCGTGGAGCAGCCAGCCCCCGCAGACGGCCAGCGCGGCCGCGACCACCCAGGGCAGGAAGTCCGGCCCGATGCCGGCGTAGCCGGCCTGCGAGGGGATGCCCGCTGCGCCCCAGGCCAACAGCGCGGCCAGCAGCAGCGTGCCGGCGCCGATCGCCGCCTGGGCGGCGCGCGACGAGCGCGCTGCACTCATGCCTGGGCCCTGCGGCATGACATCAGACCATGCCGGCCTTGACCATCGTCGCGCGCAGCGCGGCGAAGTCGCGGTCGACGAAGTCGGCGAACTCCTTGCCGGTCAGCAGCGCCGGCGTCCAGTTGTTCTTCTCGAGCGCCTCGGCCCAGGAGCGGTGGCGGGTCGCGCGCACCACGCGCTCGGTCAGCGCGCGGCGCTGCGCGTCGTTGATGCCGGCGGCGCCGTAGACGCCGCGCCAGTTGCCGATCACGACATCGATGCCCTGCTCGCGCAGCGTCGGCACGTCGAAGCCGCGCAGGCGCGCATCGGCGGTGACGCCGATGGCGCGCATGCGCCCGCTCTCGATGTACGGCCGGAACTCGCTCAGGCCACTGCCGCCGACCGTGACGTTGCCGCCGAGGATCGCAGCAACGGCCTCGCCGCCGCCGCGAAACGGGATGTAGTTGATGCGCGCCGCGTCGACGCCGACCGCGCGCGCGATCATCGCCGCGGCGATGTGCTCGGTGCTGCCGCGCGAGCCGCCACCCCAGCGCACGCTGCCCGGGTCGCGGCGCATCTGCGCGACCACGTCGGCCATCGTGCGCAGCGGCGAGTCGGCCGGCAGCACGAAGACGTTGAACTCGGTGGTCAGCCGTGCGATCGGCGTGATCTGCGTGATCGACACCGGCGGCCGCCCGGTGATGATGCCGCCCAGCATGACCGCGCCCATCACCATCAGCGCGTCGGCGTCGCCGCGGCTGGCGTTGTAGAACTGCGCCAGCCCGATCGCGCCGGCCGCGCCGCCGCGGTTCTCGAAGGTCACGCTGCGGGCCGCGCCGCTGTCGGTGAGCGCCTTGCCCAGCGCGCGCCCGGTGGTGTCCCAGCCGCCGCCCGGGTTGGCCGGGATCATCATCCGCATCGTCACCTCGGCGCGTGCGGCGGCTGGCAGCAGGCCGGCGGCAGCCAGGGCGCCCAGGGCTTTCAGGAAGTCATCGCGTCGCATCGTCGTCTCCTCGGTTCGTGGGGCCTCAACGGCACGCCGATGTTGCGCGCGCCGGCTGTCGAAGCGCTGTCAGTGCCCTCGGGAAAAGCCCGGGGTCCGGCGCTGCCGATAATCGTGGCCAGACGATGAAGCTGCTGCTGATCGAAGACGAGCCGGCGATGCAGACCACGCTCAGGCGCAGCCTCGAGCGGCGTGGCGCGCAGGTCGTGCTGTGCGGCGACGGCGCGCGTGCGCTCGACCGCTGGCGCGCCTGCGTGCCCGACGTGGTGCTGCTCGACCTCAGCCTGCCGGGGCAGGACGGCCTGGACGTGCTCGCCCAGGCCCGCACCGAGGGGCTGGACACGCCGGTGCTGATCCTGACCGCGCGCGGCACCGTCGGCGACCGCATCCTGGGCCTCGACACCGGCGCCGACGACTACCTGGCCAAGCCCTTCGACCTCGACGAGCTCGAGGCCCGCGTGCGCGCGCTGGCCCGCCGCGCGCCGGTCGCGCGCGGCGAGGCCCCGGCCGCGCCAGCCTTCTGCGGCCTGCGCGCCGAGCCGCAGGGCGCGATCACTCTCGATGGCCAGCCGCTCGAGCTCAGCGGCCGCGAGGCGGCGCTGCTGCGCGCGCTGCTGGCCAGGCCCGGGCACGCGCTGGCCAAGGAGCGCCTGAGCGAGCTGGTCTTTGCCGGCGACGCCGACGTGCAACCCGACGCGATCGAGGTCGTGGCCTACCGGCTGCGGCGCCGGCTGGCCGGCACGCGCGCGCAACTGGTGACGCTGCGCGGCCTGGGCTACCTGCTCAAGGACGCCGGGTGAGCGTGCAGCCCGCCGCGATCACCAGGCCGCCGCGCCGCCGGCTGTCGCTGCGGCGCTATCTGCTGCTGGGCATCCTGGTGCCGGTGCTGGGCTTCGTCGCGCTGGGCTCGCTGGCGCTGCACCGCCAGGCGCTGATCGCTGCCGACACCGCCTACGACCGCACCCTGCTGGCCTCAGCCAAGTCGATCGGCGAGCTGCTCGACGTCGGCGGCGAGCCGGGCCGGCCGCGGCTGCGCTCGACGCTGCCGTACAGCGCGCTCGAGGCCTTCGAGGCCGACAACCGCAGCCGCTTCTACTTCCGGGTCCAGGGCTTCGAGGGCGAGCTGGTGATGGGTTTTGCCAACCTGCCCGCTGCGCGGCCCGACGGCGGCGCGCGCAACGTCTACGCCGCACTGGTGCACTTCTACGACGAGACCTACCGCGGCCAGCCGGTGCGCATGGCGGTGCTGCGCCAGCCGGTGTCGGGCACGCTGGGCCATGGCATGGCCACCATCCAGGTCGCCGAGACGCTCGAGCTGCGCCAGCGGCTGGCGCAGCGGCTGCTCGTGCAGATGCTGGTCCAGCAGGCCCTGCTGCTGGCGCTGATCGCCGCGGTCGTGGTCGCCGTCGTGCAGCGCGCGACGCGGCCGGTGCGCGAGCTCAGCGCACGCCTGCGCGAGCGCGCCGAGACCGACCTCGAGCCGCTGCCGACCGCACACGCGCCGCGCGAGCTGCAGCCGATCATCGAGGCGACCAACGCGCAGATGGCGCGCCTGGCCCAGTTGCTCGAGCACCAGAAGCGCTTCGTGCGCGACGCCTCGCACCAGTTGCGCACGCCGCTGGCGGTGCTCAAGGCGCAGGTCCAGTCGGCACGCCGCGGCGACGTCGATGCCGCCCAGGCGCTGGTCGAGATCGGCCACACCGTCGAGCGCGCGACCGAGCTGGCCAACCAGATGCTCGCCCTGGCCAAGGTCGAGCAACTGCGCCAGCAGCACCTGCGCGAAGGCTGGCCGGTGGCGCACTGGGCCGAGATCGTGCGCGGCGTCGCGCTGGACCTCTCGGCGCTGATCGCCGAGGCCGGCATCGACTTCGAGCTCGACGTCGAGCCCTGCCCGGTGCGCGGCCACGAATGGGCCTTGCGCGAGCTGGTGCGCAACCTGCTGCACAACGCGATCAAGCAGTTGCAGTCGCAGGCCGACGCGACGCGGCCGCGCACGCTGGCCGTGCAACTGCGCCGCGACGCCGGCCAGGCCCGGCTGCGGGTGCGCGACAGCGGCCCCGGCATCGCCGAGGACCGGCGCGAGCGCCTGTTCCAGCCGTTTGCCACCCACGGCGAGCCGGCGCCCGCCCGCGGCGGCCACGGCGGCAGCTTCGGGCTGGGGCTGGCGATCTGCCACGATATCGTGCAGGCGCTGGGCGGAACGATCGCGCTGGACAACCGCGTCGTCGCCGGCCGCGTCGTCGGCCTCGACGCCGTCGTCGGGCTGCCACTGGACGTCGCGCCATGACGGCCCGCCGCGGCAGCGCTGCACCCCTGCCCGCGCCGGGCAGCGCCACGCACGCCGCGGCCGAGGGCCCGTCTGCGCGCGTGCGGCTGGACAAATGGCTGTGGGCCGCGCGCTGCTGCAAGACCCGCGCGCTGGCCGCCGAGGAGGTCGCGCGCGGCCGCGTGCTGGTCAACGGCCAGCCGGCCAAGCCCGCGCGCGAGTTGCGCGTGGGCGACCTGCTCACGCTGCGGCTGGGCGAGCAGCGGCGCGAGCTGCGCGTGGCCGCGCTGCGCACCCAGCGTGGGCCGGCCGCGCTCGCGCAGACGATGTACGAGGAGACGCCGGCAAGCGTGCAGGCGCGGCTGGCGGCGGCCGAGCGCCGCCGCCAGGGCGTCGAGCCGGCGCTGGCCATCGCCCACGGCCGCCCGACCAAGCAGAACCGGCGCGAGATCGAGCGCGCGCGCGCCGCCTGGCAGCGCTGGAGCGCAAGCGCCGACCCGGACTGAACGGGCGGCCTGCTGCCGCCCCGGCACAATGTCGGGCGCGACGCCCGGTCCCGCCGGCGCGTTGGCGGTCGCCGCGCCCCGCCACCCTTGAATCGGCCGGCGGCGCCCCCAAGTCCCCCAGGTTGTCTTCTCTACCCGTCATCGACGATGAACTCCAACGACACCAGTCCCGCGCAGGCCGAAGCGGCTGCGCCGCCGCTGCCCGAAGACGCCGAGGCCCGGCTCGCCGAGCTCACGGCCAGGCACGCCGAGATGGCCGACGCCTACCTGCGCGCCAAGGCCGAGGTCGAGAATACCCGCCGGCGCGCCGAGGAGGAACTCGCCAAGGCGCGCAAGTACGCCGTCGAGGCCTTCGCCGAGAGCCTGCTGCCGGTGCGCGACAGCCTCGAGGCGGCCATCGCGGTCGAGCAGGCCACGCCCGAGCAGATGCGCGAAGGCGTGCACGCCACGCTGCGCCAGCTCGCCGCGGCGCTCGAGCGCCACCGCGTGCTCGAGGTCAACCCGCCGGCAGGCACCCGCTTCGACCCGCACCAGCACCAGGCGATCAGCGTCGTGCCGGCCGAGCAGGAGCCCCAGACCGTCGTCGCGGTGCTGCAGAAGGGCTACCTGATCGCCGACCGCGTGCTGCGCCCGGCGCTGGTCACGGTGGCCGCGGCCAGGTAGGGCCCGGCCGCCGGCCCCCGGGCTTGAATCCGCGCGGCACAGCCGCAAGTCCAGACAACAACCCCACCCACCGCTCCAGGAGTCCCCAGATGGGCAAGATCATCGGCATCGACCTCGGCACGACCAATTCGTGCGTCGCGGTCATGGAAGGCAACACCACCCGCGTCATCGAGAACAGCGAGGGCGCGCGCACGACGCCCTCGATCGTCGCCTACCAGGAGGACGGCGAGATCCTCGTCGGCGCCAGCGCCAAGCGCCAGGCGGTGACCAACCCGAAGAACACGGTCTATGCCGTCAAGCGCCTGATCGGGCGCAAGTTCACCGAGAAGGAAGTGCAGAAGGACATCGACCTGATGCCCTACCGGATCGTCGCCGCCGACAACGGCGACGCCTGGGTCGAGGTGCGCGGCAAGAAGCTCGCGCCGCCGCAGGTCAGCGCCGAGATCCTGCGCAAGATGAAGAAGACCGCCGAGGACTACCTCGGCGAGGAAGTCACCGAGGCCGTCATCACGGTGCCGGCCTACTTCAACGACAGCCAGCGCCAGGCCACCAAGGACGCCGGCCGCATCGCCGGGCTCGACGTCAAGCGCATCATCAACGAGCCGACCGCCGCGGCGCTGGCCTTCGGCCTGGACAAGCACGGCAAGGGCGACCGCAAGATCGCGGTCTTCGACCTGGGCGGCGGCACCTTCGATATCTCGATCATCGAGATCGCCGACGTCGACGGCGAGAAGCAGTTCGAGGTGCTCAGCACCAACGGCGACACCTTCCTCGGCGGCGAGGACTTCGACCAGCGCATCATCGACCACATCGTCACCGAGTTCAGGAAGGAGCAAGGCGTAGACCTGACCCGCGACGTGCTCGCGCTGCAGCGCCTGAAGGAAGCCGCCGAGAAGGCCAAGATCGAGCTGTCCAACAGCACCCAGACCGACATCAACCTGCCCTACGTCACCGCCGACGCCTCGGGCCCGAAGCACCTCAACATCAGGCTCACGCGCGCCAAGCTCGAGAGCCTGGTCGACGAGCTGATCGAGCGCACGATCGAGCCCTGCCGCATCGCGATCAAGGACGCCGGCGTCAAGACCAGCGAGATCGACGACGTGATCCTGGTCGGCGGCATGACCCGCATGCCCAAGGTGCAGGAGAAGGTCAAGGAGTTCTTCGGGCGTGAGCCGCGCAAGGACGTCAACCCCGACGAGGCCGTGGCCGTCGGCGCCGCCATCCAGGGCCAGGTGCTGGGCGGCGAGCGCAAGGACGTGCTGCTGCTCGACGTCACCCCGCTGTCGCTGGGCATCGAGACCCTGGGCGGCGTGATGACCAAGATGATCAAGAAGAACACCACGATCCCGACCAAGTTCTCGCAGGTGTTCTCCACCGCCGACGACAACCAGCCGGCGGTCACGATCAAGGTCTTCCAGGGCGAGCGCGAGATGGCCGCCGGCAACAAGAGCCTCGGCGAGTTCAACCTCGAGGGCATCCCGCCGGCGCCGCGCGGCCTGCCGCAGATCGAGGTGACGTTCGACATCGACGCCAACGGCATCCTGCACGTGGGCGCGCGCGACAAGGCCACCGGCAAGGAGAACAAGATCACGATCAAGGCCAACTCGGGGCTGACCGAGGCCGAGATCGAGAAGATGGTCAAGGACGCCGAGCTCAACGCCGCCGAGGACCACCGCAAGTTCGAGCTGGTGCAGGCGCGCAACCAGGCCGACGCGATGGTCCACGGCGTGCGCAAGAGCCTCGCCGAGCATGGCGCCAAGCTCGACGCCGGCGAGAAGGACGCGATCGAGGCGGCAATCAAGGACGCCGAGGCGGCGATCAAGGGCGACGACAAGGCCGAGATCGAGAAGAAGACCGAAGCGCTGATGGCCGCCAGCCAGAAGCTCGGCGAGAAGGTCTACGCCGAGGCGCAGGCCACCGCCGGCGCGGCCGGCGCCGGCGGCCCTGGCGGCGACGCCGCGCCCAAGTCCGCAGCCAAGGCCGACGACGACAACGTGGTCGACGCCGACTTCAAGGAAGTCAGGAAGTGATGCGCCGGCCGGCCGCGCGCGGCCGGCGGCAGTTCAGCGCCGCGTTCGAGCTGACCTGCCCGGTCCCGGCCTCGACGCGGCGGTTTCGTTTCGGTTGAACCGAGAGTGTGCATGGCAGTCAAGCGCGATTACTACGATGTCCTCGGAGTGGCCAAGAACGCCTCCGACGACGACATCAAGAAGGCCTACCGCAAGCTGGCCATGAAGCACCACCCTGACCGCAACCAGGGTGACGACGCCAGGAAGGCCGAGGAGAAGTTCAAGGAGGCCAAGGAGGCCTACGAGATGCTCTCCGACCCGCAGAAGCGCGCGGCCTACGACCAGTTCGGCCATGCCGGGGTCGACCCCAGCATGGCCGCCGGGCGTGGCGGCCCCGGGCCCGAGGGCTTCGGCGGCTTCGCCGAGGCCTTCGGCGACATCTTCGGCGACCTCTTCGGCGGCGGCGCCGCCGCCGGTGGCGCGCGCCGCGGCGGTGCTGGCGGCAAGCAGGTCTACCGCGGCGCCGACCTCAGCTACGCGATGGAGATCACGCTCGAGGAAGCCGCCCACGGCAAGGACTCGCAGATCCGCATCCCGAGCTGGGAACACTGCGGCACCTGCCAGGGCAGCGGCGCCAAGCCCGGCACCAGCGCCAAGACCTGCCCGTCCTGCGGCGGCTCGGGCACGGTGCACCTGCGCCAGGGCTTCTTCAGCATCCAGCAGACCTGCCCGCACTGCCACGGCAGCGGCAAGATCATCCCCGAGCCCTGCCCGAGCTGCCACGGCGCCGGCCGCATCAAGAAGGCCAAGACGCTCGAGGTCAAGATCCCGGCCGGCATCAACGAGGGCATGCGCATCCGCTCGGCCGGCAACGGCGAACCCGGCAGCAACGGCGGCCCGCCGGGCGACCTCTACATCGAGATCCGCATCAAGCAGCACGAGGTCTTCGAGCGCGACGGCGACGACCTGCACTGCACGGTGCCGGTCGGGCTGACCACCGCCGCGCTCGGCGGCACGATCGAGGTGCCGACGCTCGGCGGCAAGGCCGAGGTCGACCTGCCCGAGGGCACCCAGCACGGCAAGACCTTCCGCCTGCGCGGCAAGGGCATCAAGGGGCTGCGCTCGAGCTACCCCGGCGACCTCTACTGCCACGTCGCGGTCGAGACCCCGGTCAAGCTGACCGAGCACCAGAAGAATCTGCTGCGCGAGCTCGACGAGAGCTTCCGCAAGGCCGGCGAGCGCCACTCGCCCAACGCCAAGAGCTGGACCGACCGCGTCAAGGACCTCTTCAAGTAGGGCCGCGCCGCGACCGTGCGGCGCAGCGCCGTCAGAACAGGCTGCGCTGCCGGGGTTCGGTGGCGGCCCCGACGCGCGGCGGCCGAAAGCCCGAGGCGTCGAGCGCGATGCGCTCGCGGTTGAGGCCCAGCCGCGCCGCGGCCTTGTGCACGCGCTGGCGCAGCAGCTCGGCCCAGACGCCCTGCCCCGTCATCCGCGTACCGTGACGCGCGTCGTTGTCGCGCCCGCCGCGCATCTCGCGGATGCGCGCCATCACGCGCGCAGCGCGCTCGGGGAAATGCCGCTGCAGCCAGTCCTGGAACAGCGGGTTGACCTCCCACGGCAGGCGCAGCACGATCGAGAATGCCGCGCGTGCGCCGGCATCGGCTGCGGCCTCGAGGATGCGCTCGATCTCGGGCTCGTTGACGAAGGGGATCACCGGCGAGACGCTGACGCCGACCGGCACGCCGGCATCGGCCAGCGTGGCGATCGTGCGCAGCCGCCGCTGCGGCGAGGCCGCGCGCGGCTCCATGATGCGCGCCAGCGCCGCATCGAGCGTGGTCAGCGACACGTAGACCGCCGCGCGCCGCGCCTGCGCCATCGGCGCGATCAGGTCGAGGTCGCGCTCGACCCCGGCCGACTTGGTGACGATCGCAAACGGGTGCGCGCATTCGGACAGCACCTCGACCACGCCGCGCGTGATGCCCAGCCGCCGCTCGGCGGGCTGGTAGGCGTCGGTGGCCGAGCCGATGTTGATCAGCGAGGGCTCGTAGGCGCGGCTGGCCAGCGCCTCGCGCAGGCGCTCGGCGGCGTTGAGCTTGGCGACGATGCGGGTCTCGAAATCGAGCCCCGGCGAGAGGTTCAGATAGCTGTGCGTCGGCCGCGCGTAGCAGTAGATGCAGCCGTGCTCGCAGCCGCGGTACGGGTTGATCGAGAGGTCGAAGCCGATGTCGGGCGAATCGTTGCCCGACAGGATCGAGCCGACCCGCTGCTCGACGATCTGCGTGCCCGGGGCCAGCCGCTCCAGGGCGGCGTCCTGCTCGAGGCTGCCCCAGCCGTCGTCGCAGGCCTCGCGCGCGTCGCGCTCGTAGCGGTGCGCGATCGCCCGGCCGGTGCCGCGGCCCTTGAAGTGCAGGCGCACGGGCGCCGGCGCGGTCGCGGCAGCGCCGCAGGCGGGGTGGGTGGCGGTCGACGACATGCTGTAAATATATACAGTATCGTCGCTCGCCGCCAGCCCCCGCCGGCCGGGCCCCGGCAGCGCCTGCGGCCAGCCGCCCGCGGCGGCGGCGGCGCGCGGGTTCAGTACCCGCCTTCGCCGTGGCCGGGCGCGAGGTTCTCGAAGCGCGTCAGCGGCTTCAGGAAGGTCAGCCGGATGTCGCCGGTAGGCCCGTTGCGCTGCTTGCCGATGATGATCTCGGCCACGCCGGGCTCCTTGCTTTCCTTGTTGTAGTAGTCGTCGCGGTAGATGAACATGATGACGTCGGCGTCCTGCTCGATCGCGCCGGACTCGCGCAGGTCGCTCATCATCGGGCGCTTGTCGTTGCGCGACTCGACGCTGCGGTTGAGCTGGCTCAGCGCGATCACCGGGCACTGCAGCTCCTTGGCCAGCGCCTTGAGGCCGCGGCTGATCTCGCCGAGCTCGGTCGCGCGGTTCTCGTCGCTGCCGCTGCTGCCGCTCATGAGCTGCAGGTAGTCGACGACGATCAGCCCGAGCTTGCCGCACTGGCGGGCCTGGCGGCGCGCGCGCGCGCGCAGCTCGGCCGGGTTCAGCGCGGGCGTCTCGTCGATGAAGATCGAGGCCTTGCCGAGCTTGTCGACGGCCTCGGTCAGCCGCGTCCACTCGTCGTCGCGCAGCGCGCCGGTGCGCAGGTGCTGCTGGTCGATGCGCCCGAGCGAGCCGACCAGCCGCAGCGCGAGCTGCGAGGCCCCCATCTCCATCGAGAACACGACCACCGGCAGGCCTTCGTGCACGGCCACGTGCTCGGCGATGTTGAGCGCGAAGGCGGTCTTGCCCATCGACGGCCGCGCGGCCAGCACGATCAGGTCGCCCGGCTGCAGGCCGGCGGTCTTGCGGTCGAGTTCGTAGAAGCCGGTGCGCACGCCGGTGACGTCCTCGGCGCCGTTCTCGGCCAGCTCGGTGACGCGGTCGATCAGTTGCACGACCAGCTTGTCGATGCTCTGGAAGCCGTGGCGCGCGCGCGAGCCCTCCTCGCCGATCTTGAAGATCCGGCTCTCGGCTTCGTCGAGGATGGTCGAAACCGCACGGCCCTGCGGGTTGAACGCGCTGGTCGCGATCTCGTCACTGGCGCCAATGAGCTGGCGCAGGATCGCGCGCTCGCGCACGATCTCGGCGTAGCGGCGCAGGTTGGCCGCGCTGGGCACGCTCTGCGCGAGCGCGTTGAGGTAGGCCAGGCCGCCGCAGTCGTCGGCCTTGCCCAGCATCTGCAACTGCTCGTAGACGGTGATCACGTCGGCGGGCTTGCTGGCGCCGACCAGCGCGCCGATCGCGGCGTAGATCAGGCGGTGCTCCCAGCGGTAGAAGTCGGCGTCGCGCAGCAGGTCGGCGGCGCGGTCCCAGGCCCCGTTGTCGATCAGCAGGCCGCCGAGCACGCTCTGCTCGGCCTCGATCGAATGCGGCGGCACGCGCAGGCGTGCGACCTCGTCGTCGCGACCGGCATCGCGGGTCGGCGCCGCGGCACTCGTCAGGGTACGTTCGTTCATCGCGGGTTCCTCGGCGGCACATCCTAGGGCATGACTGCGCGCGCCGCGGTGGATGAGCCTGTGCACAAACGGTGCATCGGTGCGGGACAAGGCGCAAGCCCCAGAACGCCGAAGGGCCGGCAAGGCCGGCCCTTCGGGCGGGGTCGCGCAGGGCGCTTGGTTCAGTCGGCCTCGGCCACCACCTGCACGGCAATCTCGACGACCACGTCGTGGTGCACCGCGACCTGCACCGGGTACTCGCCGACCGCCTTCAGCGGGCCGTGCGGCATGCGCACCTGCGCCTTGCGCACCTCGAGGCCCTGGCGGGTCAGCGACTCGGCGATGTCGGCGTTGGTGACCGAGCCGAACAGGCGGCCGTCGACGCCGGCCTTCTGCGCGATGCGCACGGTCTTGCCGCCGAGCTTCCCGGCCAGCGACTGCGCGGCCACGAGCTTGTCGGCGGCGACCTTCTCGAGCTCGGCGCGGCGCGCCTCGAACTCCTGGATCGCGGCCTCGGTGGCGCGACGCGCCTGGCGCGTCGGGATCAGGAAGTTGCGCGCATAGCCGTCGCGCACCTTGACGACGTCGCCGAGGTTGCCCAGGTTGGCGACTTTTTCGAGCAGGATGACTTGCATGGCGTGGGACTCCTGGCCTCAGGCCTTGTGCTGGTCGGAGAACGGCAGCAGCGCGAGAAAGCGCGCCCGCTTGATCGCCGTGCCGAGCTGGCGCTGGAAGTAGGCGCGCGTGCCGGTCAGCCGCGCGGGCGTGATCTTGCCGTTGTCGCCGACGAAGTCGCGCAGCGTGTCGACGTCCTTGTAGTCGATCTCCTCGACGCCGGCGACCGTGAAGCGGCAGAACCGCTTGCGCTTGAACAGCAGCGACTGCTGGCTGCGCCGGGGCTTGCGGTCCTTGCCGAACTTGCCCTTGCCCTTGCCGCGGGATGTGACCATGGTGTTCTCTCCTGGGATGCGTTGCGTGTGTCTGCCGCTGGCCGCGCCGTGCGCCGGCCGTTGCGGGGTTTCAAGCGACCTGTGCGATGTCCTCGACCGCCGTGACGTGCAGGACGACCCCGCGCCCGTTGCGCCCGCTGGCCAGGAAGCCGGCAAAACCGGCCTGCGTGCCCAGCGGCAACTGCCCGATGCGCTGCGCCAGCTCGCCCAGCGCGACTGCGCGCAGCTCGAGCGCGACGCGCCGCGGCTGCCCGGCCTCGGTGGCCTGCGACTCGTGCGCAAGGCCGAGGTCGCAAGCCGGCGTGCCGGCGGGGGTCCAGCGCAGCGCCGAGCGCTCGACCAGTCGTGCGTGCAGCAGCAACCGGTTCATGCGCGCGGCGGTGCGGACCGGGTCAGGCCGCGGCCTCCTGGTGCTGGGTCTTGCGCGCTTCCTCGCGCTCGACGGCCTTCATCATCACCGACGGCGCGGTCTCGGCCTTGGCCTTGGCCACGGTCAGGTGGCGCAGCACGGCGTCGTTGAAGCGAAAGCCGGTCTCGAGCTCGTCGAGCACGGGCTTGCCGCATTCGATGTTCAGGCACAGGTAGTGCGCCTTGGCGAGCTTCTGGATCTGGTAGGCGAGCTGACGCCGCCCCCAGTCCTCGACGCGGTGCAGCTTGCCGCCGGCGTTGGTCACCAGCGCCTTGTAGCGCTCGAGCATGGCCGGCACCTGTTCGCTCTGGTCCGGATGGATCAGCAGCACGATCTCGTAATGACGCATCGGTTGACTCCTTGTGGATTCCGCCGGCCGCACACCGTCGACCCACAGGTCTGCGGCCGCACGGCTGGCGTGGAAGCTGCCCCGGCGCGTCATGGATGCCGGGTGCAGCAAGGCAGGAAAAGCCCGCGATTATAGCCACACTGGCGGCTACGCCAGTGTGGGCATCGAGGGCCTGACCGCCCTCAGCGCGGGCGCTGGCCGGCCAGCCGCTTCCAGGTCTCGACCACGCTGTCGGGGTTGAGCGAGATCGAGGTGATGCCCTCGCTGGCGAGCCAGTCGGCGAAGTCGGGGTGGTCGCTCGGGCCCTGGCCGCAGATGCCGATGTACTTGCCGCTCGCGCGGCAGGCCGCGATCGCGCGCGCGATCAGCGCCTTGACCGCCGGGTCGCGCTCGTCGAAGTCGTCGGCGAGCTGGGCCAGGCCCGAGTCGCGGTCCAGGCCCAGCGTGAGCTGGGTCAGGTCGTTGGAGCCGATCGACATGCCGTCGAAATGCTCGAGGAACTGCTCGGCCAGGATCGCGTTGCTCGGCACCTCGCACATCATGATCAGCTTGAGGCCGTGCTTGCCGCGCTCGAGGCCGCGCTCGGCGAGCATCTGGGCCACGCGCTGCGCCTGGCGGAGCGTGCGCACGAACGGCACCATGATCTCGACATTGCTCAGGCCCATGTCGTGGCGCACGCGCTTGAGCGCCTCGCACTCCATCGCGAAGGCGTCGCTGAAGTCGGCGGCGATGTAGCGCGAGGCGCCGCGAAAGCCGAGCATCGGGTTTTCCTCGTCGGGCTCGTAGCGGCTGCCGCCGATGAGCTTGCGGTACTCGTTGCTCTTGAAGTCCGACAGCCGCACGATCACCGGCTTGGGCCAGAACGCCGCGGCGATCGTCGCGATGCCCTCGGCGAGCTTGTCGACGTAGAACGCGCGCGGACTGGCATGGCCGCGGGCGACCGACTCGACGGCCTTCTTCAGATCGAGGTCGATGTTGGGGTAGTCGAGGATCGCCTTGGGGTGCACGCCGATGTTGTTGTTGATGATGAACTCCAGCCGCGCCAGGCCGACGCCGGCGCTGGGCATCTGCGCGAAATCGAAGGCGAGCTGCGGGTTGCCGACGTTCATCATGATCTTGACCGGGCAGTACGGCAGCTCCTCGCGCACCAGCTCGGTGACCTCGGTCTCGAGCAGCCCGTCGTAGACGTAGCCGCTGTCGCCCTCGGCGCAACTGACGGTGACCAGCGCGCCCTCGTGCAGCACGGCGGTGGCGTCGCCGCAGCCGACCACCGCCGGGATGCCGAGCTCGCGCGCGATGATCGCCGCGTGGCAGGTGCGCCCGCCGCGGTTGGTGACGATGGCCGCGGCGCGCTTCATCACCGGCTCCCAGTTGGGGTCGGTCATGTCGGCCACCAGCACGTCGCCGGGCTGCACCCGGTCCATCTCGGCGAGCTGGTGCACGACGCGCACCGGGCCGGTGCCGATCTTCTGGCCGATCGCGCGACCCTCGGCGAGCACCTGGCGCTGGCCGCCGGGCTTGAGCTTGTAGCGGTGCTCGACGCGGGCCTGGCTCTTGACCGTCTCGGGGCGGGCCTGGAGGATGTAGAGCTTGCCGTCGAGGCCGTCCTTGCCCCACTCGATGTCCATCGGCCGGCCGTAGTGGCGTTCGATGACCAGCGCGTAGCGCGCAAGCTCGATGACGTCGGCGTCGGACAGCGCGTAGCGGTTGCGCTGCTCGGGCGCGGTGTCGACGGTCTTGACCAGCCGGCCGCTGGCGGCCTTCTCCTGGGCGTCGGCAAACACCATCCGCACGAGCTTGCTGCCGAGGTTGCGCCGGATGATCGGCAGCTTGCCGGCCTGCAGCGCCGGCTTGTGCACGTAGAACTCGTCGGGGTTGACGGCGCCCTGCACCACGGTCTCGCCCAGGCCGTAGCTGGCGGTGACGAAGACGACGTCGGCAAAGCCGCTCTCGGTATCGATCGTGAACACCACGCCGGCCGCGCCGAGGTCCGAGCGCACCATGCGCTGCACGCCGGCCGACAGCGCGACGTCGGCATGCGCGTAGCCCTTGTGCACGCGGTAGGCGATCGCGCGGTCGTTGTACAACGATGCGTAGACCTCCTTGATGCGGTGCAGGACGTCTTCGATGCCGCTGACGTTGAGGAAGGTCTCCTGCTGGCCGGCGAACGAGGCGTCGGGCAGGTCCTCGGCGGTCGCCGAGGAGCGCACCGCGAACGAGGCCTGCGCGTCGCCGGCGGCCAGCCGCTCGAACTCGGCACGCACCGCGGCCTCGAGCTCGGCGGGCAGCGGCGCCTGGACGACCCAGCGGCGGATCTCGGCGCCGGCCTCGGCCAGCGCGCGCACGTCGTCGGTGTCGAGCGCGGCCAGCCGCGCTCTGATGCGCTCGCTCAGCCCGGCCTCGTGCAGGAAGCGCCGGAAGGCCTGCGCGGTCGTTGCAAAGCCGCCGGGCACCCGCACGCCCGAGGCGGCAAGCTGGCTGATCATCTCGCCGAGCGAGGCGTTCTTGCCGCCGACGGCCTCGATGTCGCTCATCCTGAGCTGCTCGAAGGGCACGACCAGCGCGGTCGGCAGGGGGGGCTGGGACATGGGGGAAGCTCCGCAGTGAAGAAAACCGGGGCGCCTGCCGCTGCGCGCTCGAGCCCCAGCAGCCGCTGTGGTGGGAGGCTTGTCCGGGGGTGGGGTCGGCGGGCAGTGCGCGCAGCAGGCGCAATTCCCGAGGATTCTAGGAAGGATTGCCTATCATCGACCCCCCGAACCCGGCGCCCCACGCGGGCCACCCGCAGCGATGCCCGACCGCAGCGTCTTCTACATCTCCGACGGCACCGGCATCACCGCCGAGACCTTCGGCAACTCGATCCTGGCGCAGTTTGCGATCCAGCCGCGGCATGTGCGCCGACCGTTCATCGACACCGTCGACAAGGCCTGGCAGGTGCGGCGCGAGATCGCCGAGACCGCCGAGCGCGAAGGCCACCGGCCGATCGTCTTCATCACCCTGGTCGACGACGAGGTGCGCGCGGTGCTGGCCGGCGCCGACGCCGACGGCAAGGCGCTGGTGATGGACATGTTCCGCACCTTCGTCGAGCCGCTCGAAGTCGAGTTCGGCATCAAGTCCAACCACCGCATCGGCCGCTTCTCGGATGTCGCGCGCAGCCAGCAGTACCACGCGCGCATCGAGGCCATCAACTTCGCGCTGCAGCACGACGACGGCCAGTCGGCACGCGACCTCGCCGACGCCGACGTGATCCTGGTCGGCGTCAGCCGCTGCGGCAAGACGCCGACCTCGCTGTACCTGGCGATGCAGCACGGCTTCAAGGCCGCCAACTACCCGCTGATCCCCGAGGACTTCGAGCGCGGCCACCTGCCTCGGGGGCTCGCGCCGCACAAGACCAAGTGCTTCGGCCTGACGATAGACCCCGAGCGGCTGGCGCAGATCCGCCACGAGCGCCGCCCGCACAGCCGCTACGCCGCGCTCGACAACTGCCGCCACGAGGTGCGCAGCGCCGAGGCAATGATGCGCCGCGAGGGCATCGAGTGGCTGAGCACGACCCACAAGTCGATCGAGGAGATCGCCACCACCATCCTGCGCGACATCCGCCCCGACCGCCTGGTCTATTGAACGCCGCCGCCCGCCATGCGTGAGTCCCCGGTGCCCTGGCTCGCTGACGACGACATGCCGCTGCCGCCGACTGCGCGCGCGCTCGGCGCGGGCAGCCTCGCGCCGGGGCTGCTGGCCGCCGGCGGGCGGCTCGGCGTGGCGCGCCTGCGCGAGGCCTACCGCCACGGCGTCTTCCCGTGGTTCGCGCCGGGCCAGCCGCCGCTGTGGTGGGCGCCCGACCCGCGCATGGTGCTGCCGGTGGCCGACTTCGTCCTCAGCCGCTCGCTGCGCAGGACGCTGCGCCGCTTCGTCGCCGACCCGCGCTGCGAAATCCGCATCGACGCCGATTTCGACGCCGTCATCGCGGCCTGCGCGCACACCCCGCGCGCCGGGCAGGACGGGACCTGGATCGTGCCCGAGATGATCGCCGCCTACCGCGCCTGGCACGCGCAGGGCGAGGTGCACAGCGTCGAGTGCCGCGTCGACGGCGCCCTCGTCGGCGGGCTCTACGGCGTCGCGCTCGGCCGCATGTTCTACGGCGAGTCGATGTTCTCCCGGCGCAGCGACGCGTCCAAGATCGCGCTGGCCGCGCTGGTCGCGTTCTGCCGCGCGCACGGCATCGCCTGGATCGACTGCCAGCAGCAGACCGCGCACCTGGCCGCGCTGGGCGCGCGCGAGCTGCCGCGCGCGCAGTTCGAGCGCCATCTGGCCCTTGCCTGCGGGGCTGCCCCGGTGGCCGACTGGACCTATGATCGCCGCTACTGGGCCCAGCTCGGGCTGGGCCAGGCGCCGACCGACGCTCCCGCGTGACGCACCCGAAGGAACTTCCGCTCGCCGCGCTGCAGTTCTATGCGACGGCGCCCTACCCGTGCAGCTACCGGGCAGGCCGGCTTGCGCGCTCGCAGGTCGCCACACCCAGCCACCTGATCCACGCCGGCGCGTACTCCGGACTGGTCGCCGCGGGCTTCCGCCGCTCGGGGCTGTTCACCTACCGCCCGCACTGCGAGGGCTGCAAGGCCTGCGTGCCGCTGCGCGTGGCGGTCGATCGCTTCGTGCCCAGCCGCAGCCAGCGCCGCGCCGAGCGTGCGCACGCCGGCCTGCGCACCCGCGTGCTGCGCCTGGGCTTCGTCGCCGAGCATTACCAGCTCTACCTGCGCTACCAGCGCGGCCGCCACGCCGGCGGCGGCATGGACCACGACAGCGTCGACCAGTACACCCAGTTCCTGCTGCAGAGCAGGGTCAACACGCGGCTGGTCGAGTTCCGCGAGGCGCGCGCCGACGGCGGCCTGGGCGCGCTGCGGATGGTCGCGATCGTCGACATCCTCGACGACGGGCTCTCGGCGGTCTACACCTACTACGACCCCGAACCGGGTGCGAGCTACGGCACCTACGGCGTGCTCTGGCAAATCGCCCAGGCCCGCCAGTTGCGCCTGCCCTACCTCTACCTCGGCTACTGGATCGCCGACAGCCCGAAGATGGCGTACAAGGCGCAGTTCCGACCGCATGAGCTGCTGGTCAGCGGGCGCTGGAGTCCGGCCGCCGACTGATGGCCGTTGCGCACTCGGGCGCTGGCATCAGCGCCGCGCCGGTTGTGGCGGCGGCCTTGCAAGTGCGTCGAGGGCTGCGGCCGCGTGCCCCGCGCCAGCACCTGCGCACGACCCAGGCCGGCACCCCGCCGACGCTCGAGCGCTGCTCGCGTGCGCACGCCGCCCACCGCGGCAAGCAGGTGCCGCCGACGCCCTGGCGCCACCGCCCGTGCAGCCTTGGGCGCCGACCGCCTGCGGCAGCCAGCGGTCAGCCGCCCTGGCGCCATTCGCGGCGCCAGATCACGCCGAGCTCGCGCTGCACGGGCGCTGGCGGCGCCCCGAACAGCTGCTGTCGTCCGCCCTGCTGCACCAGCCCGTAGACGCGCGCCTGCGCGGCATCGTAGAGCAGCACCGCGTTGTGGTCGCCGCAGTCGCGCGGCTTGCAGACCGCCGCCAGCGTGTAGTCGACGCCGCCGATGCGCCGCTGCGTCAACTCGGGCGCCGGGCCGTTCATCCGGGCCAGCCAGGGCGTGCGTGCCAGCGGCCCCAGCGCACGCAGGTAGGCGGCCTTGAAGTCGCGGTCGCGGATCAGCTCCGAGGGGTACTTCGCCGTGCCGGGCGTCACCGGCGCCTGGGCTGCGGCGGCGTCGCGAGCGTCGGCCTGGCGGGCGGTGGCAGCCTGCCGGTTGGCCGCCTCGTTGCAGTGCCGGAACCTGGCCTTGGCCAGCGCGCCGAGGTTGGCGACGAGCGTGCGGTCGCCGTCGAGCATGAGGTACTGCCCGCGGGCGTCGGCGTGGATCAGCGCCGTCAGCTCGTGGCGGCCCTGGACCTGGCCGAGCAGCGCGACGCGAAAGTCGGCTGGCGGGCTGTTGCCGAAGAAGCTGAAGGCCGCGTCGAGACCGCCCACGGTGATGCGCCGGTCGCCCTGCTCGATGCGCAACTGGCGAGCTTCGACGAGCACACGCGGCGAGTCGGGGGCCGCGCAGTCGAGCGCATAGCGCCCGCCAAAACTCGCCAGCACCTCGGGCTGCAGCCCCTGCGCGTGCGCCGCTGCAGCGCCCAGCAGCAGGGCCACCGGCAAGGCCATCGACCAGGCATGTCGCATGGCGATTCTCCCTACGCGTTGCTTGCCCGATGTTCGGCTGCACGCCCTTGCCGCACCACCCCTAGTTCGTGGCCCGCGCCGCGCGCCGGTGGCTCAGGCGGCCAGCCGCAGCGTGAAGCGCAGGCCCGGCACGTCGGGGCGGGTCAGCGCTTCGATCTGTCCGCCCAGCCGCTCGACGATCTCGCGCGCGATCGTCAACCCCAGGCCGGTGCCGCCGTCGTTGCGCAGGTCGGCGCGTTCGCCGCGCCAGAACGGCTCGAACAGCCGCGGCAGTTGCTCGGCCGGCACGCCGGGGCCGTCGTCCTCGACGACCACTTCGGCGCCGCCGGTGCTCAGCGCGCGTACGCGCAGCAGCACATGCGGCCCGCCGTAGCGGCGCGCGTTGTCGAGCAGGTTGGTCACCGCCTCGGCCAGCCACAGCGGATGCGCGCGCGCCGGCACCGGCACATCGGGCGCGTCGAACTCGACGCTGCGACCCTCACGCAGGGCCTGCAGGACCACGGGCTCGGCGGCTTCGCGCAGCAGCGGCACGATGTCGAGCGAGGCCTGCTCGCCGTCGACGCCGAGCGCGGTCTCGGAGCGCGCCAGGCTCAGCAACTGGCCGATCAGCCGGTTCATGCGCCGGGTCGAGGCGGTCATCTGCGACAGCAGCGGCGCGCAGCGCCCGCCGTCGGTCGCCCCCTCGCCGGCCAGTTCGGCCTGCAACTGCTGGGCCAGCACCTGCAGCCCGGCCACCGGGGTGCGCAACTGGTGCGCGGCGTCGGCAACGAAGCGCCGCTGGCGCTGCGCGGCCTCGCGCATGTCGGCCAGCAGGCCATTGATGCGCTCGATCAGCGGCACGGCCTCGGCCGGCACACGGTCAAGTGGCAGCGCGCTCCAGTCGGCCGGATCGCGCTCGGCGACGTCGCGGGCGATGTCCTCGAGCGGTTGCAGGCCGCGCCGCACGCCCCAGGCGATCAGCACGACCGAGACCAGCGCGAAGCCCAGCCCCGGCAGCAGCACGCTCAGCAGCAGCCGGCGCAGCAGCAGCGCGCGCTTGGGGCCGGTCTCGATGACGACGATCGACACCGAACGCTCGAGGCCCGGCGAGCGCAACGAGTAGACCGCGCCGCGGACCGGACGGCCACGGAAGCGCCCGTCGAACAGCACCGGGGCCGCGTAGGCGCGCTCGCGCTGCGCCGGCGCCGGCACCGGCACCAGCTCGTCGCCGGCGAGCATGCTGCCGGCGGTGTCCTGCATCGCGAAGGCCAGGCGGTCCTCCTGGTCCCAGCCCATGGCCCGCGCGGCCTGCGCGCCGACGTCGAGCAGCGGCCCCTGCTCGCTCCACTGCACGCGTGCAGCGAGCGCCGAAGCCTGGTCCTGCAGACCGCGGTCGAAGGCATCGTTGACGCTGTCGCGGGCGAGCTCGAAGGCGCCGATGACGGCCAGCGTGCCGCCAACCAGCCAGATCCACAGCAGCGGCCGCAGCAGCTGCGTGCGCAGGCTCGTGCCCGGCCGCGTCGCGCCCGCGCCAGCGGACGGGCTCAGGGTGGCGGGGGCGGCGCGCACTCCATCACGTAGCCGAAGCCACGCACGGTCTTGATGACCACACCGACGTCGGCGAAGCGCTTGCGCAGCCGGTGCACATAGACCTCGACCGAGTTGCCGCTGAAGTCGGCCTCCCAGCTCGACAGCGTCGCGACGATGCTCTCCTTGGGCACGACGCGGCCGGCGCGGCGCATCAGCAGCTCGGTCAGCGCCATCTCGCGCGGGCTCATGTGCACGCGCTCGCCACGCCAGCGCAGCTCGCGCTGGGTCAGGTCGAGCTCGAGATCGCCCAGCGTGAGGCGGTCGGAGACGCGGCCGTCGGCGCGGCGCTCGAGCGCGCGCACGCGGGCGACGAGTTCGGCGAGCTCGAAGGGCTTGACGAGGTAGTCGTCGGCCCCGGCGTTGAGGCCGTCGACGCGGTCGGCGAGTTCGTCGCGCGCGGTCAGCAGCAGCACCGGCAGGCGCAGGCTGCGCCCGCGCCAGTGGCGCAGCACGTCCATGCCGTCGCAGCCGGGCAGGCCGAGGTCGAGCACGGCGACGTCATACAGTGTGTCGTCGCCGGCGACCAGCGCGCTGCGCCCCTCGGCGAGCACGTCGACGCTCCAGCCCTCGCGCTCGAAAGCCCGGCTCACGCCCAGGCTGAGCGCGGCGTCGTCCTCGACGAGCAGGATGCGCATCGCGGGTGGTCTCCTCGGGGCGAACCGCCGTCAGCCGTAGTTCCTCTGCGCGAAGTCCCAGTTGACGAGCCGGTCGAGGAAGGTCTCGACGAACTTCTGGCGCAGGTTGCGGTAGTCGATGTAGTAGGCGTGCTCCCAGACGTCGACGGTCAGCAGCGCGGTGTCGGCGGTGGTCAGCGGGGTGCCGGCCGCACCGGTGTTGACGATGTCGACGCTGCCGTCGGGCTTCCTGACCAGCCAGGTCCAGCCCGAGCCGAAGTTGCCGACCGCGCTCTTGACGAAGGCCTCGCGAAAGGCGGCGTAGCTGCCCCACCTGGCGGCGATCGCCGCAGCCAGCGCGCCGGCGGGCTCGCCGCCGCCGGCGGGCTTCATGCAGTGCCAGAAGAAGCTGTGGTTCCAGATCTGCGCGGCGTTGTTGTAGACCGCGCCGCTCGCCTTGCGCACGATGTCCTCGAGCGCCATCGCCTCGAACTCGGTGCCCTTCTGCAGGTTGTTGAGGTTGACGACATACGCGTTGTGGTGCTTGCCATGGTGGTACTCGAGCGTCTCGCGGCTGTAGTGCGGGGCGAGCGCGTCGATCGGGTACGGCAGCGGCGGCAGCGTGTGTTCCATGCGGGTGATCCTGGGTTGGGGTGGGTCGGTCGGCCCGAGCGGGCGGCGTCTTCCGAGCGACGCAGCCCGGCGTCGGCTCGATTGTAGGCAGTCGCCTTAGCCCTGCCGAAACTGGCCTTGAAGCCGGACCTCGTCCAGCCGCGCATCGGCGTCGCCGTCGGCCCAGCGGATGCACACGTGCTGGCCGGCATGCGCGCCAGCCGCGCTGACCCGCGGCCCGTGCGCCCCGTCGCTGACCCAGGCGTAGCCGCGCGTGAGCACCTGTGCCGGGTCGGCCGCGGCGACGCGGGCCTGCCACGCGGCCAGCGCTGCGGCCTCGCGGCGCAGCGCCTCGTGCGCAAGGGCCTGCAGCCGGGACGCCAGCAGCGCCGGGCGCGCGTGCCGGCGTTCGCTCGCGCGGCGCAGCGCGGCGTCGAGCCGGGACGCCAGCACGGCCAGCCGCGTGCGCTGCGCGGCCAGCACCGCGGCCGGGCGCGCGAGTTGCAGCCCGCGCTGGTCCAGGCGCTGGGCGTGGCGCTCGAGCACGCGCTGCATCTGGCGGCGCAGGCGCTGCGCCAGCGCGGCCAGCGCAGCCAGCGCCTCGCGCTGTGCCGGCGCGGCCAGCTCGGCCGCGGCGGTCGGCGTCGGCGCGCGCAGGTCGGCGGCGAAATCGGCCAGCGTCACGTCGGTCTCGTGGCCGACGCCGCAGACCACCGGGACCGGCGACGCGGCGATCGCGCGCACGACGCGCTCGTCGTTGAAGGCCCAGAGGTCCTCCAGCGAGCCGCCGCCGCGGCAGACCAGCAGCACCTCGACCTCGCGCCGGTGCGCCGCGGCGGCCAGCGCCGCGACCAGCTCCGCGGGTGCGGCCGCGCCCTGCACCGCGGCCGGGTAGACGACGACGCGCACCTGCGGCGAGCGCCGCGCCAGCGCGGCGAGCACGTCGTGCAGCGCCGCCGCCGCGGTCGAGGTGACCACGCCGACGGCGCGCGGGTACGCCGGCAGCGCGCGCTTGCGCGCAGGATCGAACAGCCCCTGCGCCTCGAGCCTGGCCTTCAGGCGCAGGAACTGCTCGTACAGGCTGCCCTGCCCGGCCGCCTGCATGCTCTCGGCGACGAACTGCAGCTCGCCGCGCGGCTCGTAGACCGCCAGCCGGCCGCGCAGCGTCACGCGCTGGCCGTCGCGCGGGGCGAAGTCGAGCAGCGCAGCCGCACGTCGAAACATCGCGCAGCGCAGCGTCGCCGCCGCACCGTCGGCGTCCTTGAGGCTGAAGTAGCAGTGCCCGCTGGCCGCCCGGGCAAATCCCGCAAGCTCGCCCTCGACCGCAACCGCGGCAAAGCGCGCGGCCAGCGCATCACCGACGGCCAGCAGCAGCGCGCCTACGCTCCACGCGCGCGGTGCAAGCCCCGGCGGCGGATCGGGCTCGGCCGGTCGGGGGGCTCGATCTGGCGGCGCCTCAGACACGCGGGCTCCGGTCGTCGTCGGCCGGGAACTCCACAGGCGGCCGCCGGGCCGCCGCGCGCCCCGACGCCCGGGCGGACCCCGTCACGATGCTGTCATGTCGGTGCAACTGCATGATTCAAAACAACAATTCGCTGCCTCATCGTTGCGCAATCCGACCCCGGCGCCGTCCCGACAAGGACTTCGGCGCGCCGTCGACGGGTTGCCCACAAAGTTGTCCACAGAAGCCGTGGATTGTCGGCCAAAGCCCCGGCTGTTGCGCCGCAGCCCGCCGGCGGGCACGGCGATAATCGCCCGCGCCGCCGCCCTGCGGCCCCTGACCCATCCCGGCGCTCCGCTGAGCGCCCCAGCCCTGCCGAGGACTTGCTTGCTGTCGATCATCCATGCCGCCGGGTGGCCGATCTGGCCGTTGATCGTCTGCTCGATCGTCGCGCTGGCGCTGGTCATCGAGCGGCTGCTGAGCTTGCGCAGCCAGCGCGTGGCGCCGCCGACGCTGGTCGACGAGGTCATCGGCGTGACCCGCCACGCGCTGCCGCCGCCCGACGTCGTCGACAAGCTCGCCGCCAGCTCGGTGCTCGGCGCGGTGCTCGCCGCCGGCGTGCGCAGCGTCGCCGCCGACCCGCGCATCAGCGAGGAGGGCCTGCGCCAGGCCTTCGAGAGCGCCGGCCGGCGCGGCGTGCACGCCCTCGAGCGCTACCTCAACACGCTGGGCACGATCGCCACCGCCGCGCCGCTGATCGGCCTGCTCGGCACCGTCGTCGGCATGATCGAGATCTTCTCGGCCACCGGCCCGACCGCGGCGGCCAGCAACCCCGAGCAGATCGCGCGCGGCATCTCGATCGCGCTCTACAGCACCGCCTTCGGGCTGATCATCGCGATCCCGGCGCTGATGTTCTACCGCTTCTTCCGCGGCCGCGTCGAGGAGTTCACCCTCGAGCTCGAGCACGCCGCCGAGCGCCTGGTGCCGCACCTGCTGCGCTTTGCCGTGCGCCAGCCGCACTGAAGGCCGCGGAGACCGGCCGATGAACTTCCGCAAGCACCGCCCCGAGGACCCGGAGATCAGCCTGGTGCCGTTCATCGACGTGCTGCTGGTGGTCATCATCTTCCTGATGCTGACGACCACCTTCGCGCGGCTGACCGAGCTGCAACTGACGCTGCCGGCGGCCGACGCCGACGCGCTGCAGCAGCGGCCGCAGGAGATTGTCGTCGCCATCGGCGCCGACGGCCGTACCCTGGTCGACCGTCAACCGGTGGCCGGCGACGGCTCGGCGGTGGCCGCACTGACCCAGGCGCTGACCCGGGCCGCGCAGGGCCGCAGCGACCCGGTGGTCATCGTCAGCGCCGACGCGGCGGCCGCGCACCAGTCGGTCGTCAACGTGCTCGACGCGGCGCGCCGTGCCGGCCTGGTGCGGCTGACCTTCGCCGCACAGTCCGACGCGCCGCCGCCGCGCTGAGCCGCCCGCGCGTGGCCGCCGCCGGCCTCGAGGCCCTGCTGCAGCGTCACTGGTGGCGCCGCCGCCCGAGCGCGCTGGCGCTGGCGCTGCTGCCGCTGGCCGCCCTCTACACCGTGCTGGCCGCATTGCAGCGCGCGCCCTACCGTCTGGGCCTGCGCCGCGCGCAGGCGCTGCCGGTGCCGGTCGTCGTGGTCGGCAACCTCGTCGTCGGCGGCGCCGGCAAGACCCCGGCGGTGATCGCGCTGCTGCAGTGGCTGCGCGAGCGCGGCCACCACCCGGGCGTGGTCGCGCGCGGCTACGGCCGGCGCAGCGACGGCGTGCGCGCGGTCGATGCGCACGCCAGCGCCGCCGAGGTCGGCGACGAGCCGCTGCTGATCGCGCGGCGCACCGGGGCCCCGGTGGTCGTCGGCCGCGACCGCGTCGCCGCCGCGCGCGCGCTGCTGCACGGCAGTCCGGAGGTCGACGTGATCGTCGCCGACGACGGCCTGCAGCACCAGCGGCTGCCGCGCGCGCTGGCCATCGTCGTCTTCGACGAGCGCGGCCTCGGCAACGCGCTGCCGCTGCCGGCCGGGCCGCTGCGCGCGCCGATGCCAGCGCAGGTGCCGCCGCGCACGCTGGTGCTCTACAGCGCCGGGCGGGCGAGCACGCGCTGGCCCGGCGGCAGCGGCCGGCGCCGGCTCGCCGGCGTGGTCGAGCTGTCGGCCTGGCAGCGCGGCGAGCGCGCCGGCGCGACGACGCTGGCCGCGCTGGCCGCACGCTGCCGCGCCGCGGGCCTGCGCCCGGTCGCCGCCGCCGGCATCGCGGTGCCGCAGCGCTTCTTCGACATGCTCGCGGCGCAGGGGCTGGCCTGCGACACGCTGGCGCTGCCCGACCACCATGACTGGGCCACGCTGCCGTGGCCGGCCGGCACGCCGCTGGCCCTCGTCACCGAGAAGGACGCGGTCAAGCTCGACCCGGCGCGCGTCGGCGCGACCGAGGTCTGGGTCGCGACGCTAGACTTCGTCTTCGAGCCCGACTTCGAAGCCGCCCTCGCCGCCGCCTGGCGTGCCACCCTGGCCACCCCCACCGAGACGCCCTGAGCCCCCCGCCGATGACGCTGGACCACCGCCTGATCGACCTGCTGGTCTGTCCGGTCTGCAAGGGCCCCTTGCAGATGCTGCGCGACGAGCAGCAGCGCCCGCAGGCGCTGGCCTGCCCGGCCGACCGGCTGGCCTTCCCGATCGTCGACGGCATCCCGGTGATGCTCGAGAGCGAGGCGCGGCCGCTGGAGCCGCCGCCGACACCGTGAGCGCCGCGCCGCCCGCTGCCGGCGGCCCCGGCCACACCGTGCTGATCCCGGCGCGGCTGGCGTCGAGCCGGCTGCCCGACAAGCCGCTGGCCGACCTCGCCGGCGCGCCGATGGTCGTGCGTGTCGCCCAGCGCGCGCGCCGCTCGGCCGCGGCCGCGGTCGTCGTCGCTGCCGACGACGAGCGCATCCTCGCGGCCTGCGCCGCGCATGGCGTGGCGGCGATCCCGACGCGCCGCGACCACGCGAGCGGCAGCGACCGCCTGGCCGAGGCCTGCGCGCGCCTGGGGCTGGCCGACGATGCGGTCGTCGTCAACGTCCAGGGCGACGAACCGCTGATCGAGCCGGGCCTGATCGACGCCTGCGCCGCGCTGCTGGCCGCGCGCCCCGACTGCGTGATGGCAACCGCCGCGTACCCGATCGCCACGCTCGCCGACTACCTCGACCCGAACGTCGTCAAGCTCGTCACCGACGCTGCCGGCCGCGCGTTGTACTTCAGCCGTGCGCCGCTGCCGTGGTGGCGCGACGGCCATGCGCAGGGCGTGCACGCGCTGCCGACGCCGGCGCCGCTGCGCCACATCGGCCTCTACGCGTACCACGCCGGCTACCTGCGGCGCTTTCCGACGCTGCCACCGGCGCCGCTGGAGGCCATCGAGGCGCTCGAACAACTGCGCGCGCTCTGGCATGGCCAGCGCATCGCCGTGCATGTCTGCGAGGCTGCGCCCGGCGGCGGTGTCGACACCCCGGCCGACCTCGCCCGCGTGCGCGCGATCGCGGCCGACGCTGCCGCGGTGCAGGCGCTGTGGGGCACCGCGGCGGGCCCGCCGGCGTCAGCCTGACGCGCTGGGGCGCATGCTATTCTCGTTGCAGCCCTGACTGCCCGTCGCAGCGGGTCGGAGCGCGCCGGGCAGGCCCGGTGTCGATCCTGGAGACAAGGCGTGCGGCCGGCTGCGCCGAGGCCCGCCGCGCGTCGATCGAACACCCAGACCAAGGACTTCCGCGATGAGACTGATCCTGCTCGGCCCGCCGGGCGCCGGCAAAGGCACGCAAGCCGCACACATCTGCCAGCGCTACCAGATCCCGCAGATCTCGACCGGCGACATGCTGCGCGCCGCGGTCAAGGCCGGCACGCCGCTGGGCCTGGCCGCCAGACAGGTCATGGATGCCGGCCAGCTCGTCGGCGACGACATCATCGTCGGCCTCGTGCGCGAACGCCTGACCCAGCCCGACTGCGCGCGCGGTTTCCTGTTCGACGGCTTCCCGCGCACGATCGCGCAGGCCGAGGCCATGAAGACCGCCGGCGTCGGGCTCGACGTCGTGCTCGAGATCGACGTGCCCGACGCCGCGATCGTCGAGCGCATGAGCGGGCGCCGCATGCACCCGGCCTCGGGGCGCAGCTACCACCTGCGCTTCAACCCGCCGAAGGTCGCCGGCAAGGACGACGCCACCGGCGAGGACCTGATCCAGCGCGACGACGACCGCGAGGAGACCGTGCGCAAGCGCCTCGAGATCTACCACGCGCAGACCCGGCCGCTGGTCGAGTACTACGCGACCTGGGCCGCCAGCGGCGACCCGCGCGCGCCGCGCTGCCGCAAGATCGACGGGCTCGGCAGCGTCGACGAGATCACCGCCCGCGCGCTCGCCGCGCTGGTCTGAGCGATACGTAACCGGCTCACCGGAGGAAGGCATCCATGCAGATCGCAGGCCAGGTATTCATCGTCACCGGCGGCGCGTCGGGGCTGGGCGAAGGCACCGCGCGCATGCTCGCGCGCGAGGGCGGCAAGGTCGTCGTCGCCGACGTGCAGGACGAGCGCGGGCGCGCGGTGGCCGCCGAGATCGGCGGCGCCTTCGTGCGCTGCGACGTCAGCCAGGAGGCCGACGGCCAGGCCGCCGTCGCCCAGGCGCTGGCGCTGGGCAGGCTCGGCGGCCTGGTCAACTGTGCGGGCATCGGCCCGGCGGCCCGCACCGTCGGCAAGGACGGCGCGCACCCGCTGGCGCTGTTCGCCAAGACCATCACGGTCAACCTGGTCGGCAGCTTCAACATGATCCGCCTGGCCGCCGAGGCGATGTGCAGGAACGCGCCCGAGCCCAGCGGCGAGCGCGGCGTGCTGATCAGCACGGCCAGCGTCGCCGCCTACGACGGCCAGATCGGCCAGGCCGCGTACTCGGCGAGCAAGGGCGGCATCGTCGGCATGACGCTGCCGATCGCGCGCGACCTCGCCCGCAACGGCATCCGCAACATGACGATCGCCCCGGGCATCTTCGGCACGCCGATGCTGTTTGGCATGCCCAAGGACGTGCAGGACGCGCTGGCTGCCGGCGTGCCGTTCCCCAGCCGCCTCGGCACCCCCGAGGACTACGCGAAGCTGGTCCGCCACATCATCGACAACGAGATGCTCAACGGCGAGGTCATCCGCCTCGACGGCGCGATCCGGCTGGCGCCGAAGTGAAGCCGCGCCCGTCTGCCGGCCGCTAGCGGCCCTGCGCAGGAGCCCTGGGTGCGATCGACCCGCCCGGCTCCCGTGCTGCCGCTGGCGCGGCATCTGCGCCGGCTGCTCTGGGTGACCGTGCTGCCGCTGCTCGCGCTGGGCATCGCCTACGCGTTCGACCGGATCGCCAACGACCACGAGGCCTTGCAACTGCTCGCCGAGCGCCGGCTGCTCGGCGCGGTGGCAGCCGTCGACGGCCACCTCGAGCCCCGGCTGCGGGCGCTGGCCCTGCTGGCCGACTCGCCGCTGGCCGACGACCCGGCCCGCTGGGACGAACTGCAGACCGTCGCTGTGCAGTTCCAGGCGATCCACGGCGATCCGATCGTCTTCGCCGACGCCGGCCGGCGCGTGCGCTTCAAGACCGCCGAGTTGCCCGGGGTCAACGCCGAATGGTCGCTGGCGCCGGGCCGCGACGCCGCCACCGAGGCGCTGGCCACGGGCCGGACCGTGATCGGCGACGCCGTCCGGCGCGTCGTCGACGACGAACCGGCGTTCGCGATCGCCGTCCCCGGGCTGCGCAACGGGCAGGTGCGCCACCTGCTGCTGACGCTGGTCGCCACGCGCGAGCTGGCCGCCGCGCTCGCCACGGTCGCGCTGCCCGAGGCCTGGGCGCTGACCGTGACCGACAGCGCCGGCCGCGTCGTCGCCCGCATCGCGCCACCGGGCCTGGACCCGGCGCGCGACGTCGACCCGCGCTGGCGCTTCGAGGCGCGCAGCGCGCGGGCGCCGTGGGCCATCGCGGTCGAGGTGCCGCGCGACGTGCCGCGCGCGCAGGTGCTGCGCACGACCGCCTGGGTCAGCGCGCTGCTGCTGCTGGTGACGCTGGCCGGCATCGTCAGCGGACGCCGGTTTGCCCGCCGCATCGAACGCCAGGCTGCCGCGCTGGCCGATGCCGACCGGCCGACCGGCCCCGACCTCGACATCGCCGAGCTGGCCGCCGCCCGCCAGCGCATCGACAACGCCCTCGAGCAACTGCGCCTGAGCGACGCCAGCCACCGCGAGCTGTTTGCCGCCAACCCGCAGCCGATGTGGGTCTACGACCTCGACACGCTGGCCTTCCTGGCCGTCAACGATGCGGCCGTGAGGCACTACGGCTGGGGCCGCGACGAGTTCCTGGCCATGACGATCCGCGACATCCGGCCACCCGAGGACCTGCCCCAACTGCTCGACAAGCTCGCGCTCGACCCCGGCGGGCTCGACGACGCCGGCGTGTGGCGGCACCGCACGCGCGACGGGCGGGTCATCGACGTGCACATCCGTTCGCACACCTTGGCGTACCAGGGCCGGCGCGCCGAGCTGGTGCTGGCCCTCGACGTGACCGAGCGCCGACGCGCCGAGGCCGCGCTGCGCGCCAGCGAACTGCGCTACCGGCTGGCCGCCGCCGGTGGGCAGGTCTGGGACGTCGACCTCGCCACCGGCCGGACCTCGATGCCGCCGGTGTTCTGGCAGCGCCTGGGCCTGCCCCCGCCCCCGCCCGGCGACGAACAGGCCTGCTTCGAGCGCCTGCTGCACCCCGACGACCGGCCGCGGCTGCGCGCCGCGCTGCGCGCGCACTTCGTGCGGCGCGAACCCTACCGCGTCGAGTTCCGCGCCCGCCACGCCGACGGCGGCTGGCGCTGGTTTGTCAGCCAGGGGCAGGCGGTCTGGAACGACGCCGGGCGGGCGCACTACATGGCCGGCACGAGCTTCGACATCACGCTGCAGCGACAGGCCGAGCAGGCGCTGCTCGACTCGCAGCGCGAGCTCTCCGAACTCGCCCAGCGGCTGCTGGTGCAGGAGCGCGAGACCGCGCGGCGCCTGGCGCAGGCGCTGCACGACAGCATCGGGCAACTGCTGGGCAGTTGCCGGCTGCACCTCGACCTGGCCAGCACGGCAGCGCCGGGCGACACCGCGGTCGCGCGCGCCGCGGCCCTGCTCGAGCGGGCCGTGGCCGAGGTGCGGCGCCTGCTGGTCGACCTGCGCCCGCCGCTGCTCGACACGCAGGGGCTGTGGTCGCCAGCCTCGACAACGAGCTGCGCAGCGCGACGGCCGGGCTGGCAGTGCGCGCCAGGCTGCATGTCGGCGACGGCGCCCGCCGCTGCGTCTGGCCCGCCGACGTCGCCTATGCCGCGTTCATGATCGCGCGCGAGGCGCTGGCCAACGCGCTGCGCCACGCCGGCGCCGGGCAGATCGACATCGACCTCGACGGCGACCCGCGCCGGCTGCGCCTGAGCGTGCGCGACGACGGCTGCGGCATCGCCCCGGCAGCCGCGGGCGGCCGGCCCGGTCACCTGGGCGTGGTCGGCATGCGCGAGCGTGCGCTGGCCATCGGCGGGCGGCTCGACTTCTCGGCCGCCGCCGGCAGTGGCACCCAGGTCACGCTGAGCTGGGAGGACAGGAGCGCATGAGCGACATCTACCTGGTCGACGACCACGCGCTGATGCGCGACGGCCTGCGCGCGGTGCTGCACAGCGGCGGGCACCGCGTGGTCGGCGAAACCGACGACCCGACCCGCGCGCTGGCCGAGCTGCAGCGCCTGCAGCCGCAGGTGCTGCTGCTCGACCTCCACCTCGGCCAGCGCTCGGGGCTGGAGCTGCTCGAGCAGTTGCAGCGGCGGGCGCTGCCGGTGCGCAGCATCGTGCTGACGATGGTCGCCGAGCCCGGGCCGCTGACGCAGGCGCTGCAGCTCGGCGCCAGCGGCTATGTGCTCAAGGGCTCGCCGGCGGCCGAGCTGCTCGCGGCGGTCGCGGCCGTCACCGAGCGGCGGCGCTACCTGAGCCCGCAGGCGGCCGAGCTGCTGGCCGAAGGCGTGGCCACACCGCGCCCGGCGTCGCTGCTGGCCCAGCTTTCGGCGCGCGAGCGCCAGGTCGTCTCGATGGTGGTGCGCGGCCGCTCGAGCGCCGAGATCGGCGGGCTGCTGCACCTCTCGCCGAAGACGGTCGACACCTACCGCAGCCGCCTGATGACCAAGCTCGGCGTCGACGACGTGCCCGCGCTGGTGCGGCTGGCCATCCGCGAAGGGCTGATCAGCGCCGAAGAACCCTGAACCTAGATCCGGCAGTCGACCGCTTGCCGCCGCATGCAAAGTCTCTGGTCATGCCTGCGCTCCTGACCACGTCGGTGACTCACCACGCAGGTGAGCGCGCTGCGCACCCGATCGAGCCGCCCTCGGCCGCGCTGGCGGCGTTGCTCCTCCTTGCGGGCATTGAGCCCGCGGCGCGTCGTCGCGCCTTGCCAGCGCGGCCGATGACGACCCGCTCGGGCGCGCCCAGCTGCCGGGTCTAGGCTGAACCTCCCCGCCGCCGCGGTCGAGAACTCCCGACAGCGGCGCCACCTGCGCGTCGGCACAGTGGCGACCATGCCCCAGCCGACCCCTACCCCTACCCCCGCCCGGCGCGCCGCCGTGCTGCTGGCCTGCGCCGACGACGCCCGGCAGCAAGCCGTGCGCGCCGCCGTGCTGCAGGTGGCCCCCGAGGCCACCATCACCGCCGTGGCGAGCACGCTGGCCGCGATCCGGCACTCGCTCGGCGAGCCGCTGCACCTGGTCATCATCGACTGGGCCAACGACGATGCCGGCGCCCCCGCCCTGCTGCGCCACCTGCAACGGCTGCACCCGGGCGTGTGCGCATTCGCCTTCGACGACCTTGCCGCCGACACCTCGCCCGCCGTGATGCCCTGGCGCGACCTGCCGCGCGTGCTGCAGCGCTGGGCAGCGCGGCAGCGTCCTGACCGCACAGACCTGGACTGACCATGGCCTCGACCCCCACCGCCGAGGCGCGGCGGCTGCGCACGCTGCGCGCGCTGCGCCTGTTCGACGCGCCGCGCGACGCGACCCTGGACGCGCTGGTGCGCAGCGCCGCGCGTGCCCTGGCCTGCCCGGTCGCCGCGATCGACTTCGTCGACGAACACCGCCAGTGGACGCAGGCGATCACGGGCGCGGTGGCCGGCAGCGTTGCGCGCGCGCAGTCGCTGTGCCTGCACGCGATGGCCGCCGACGGCTGGTTTGCCGTGGCCGACGCGCGCAGCGACCCGCGGTTTGCCGGCAACCCCTGCGTCGGCGCAGCCGCTGGCCTGCGTGCCTACGCCGGCTGGGCGCTGAAGGTCGACGACACACCCGTCGGCGCACTGAGTGTGGGCGACGTGCACCCGCGCCACTTCGACGCGGCCGACGCCCTGGCCCTGCGTGACCTCGCGAGCGCGGTCGAGCACTGGCTGGCTGCGCGCCTCGAGCACCTCGCGCTGCGCGCCCGCGAGCACGACCTGCGCCAGCTCGCCGAGCAGGTGCCCGGCGTGGTCTACCGCGCCGCGCTCGACGAGGCCTGCTCGACCTTGTACGTGAGCCCGCGGCTGCGCGAGTTCGGCCACGACCCGCAGGACTGGATGGCACGCCCCGGCGCCTGGGCCGCCGCGCTGCACCCGGGCGACCGCGAGCGCGTGCTCGACGCCTTGCACAGCGTGTCCGACGAGGGCCGCGACCTGACCCTCGAGTACCGCCTGGCCGACGCCGACGGCGGCTGGCGCCATGTGCGCGACGTCGCCCGCCTGAGCGGCCCCCGCGCGGACCCCGACACCGTGCTGCTGGGCGTGATGGTCGACATCGGCGACAAGCTCCGGTCGCGCGCGCTGCAGCGCATGCTGCGCGCCGCCGCCGAGCAGACGGCCGGACTCGAGCGCGCCCGCCTGGCCGCCGAAGCCGCCAGCGCGGCCAAGAGCGCGTTCCTGGCCACCATGAGCCACGAGATCCGCACGCCGATGAACGGGGTCATCGGCATGGTCGACCTGCTGCAGCAGTCGAGTCTGACGCCCTACCAGCGCGGGCTGGCCACGACGATCGCCGAGTCCGGCAGCCTGCTGCTGTCGCTGATCGACGACGTGCTCGACTTCTCGAAGGTCGAAGCCGGCCGGCTCGACCTCGACGTCGCCCCGTTCGAGCCGCTGGCGCTGGTCGAAGGCGTCGTCGATGCACTGCAGCCACTGGCCGCGCGCCAGGGCGTGATGATGCACAGCTTCGTCGATCCGGCACTGCCGGCGCGCCTGGCCGGCGATGCACGGCGGGTGCGCCAGATCCTGACCAACCTGGTCGGCAACGCGATCAAGTTCAGCGCCGGCCGGGCCCAGGCCGGCCGCATCGGCGTGCGCGCGCTGGCTGGCGCCGGCGGCGGCGGGCTGCGGCTGGTCGTGGCCGACAACGGCATCGGCATCGCGCCGGCGATGCTGGCGCGACTGTTTCGCCCCTTCGAGCAGGGTGACGCCGCGCGCAGCTGCGGCGGCACCGGCCTGGGCCTGGCGATCAGCCACCGGCTCGCCGATGCCATGGGCGGGCGCATCGACGTGCACAGCGTCGAAGGGCAAGGCGCGCGCTTCGAGGTCGCTCTGCCGCTGGCCGCGCTGGCTCCGCCCGAGCCGCCCGCGCTGGACCTGTCCGGGCTGCACTGCGTCGTGCGCAGTGCCGACGACGAACGTGCCGCCGACTGGCGCGCCTGGCTCGCCGCGGCGGGCGCGCGGGCCGATGCGGACGACACCGCGCACCCGGGCGCCGGCCCGGTGGTGCTGATCGTCGATGCCGTGACCTCGACCGCGGACCGCGTCGACGGGCTGCCGTGGCCCAGCGTCGTGCTCGGGCGCGGGCAGCGGCGCCAGCCACGCCTGGAGGCCGCGGGGCGGGTGCGCGTCGACGTCGACGCGCTGCACCGCGACACGCTGCTGCACGCCGTCGCGCTGGCCGCAGGGATGACGCGCTGGTCAGCCCCGCAGGCCCAGGCGCCTGACCCCGCGGACGGGACCCCCCCGCCCGATGCCGACCAAGCCGCGCGCCTGGGCCGGCTGGTGCTGGTGGCCGAGGACAACGCGGTCAACCAGCGCGTCATCGAGCACCAGTTGCTGCGCCTGGGCTATGCCTGCGAGCTGGTCGACGACGGCGAGCAGGCCCTGGCCCGCTGGCGCGCGCAGCCCGAACGCTACGCGCTGCTGCTGACCGACCTGCAGATGCCCGGCCTCGACGGCTACGCGCTGACCGCGGCGATCCGCGCTGACGAGGCTGCGCAAGGCCTGCGCCGGCTGGCGATCGTCGCGCTGACGGCCAACGCCCTGGCCGGCGAGGACCGCCGCTGCCGCAGCGCGGGCATGGACGACTACCTGTCCAAGCCGGTGCGCATCGCGCTGCTGCGCGCCGCCGTGCAGCGCTGGCTGCCCGCGGCGCCGGCACCGGTCGCCGGGTAGCCGCCGTGCGGCGGCCCGCGCCATGCACCGGCGGCGGCGCAGCGCTCAGGTCCGCACGACGATGCGCCCACGCACCTGGCCGGCCATCAGGCGCTGCGCGGCGGCAGGAGCCTCGGCCAGGCCGATCTCCTCGGTCATCGCCTCGAGCAGGGTCGGGTCGAGGTCGCGCGCAAGGCGCTGCCAGGCCTCGCGCCGGCGCGACAGCGGCGCCATCACGCTGTCGATGCCGGCCAGCGTGAGGCCGCGCAGGATGAACGGCGCGACGGTCGTCGGCAGGTCCATGCCATGCGCGAGCCCGCAGGCGGCGACGACGCCGCCGTAGCGCGTCTGCGCCAGCGCGTTGGCCAGGGTGTGCGAGCCCAGCGCGTCGACCACCGCGGCCCAGCGCTCCTTCTGCAGCGGCTTGCCCGGCGCGGCCAGCTCGGCGCGGTCGATGACCGCCGCGGCGCCCAGCCGGCGCAGGTAGTCGGCCTCGGCGGTCTTGCCGGTGGCCGCCGTCACGCGGTGGCCCAGCCGCGCCAGCAGCGCGATGGCGACGCTGCCGACGCCGCCGGTCGCGCCGGTGACCAGCAGCTCGCCGTCGCCGGGCTGCACGCCGTGGCGCTCGAGCGCCAGCACGCACAGCATCGCGGTATAGCCGGCGGTGCCGATGGCCATCGCCTGCCGGGTCGTCAACGCCGCCGGCAGCGGCACCAGCCAGTCACCCTTCAGGCGCGCGCGCTGCGCGAGGCAGCCCCAGTGCGTCTCGCCGACACCCCAGCCGTTGAGCACGGCGCGCTGGCCCGCTCGCCAGTCGGGGTGCGTGCTCTCGACGACGGTGCCGGCGCCGTCGATGCCGGGCACCATCGGCCACTGCCGCACGACCGGCGCGCGGTTCGTGATCGCCAGCGCGTCCTTGTAGTTGAGCGTCGAGTATTCGACGGCGAGCAGCACGTCGCCGGGCGGCAGTTGCGCGTCGTCGAGTTCGGTCAGCGTCGCGCTGACGCCGGCCTCGGTCTTGTCGAGTCGCAGGGCCTGGAACATGGGGGCTCTCCTTCGGCTTGCACAGGCCACCAGACAACTCGAGAAAACCTGCGCAAGACATTGATGCACATGGGCCACACCGCTGGTCGCGCGGCGCACCGGCTGCTATTCTGCCGGCATGCGCCTCCCCGCTGCCGCGCTGCCCGTCGCCCTGCTGGTGCTGGCCGGCTGCGCCAGCGTGCCGCCGGCGCCCGTCCCGACCTTGCCGACCCCGGCCGAGCCCGCCGCGGCCGTGTCGCCGCCGCCCGCCGCCGCCGGCGGCGGCAACCCGCAGGCGGTGCTGACCGCGCTGGGCTTCATCGACGCACCGTACCTGCCCGGCGGCGTCAGCCCGACCGGCTTCGACTGCAGCGGCTTCACCCGCCATGTCTTCGAGGCCGCACTGGGCCTGCGGCTGCCGCGGCGCGCGCAGGACCAGGCGCAGGCTGCCGGCCTGCCCGAGGTCGGGCGCGACGCGCTGCAGCCGGGCGACCTGGTGTTCTTCAACACGCTGCGCCGGCCGCACTCGCATGTCGGCATCTACCTCGGCCGCCACCGCTTCGTCCACGCGCCGCGCATCGGTGCGCGGGTGCGCATCGAGGACCTGCGCGTGCCGTACTGGGCCAGCCGCTTCGACGGCGCGCGGCGGGTGCCGCAGCCCAACGACAGCCCCGGGCTGGCGGCGGCAGCGCCGCGCTGAAGCCACGACGGCCCGGCCGCGCCCGCGCGGCGGCACAATCGGCGCATGGCCGAACGCACGATCCCGATCGCCGACCAGCGTCTGGCGGTATCGGTGCCGCCCATCCCGGCTGCGGCACCCGCGCCCGGCGCGCCGGTCGTCGACCGCCTCGGCCGCGCGCTGCACGACCTGCGCATCTCGGTGACCGACCGCTGCAACTTCCGCTGCGGCTACTGCATGCCCAAGGAGGTCTTCGACAGCCAGCATGTCTTCCTGCCGCACGCCGCGCTGCTGAGCTTCGAGGAGCTGACCCGGCTGGCCGGCGTCTTCGTCAGCCTGGGCGTGCGCAAGATCCGGCTGACCGGCGGCGAGCCGCTGCTGCGCAAGAACCTCGAGACCCTGGTCGCGATGCTGGCCGCGCTGCGCGCCCCCGACGGCCAGGCGCTGGACCTGACGCTGACGACCAACGCGACCCTGCTCGCGCGCAAGGCGCAGGCGCTGGCCGACTCCGGCCTCCAGCGCGTGACGGTCAGCCTCGACGCGCTCGACGACAGCATCTTCCAGGCGATGAACGACGTCGGCTTTCCGGTGGCCGGCGTGCTCGACGGCATCGCCGCCGCGCTGCGCGCCGGGCTCGGCCCGCTGAAGGTCAACATGGTCGTCAAGCGCGGCACCAACGACGGCCAGATCCTGCCGATGGCGCGGCACTTCCGCGAGCACTACGGTGGCCGGGTCGTGCTGCGCTTCATCGAATACATGGACGTCGGCAACGCCAACGGCTGGCGCATGGACCATGTGCTGCCCTCGGCGCAGGTGCTCGAGCGCATCGACCGCGTCCACCCGCTCGAGCCGCTGGCGTCGGCGCAGCCCGGCGAGACCGCCGGACGCTGGCGCTACCGCGACGGCGGCGGCGAGATCGGCGTCATCAGCAGCGTGACCCAGGCCTTCTGCCGCGACTGCAACCGCGCCCGCGTCTCGACCGAGGGCCGGCTCTACCTCTGCCTGTTCGCCACCCAGGGCCACGACCTGCGCGCGCTGCTGCGCGGTGACGCCAGCGACGCGCAACTGGCCGCGGCGATCGCCGGCGTCTGGGCCGGGCGCGGCGACCGCTATTCCGAGCTGCGCAGCGCCGGCCGTGCGCCGCTGGCCGACGGCGCGCGCAAGGTCGAGATGCACTACATCGGCGGCTGAACGGTGGCGCGCGACCCCTTCCCGCCGGCCAGCCTGAAGGCCTTGCGCAATGACTGAACCCGGCGCCATCGCCCGCGCCGACCTCACCGGCCTCGTTCTCGCCGGCGGCCGCGGCAGCCGCATGGGCGGCATCGACAAGGGCCTGCAGCCCTACCGCGGCACCCCGCTGGCGCTGCACGCGCTGCGCCGGCTGCAGCCGCAGGTCGCGCAGGCGGCGATCAGCGCCAACCGCCACCTCGAGGTCTACCGCGGCTGGGGCGTGCCGGTCTGGCCCGACACCCTGCCCGACCACCCCGGCCCGCTGGCCGGCTTCCTCGCCGGGCTCGCGCATTGCAAGACGCCGTGGCTGGTCTGCGTGCCCTGCGACACGCCCGACTGGCCGGCCGACCTGGTCGAGCGCCTGGCCGCAGCCGCTGCGCGCGCCGACCTCGAGGTGGCGCTGCCTGCCGTGCGCGAAGCCGACGGCCGCTGGCGCCCGCAGCCGGCGTTCTGCCTGCTGGGGCGCGCTTTGCACGACGACCTGGCGGCCTATCTGCAGGCCGGCGGCCGCCGGATCGGCGAATGGGCCCGCCGCCGGCGCTGCGCCGAAGTGCCCTTCCCCGACGCCCGCGCGTTCGACAACCTCAACACCCTGGCCGAGCTCGAGCAGGCGCAAGCGCTGCAGCCGACGCAAGCCGCCGCCTTGCCATGACCGCCACCGCGCCCAGCCTCGAACAGATCGCCTCCTGCGTCGCCGGCTACGACCCGCAGGCGCTGCCGGTGGCGCAGGCGCAGGACTTCATCGCCCGGCTGGTGCCGCGCGTCGCGGCCGTCGAGAGCGTCGCGATCCGCACCGCGCTCGGCCGCGTGCTCGGCGCCGATGTCGTCTCGCCGATCGACGTGCCGACACACGACAACTCGGCGATGGACGGCGTCGCGCTGCGTGGCGCTGACCTCGCCGCCGAGGGCCCGAGCGTGCTGCGCCTGGCCGGCACCGCGCTGGCCGGGGCCGGCCGCGCCGACCCGGTGCCGCCCGGCCACTGCCTGCGGATCATGACCGGCGCGGTCATGCCCGCCGGGCTCGACACCGTCGTGCCGCAGGAGTTCGTCGGCATCGACGGCGAGCTCGTGACCGTGCCCGCCGGCGTCGTGCGCGCCGGCGAGCACCGCCGCCGCGCCGGCGAGGACCTCGCCCGCGGCGAGGTCGCACTGGCCGCCGGCCGCCTCCTGACCCCGGCCGACCTCGGCCTGCTGGCCTCGCTGGGCCGCGCCGAGGTGCCGGTGCGCCGGCGTCTGCGGGTGGCCTTCTTCTCGACCGGTGACGAGCTGCGCTCGGTCGGCGAGCCGCTCGATGCCGGCTGCGTCTACGACAGCAACCGCTACACCGTCTGGGGCATGCTGCAGCGCCTGGGCATCGACACCCTCGACCTCGGCGTCGTGCGCGACGACCCGGCCGCGCTGGCCGGCGCTTTCCGCACCGCCGCGGCCAGCGCCGATGCGGTCATCACCTCGGGCGGGGTCAGCGTCGGCGAGGCCGACCACACCAGGCGCGTCATGCGCGAACTCGGCGAGGTCGTCTTCTGGCGCATCGCGATGCGCCCGGGCCGCCCGCTGGCCATCGGCCGCATCGCCGCGGGCGGGCGCGAGGCGATCCTGTTCGGCCTGCCCGGCAACCCGGTGGCGGTGATGGTCACCTTCTACGCCTTCGTGCGCGAGGCGCTGCTGCAGATGATGGGCGCCACCCCGGCGCCGCTGCCGCGGCTGCGCGCGGCCTGCACCGGCGCGCTGCGCAAGAAGCCCGGCCGCACCGAATACCAGCGCGGCATCGTCGCCCCGGCGCCCGGCGGCGGCTGGCAGGTGACGATCACCGGCAGCCAGGGCAGCGGCATCCTGCGCAGCATGAGCCAGGCCAACGGCCTGGTCGTGCTCGGCCACGACCAGGGCGACGTCGCGGCCGGCGACCTGGTCGACGTGATCGCGTTCGACGGGCTGGTCTGAGCTTCAGGCTTGCAGGCCGCGCGTTGGCTGTGCCTCGCCGCTGCGTCAGCGCCATTGCCGATCCCGGCTGGCACGATTGGTTACCCCACAGGGTATAGTGGCCGGCTGCAAGATGCGTGATCACCCGATGAACCCGCCGGCCGACACCGTGCTGACGCTGCGGATTGCCGGCATGACATGCGCGTCCTGCGTCGCGCATGTCGAGCGCGCGCTGGCCAGGGCCGAGGGCGTGCGCGCGGCCAGCGTCAACCTGGCGACCGAGGCGGCGACCGTGACGGTCGCGCCCGGGGTCCGGCTCGACGCGCTGCTGCGCGCGGTGCAGGCGGCCGGCTACGAGGTCGTTCGCGAGCGGCACACGCTCGACCTCGAAGGCATGAGCTGCGCGGCCTGCGTCGGCCGTGTCGAGCGGGCCTTGACGCGCGTGCCGGGGGTCGTCGAGGCCAGCGTCAACCTGGCGACGCGGCAGGCCCGCGTCGAGACCACCGGCGGCGTGCCGCTGGCCGCGCTGGTCGCCGCGGTCGGCAAGGCCGGCTACGGTGCGCGCGTGGCCAGCGGGGCGGCGGCCGACGGCGGCACCGCGCGCGCCGCGGCCGCCGCCGCCGAGGAGCGGCGTCTGCGCCGCGACGTCACCGTCGCCGCGGCGCTGACCGCGCCGGTGTTCGTGCTCGAGATGGGCTCGCACCTGATCCCCGGCATGCACGACTGGGTGATGGCAACGATCGGCCACCACCAGAGCTGGTGGCTGCAGTTTGCGCTGACCACGCTGGTGCTGTTCGGCCCCGGGCGGCGCTTCTTTGCCCAGGGCCTGCCGGCGCTCGCGCGCGGCGCGCCCGACATGAACGCGCTGGTGGCCCTAGGCACCGGCGCGGCCTGGCTGTATTCGGTCGTCGCGACCTTCGCGCCCGGGCTGCTGCCGGCGGGCACCGTGCATGTCTACTACGAAGCCGCGGCGGTCATCGTCACCCTGGTGCTGGTCGGCCGGCTGCTCGAGGCGCGCGCGCGCGGCCGCACCAGCGAGGCCATCCAGCGCCTGCTGCGCATCCAGCCGCCGACCGCGCGCGTCTACCGCGACGGCGAATGGCGCGAACTGCCGGTCGAGCAGGTGACGGTCGGCGACCTGATCCAGGTCCGGCCGGGCGACAAGGTCGCCGTCGACGGCGAGGTCGTCGAGGGCGCGTCCTGGGTCGACGAGTCGATGATCACCGGCGAGCCGATCCCGGCCGAGAAGACCGTCGGCAGCCGGGTCGTCGGCGGCACGCTCAACACCCGCGGCGCGTTCAGCCTGCGCGCGACCCAGGTCGGCGCCGACACCGTGCTCGCGCAGATCATCCGCATGGTCGAGGCCGCGCAGGGCGCCAAGCTGCCGATCCAGGCGCTGGTCGACCAGGTCACGATGGTCTTCGTGCCGGTCGTGATGGCGATTGCCGTGCTGACCTTTGGCGTCTGGCTGGCCTTCGGCCCCGAGCCGGCGCTGTCGTTTGCACTGGTCAACGCGGTGGCCGTGCTGATCATCGCCTGCCCCTGCGCGATGGGGCTGGCCACACCGACCTCGATCATGGTCGCCACCGGCCGCGCCGCGGCGATGGGCCTGCTGTTTCGCCAGGGCCAGGCGCTGCAGCGCCTGCGCGACGCCGACGTCGTCGCGCTCGACAAGACCGGCACGCTGACCGTCGGCCGGCCCGAACTGACCGACCTGTTCACCACCGCGGGCCACACGCGCGACGAGGTGCTCGCGCTGGTCGCCGCGGTCGAGAGCCGCTCCGAGCACCCGATCGCGCAGGCCATCGTCGCCGCGGCGCGCACGGCCGGCCTGCCGCTGGCCGAGCCGCAGGGCTTCGAGGCCAGCCCCGGCTACGGCGTCGGCGCGCAGGTCGACGGCCGCCGCGTCGAGGTCGGCGCCGACCGGCTGATGGCGCGGCTGGGCCTGGACGCCAGCGTCTTCGCGGCGCAGGCCCGGGCCCTCGGCGACGAGGGCAAGTCGCCGCTGTACGCGGCCGTCGACGGCCGCCTGGCGGCGATCATCGCGGTCGCCGACCCGCTCAAGCCCGGCTCGGCGCAGGCCGTGCGCGCGCTGCATGCGCTGGGCCTGCGCGTGGCGATGGTCACCGGCGACCACGCCCGCACCGCGCAGGCCATCGCGCGCGCCGCCGGCATCGACGAGGTCGTGGCCGAGGTGCTGCCCGCAGGCAAGGTCGAGGCCGTGCGCGGCCTGCGCGAAGGCGGCCGGCGGGTGGCCTTCGTCGGCGATGGCATCAACGACGCCCCCGCGCTGGCCGAGGCCGACATCGGCATCGCCATCGGCACCGGCACCGACGTCGCCATCGAGAGCGCCGACGTGGTGCTGATGTCGGGCGACCTTGCCGGCGTGCCGCGCGCGATCGCGCTGTCGCGCGCGACGATGCGCAACATCGCGCAGAACCTGTTCTGGGCCTTCGCCTACAACGCCGCGCTGATCCCGCTGGCTGCCGGCGCGCTCTGGCCGGCCACCGGCCTGCTGCTGTCGCCGATGTTCGCGGCGGCGGCGATGTCGCTGTCGAGCGTCTTCGTGCTCGGCAACGCGCTGCGGCTGCGCCGCTTCGGCGCCGCAGCAGCCGACGCCGCGGTGGCCGCCGGCGGTGACGCGAGGTAGACCGGCGGCGGGGCTTGCGCGGCCGACCTCAGGGCCGGTTCAGCGGCTGGGACGGCGGCGTGGCCGTGGGGCGGGTATGCGGGATATAGGTCGCGTAGCTGTGCGAGTGCTCGACCAGGCGCAGGCTGCGACCCCAGAGTTCGAAGTCGGTGAACATCGTGTTGACGGAGTAGTAGTCACCCTGGGTACCGTCACACAGCATGGCGCGCAGCGTCGCGTCCGGCGTCGCGCAAAGCAGCGTGGTGCGCCCCTGCGCCGACGCCGTTGCCGACTGGCCGAAGGCGCTGCGATCCGGCCATGACGTGGCCGGGTTGTTCGTGGTACGCCCGAACCCGTTGATGCGGGCCGGCGCGGTCGCGCCTGTGGGCACCGTCCATTCCAGGTCGATCGGTTGAGGCTGGGGCCCACCGGCCGCCGCGCCGATCCAGAACAGCGGCGGATTGGCTGTCGGGTTCATCGACATGTCGCGCAGCCAGGTCACGGTCCCGCCGGTCAACTCGGCGAAGGGGATCCGCCGCAGCTCGCGCAGCGACGGGGCGCGGCTGACCGTCACCAGGTGCTGGACGGCATCGGGGGTGGAACCCGTATTGCCGTGACGGAAGTAGCGAAAGGTCCAGACCGACTGCTGTCCGAGGCCCTCGATGCGGGGGTCGGTCCAACCGCGGGTGGTGCGGTCGATCCAGACCTCGCCGCCGGTGGCGAGGTCGATCGGGTGCGGTGCGGTCTGCCCGCTGGCGGTTGGGGTGCTGCTGGCCAAAGCCTCGTTCACCCAGCCCCCGCTCAGCCAGACGATGGCACTGGTCCTGGTGGAGTCAAACTGGCCGACCATCTGCAAGTACTGCGGGTCGGCCGGGGTCGGGCGCAGCGTCAGCGTCTGGCGGGCCTGGTCGCCGCCCAACCCGACCGGCGTCACGACCTCGACGCGGTCGAAGTACGGCTGGCCGCTGCGCAGCAGGTTCGGCACCAGCAACAGGTACCCGCTGCGCAGGTTGTCCATGTGGCCGCTGTCGGCCCTCAGGTGCGTCTGCTGCAGCACGATCGGGCTGACCTGCATGCCGTAGGCATACTGGTTGCCGTGGAGCGTCAAGCGGCCCGCATGCACTCGGGCGTAGATGGTGACCAGGTCGCTGGTCCCGGTGTCCAGGTCTGACCAGCGCACCGTGAAGGCCACCAGGTCCAGGCCCGGCGCTGCCCCGATCCGCGTGTAGCGGTAAACCGGCCGGTCCAGCCGCTGGCGGCGGGGGCTGAGCAGTTCGCCGCCGGCACCGTTGCCGATCGTGGTGCCGCTGTGCAGGAACAATGCCGGGTTGCCGTAGAAGTACATGGCCCTGCAGATGCCCTGGACGCCGGCCGCGGTCAGCAGGGGCGGGTTGTCGACCCTGTCGGCCACCGGCTGCGCCAGGCAGGCGTTGATCTCGTCGACCAGCGCCGCGATGCGGGCCGAGGTGCGGTCCGGCGCGAAGTCGTCCCGCGTCAGGCCGCCACCGACCCGCAGCGACCCCAGCGATTCGTTGCTGGCGAAGACCACGGCAGGCAGCGGCGCGTGGGCCGCCCGCCGGGTGCGCAGCGCCACCTCGACGTTGGCCACCGTGGCGCTGCGGGGGGTGAAGCTGACGGCCAGCGAGTCGAGCAGCTTGTCGTGGCCGAAGCCACCGACGGCAAACCGGCCGGTCAGCGGATCGAGGGTGTCGTCGAGGACCTGCCGCAGCGGCGCGATGAGCCCCAGCACCTCCTGCGTACGCGCACCGATCTGGGCGGGCGTCGGCACCAGCCCCGGGATCTGCGCCAGGAACTGCATGACCAGGTCCTGCGGCAGCCCGGTGGGCGACAGGCGCGCGGCGATCAGGCTGGTCAGCGGGGTGATGTTGACCGTCCCGCCAAGGATGGCGGCCTCGTCGGCCACGGCAAAGTGGTCTTCGCCGTCCGCAAGGTCGGCATGGAACAGCTTGGGTGCGCGCGCTCCTGCCGGGATGCGGACCTCGTAGCGTCCGTCGCTGCCCACCACCGCGCTGCGGGCGACCTGGTGGCCGTTCGCGTCGAAGACGAGCACGACCGCACCTTCCATCGGCGCGCCGGTCGCGGCGACACCGCTGACCACCGCCGACCCCGCAGCACCGCCGTCCGCGCCGCCGCCGCTGCCACCGCAGGCCGCCAGCACCAGGCAGGCCGCGACAGCCATCTGCGCGCGCAACCGCGGTGGGCGGCTGCGCAAGCCGGGACACCGCGAAACCGTGGACGACCCAGGGATCCCCGGCAGACGATGGCGCATGGTTGGCCTCCAGCTTGCGATACCGCCGGCCTGGTCACCAGCGCCGGTGGGCCGCATTCTCGGACCGGATGCGGCGCCGATGTCCGTAACCGGGACACCTGTTCCGGGGGGTGCATCACGAAGAGAGAACGGGCGAGCAGGCTGCGGGCTGCCGCTGCCGGTCGGGCGTCGCAGTGCCGCGCCCGTCTCGCGCCGCCTGCGGTCTCGTGGGTGGGCTGGTCGATCTGTCGCACAAGTACCGTTCGGTATCGATCAAAGACCACATCGTCGCCGTGAAATACCGTACAGTTCAATAATGCAACATAAAGTCTTCGTCGAGGAACAGCCACCGACCCGGATCACCGACGCCGCCCTGACCCAGTGTTCCCCCCAACGGCCCTGCGGGCCATCCGTTCCACCCTGACCCCACAAGGAGTACACCCCATGAAGAAGCTGATGATCGCCGCCGCCCTGGTCGCTGCCAGCCTGAGCGCCCAGGCCAGGGACATCGTCGACACCGCGGTCGCCGCGGGCAACTTCAGCACGCTGGTCACGGCGCTGCGCGCGGCCGGGCTGGTCGACACGCTCAAGGGCCCGGGCCCGTTCACCGTGTTCGCGCCGACCGATGCGGCCTTCGCCAAGATCCCGCGCGCCCAGCTCGACGCGCTGCTCGCCGACCGCAGCCGGCTGACCCAGGTGCTGACCTTCCACGTCGTGCCCGGCCGGGTCATGGCCGCCGACGTGCGTCCGGGTGAAGTCACGACCGTGCAAGGCGGCCGGCTGACGGTGGCGACCGCCGGCGGCAACGTGACCGTCAACGGCGCGCGCGTCACCGCCACCGACATCGCCGCAAGCAACGGCGTGATCCACGTCATCGACACCGTCGTCATGCCGCGCTGAGCGCGGCCCCGGCCCGGGCACCGCCCGACCCTGGCGCACAGCCAGGGCGCGCGCGATAGGCCCGGGCCGGTCGGCGCCGGAGTCCGGCTGCCGACGACACCCGCTGACCCACCCCGACCGATGCGCCCTGCGACCCGCCCGCCCGGCACCCTGCTGGCGCGGGCCTGTGCCTGGCTGCTGCTGGCGCTGGCGGGCTGCTCGGCCGCACCGTTTGGCGCCCCGCCGCCAGGGGCGCCGCTGCAACAGACCCCCGCCGCAGCCGCGCTGCGACTGCTGATCGTCGGCGACAGCACCGCCGTGGGCACCGGCGCGAGCAGCGCCGGCCAGACGCTGGCCGGCCGGATCGCGCGCGACCACCCTCGCCTGCTGATCGAGAACCGCGGGCGCAACGGCGCGCGCTTTGCCGACGTGGTCACCCAGCTCGCGCCAGCCGGGCGCTTCGACGTCGTGCTGATCCTGGCCGGCGGCAACGACGTGATACGCCGCACACCGCCCGCGGCGCTGGCCGAGGCCGTCGACGCCACGCTGGCCCGCGCCGCGACGCTGGCCCCCACCGTGGTCGTGATGCCGGCGGGCAACGTCGGCAACGCCGCCATGATGCTCGGGCCGCTGTCCGGGTGGATGAGCGAACGCTCGCGGGCGCTGCACGCGCTGGTGCGCACGGCCGCGCAGCGCCACGGCGCAAGCCACGTCGACCTGTTTCGCGAGCGCGACCAGGACCCCTTCGTCCACAACCCCGCGCTGACCGCGCCCGACGGCCTGCACCCCAACGACGCCGGCTACCGCCTCTGGCACGAGACGCTGCTGGCGCAGACCGACCTCGGCCTGCGCCTGGCCCCGGCGCGCTGAAGGCGCTGCCGGCCATATTGCGGGGCGCCATGGCCGGGCGCCGACGCCGATCGGCGCCGCGGCAGGCTTGGCCAGCCGCCCGGACCGCAAGTGCCCGGCCCCGAACGGCATACCCGCACCGACATCGACCGCCTGCACGCCCGGGCCGGCCGGGCCGTGCAGGACGCCGGGGCCACCGACCTGCACGCCGCGCGCGGCGTGGCGCTGCGCGAGTTCGAGCTGAACCCCGGCTGCGGCGCGCCGTAGGTGCGGTGCAGGAACCGGATCGGCGTTGGTCCCTCGCCGACATGCAGCGTCTGGCACGGAGGTTCCGCCTGACGCCGCTGGCGCTGGCGACACGCCTGCGTGAATCGGGATACATGTCCTGGGCCGGGTACCCGGCAGGGTGCGACGAATGGAGCGGCCATGTCGCTGCGCTGCCGCCGCGCGGCGGCGGTTTTGCATCGCCGGCCGAGAAGGCACCTGATGCTGCATGGCATCGGCTCGGACAAGAGCGTGCCCGCCAGGGTGGCCGATGCGCTGGCGGCCGTCGCAGGCTGGCGGCGCGACGCGGCCCGCCCCCTGGCCTGCAGGCCGGTGGCGAGGCCGGCGCCCAGCAGAACCTCAGGCGACTCCTCGATGCCGCCCGGGGCGAGGCCGAGCGCCGACGGTGCTTCGACGATGGCGTAGCGTCGTGTCATTGCCGTTTTCACGGTCACGCCGCCGAGGTCCTGCCGGCCGGCTCGGTCCCGCGGAGCCGGCGCGGGGCCATCATGCCCGGCCCGGTGCCGGCGCACCGTCGGGCGCCTCGGGCCTGAAGGCCAGACCGGCGTGCGCTTCGAGCCGGCGCACGAGGGCCAGGCCGAGCGCGGCGCCGGGCGTCCACACGCCGCCGGGCGTGGCGTAGCGGCGCACGTCGTGCAGCAGTGCCAGCGCGGCCTCGCAAACCATGCGGCTGGTCGCGCCGTAGCCGGGGTCGCGGTCACCGCTGACGACGAGGCTCGCACGCTCGCCGGCGGCCGTCTGGCCAGTGAACAGCAGTTCGAAGCGTCCGGCCTCGCGCGCCGCGCGGTCGGGGCCCTGCCCCGGCTTTGGCAGCAGCCAGCGCGCGGCCAGCGCGCGCGCCGTGGCGCTGCGCAGCACGGTATCGAGCAGCCGTGCGCGGCGCGCCAGCGCCTGGGCGCGCTGCTTGCCGAGCCAGCCGCTGCCGGTGAGCTGGCGCTCGTCGTAGCGGAAGTCCGTGCCCCAGGGGTGGCCGCGCAGCGCATGCGTGCGGTGCACGTTCTTGGTGTTGATCGGCGCCATCACGAAGGGCCCGCACCAGGCGCCGGCCCAGTCGTCCCAGCCGGCCTGCGGCGCGGGCTGCGCCGGCCCGGCAAAGCCCGGCGTCAGCGCGTACGGGTCGGCCATCCGGGCGGCCAGCGCCGGCTCGCGGGCGATGGCCTCGGCGGTGGCCAGCGCGCTGGCTACCGTGCCGCCCGACCAGCCGCCCCGCATCACCCGCACGCGCGCACGCACCTCGCGCGCCGGCGCGCCAAAGCGCTGCTGCATCGCCTGCTGCAGCACGAGCACGCCGAGGTCGAAGGGGATCGAGTCGAAGCCGCAGGAGAATACGATGCGCGCGCCGCTGCGCGCGGCCACCGGCTGCAGGCGTTCGATCATGCGCGCCATCCACAGCGGCTCGCCGCAGAGGTCGACGTAGTCGGTGCCGGCCTCGGCGCAGGCCGTGACCAGCGCTTCGCCATGGTGCTGGTACGGCCCGACCGTCGTCACGACGACGCGCGCCCGCCGCGCCAGGCTGGCCAGCGCCGCGCCGTCGTGCGCGTCGGCCACGAGCAGCGGCAGCGACGGCCCGGCGTCGATCGCGTCGCGCACCGCGGCCAGCCGCGTGGGCCGCCGGCCGGCCAGCGCCCAGCGCAGTCCGCGCTCGCGCGCGCCCTGCCCCTGCGTCGCGGCATGCAAGACCTCGGCCACCAGGCGGCCGGTGTAGCCGCTCGCGCCGAACAGCGCGAGGTCGTAGTGGCGGTCGGCCAGCGGCATGGTTCGGCGGCGTCGGCGGCGGTGATCGCAAAGCCGCGACGATACGCGGACCGCGGCCAGCCTGCCGCTCAGGGCCCGACGATCCAGCCCTCGACCGGATCGACGCCGGCGGGCACGCCGTGGTCGCTGCGGGCCTGGGCCCAGGCCGCCTGCATCAGGCACAGCAAGGCGTCGAGGCGGTCGCCGCTGGCGTCGGCGGCGATCGCGTCGCGCTGCGCATGCGTGGCGCGCAGCCGCAGGCCCAGCCCGCCGCGACCCTGCTCGAGCGCGTCGAGGACGTCCTTGCGCGCGATCAGCCGCTCGGCCGCAGCCGCGTTCTTGTACGGGCGCCGGCCGATCAGCGCCACGGCGAGCCGGCCGGGGTAGCCCTCGACCGCGATGCGCGCCGAGTCACCGCGGCGCAGGCCCGGCAAGCTGACATCGGCCGCCACCAGCCGCGCCAGACCCTCGTAGTACATGAGGCCGACCGGCACGTAGCGCGTCTGCAGCGGGCTCGTCGAGACGGTGGCCTGCGCGGTGTCGGTGGCGCGGTGCGGCAGCCGCTGGCCGCGCGGGCGGCCGTTGCCCCAGGCATCGACCAGCGCGCGCAGGGCCATGCGGTCGGGGCAGCGTGCCCGCAGCGCGGCGATCACGCTGTCGGCATCGCCGCCGAGCGCCTGCGCGTCGACGAAGACCCGCGGCAGGCCGAACGGGAAGTCCAAGGCGCCGAACCACGGCCCCGGCGCAGCCAGCAGGCGCTCGAAGTCGGCCAGCGTCGGTAGCGCGTCGATGCCCAGCAGCCGCAGCACCGGGCCCTCGCGGCAGCCGCGGGCCACCGTGATCGGCTTGCGGCGCGAGGGCGCGGCGCTGAAGTCCACGCCGAGCAGCGGAATGGGGGTGTTCATCGGCGCTCGGACTGTAGGGCATGGCCTGCGCCGGCAAGCCCCGCCGTTGGTGGTCGTCCTGGATCAGCCCTTGGTCTGCGGTGCCAGTCGTTCGAACCATGTCTGCGGCGCAAGCCCCTGGTCAGGGCCAAGAATGGAGAAGCCGCCATCTACGGCCAGGTCCACGCCCGTCATCCAGGACGCCTCATGGCTAGCCGCGAAGGCGACCGCCTGAGCAACCTCTTCGCCGCGCCCCACCCGCCCCAGCGGGTGCAGGGGTGCCCCGACTGCATCGGCGACCTCGATCGAGTCACCGCTCATTCGGGCCAACGCGGGCGACCAGGTCCAAGCCGGTGACACCGACAGCACGCGGATGCCGCGCGGGGCGAGCGCCACCGCGAAGTTGCGGGTGAGCTGCAGGAGGGCCGCCTTCGACGCCGGGTAGACCGCGCGGCCGGCGGCGCCGAACTTGCCGCCGGTGCTGCCGACGTTGACGATCACCGCGCCCTGCTGCATCCGGGCGGCGGCCTTCTGGATGAAGATCGCCGCCGACACCAGGTTGACGTCGAGCGTGCGCAGCCACTGCGTGCGGGTCGAGGCCAGGCCATCGTCGTCGTAGCTGCAGGCGTTGTTCACCAGCACGTCGAGCCGACCGCAGCGCGCCATCATGGCCTCGACGACGCAGTCGATCGCCGCGTCGTCGGTGATGTCGGCCTCGGCGTAGAAGGCCTTCTCGCCGATCGCGGCGGCCACCGCCTCGCCGGCCTCGCGGCTGCGCCCGACCACGCACACCATGGCGCCCTGCGCCGCCAGCCCGCGCGCAATGTCGGCGCCAACCCCCTGGGTGGCGCCGGTGACGATGGCCGTCCGACCGACGAGCCGCGGCGATGCGGCCGCGCCAGTCATCACCCGTCCGCCCCGAACGCGCGCAGCACCTCGTCAAGGTCCTGGACTTCAGCGATCAGCCGCATGCTGGCCAGCGAAGCCGCGTGCGCTGCGCGGTCGGCCGCGGCGCAGGCGTCGGCCGCGACCGTGACTGCGAAGCCGCGGTCGGCGGCATCGCGCACGGTGCCCTCGACCGCCGAATGCGTGGCCACCCCGGCCACGATCAGATGCTGCCCGTGCAGCAGCCGCAGCAGCGGCTCGAGCTCGCTGCCGGCAAAGGCGCTGACGCGCTTGTGGGTCACGACGAACTCCCCGGGGCCTGCCCGCGGCCCCAGCCCCTCGAAGAACTCGGCCCCCCACTGGCCTTCGCGCACCGCGCCGCTCTGCTCGGTGCGCCGCATGATCGGCATGTTGCGCGCCAGATCGGCGTAGTCCTCGCGAAACGCGATCCTGGCATGGACGATGGGCCAGGCGCGTTCGCGCGCCGCCTGCAGCAGCCGGCCGGCTGCCTCGATCAGCGCTGCCCGCGCGGGGTCGCGCGCGTCGAACCCCACCCGGATGCGGCCTTCCGGGTGCAGCACGTCGTTCTGCAAATGCAGCGCGACCACCACCGGTATCGGCTTCAGATGAATACCTCCAGATTGCCGAACATGTCGTCGCAATTCACCAGGTCGACCCGCTTGAGCACGATCTTCCAGCCGCCTACCTCGGTGGTGGCAAGCTTGTGGAAGACCGTACCGGCCAGGTGTCGCTGGGCATGGCGCCATTCGGTCAGATGGAACACCGAGCGGACGACGAGATGCCCTGCCGCGTCGAGCCCTTCGATGCCGATGTTGCCCAGCATGCGGGAACTGCGCGTCGGCGGCTGCTGCGACCATGCCCGCGCATGCTCCAGCCGACGCACGCGCGCTTCGCGCAGCACCTTGTCCTCCCAGAACAGGGAGATCTGCTCGAACGGATCGGTCTGCCCAGGAAACCGGGGTACCCAGTAGCGTCCGTCGTCGACCCACAGGGCCAACCACTCGTCGAAGCGCCGCTCGTCGAGCAGGCGCGCCTCGTGGAACAGGAAGTGCTCGACGCTGCGCAGCGTCGGTTCGGAATGTTCGGCACCGGCCACCGCAGCGACCGACACGTCGAAGTCTCGGTCAAGCAGCCGCATGCGTGGCCTCTTCGTCGTACTCTCGAGGGTGTTCCCCGCACAACATGTAAGCCCGCCAGGCGGCGAACTGGTTACGCATCGGCAGCTCGCTGGTGCCGTTGATCGACACCATGCCGTCGTCCAGGGCCTTGTCTTTGCCGAGGTAGCGGTGCTGGCTCACCCAGTCGCCGCCCCGCGCACGATTGCCCTGCTGGCAGCGGCGATAGACCTCGACGTCGTCGGGCATCACGATCGACGACGGCGAGTTGATCAGGTTGGCGTAGATCAGCGCGCGTTCGAAGACCGCAGGCGGCGCGCCCACGAGGCGAAATACCTGGATCTCGACCAGCGTCCGATCCACGCTCAGTGGCCGGATCACGCGAAACTGCTGGAACACCGTGTGCGGCGAACCGCTGCCGTAGATGATCGTGTTGTGCCGGTTCATGCCGAGGATCGCGCGCGCCCGATCCTCGCCGTGCACTCCGGCCAGCACCTCGAAGTGGGCGCGCGAGACGGGATCGCGAGTCGCCGCGGCCGGATCGAAGATTCCCTCCATGTAGCCGTGCCCGTTGCGGTAGGCCCGCAGTTCGAGCTTCTCCCAGAACTCGTAGGGTTCACCGTTGCCGGTCATGATGAGCAGCTCGAAGGGCAATTCGCCAAGCTGTCGGGACTGCTCGCGCGCCGCAACGACCGACGACTCGTGCGTCACGCGCGCGTGCATCGTGTCGTGCAGGTTCTCGTAGAAGATCTTCCAGTTCGCCGGCTGCAGCACGCGGAACACGCCGCCGGCGACCTCGACCTCGCCTTGCGGCGAGCGGTCGCACAGGTTGTCGATCGAGGACGCCACGCCGCCGAGGAAGGTCACGAGGTCGGGTCCGTCGGCCGCCTGACTGGCAAAGACGAAACCGCGGTAGCTGTCCACCCGTGCCAAGCGCCGCATCGAAAAATCCGGGCGAACGGGGTCGTAGCAAGTGCCCGCGAGCCCGTCCTTCAGCGGCGCCGCTAGGTGTGAGCCGTCGAGCTTGAAGGTCCATGCGTGGTATGGGCAGCGGAAGAACTTCCCCGTGCAGCCGTCGCCGTCGGCCACCACCTGGGCCCCCTTGTGCGGACAGCGGTTGTACAGCACGTGGACCCTGCCGTCGGCCGCTCGCACCATCACGACGTCCTGGTCGCCCAGCCGCGTCGTGTGGTAGTCGCCGGTCGTCGGTACCTGGCTTTCGTGGCCGACGTAGATCCAGGCCTGCCCGTAGATGCGCTGCATCTCCAGCTCGAAGATGGCCGGGTCGGTGTAGACGGATCTGTGCACGCTGTCGGCGCGCACGAGGCCTGCCAGGGTTCGTGACGATACCGTCATGTCGCATCCTTCCCACAAAGTCGCGGGCCGTCCAGTCCGCCCCGCGGGACGGCAACGCCACGGCCAAGAAGTGCTCCGCTGCGGCCCCGAGAGGCAGACCATGACCCGCTTGGGTGGTGACCTCAAGTGCCGCCCACGCCATGTTCATGGTAGCCATCTGCCCGCCACGGTGGCGCCTCCCGTTGCCTGAAATTCGTTTTCCGGACAGTGCGCGTACGCGCACCGGATAGAGGACTTCGCCAGGCGCTTCACACTTCGAGACTAGGCGGGTAGATGCGATGTTGTCGCGTCATCGATTGGGCGCGACCGGCTTGATGTCGGTCTCCACCTTCCCCCGTCCCGCGAGGAGTCATCCGATGAAACGTCGATCGTTCGTCCGCGGCGCCGCCGCCGCCGCCCTCGGCACCCCGCTGGCCGCGCTGGCCCAGCCGGCCGTCACGCTGCGCTTTCACACCATGGTCTCACCGACGTCCTTCGTCTGGACGGCGATGCATGTGCCGTGGCTGGACAAGGTCGAGCGCGAGTCGGCTGGGCGCATCCGCTTCGAGCGCTACCCGGCGATGCAGCTCGGCGGCACGCCGGCCAACCTGTACGACCAGGCGCGCGACGGCGTCGCCGACGTCGTCTGGACGGTCCCCGGCTGGACGGCGGGACGCTTCCCACGCGTCGAGGTCTTCGAGTTGCCGTTCATGATGAACAGTGCCGAAGCCACGTCGAAGGCGCTATGGGAGTACGTGCAGACGATGGCACCCGAAGAGTTTCGCGACGTGCAGACGCTGGCCACGCACGTGCACGGACCCGGGGTGATCCACGCCAGGGAACGGATGGTGCGCAGCCCCGCCGACCTGCGCGGCATGCGTGTGCGCGGTCCGACGCGGCAGGTCACCCGGTTGCTGGCGGCCTTGGGTGCCACACCTGTAGGCATGCCGATGCCGCAGCTCCCCGAGGCCTTCACGCGCGGCATGATCGATGCCGCCGTGATCTCGTGGGAGATCGTGCCGGCGATTCGGCTGCAGGAACTGGTGCGCCACCACACCGAGTTTCCCGACGGCAGTCCTTCGCTGTACACGACGACCTTCGTGATGGTGATGAACAAGCGGCGCTACGATGGGCTGCCGGCCGACCTCAAACGCGTGATCGACGCGAACTCCGGGATGGCCACGTCGGCCTGGCTGGGCAGGACGCAAGAGGAGGGCAGCACCCAAGGTCGTCAGACGGCCATCGATCGCGGCAATCAACTCCACACGCTGTCGACCGCTGCGGTGGAGGAGTTCGTTCGCCTGTCGGCACCGGTCGCCGACGAGTGGATCGCCGAGTTCGCCCGGCACGGCGCGAATGGCCGGCAGCTTCTCGACGCCGCACGGCAACTGATCGCCAGGCACGGGCGCACCTGACATGGAGATCACCCGCGTCCAGGCCACGCCGCTCAACCTGCCAGTCGAGGTCGGTGAGGGCACGTGCCGCAAGCAGACCTCGTTGTCGATCTGCCTTGTGGATGTCGAGACCGATACCGGCCTCGTCGGCACCGGCATGACGGCCATCACCGAGGAAGAGGTGATCGCGACGATTGTCGACCGGATCGCCGCGCCGGCCCTGCTGGGCCAGGACCCATTGCGCCACGAGCAGTTGTGGGAGAAGCTGTACTGGCTGCTGACGCCGCGCGGGCAAGCAGGCTACGCCAGCCATGCCGTCGCGGCGATCGACCTTGCGCTATGGGACCTGAAGGGCCAGGCGCTCGGTGAGCCCTGCTGGCGGCTGCTGGGTGGTGCACGTGATCGGGTGCCGGTGTACGTGACCTTTGGCTTCGCCTTCTACGATCGCGACGAGCTCGCGGCCGCGGCACGCAACTGGGTGGCGCGCGGTCATGCGCGGCTGAAGATGACCGTAGGTCACCATGCCTTGCAGCGGCGCGATGAGCCCCGCCCGCTTGCGGCGGTGATTGCCGAGGATGTGCAGCGCCTGCGTGCGGTGCGCGACGCGGTGGGCGCGGACGTGCAGATCTACATCGACGCAAATTGCAGCCTGGACCACTACCACGCCCTGAAGCTGGCGCAGCAGGTGCAGGAGCTTGGCGTGGGCTTCTTCGAGGAGCCTGTTGTCGGTAACGACGTTGGCAGCCTCGCCAATCTGCGCGCCAAGACCAGCATTCCACTCGCAGTCGGGCAAAACGAAGGCCTGGCCAGCCGCTTTCGAGACCTGCTGTTGGCGCAGGCGGTCGATATCGTGCAACCCAACGTCTGCATCGGCGGCGGCTACACGCAGTGCCTGCGCATTGCCGGCATGGCCCAGGCCTTCGGCGCGATGCTGGTCAATGGCGGCGCTTGGCCTTACCACAACATGCACCTGCACGCCGGGCTGGCCAGCGGCACGCTCGTCGAGTACCACGCGGTTGCGGTGGATTGTTGTCGACTGGTCTACGACGATCTGCCGCCGCCGGTCGACGGCTGGCTCAGCCTGCCGCACACGCCGGGGCTGGGCTTTCGTCCCGACCGCACGCGTGTGGCCGAGCTTGCGAAGCGGCCGCTGTCGCAAGGCACCGGTAAGGCCTGAACGACAGCCACGAGCAGGGAGACACGACAATGAAGACCTGGACCCGCCGACGACTGATCGTGGGAGCGGCGGCCGCCGCCGCACTGGGCTCCGTGCCCTGGTTCACCCGCGCCCAAGGCGCTGGCACGCTGCGCATCCTGGTTGGCTTCTCGGCCGGCGGCGGTGTCGACGCGATGGCCCGCCTGCTGGCCCCCGGTCTGGGCCAGGCGCTAAACCAAGAGGTCATCGTCGAGAACCGCCCGGGGGCCTCGGGGATGATTGCTGCCGAGGCGGTAAGCAGGGCACCCGCCGACGGTCAGACACTCCTGCTCGGTGACACCGGGCTCCTGATCGTGCGGTTGCTGCGGCCGCAGGCCGGCATCGACCCCCTGCAGGCGCTGCGCCCGGTGGCCGGCCTGTTCGTCATGCCGCTGATCATCGTCGCGAACAAGGACCTGCCGATCCGCGACCCGCAGTCGCTGGTCGCCGAGCTGAGGGGGCGGCCCGGGCATTATTCGTATGCCACCTCCGGCGTCGGTACCGTGCACCATGTCGGCTTCGAGATGTTCATCGGAACGATCGGCGCCCAGGTCACGCATGTCCCCTACCGCGGTGCTGCGCAGATCGTGTCCGACGTGATCGGCGGTCAGGTGCCGCTGGGCGTGGTCAGCGCCGCCGCTGGACTTGCGCAGCACCGCGCCGGCAGGCTGCGCGCGGTGGCGATGATGAACCCGGTCAGGCTGCCCGGCGGCGAGGACGTGGCTCCGGTGTCCGACGTCGTGCCCGGCTTCAGCGTGGCGCCCGGTCTGGGGCTGCTGGGGCCTGCCGGGCAGCCCGATGCAACCACCGCACGGCTGGCCGATGCCGCGCGCCGAGTGGTGACCGCTGCCGACCTGATGCAGTCGGCACTGCGCCAGAGTGCGCTGGTCGAATTCCAGCCGCCGGCCGAGTTTGCACGCGCGCAGCAGCAGGAAACGGCCAAATGGCAGCGCGTGATCCTCGAGCGACGGATCGTCGCCGAATGAACCGTCCGCGTCTGGGCTTGATCGTGCCGCCCGCCGATGGTGAGGTGCCGGAGGATGCGCGCCATCTGTATGGCGAGCGCGTCGAGTTTGTCGCACGGGGCCTGGGCATCGGCGGCGTGTCCCCGGCCGGATTTGCGCCAGTCGTCGACCGTATCGTCGAGCAGGCGCGGGCGCTGGCCGCCGACGGCGCGCAGGCCGTGTCGATGATGGGTACTTCGATCAGCTTTTACCGCGGGCCCGAGCGCACCGAGACGCTGCGCCGGGCGATGGAGAATGCGGCCGGTGTGCCCTGCACGACGATGAGCCACGCGGTCGTGCGGGCATTGAAGGCGCTGCGCGTGAGGCGTGTCGCGGTCGCCACGGCCTACGTCGACGAACTGAACCGGCGCCTGGTCGACTACCTGACCCATGAGGGCCTCGACGTGCTGGCGATCGAAGGACTGCGGATCGTCGGCGTGCAGGAGGTCTTCGCGGTCGCCCCGCAGACGCTGAGCGCACTGGCCGAGCGCGTGCTGGCGCGCGCGCCTCGGGCCGAAGGCCTGTTCATCTCTTGCGGCGGACTGCGCACGCGTGACGTGGTGGAGTCGCTCACGGCCCGGCATGGGCTGCCGGTCACGGCGAGCTCGCCAGCCGGGCTGTGGGATCTGATGCGGGTGGCCGGACTGGACCCGACGGCCGAGGGCTACGGCCATCTGTTCAGACTGCCCGCGGCCCAGGCGCCGTCGGGGCGGTAACTGTCCTCGTCGGGCGGAGCATCGTCAAGGAAGTGGCCCAACGATGAATACTGCCGCGCCCACTCTCGCCGTGGCAGACCAGGCTTTCGAGAAGGAGGCACGATGAACCGCTACCGAGGGCGTCCGGCCGCCGTCAGGGCACTGGTGCGGCCGACCGAGGTTCACAAGGACCTGTACATCGACTTGGAACTCTTCGACCTCGAGATGGAACACCTGTTCGCGAACGCTTGGGTCTACGTCGGTCATGCGAGTCAGGTACCCAACCCGGGCGACTACTTCACCACGACCGTCGGCACGCAGCCGGTGGTGATGGTGCGCCACACCGACGGCACGGTGCGGGTCCTCTACAACCGCTGCGCGCACAAGGGCGTCAAGGTGGCCGGTCAGACCTGCGGCAATACCGGCAGGTTCTTCCGCTGCCCGTACCACGGCTGGACGTACCGGACCGACGGCAGCCTGCTGGCCATGCCGTTGAAGAAGGGTTACGACGACACCGGTTTCGAGAGTTGCGAGGCCAGCCGTGGCATGGCCGCCGTCGCTGCGGTGCAGGTCTACCGGGACTTCGTGTTCTGCCGGTCTAACCCGCAGGGCGTGGGCTTCGCAGAATTCTTCGGCGAGTCGCTGTCGACCCTCGACAACATGGTCGACCGCTCCCCCGAAGGCCGGCTCGAGGTGGCCGGCGGCGTGCTGCGCTACCTGCACCACTGCAACTGGAAGATGCTGGTCGACAACCAGACCGATACCTGTCATCCGATGGTCGCGCACGAGTCGTCGGCCGGGACTGCGGTGCGCGTCTGGCAGGAGGCGCCGCCGGGCACGCCCAAGCCGATGGCAGTGGAGATCTTCGCGCCGTTCGTCAGCCCGTACGAGTTCTTCGAGAACATGGGGCTGCGGGTCTGGGTCAACGGCCATGGGCATACCGGGGTTGCCGATTCGCTGCACGCCAACTACTCGCCGGTGCCCGGGTACTGGGAGCGGATGGTCGCGGCGTATGGTGAAGCGCGCGCGCAGCGGATCCTGGGCGACGTTCGCCACAACACCGTCTACTTCCCGAACCTCATGATCAAGGGCCCGATCCAGACCTTGCGTCTGTTCAAGCCGATCGCAGTGGACCGGACCTTGGTCGAGTCGTGGACATTCCGGCTGGTCGGTGCGCCGGACCTTTTGTTGGAGCGCACGCTGATGTACAACCGGCTCGTCAATGCGCCAACGTCGATCGTCGGCCACGACGACCTCGAGGTCTACGAGCGGGCCCAGGCCGGGCTGCACGCGCGCGGTCGCGACTGGGTCCACGTCGGCCGCCTCTACGACCCGACCGAGGTCGACCGCGTCAACGTCACGACGAACGGCACGAACGAACTGCAGATGCGCAACCAGTTGCGCGCCTGGCTCCGATACATGACGGCGTCGATGCCCGAGGAGGCGCTGGCATGATCACCATCACCGACCGGCAACTCGTCGACTTCGTCTACGCCGAAGCGCGCCTGCTCGACGAGCAGCGCTACGACGACTGGCTCGGGCTGTTCAGCGACGATGGCCACTACTGGATGCCGCTTACCCCCGGCCAGCGGGACCCCAGGCTCGAGACCTCCTTGCTGTACGAGGACAAGCTGCTGCTGCGCATCCGCACCGAGCGCCTGCGCGGCAGGCGAACCTTTTCCCAGCAGCCGCCCAGCCGCTGCCACCACTTGCTGCAGCAGCCCAGCGTCGAGTCCGCCGACGACGCCGGCGGCCGGTACGCGTTGCGCACGGCCTTCCACTACGTCGAGACGCGCCTGGACACGCAGACCTTGTACGCCGGCTGGGCCCGGCACGAGCTGCAGGTGCTCGACGGTGCGTTGCGCATCCAGCTCAAGCGCGTCGACCTGGTCAACAGCGACGCGGCCTTCGGCAACATCAACCTGTTCATGTAGGCCGAGGCGACGATGGATCCGCCGCTCGACACCGTCGCGGCTGCGTTCGCGGCCAGCGCGGCAAGCCATGGCGGCCGTCCGTTCCTGTGCGTCCTGCCCGAGACCGCGGCCATCTACGGCGTCGCGGCCGGCGAGCTGAGGTACCGCGACTTTGCCGGCCACATCGGTACGCTGCGCCAAGCCTACGCTGCGGCCGGCTACGGCCATGGCCACCGCGTCGGCCTGCTGCTCGAGAACCGGCCGTCGTTCTGGCTGCACTGGTTCGCGCTCAACGGCCTCGGTGTCTCGGTCGTGCCGATCGGCGCCGACCTGCGCCACGCCGAACTCGAGTACCTCGTCGGCCATGCCGCAATCGCGCTCGCGGTCGCACCACCGGCCCGCCACGGCGCGTTGCGGCAAGCCGCTGCCGCGGCGGGTCGGCCGCTGCCGGTCGCCGGCGCCGACGCCGCCCTGCCGGCAGCGCCGTTCGCGCCGCCACTGGCCGGGCAGCCGGTGGGCGTGCGCACCGAGTGTGCACTGCTCTATACCTCAGGCACGACCGGCCGGCCCAAGGCTTGCATCCTGCCCAACCGCTACTTCCTGCGTGTCGGGCAGTGGTACGCGGCAGTAGGCGGCCTCGCCGAGCTGCATCGGGGCAGCGAGCGGATGCTCACGCCGTTGCCGCTGGTGCACATGAATGCGATGGCGTACTCGACGATGGCGATGGTCATGACCGGGGGCTGCCTGATCGCCCTCGACCGTTTTCACCCGGCGAGCTGGTGGGATAGCGTGAGGCGCTCACAGGCCACGGTGGTCCACTACCTCGGCGTGATGCCGGCGCTGCTGATGCAGGCCGCACCGAGCCCGAACGACCGCCGGCACCAGGTGCGGTTCGGCTTCGGCGCCGGCGTCGATCGCGACCTGCATGCCCGCTTCGAGGAACGCTTCGGCTTTCCCTTGCTGGAGGCCTGGGCGATGACCGAAACCGGCGCCGGCGCGGTGGTCATCGCCAACCGCGAACCGCGGTGGGTCGGCACCCACTGCTTCGGCCGTGAGGGTGACGGCGTCGAGGTCAGGCTGGTCGACGAGGACGGCCGGCAAGTCGGCGTCGACCGGCCGGGTGAGCTGCTGGTCCGCCATGCCGGTGACGATCCGCGTGAGGGCTTCTTCGCCGGCTACCTCGGCGACGCTGCGGCCACCGCCGAGGCCTGGGCCGGCGGCTGGTTCCACACCGGCGACATCGTCCGCCGCGACGCCGATGGCTACCTGCACTTCGTCGATCGGCGCAAGAACCTGATCCGGCGCAGCGGCGAGAACATCTCTGCGGCCGAGGTCGAGGGCGTGCTGCTGCGCCACCCCCACGTGCAGGCAGTTGCGGTGGCTGCGGTGCCCGATGCCGTCCGCGGCGAGGAGGTACTGGCTTGCATCGTCAGCCAGACGGTCGGCCCCAGCGCCGATGCGCGCCGGGCGGCGGCCAACGACATCGTCGCCTGGTGCCTGAGTCAGCTCGCGTACTACAAGGCTCCGGGCTACGTGGCCTTCGTCGACGCGCTGCCGCTGACGACGACGCAGAAGCTGCGGCGCGCCGAGCTGGGAGCACTGGCTCGCTCGCTCGTCGGGCAGCCGAACTGCATCGACATGGTCGCGACGAAGAAGAGGCCGCCGTGACGCCACGTCGCGATGCCTACGATGGGGTCGCGGTCGCTGCACCCGTGACCGTGCCGTACCTGCGCTACTCGACGCGCGGCGCGCACTGGTTCGTCGCTCAGGCCGTGCGGGCCCTGACGCAGGCCTGCGGTCTCGCCAAAGAGCACATCGACGGCCTGACGGTGAGCAGCTTCTCGCTGGCCCCGGACACCGCGGTCGGCGTCACGCAGCACCTCGGGTTGACGCCGCGCTGGCTCGACCACATCCCGACCGGCGGCGCTGCGGGCGTAATGGCCTTGCGGCGCGCCGCACGGGCGGTGCAGGCGGGCGACGCCGAGGTCGTGGCCTGCGTCGCTGCCGACACGAACCACGTCGACTCGTTTCGGCAGATGCTCGGTTCGTTCAGCAGCTTCGCGCGCGACGCCGGCTACCCCTACGGCGCCGGTGGGCCGAACTCGATCTTCGCGATCGTCACGGCGCACTACATGCGCGCCTTCCGCGCCAAGCGCGAGGACTTCGGCCGGATCGCCGTCGACCAGCGCGCCAATGCGCTGAAGAACCCGAACGCGCTGTTCAAGAAGGCGCTGAGCCTCGACGAATACATGGCAGCGCGCGTCATCGCCGAGCCGATCCACCTCTACGATTGCGTGATGCCTTGCGCCGGCGCCGAAGCCTTCCTGGTCATGCGCGAGGCGCGTGCGCGCGACCTCGGCTTGCCGTACGCGATCGTGCGCGGCGCCATCGAGCGGCACAACGCCTACGCCGAAGACCCGATCCTGGTCCGCGGGGGCTGGCGCGTGGACCGCGACGAGCTCTACGCGCAGGCCGGCGCGTGCCCGTCCGACATCGACTTCGTGCAGACCTACGACGACTACCCGGTCGTCGTAATGATGCAGTTCGAGGACCTCGGCTTCTGCGACAAGGGCGCCGGTCCCGAATTCGTGCGCAGCCGGACGATGACGCACGACGGCACGTTTCCGAACAACACCAGCGGCGGCCAACTGTCGTCGGGCCAGGCGGGGGCGGCCGGCGGCTTCCTCGGCATGACCGAAGCGATCCGGCAGCTCACCGGCCAGGCCGGCGAGCACGCCGTCGCGGGCGCGCGCCTCGGCCTCGTCGCCGGCTACGGCATGCTGACCTACGACCGTTGCCTGTGCAGCGGCGCGGTGATCCTCGGCAGGGCGTCATGACGATGCCGCTGCTGCCGCCCAGGCGCAAGAACCCGCTGCTGCGCACGCAGCAGATCAATCTGCCGCCGCAGGCGCGCAGTCGCGTGGCCCTCGGCCTGACCGCTGCCGCCGCCGAGGGACGCCTCGAACTCCAGGTCTGCAGCGACTGCGCGAGCGTGCAGTACCCGCCGCGCGAAGCCTGTCACCATTGTCTGTCGCCGCGGCTGCGCTGGCGTCCGCAGTCCGGCGAGGGGGTCCTGCTCGGCGCCACGACCTTGCATCACAGCAACGACCCGTTCTTTCGCGAGCGGCTGCCGTGGCGGCTGGGCCTCGTTCGGCTCACTGCCGGGCCTGCGCTGCTCGTCCACCTGCACGGCGAGGTCGGCGAGGCGCCAGCGCCGGTGCAGGTCGGCGTACGCCTCGATCGCGCGGGCCAGGCGGTGCTGATCGGACTTCCGCGCGAACGGAGCGAACACATGGCGGACGACAGAATGCTGCGCGAAATGACCAGCAACCCGAAGTTTCGCAAGGTGCTGGTCACCGACGGGAAGTCGGCGGTCGGCCAGGCGATCGTGCGGGCCCTGGTCGAGTCGGGCGCCGACCTGGTCTGGGTCGGCCACGCCGAGCCGTGGAAGAAGCCGCCCGGCTTCGCAGACCTCGGCAGTTTGCCGCAGGTCACGCCGGTGCCGCTGGACCTGAGCAACGGCCGCAGCGTGAGCGAACTCGCCGGCGAGATCGGCGGCAAGGTCGACATCGTCGTCAACAACGCGGACGTGCATCGCACCTGCGGCATCGCGGCGCGGCCCGGCACCGACGTCGCCAGGGCCGAGATGGAGATCAACTATTTCGGGCTGCTGCGGCTGGCGCAAGCGTTCGGGCCGCCGCTGAAGGCGCGCTCGGCCGACGGCGTCACGCATGCCTGCGCCTGGGTCAATCTGCTGTCGATCTACGCGCTCAGCAACTATCCGCCGCACGGCACGTACTCGGCGTCGAAGGCGGCGGCACTGTCTCTGTCGCAGTGCCTGCGTGCCGAGCTGCAGCCCGCGGGCATCCGCGTGATCCACCTGTTTCCCGGACCGATCGACGACGAGTGGAATCAGAACCTGCCGCCGCCGAAGCTCGCTGCTGCCGCTATCGCGGCCGCGGTCGTCGAAGCGCTGCGCGAGGGCGTCGAGGACGTCTATCCGGGCGAGGTGGCGCAGGAGTGGCTCGAGCGCTGGCGCGACAACCCCAAGGTGCTCGAACGCGAACTGGCGGCGGGAGGCCATTGATGCAAGCCAACACGACCCTCGACGGCATCCTCGGTGAACTCGTCGCAGCGCTGGCCGGCGGGCGCATCCGCGTGGTCGACCTGACGCAGACGCTGACCCCCGACTTCCCGCAGATCGCGCTGCCGCCCGAACTGGGCCAGTGCTGGCCGTTTCGGATCGAGGAGGTCTCCCGCTACGACGCGCGCGGCCCCGCCTGGTACTGGAACAACTTCTCGTGTGGCGAGCACACCGGCACCCACTTCGATGCGCCGATCCACTGGATCTCGGGGCGCGATCTACCGAACAATTCGGTCGACACGATCCCGGTCGAGCATTTCGTCGCCCCGGCCTGCGTCATCGACTGCTCGGCGCAGGCCAAGGCCGACCCCGACTATCTGCTGAGCGTCGAGGACATCGAACGCTGGGAGGCGCAGCACGGGCGCATTCCCGCCGGCGCATGGGTGCTCATGCGCACCGACTGGTCCAAGCGAACCGACCCCGAGGCCTATCAGAATTTCGACGAGACCGGCCAGCACACGCCGGGGCCGAGCAGCGAGGCGGTGCAGTTCCTGGTCGAGCGCCGCGCGGTGCTGGGCTTCGGCTCGGAGGCGATCGGCACCGACGCCGGGCAGGGCTTTCATCTGCGCCCACCGTACCCATGCCACTATTTCATGCACGGCGCCGGCAGGTATGGATTGCAATGCCTGACCCATCTCGATCGGCTGCCACCCACCGGGGCGGTGCTGATCTGCCCGCCGCTGAAGATCCAGCAGGGCAGCGGCAGTCCGCTGCGCGTGCTGGCGCTGGTGCCGGTCCGAACGACCAGTTGAGACGCTCGACGACGCTCATGACGACCACCCCCACTCAACGCGGCGTCGCTGCCGTCACCGGCGGCAGCGCCGGCATCGGCCGGGCCATTTGCGAGGAGTTGCTGGCCGCTGGCCATGAGGTCGTGAGCCTCGCGCGGCGGCGCAGCGACATCGACCATCCGCGCTTGCACAGCATCGAAGTCGATCTGAGCGATCGCCAGGCCACCGCCGCGGCCGCCGGCGAACTCGTCGGGCGGTTCGAGGTGACGACGCTCGTGCACAACGCCGGGGTCATCCGGCCGGCGCTGTTGGCCGACGTCACGCTCGCCGACCTCGACGCGCTGGTCGAGCTGCACCTCGGTGGCGCGATCCAGCTCGTGCAGGCCGCCTTGCCGGCCATGCGCCGCCGGCGCTACGGCCGGGTGATCCTGCTGTCGTCGCGGGCCGTGCTCGGCCTGGCGACGCGGACTAGCTACGCGGCCACCAAGGCCGCGCTGCTGGGTCTGGCCAGGACCTGGGCGCTCGAACTCGCCGCCGACGGCATCACGGTCAACGTCGTCGCGCCGGGGCCGATCCGCACCGCGATGTTCCACGGCATCGTCCAGGCCGGCAGCGACCAGGAGCGCCGGCTCGAGCAGTCGGTGCCGGTGCGCCGCCTCGGCGAGCCGGCCGACGTCGCGCGCGCCGTCGGCTTCTTCGCCGAACCGGCCAACAGCTTCGTCACCGGGCAGGTGCTCTACGTCTGCGGCGGGACCAGCCTCGGCAGTCTGTCGCTGTAAGTGCCGTTTTCCATGACCTGGTATCGCGCAAACGGACGTTTGGGAGGTGCTCATGAGGATTGCAATCCTGGGCGGCGGCCATGGCTGCTACGCGGCAGCGGCCGACCTGTCGGAACAGGGCCATGAGGTTCGGCTGTGGCGGCGCAATGCCGCCGCGCTGGCGCCGCTGCAGGCCGCCGGCAGCATCGTCCTGAAGGACGAGCGCGGGCCGCGCGAGGTGCCCGTCGCCCAGGCCACCGCAGACATCGGCCAGGCGCTGCGCGGCGCCGAGCTGATCCTGATTCCGACGCCCGCGATCGCGCAAGAAGACATCGCGCGCGCGATGGCTGCGCATCTGGCCGACGCACAGGTGGTGTTCCTGCCGCCCGGCACCTTCGGCAGTTACGTGATGGCGCGCAGGGTGCGCGCGGCCGGCAGTCGCGCCGACGTGGTCTGGGCCGAAACCGGCACGCTGCCCTATCTGGCGCGCAAGCACGGCGACCGCGAGGTCAACCTCACCGTCCGTGCCGTGCGCCTGCCCACCGGCGTGTACCCCGCGCGCAGGACGGACGAGGCGATCGCGCTGATCCGCCGGGCCTACCCCAGCGTGCATGCCTGCGGCAACGCGCTGTCGGCTGCGCTGATGAACGCCGGGCCGATCATCCACCCGCCGCTGGTCGTCATGAATGCCGCGCCGCTGCAGCATTTCGAACGCTGGGACATCCACGACGAAGGCACGCAGCGCGCCGTGCGCGCCGTCACCGACCGGCTGGACCAGGAGCGCATCGCGGTGCGCGAGGCGCTGGGCTTCGGCGCTCCGCACTACCCGCTGGCCGACCACTACCACAGCGACCGCTGGATGTACGGCGACGCGCACCGGCAACTCGTCAAGTCGGGGGACTGGCGCGAGCCCATCGACCTGTATGCGCACCGCTACGTCAGCGAGGATATCGAACTGGGTCTGGCCTTCCTCGCCTCGGTGGCGCGCCATGCCGGCGTCGACGCGCCGCTGGCGCACGGCCTGCTGGCCGTGGCCGGTGGCTTTCTCGGGCGCGACCTGCGTCAAGGCCCGCGCACCCTGGAGGCGCTGGGCCTGGCAGAGCTGTCGCGCGACGCCCTGGCCCGGCGGCTCGACGATGGCGACTGAGCGCCCCCAGGGCCGGGCTGTGCCCGGCCCGCCCCCCGAGGGGGTCAAGAAAACTTGGGGCGGCCCGGCGCTTTCTGGAGAGCCGCCGCTCCCGCGCTTCGCCGCGGTGGGCGCCGGCCGCATGGGGCGCGGCATCGCGGTCGCCTTTGCCTACGCCGGCCATCGCATCGCGCTGGTCGACCTGCGCTGGCGCGACGACCCGGGCTGGCAGCGTCTGCAGGCCGAGGCGCGGGCCGAGATCCTCGCCAGCCTGCAGGCCCTTGCCGAGCTCGGCGCCATCGACGCCGGGCAGGTGCAGCCCATCGCGCAGCGCGTGGCGCTGGTGCCGGCCGCGCAGGCCGCCGCCGCGCTGGCCCGGGCCGAGCTCGTCTTCGAGGGCGTCGCCGAGACCCTGCAGGCCAAGCGCGAGGCTTTCGACGTCATCGGCCGCCATTGCCAGACCGATGCGGTGCTCACTTCGACCACCAGCAGCATCCTGGTCACGCAGCTCGCCGACCTCGTGCACCGCCCCGAGCGTTTCCTGAACGTGCATTGGCTGAACCCGGCCTACCTCATTCCCGTGGTCGAGCTGAGTTGCCATCCCGGCACTGACGAGCAGGTGCTGGAGCACACGAAGGAAGCACTGATGGCCATCGGCAAGCTGCCGGTGGTCTGCGGCCCGACGCCCGGCTATATCGTGCCGCGGTTGCAGGCCTTGATCATGAACGAGGCAGCGCGCATGGTGGCCGAGGGTGCAGCGAGCGCCGAGGAGATCGACAAGGCCACCCGCTACGGGCTGGGCCTGCGCTTCGCGGCGCTGGGCGTGGTCGAATTCATCGACTTCGGCGGCAGCGACATCCTCCACCACGCCAGCCGGGAGATGGCGGCCAGCATCGACGCGGCGCGCTACGCGACGCCCGCGATCGTCACGCAGATGGTGGCGCAGGGTCGGCTGGGGCTCAAGAGCGGCAGCGGCTTCTACGACTACGCCGGCCGCGACATCGGCGCGTACCGACGCGACGTGCTGGCGCGTACGCTGGGCATGTTGCGCCATGCCGGGCTGTGGCGTCCGCCGGCCGACGAGTCCCTCTCATGACCCAGCCCGGTTTGTCCTCGCTCGGGCGCCGAGGACGGGAGCTTGTCGGCGACCCTAACTCAGCCAGGCGTTTAGTCCGGTGGCCAGCGGCGGGAACAGGAAGACCAGCATCAGCGCGAGCAGGCAGAACCCGACGTAGGGCAGCGCGGCGAGGTAGACCTCGCGCATGCGCACATCCGGGGGCGCGACGGATTTCATGACGAACAGCAGCAGCCCGAAGGGTGGCGTCAGCAGGCCGATCTGCATGCAGATCAGGAACAGCACGCCGAACCACACCATGTCCAAGCCCATCGCGGTGGCGATCGGCACGAAAAACGGCAGGGTCATCATCATGATGCTGACCTGGTCGAGAAACAGGCCCAGCACCAGCAGCACTGCCATCATCAGCAGGACCATCTGCCAGGCCTCCAGGTCCCAGGCCTGCAGCACCGCCAGGATGCCGCTGCTCGCGCCGCTGAAGGTCAGCACCTGGCTGAAGGTCATCGCGCCCAGCAGGACGAACAGGATGGCGCCCGAGACCGCGACCGTTCCGGCCAGCGCCTGCACCAGCGCGCGCCCCGTCAGCCCGCGGTCCAGCGCCGCGACGACGAGGGTCGCGAAGGCACCGACCGCGCCCGCCTCGGTCGGCGTCGCGATGCCGCCGACCATGCTGCCGACCACCGCCGCGAAGATCGCCACCAGCGGCAGGACATGGACCAGCAGCGGTCGCAGCGTGGCGCCGCCCTGCGGCCCGGGGTCGGGCGGCGCGAGCGCCGGGTTCAGCCAGCAGCGCAGCACGATCCAGCCGACGAACAGCGCCGAGAGCAGCAGCCCCGGCAACACGCCGCCGACCAGCAGACCGGAGATCGAGATGCCAGCCAGCGAGCCGAGCAGCACGGCGAGCGCCGAGGGCGGAATCAGCATGTCGACACCGCCGATCCCCATGATCGGGCCCATCGCCATCTTGCGTTCGTAGCCGCGGGCCAGCATCTGCGGTAACAGCAATGCGCCGAGCATCGCGGTGGTGGCGATGGTGCTGCCCGAGATCGCCGAGAAGATCGCTCCCGCGACCACCGTCACCACCGCCAGCCGCCCGGGCACTGCGGTGATCGCGCGGTTGACCGCATCGATGGCCTTCAGTGCGACGCCGGAGCGAAACAGCACCTCCCCCATCAGCACGAAGAACGGGATCGGGGTCAGCGAGAAGCTGGTCAGCGAGGTGATGCCGTTGCGAACCAGTTGCTGCAGCCCGAACTCGCCACCGAGAAACAGCCAGGCGCCGACCAGGTTGACCACCAGGAAGCAGAAGGCGACCGGCGGCCCTACCAGGATCAGCGCGGTGACGCCGCCCAGCATGAGCAGCGCGGCGGTGTGCCATTCCATCACGCGACCGACCGCGTCTCGTCCCGCCGCGGTGCGGTGGGATCGGTAACGAGCCTGAGCAGGCGCAAGACAAACTCGCCGGCGAGCAGCGCGAAGCACAACGGCAGCGGCGCTATCAACCACCATTCGGGGTAGGTCAGGGTTCGCCGAACCAGCGCACCGGTCGCCGCCGACTGCGCCGCAGCGTTCCAGGACACCCAGAACAGCACCAGGCAGACCGCAAGCCCGAGCAGGTCGGAAGCGGCCTCGAGCAGCCGCGCGGGACCGCGCGGCAGGGCCGAGCCTAGCAAGTCGACGCGAATATGCTGCCCCTGGTGCAGCAGCCAGGGGGCGGCCAGCACGGTCGAGAGGTAGAGCCCGATCTCGGTCAGCTCGACCGTGCCGGCGATCTCCGCTCCCGTCAGCGCGCGCTGCGCGATCGAGGCGGTGATCAGCAGCACCATGCCGAGCACCAGCGCGCCGGCGACGGCGGCTGGGGCGGCGAGCAAAAGGCCGTAGAGGCGCGCGCCGCGCCAGACCATCACCTGTCGCCGAGCAAGCGGCGCAGCTCCGCCGCATGCTGTGGCGCAATACGGTCCACTTCCGCCCAGCCTGCATCCCGCGCCGTGCGCAGCCAGCGCTCGCGTGCCCCGCCAGTGAACTCGATGACGCGGATGCCGGCCTGCGCCATGCGCGCATAGTCGGCCTCGATCGCCACGCGCGCGCGCTCGGCTTCGGTCGCCTCCAGCCATTCGGCGGCGCGGGTCAGCACCTCACGCTGTTCCGGGCGCAGGCCGTTCCAGCGCGTCAGGTTGACCAGGACGTTGACCTCGGCGCGGTAGAACGGCGGGTCGACGCGAAAGCGCGTGTGCTGATGCCAGCCCAGGTCGAAGATGCCCACTGCCGGCCAGCCATAGCCCTGCACCACGCCGCGCTCGAGCGCGGTGAAGACCTCGCCCGGCGGGATGGTCACCAGGTTTGCGCCTAGCGCGGTGAAGAACGCGCGGTACACCGGCGCGATGCGGATGGTCAAGCCGCGCAGGTCCGGCTCCCTGATCTCGCGCGTCAGGTACAAGTGAAACGGAATGGCATCGCCGTGGAGCGCGAGGTAGAAGGCGTTGACCCGCTCGTTGTGCAACCGGTTGAGCAACGCCCAGCCGCCGTTGCGGCGCACCGTCGGCCAGTCGTTGCTGCGCAGCCTCGTCGCCCCGCCTTCCGGCAGCAGCGGCTCGTAGAAGCCGGGTGGCGAGTTGATCATGTCGACGACGCCGGTGCGCACGGCATTGCCCAGTTCGAAGGGCGGCATCGCGCGCGGGCCGCCGACGAAATGGATGCGCACCTGGCCACGCCCCTCGTCGTTGACGCGGGCGATGAAGGCCTCGAAGGGGCGGGAGAAGGTGGTGCCCTCCATGAAGGCACTGACCGCGCGCAGCGTGACCTCCTGCGCCGCCGCTTTGGAAGCGAAAAGTGACAGTGCGGGCGCAGCCAGTGCCGCACCGAGGGTCGTCCTGCGTCGGATCATGTCCTGGTCCTCTTCGAGGTGAAGTCGAGCCTCAATGCGGGTGCAAGGTCTCGGACGGACTGCAACCAAACTGCTCTCGGTACTGCGCGGCGAAGCGCCCAAGGTGCAGGAAGCCGTGCCCCAGCGCGACGTCGGTGACGTTGACCGCGTGGCCATTGCGCCGCGCGGTGCGCAGTGCGTCGTGCACCGCGCGCAAGCGGTAGCGCCGTGCATAGGCCAGCGGCGAGACCTCGCCGTGGCGCTTGAACACCAGTTCCAGCGTGCGCGGGCAGACGCAGGCGTGGTCGGCGATCTCTGCCAACGTGAGCGCCCGTTCCGGGTGGGCGTGGATGTAGTCCTTGGCTCGCCGCAGGCTGCGCGCGTCGGTACGCGCGAAGGCGCGCCCGGTGTCGGATTCGCACAGCATCGATGCGAAGGCCGACAGCAGAAACTCTGCCATCGCCGCGTGGGCTGCTGGATGTTGCAGCCACTGGCGGCCGTATCGGTCGAGGTTGCAGGTCAGGTCGAGCACCGTCTGCCACCAGGCGGCGACGTCCGGGTCCTGGCGCGAACGGGAGAGCGCGAAGTGCGGGTTCGGCCCAACGCCCCACTCGGCGGCGCGTCTCTGCACGACGCTGCGCGGCACCTGCACCAGAATCATCGTGCAGTCGTCACTCCAGAGCATGCGGCTGCGCGCCTGCGGCTGCAGCACGCTCAGCACTTGCGGGTCGACGCACACCCGCTCGCGTCCGCAGGCCAGCTCGGCGCGGCCGGACAGCGGCAACTGCACCAGATAGAAGTCGCCGCGCACGCCGGGGTCGATCAGCACCTCGGCGCCGTAGCGCAGCACGTTGAGCGAGATCTCGCACAGCCGCACCTGGTTGAGCCGCACGTCCAGCGCAAGACCGCGGCTGCGCAACTCGAGCCGGTGCGGCGAAAAAATGCAACCGATACGCTCGCTGGCATCGTCGATGCTGCGCGAGCGCACGAGCGGGAAGGCATCCAGCAGCAACCGGGTCGATGGGGCGGCTTGCATTGCAGTCATCAGCAGACCTCGATTACTTTAGGTCTGAAGCAGTTGAATGACAACCGGTGGGGCCAGCAGGAAAACCCGTAGGTGTTTACACGCATACGGAACATCGGCATGGGCGCCCGTGTGTGAGCTCAGCGTGATCGTGCCGGGCAACTGCGGCCGATGCGCGCCCCCACTGCTGCGCTTGCGGCGCAGCGCCCGCAGCACGGGCGCTGCGGCGTGCACGGGCGGCGAAATCTCCCACGGGTCCGGCGCAGCATCGACGACCGTGGGGCGATGATGGTTTGCGCCGGAGAATAGTTGACAACCAAACTATCTACCCGAAAAATGCCCGCCATGTCAGCGGCTGCATCCACTGCCATGGCGACTGGCCATGTCCCGACCGCGCACGTCGACACCTTCGTGCGCGAGCGCCTGCCACCGCCACAAGCGCTGCCCGAGTTCCTGTTCGAGCTGCCCGAGCTGCAGCTTCCGCCGCGGCTGAACTGCGCCACCGAACTGCTGGACCGCCGCGTGCGCGAGGGACTCGGCGACCGCTCCTGCGTCATCGGCGAAGGCATCCGCTGGACCTATGCCGAGCTGCAGGCCGAAGCCGACCGTATCGCGCACGTGCTGGTCCAGGATCTCGGCTTGGTGCCCGGCAACCGCGTGCTGCTGCGCGGGCCGAATTCGCCGCGGATGGCGGCCTGCTGGTTCGCGGTCGTCAAGGCCGGCGGCATCGTCGTCGGCACAATGCCGCTGTTGCGCGCGCGCGAACTGCAGGCCATCATCGACAAGGCCCAGATCAGCCATGCGCTGTGCGACGCGCGCCTGGCCGACGAACTGGCCGTCGCACGTGCGGCCTGCCCGTCACTGCGCCAGGTGCTGCACTTCGGTGGCGACGCGCGCGAGCTGGAAACGCGTGCGCAGTCCAAGCCTGCCGGCTTCGCCAGCGTCGACAGCGCGGCTGAGGACGTTGCGCTGATTGCTTTCACCTCAGGCACCACCGGGGTGCCCAAGGGTACGCTGCACTTCCACCGCGACGTGATGGCCGCAGTCCACTGCTGGCCGCCGCATGTGCTGCGCGCGCGGCCCGACGACGTCTTCATCGGCAGCCCGCCGCTGGCCTTCACCTTCGGCTTGGGTGGGCTGCTAGTGTTTCCGCTGGCCATCGGCGCCAGCACGGTTCTGCTCGAGAAGGCCTCGCCGGAACTGCTGCTGTCGGCGATCGAGCGCTACCGCGCCACGGTGTGCTTCACCGCGCCGACCAGCTACCGCGCGATGGCTGGCGCGATTGCCGCCGCGCGCGCGGCGGGGCAGACGCCGGACCTGTCGTCGCTGCGCAAGTGCGTCAGTGCCGGCGAGGCGCTGCCGGGGGCCACGCGGCTGCTGTGGCGCGAGACGACCGGCATCGAGATCATCGACGGTCTCGGCTCCACCGAGCTGTTTCACATCTTCGTCAGCGCCGACGAGCAGCAGGCCAGGCCCGGCGCCACCGGCTTGCCGGTGCCTGGCTACCGCGCCGTGGTACTTGGCGACGACGGGCGCGAGCTGCCGCGCGGCCAGGTGGGCCGCCTGGCCGTGAAAGGCCCCACCGGCTGCAAGTACCTGGACGACGCGCGCCAGGCGGCCTACGTGCAGGCTGGCTGGAACATCACCGGCGATGCCTACCTGGTCGACGACGACGGCCAGTTCGTCTACCAGGCGCGCACCGACGACATGATCATTTCCGGCGGCTACAACATCGCCGGCCCGGAGGTCGAGGGCGCGCTGCTGCTGCACCCGGCGGTGGCCGAATGCGGCGTCGTCGGCGTACCCGACGAAGCGCGCGGCATGCTCGTCAAGGCCTTCGTGGTGCTCGAGCCCGGCGTCGAGCCCGACGACGCGATGGCGCGCAAGCTGCAGGACTTCGTCAAGCAGACCATCGCACCGTACAAGTACCCGCGCGCGATCGAATTCCGCAGCAGCCTGCCGCGTACCGAAACGGGCAAGCTGCAGCGCTTCCGCTTGCGCCAGGAATGAACTTCGAGGCTACGCGCAGCGCGTCGACGGATCAGGTTCCCATTGCCGACCGCACCGCGCGCATCAGCGGCGAGCACGGATCGCAGAACTCGTAGGGCAGATCGAAATGGTTCGCGGTGGGCGGCGCTGCCACCACCGTCACGTCGCAGCCCGCGCGGCGGCAGTGTTCCGCGTAGTCGGCGGTGTGGCGCTTGAACTCGCCCGTCTCGTTCGGCGCGACGCTGACGATCAGTGGCCGGCCCGCGGGCGGCGCAGGCAGCCGCAGCGGCGATAGCGCGCGGGCGCGCTCCGCAGTCAGCATCAGCCATTCGTTGACGTGACAGTGGACCAGAGGCTCCAGGTCCATCAGCCCCGACAGCAGGGTTGCGCCGGCCACACCTTCGTCCCGCGCGAGCATCGCGGCGAGGTGCCCGCCTGCACTTGATCCCGCGATGTGGATCCGGCTCGGATCGCCACCGAAGCGCGCGACGTTGGCATGCAGCCAGGCGAGCGCGGCGCGGCACTGCCGCAGGATCTCCTCGAGGCAGACCGCGGGCGCCAGCGCGTAGTTCAGCGCAACCGTCACGGCGCCGAGCGCGCTGAAGGTGGGCGCCATGAAGCCGGAATCATCGGCGTCCAGCAGCCGCCAGTACCCGCCGTGGATATAGACAAACACCGGCGCCGGGCCTGTCGCGGCAGCGGGGAAGATGTCGAGCCGCTCGGGCTGCGTCGGGCCGAAGGACGCACGCTGCCAGCGCAGCGCGGACTTGGCGGCGTCGGTCTTGTCACGGCCCCAGGCGATGATCGGAAAGATGTCCGGGACGGTGGCGCGAGCGTTGTACTCGCGGTCTAGCCACTCGCGCGGCCGGCCCTGCCACGTCATACGCCGATCCAGCCCTTGACGCGCTCGGCCTGCGCGCGCAGATCGGCGCTGGTTCCAGACCACACGGTGCGCCCCTTCTCGAGCACGAAGTGGCGGTCGGCCAGCTTCGTCAGCGCCGAGAGGTTCTTGTCGATCACCAGGATGGACTGCCCGCGCTCCTTGAGCTTCGTCAGCGTCGCCCAGATCTCGGCGCGGATCACGGGGGCGAGGCCCTCGGTCGCTTCATCCAGGATCAGCAGCCGGGGGTTGGTCATCAGTGCGCGGCCGATGGCGAGCATCTGCTGTTCGCCGCCCGACAAGGTGCGTGCGAACTGGTTCGCGCGCTCCTCGAGCTGAGGAAACAGCGCGAATACCTGGGGGAGCAGCCACGGCGATGCGCTCTTGCTTCGGTTGGCAGCCGTGGCCACCAGGTTCTCGCGCACCGTCAATGTCGGAAATACCTGGCGACCCTCCGGCACGAGCCCGATGCCGAGCCGCGCGATCGCCTCTGGCGGGAGGCCAGAGACGTTGCGCCCCTGGAAGCGCACCGCCCCGCCGCGCGGCGGGTTGAGGCCGATGATTGCGCGCACCGTCGTCGTCTTGCCCATGCCGTTGCGGCCGAGCAGCGTGCAGACCTCGCCCTCGCCTACGGCGAGGTTCACGTCGAACAGCACTTGGCCGCGGCCGTAGCCGGCGTGGAGCGTGGCGACCTCGAGCATCAGTGGCCGTCCTCCTCGGTCAGATACGCCTCGCGCACCGCGGGGTCGGCGCGGATGTCGCCGGGAAGACCCGAGGCGATGCAGCGGCCGTAGACCAGCACGGAGACGCGGTCGGCCAGCGCGAACACGGCGTCCATGTCGTGCTCGACCAGCAGCATCGGGATGCGGCCCTTCAGCCCGTGCAGGACCTCGGTCATGCGGAGGGACTCGGCGGCGCCGAGCCCGGCCATCGGCTCGTCGAGCAGCAGGAGCCTGGGGTTGGGCGCCAGCGCGATGGCGAGTTCCAACTGCTTGCGCTCGCCATGGCTGAGGTCCGAGGCCCGCACGCGCCCCCGGTCTTCGGGCAAGCCGACCTGCTCGAGCAGGGCATGTGCCGGGCTGGTGATGCGGCGGTCCAGCCTGGCGTTGCGCCAGAAGCGAAACGAGTGGCCCTGGGCCGCCTGCACGGCAAGGGCGATGTTCTCGAGGGCGGTGTCGTTGTCGAGCAATTGCACGATCTGGAAGGTGCGCGAGAGTCCGCGCTTGACGCGCTGCGCGAAGCTCAACCGCGTGATGTCCGCACCGGCGAAGGCGATACTGCCTGAATCAGGCGGTATCTCGCCGCAGATCTGGCCGATAACGGTGGTTTTGCCGGCGCCGTTGGGGCCGATCAGCGCATGCAGTTCACCGCAGCGGACGTCGAGCGTCAGCTCGTCCGTCGCCACGACGCCGCCGAAGCGCTTGACCAGGTTCCGTATGGCCAGCACTGGCTCAGCCATTGCCGGACCCCGAGCGGCCGAACAGGCTCATCAGCCCCTTTCGCGCGAACAGCACGATGACGATGAGGATGGGGCCGAGGATCAACTTCCAGTGCTCGGTGATGCCGGACAGCGTGAACTCGAGCGAAACGAGCGCCACGGCGCCAAGTACAGGACCGAGCAGCGTGCCGATACCGCCCAGGATTACCATGATCATGAACTCGCCCGACTTCGTCCAGTGCATCATGTCCGGGCTGACGAAGCGTGCGTAGTTCGCCCAGAGCGCGCCGGCTCCCGCGCAGGCCATGCCGGCGATGGTGAAGGCGGCGAGCTTGTAGGTGTAGGTCGACACGCCGATCGCAGCCATGCGGCGCTCGTTCTGGCGTATGCCTTCCAGCACGCGGCCAAAGCGCGAGCGCACGATCCGCCCCATGATCCAGAGCCACAGGACGAGCATGCCGAGCGAGAGCCAGTAGATCGTCGCCGGATCGCGCAGGTTGAGCCCGAAGAACTCGTTGGGGCGGCGGACGGACAAGCCGTCGTCGCCGCCATAGACGGCGAGGGACACGAAGAGGAAGAAGACCATCTGCGCGAAGGCCAGGGTGATCATGATGAACTGTATGCCCGAGGTCCGCAGCGACAGTGCGCCGATGATCGCGGCCGAAACGCCGCCGACCAGGAGCGCCGCGGGAAACGTGATGAGCAGCTCCGCAGTGCCGGGAACGATGCCGAGGAACGGCTCGTTCAGCCTGAAATGCTCCCACAGGATGCCAACGGTGTAGCCGCCAAGCCCGAAATACGCGGCGTGCCCGAGGGACACGAGCCCGCCGTAGCCGAGGATCAGGTTCAGCGACGCGGCCGCGATCGCGTAGATCGCGATGCGTGTGGCGACCCCGGTGGTGGCAGGCGTGCCGAGCGCTTCCGCGATCCAGGGCAGCGCGATGGCGCCCGCAAGCAGCAGCGCGAGGATGGCCTTGCTACGCATGGGCGGGGAACAGTCCGCGCGGCTTCAGCAGCAGCACCAGCGCCATCAGCAGGTAGACGCCCATCGAGGCGAGCCCGGCCCCCAGCATGTCGGCCTGCGATGCATCCATCACCGCGCGCAGCAGACCCGGCAGATAGGCACGGAGCATCGTGTCCACGAGGCCGACGAGCAGCGCGCCGTACATCGCCCCGCGGACCGAGCCGAGGCCGCCGATGACCACGACGACGAAGGTGAGGATCAGGATCTGCTCGCCCATTCCGACGTTCACGGAATAGATCGGCCCCGCGATCACGCCCGCGAAGCCCGCGAGCAGGGCACCCAGGCCGAACACCAGCGTATAGAGCATGCGCACGTCCACGCCGAGCGCGCGCACCATGTCGCGATGCGTCGCTCCGGCCCGCACCAGCATGCCGATCCGGGTCTTCTGGATGAGCAACCAGAGCCCGACCGCGACGAGCAGGCCGCAGCCGATGATCAGCAGGCGATACACCGGATAGCGAACGCCCGGCAGGATCTCGACCGCGCCGGACAGGAACTCCGGCAGCGCGACGAACAAGGGCTGCCGGCCGAACAGGATCAGCATCGCCTGGTTGAAGAACAGGATCAGCCCGAAGGTTGCAAGCACTTGGTCAAGGTGGTCGCGCGCGTAGAGTCTACGCAGGACGACGTACTCGATCGCCATCCCGGTCGCGCCGGCGGCCACCAAGCCGCCCAGCAGCGCGAGCAACACACTGCCGGTCTGCGCCGCGACCCAAGCGGCGACGAAGGCGCCGATCATGTAGAGGGAACCATGGGCGAGGTTGATGACGCCCATGATCCCGAACACCAGCGTCAGTCCGGCCGCCAGCAAGAACAGCATGACGCCGAACTGGACCCCGTTGAGCAACTGCTCCAGCAGAAGCGCCAAGCCCGATTCCCCGGCGTCAGGTCAGATTCGGCACTGCGCAGCGTGCGCGTCGGCGTGGCTTTCGAGGATGCGCCGCTTGGTCACGAGCGCGAGCTGGCCGCCGACTCGCTCCACCTTCAGCGCATGCCAGTCCTGGATCGGATGCTGGTTGGGGCCGAAGCGGAAGTTGCCGCGCGTCGAGCGAAAATCCGCTCGCAGCATGGCCGTGCGGAAGGCCTCGGTGTTGGTCACCGTGCCGCCCGAGCCGCGCAGCGCTGCCCCGATCGCGAGCGCGGTATCGTAGCCTTGCTGCGCGTAGAAGGTCGGGATGCGGTTGTAGCGGCGGCGGAATCCTTCGACGAAACGACGACTCTCCTCGTTGTCGAAGTCGGTGTTCCAGTGGCTGGACAGATCCACGCCTTCGGCCGCGTCGCCCACCGCAGCCAGCGTGACGGCACTCATCGAGGGAAACGGCAACACCTGCGGGATGGTGCCGAGCAGTCCAGCCTGCGCATACTGCCGCAAGAAGGCAATGCCGAGGCCGCCGGGGTGGAAGTGGTACACGGCATCCGGCCGGGCCGCCCGGATCTGCGCCATCTCCGCGGCGTAGTCGGTCTGGTCCAGGCGGGTGAAGACCTCGTTCGTCACCGTTCCCTGGAACAGCCGCCGGAAACCCGCCAGGGCGTCGCGTCCGGCCTGGTAGTTTGGCGCCAGGATGAATACCCGCCGGTAGCCGAAGATGTTGGCCAGCGCGCCCGCGCTCTCGTGCAGGTTGTCGTTCTGCCAGGAGACGACGAAGTAGTTGCGGTGGCACTCGCGCCCGGCGAAATTGGAGGGTGCGGCGTTGCAGGACACGTAGATGCCACCCGCGTCCAGAACGTCGGGCACCACCGCGCCGAGCACGTTCGAGAAGATGACGCCGGTGAACAGGCGGATGCGGTCGTTGCGGATGAAGCGTTCGGCGATCTGTTTGCCCATCGCCGGGCGAAGCGCGTCGTCCTCGACCACAAACTGGACCGGCACGCCGCCGAGCCGTCCATCGTTCATCTCGAGCGCGAGCTGCAGCGCGTCCCGCGCATCGGCGCCGAGATAGCCGCCGGGGCCGGAGAGCGTGGTGATCACGCCGATGCGCAGCGGCGCACCCTGCGCGAAGGCCGGGGCGGCGAGCGATGCTGCCGCGAATGCAGTGCCCGCGGCCAGCACGCCGCGGCGGGTGATGGGTGCAGTCATCGGTGTACCTCCGTGCGCCGGCCAGATCCGGCGGCTGTTGTGAACGAAAAAGCCATACGTTGACGGCTTAGCTGTCAAGTCCCGGCGGTCTGTAGACCGGCTTGGCCCAACGCCCCACTCGGCGGCGAGTCGCTGCACGACGCTGCTCGACAACTGCACCAGGTAGAAGTCGCCACGCACGCCCTGGGTCGGTCAGCACCTCGGCGCCGCAGCGCAGCACGTTGAGCGAGATCTCGCACAGCCGCACCTGGTTGAGTCGCCCGTCCAGCGCAAGACCGCGGCTGCGCAACTCGAGCCGGTGCGGCGAAAAAATGCAACCGATACGCTCCCTGGCATCGTCGATGCTGCGCGAGCGCACGAGCGCGAAGGCATCCAGCAGCAACCGGGTCGATGGGGCGGCTTGCATTGCAGTCATCAGCAGACCTCGATTACTTTAGGTCTGAAGCAGTTGGATGACAACCGGTGGGGCCAGCAGGAAAACCCGTAGGTGTTCTCACGCATGCGGAATTCGGATGGTGGGTTGCGCTTGGCGGATAGCCGGCCGCATCCGGTTCCCGCACGATGACTAGCCTCGCTATGTCTGTCACCTTGTCGCGCCCGAACGATGTCCTCATCGTCGGCAGTGGAATCAATTCGCTGGTCTGTGCCGCGTTGCTGGTGCGCGCCGGCCGCAAGGTACGCGTGCTCGAGCGCGAGGCGGTGCTCGGTGGCTGCATCCGCACCGACGAATTGACACTGCCGGGTTTCCGCCACGACACGCTGGCCACCGCGCACCCGCTATTCCTGGTCGGACCGGCCTACCCAGCGCTCGGCCAGGCGTTGCACGACGCCGGCTTGCAGTACTGCAACACCGAGGCCCCGACCGGCGTGCTGCTGCCCGACGGTCGCCACCTGGTGCTGCGCACGGCGCGCAATGCGAACGTGGCGGCCTTCGACGCGGCCCACGCCGGCGACGGCGTCACCTTCGCCGCCGCGCTCGGCGAAGTGGCGGCGCAGGCGCCGCTGCTGTTCGCTCTGTTGGGCAACGAGTTGTGGCGCTACGGCACCGCCAGGACGTTGGCCGGCGCGGCCTGGAAGCAGGGGCTGCATCCACTGGCTGGGTTCTTCGGCAGCGCGTTGCCGCCAGCGCGCCCCTGGCTGGCGCAGGCCTTCGGCTCCGACCTGCCGGGCGCGCTGCTGGCGCCCTGGGTACTGCACTGCGGCTTGGGGCCGGACGCCCCGCTGTCGGCGCTGATGGCCAAAGTCGTCGCCTTCACACTGGAAGCGGTCGGCATGCCGATGGTGCAGGGTGGCAATGCCAACACGGTACGCGCGTTCGAGCGCTTGATCCGTGCCGCCGGCGGCGAGTTGGAGACCGGCGCCGACGTCGAGCGCGTGCTGGTCGAGCGTGGGCGTGCGGTCGGCGTGCGCCTAGCCGACGGGCGCGAGCTCCGCGCCGCCGAGGTCGTGTGCAACGTCACGCCGACCCAGCTCTATGGTCGGCTGCTCGACGCCAAACTGGTGCCACCCGAAGTCGCGGCGCAGGCGCGGGCCTGGCGCTACGGCAAGGGCAACCTGCAAATCCACCTGGCGCTAGCGCAGGCCCCCGAGTGGCCCGACCGCGCGCTCGACCGCGTCGGCTACCTGCACCTGAGCGGCGGCGCCGACGCCGTCTCGCGTGCGGTCAACGAGGCTGAGCGCGGCCTGTTGCCGGCCGAGCCGACGATCTGCGTCGCCCAGCCCACGGCGCTGGATCGTAGTCGGGCACCCGAGGGCAAGCACATCCTGTGGATTCAACTGCCCGAGTGTCCGCGCGCGCCGACGGGTGACGCCGCCGGCGAGATCGCCATCACGCCTGGCCAGGGCTGGACGCCGGCGCTGCGCGAGGCGTATGCCGACCGCGTGATCGCACGCATCGCGCGCCAAGTGCCCAACCTGCGCGCCAGTATCCTGGGCCGTGCTGCGTTGTCGCCGGCCGATCTGGAGCGTCTGAACGTAAACCTGGTCGGCGGCGACCCCTACGGCGGCGACTGCAGCCTGGACCAGTCTTTCCTGTGGCGCCCGCTGCGCGGCACGCGCAACCACACGACACCGGTACCGCATCTGTGGCACATCGGTGCATCGACCCACCCGGGGCCAGGGCTCGGCGGCGGCTCGGGCTTCCACCTCGCCCAGGCGCTGGGCGCCGCCTGACCCGTCGAAGGAGAAACCGCAATGACCACGTCGCTCGACCAGTTGGCGCAGGACATCGCCTGCGGCGCGCTGCGTATCGTCGACCTGACGCAGACGCTGTCGCCCGATTTCCCGGCGCTGGTGCTGCCGCCGCAGTTCGGCCAGGTCTGGGCCTTCAAGCAGGAGCGCATCTGCCAATACGACGAGGCCGGGCCGGCCTGGTACTGGAACAACTTCTCGTGCGGCGAGCACACCGGCACGCATTTCGATGCCCCGGTGCACTGGATCACCGGCAAGGACCACCCGAACAACAGCGTCGACACCATCGCCCCTCGCGCCTTCATCGCGCCGGCCTGTGTCGTCGACGCCAGCAGCGAAGTGGCGGCCAATCCCGACTGGCTGCTTGACGTACCCTACCTCGAAGCCTGGGAGGCCGAGCACGGCCGCATTTCGGCCGGTGCCTGGCTGCTGTTTCGAACCGACTGGAGCAAGCGCATCGGCGACCCGGCCAGCTTCGTCAATCTGCGTGCGGACGGCGCGCACACCCCGGGGCCGACGCAGGCAGCGGTGGAATGGCTCGTCGCGCGCGACGTGCACGGCTTCGGCGTCGAGACCATCAACACCGACGCCGGCCAGTCGTACGCCTGGCCGCTGGCCTACCCCTGCCACACGCTCATGCACGGGGCCAACAAGTACGGTCTGCAGTGCCTGACCCATCTCGACCAGTTGCCGCCCACCGGCGCCGTCGTCGTCGCGGCGCCGCTGAAGATCAGGAACGGCTCGGGCTCGCCGCTGCGCGTGCTGGCACTGATACCCTGAGGGCGGACGATGGCCGAGCGCTCATTCGCACGTGAAGTCCAGCAGCTGCGGGTGCCCGCGGGCACCGAGTTCCACGGCGAGGGCATCCTGGCGGTGACGAAGGCGCTGCTGGAGGCCGGGGTCGGCTATGTCACCGGCTACCAGGGTTCGCCGATCTCGCACCTGATGGACGTGCTGGCCGATGCCCAGCCGATCCTGAACGAACTCGGTGTGTACTTCGAGCCGGCAGCCAGCGAGGCGGCTGCGGCTGCCGCGCTGTCGGCCTCGGTCCATTACCCGGTGCGCGGCGCGGTGACCTGGAAGTCCACCGTGGGTACCAACGTTGCGTCCGACGCGCTGGCCAACCTGGCCTCGGGCGGCGTGACAGGCGGCGCGCTGGTCATTGTCGGCGAGGACTACGGCGAAGGCTCGAGCATCATGCAGGAGCGCACGCACGCCTTCGCGATGAAGTCGCAGATGTGGCTGCTCGACCCCAAGCCGCACCTGCCCTCGATCGTCAAGGCGGTGCACGACGGTTTCGCGCTGTCGGAGGCCACGCACACGCCGGTGCTGCTCGAGTTGCGCATCCGCTCCTGCCACCTGCGCGGCAAGTTCGTCACGCGCGAGAACCGGCGGCCGGCGTTCTCGCTGAAGGAGGCGCTGGAGCACCCGCGGCGCGACGTCAACCGCATCGTGCTGCCGCCGGCGTCGTTCCTGCACGAGCGCGAGAAGATCGAGCAGCGCTGGCCGGCGGCGCTGCGCTTCATCACCGAGCGCGGCCTCAACGAGATGCGCGACGGCGACCTCTCGCACCTCGGCATCGTGATGCTCGGCGGCATGAGCAATAGCGTGCTGCGCGCGCTCGAGCTGCTGGATCTGGCCGACATGTTCGGCGCCAGTCGCGTCCCGCTGTATATCCTCGAGGTCGCCTACCCGCTGGTCGACGACGAGGTCGTGCGCTTCTGCCGCGGCAAGCGCGCGGTGCTGATGGTCGAGGAAGGCCAGCCTGACTACCACGAACAGCACCTCAACACCATCCTGCGCCGCCATGGCCTCGATGCCGTGGTGCACGGCAAGGACCTGCTGCCGATGGGCGGCGACTATACGGTGGCCGTGCTGAAGAAGGGCCTGCAGGGCTTCCTGCAGCGCCACCATCCCGCCGCGTTGGCCAAGCCGGTCGCAGTGGCACTGCCCCGAGCGGCGCAGCCATCGGCCGTTGCACCGCTGCTGCCGCCGCGCCCGCCGGGGCTGTGCGTCGGCTGTCCTGAGCGGCCGATCTTCTCTTCGCTCCTGCTCGCCGAGCGCGAGCTGGGCGCGCACCACGTATCGGCCGACATCGGCTGTCACCTGTTTTCCATCCTGCCGCCGTTCAACCTCGGCGCCACGACGATGGGCTACGGCCTGGGCGCATCCAGCGCCTCGGCTTTCAGTGCCGGCGCGCAGCTTGGTGCCGGCAAGCGCGCGATCGCCTTCATGGGCGACGGCGGCTTCTGGCACAACGGCCTGACTTCGGGCATCGCCAATGCGGTGTTCAACCGGCAGGACAATGTCTTCGTCATCGTCGACAACAACTATTCGGCGGCCACCGGCGGGCAAGACATCCCGTCGTCGCGCACTGCCAACGCCAACCGCAGCACGATGCACCCGATCGAGCGCGCAGTGCGTGGCGTGGGCGTCGAGTGGGTGCGCACGATCGTGCGCACCTACGACGTCGCGGCGATGCGCGCCGCGCTGCGCGAAGCGCTGACCACGCCCGAGCGGGGCCCCAAGGTCATCATCGCGCAGAGCGAGTGCATGCTCAACCTTCAGCGGCGCGAGCGGCCGCTGACGGCGAAGGCGATACGGGCCGGCACGCGCGTGGTCAAGGAGCGCTTCGGCGTCGACGCCGCGGTGTGCTCGGGCGACCACGCCTGCATGCGCGTCTCGGGCTGCCCCAGCCTGACGCTGGCGCCCAGCGGCGACGCACTCAAGCCCGACCCGGTGGCGCACGTCGACGAGCATTGCGTGGCTTGTGGCCATTGCGGCGAGGTGGCCGATGCAGCGGTGCTGTGCCCCTCGTTCTACAAGGTGCACAAGGTCCACAACCCGGGAGCCAGCGAGCGTTGGCGGGCGCGCTGGCGCAGTCGCGTGGTCGCATGGCTGCAGACACGCCAGCAGCGCTCGCGCGCCGCGCGCGCTCTGTACCCGCTGGGCACTGGCGGTGGTGCGTGACGGGCCCGAGCCGCATCCACATCACCGTGATGGCCCTCGGTGGCCAGGGCGGCGGCGTGCTCGTCGACTGGATCGTCGACCTGGCCGAGCACGCCGGCTGGACCGCGCAGGCGACCTCGGTGGCCGGGGTCGCGCAGCGCACCGGTGCCACGATCTACTACATCGAGCTCGTCGAGCCAACCCCCGGTCACGAGCCGGTGTTGGCTCTGATGCCGGCGCCGGGTGAGGTCGACGTGCTGATCGCTGCCGAGCTGATGGAAGCCGGCCGCGCGGTCGACCGCGGCTATGTCACGCCCACGCGCACGACCGTCATCGCGAGCAGCCACCGCGTCTACGCCGTGCAGGAGAAAATCGTGCCCGGCCACGGCCTGGCCGACAGCGCGGCGGTGCTGGACTTGGTGCGGCGCGCGGCGCGCCAGTGCGTGATCGCCGACCTGCAGGCGCTGGCGGGGCAGCACGCCAGCGTCATCTCGGCGAGCCTGTTCGGCGCGCTGGCCGGCAGCGGCGCGCTGCCGTTCGACCAGGCGGCGTTCGAGGCCGTGGTCGAGCGCAGTGGCGTCGGCGGGAAGCCCAGCTTGGCGGCGTTGCGTGCCGCCGCGGCGTTGGCGCGCCAGGCGCCTGAGCCGGTGGTCGCCGCCGACCCGATGACGACCGCGCCGCGGCCGCTGCCCGAGCGCGCCGCCAGTGCCGTGCTGCAACCGCTGGTCGATCGCGTCCGGGCCGAGTTCCCGCGGGCGGCCTGGGACTGGTTGGGCGAAGGGCTGGCGCGGGCCGTCGACTGGCAGGACGCGGCCTACGGCGCCGAGTACCTGGACCGGGTGGCACCGTTTGCCGCCGCCGACTGCGCCGAGCACGGTCACGCGCTGACGATCGAGGCCGCGCGCTGGATCGCCGTGGCGATGAGCTACGACGACGCCATCCGCGTCGCCGACCTGAAAACGCGCGCCGAGCGGGCAGCGCGCATACGGCGCGAGGTCGGCGCCGGCGCCGACGATGTTGTCGGCGCAGAGGAGTTCTTCCATCCGCGACTCGAGGATGTGAAGGGCTTGCTGCCGCGCCGCTGGGCCGACTGGCTCGACGCCCGGCCGCGCCTCGGCGCCCGACTCGCGCGGCACCTGGATCGCGGGCGCCGCGTGCGCACCCACACCGTGCGCGGGCACCTGCAATTGCGCCTGGTGGCCGGCTTGCGGCGCTGGCGACGCAGCAGTCGCCGCCATGCCGAGGAGACAGCGCATCTGCAGGCCTGGCTCGACGCGGTGCAGCGGGCGCTGGCGCAGGACTACGCGCTGGCGGTCGAGCTGCTGCGCTGCCGCCGTCTGGTCAAAGGCTACAGCGACACCCACACGAGGGGCAGCAGCCGCTTCGATCAGTTGCTGCGTGCGGCGGCGCAGCTCGCCGGCCGCGCCCAGGCCGCCGCCACCCTGGCCTCGCTACGCGAGGCCGCGTTGCGCGACGCCGAGGGGCGCGCACTGGCCGAACGGCTGCGGGCGCTGGAACTGGCCGGATCGATCGAAGTGCGTCCAGCCTCTTGACATCCAAAGCTTTACTTCTAAAGTATCGGGCCGAACGACGGGAAATCAGCGTGAAAATCGTCTGCATCGGCGGCGGCCCGGCCGGCCTGTACTTTGCGCTGCTGATGAAGCAGCTCGACCCAGCGCACGACATCACCGTCGTCGAGCGCAACCAGCCCTACGACACCTTCGGCTGGGGCGTCGTGTTCTCCGATGCGACGATGGCGGGCATGCGCCAATGGGACGCTCCCACTGCTGCTGCGATCGAGGACGCCTTCAACCACTGGGACGACATCGAGCTGCACTTCAAGGGCCGCGTGATCCGCAGCGGTGGCCACGGCTTCGTCGGCATCGGGCGCAAGAAGCTGCTCAATATCATGCAGGCACGCTGCGAGCAACTGGGTGTCGAGTTGCGGTTCGAGACCGAGGTCGACAGCGATGCCGACTTCCCCGACGCCGACCTGGTCGTCGCCAGCGACGGCATCAACTCCAAGGTCCGCACCCGCCATGCCGCGGTGTTCAAGCCCGACATCGTCGCCCGGCCCAATCGCTACATCTGGCTGGGCACGAGCAAGCCGTACGACGCTTTCACCTTCTTGTTCGAGAAGACCGAGCATGGCTGGTTCCAGGCCCATATCTACAAGTTCGACGAGCAGACCTCGACCTTCATCGTCGAATGCCCGGAGCCTGTCTGGCTTGCGCATGGGCTCGACAAGGCTGGTGTAGACGACTCGATCGCCTTTTGCGAGCGGCTGTTTGCCAGCAACCTGCAGGGCGAGAAGCTGCTGAGCAATGCGCGTCACCTGCGCGGCAGCGCCTGGCTGAACTTCCAGCGGGTGACGTGCGAGCAGTGGTCGCTGCACAACGGCCGCAGCCATGTCGTGCTGATGGGTGATGCGGTCCACACGGCGCATTTTGCGATCGGCTCTGGAACCAAGCTGGCGATCGAGGATGCAATCGAGCTCACGCGCCTGTTCAAGGAGACCGGCGACTCGCCGGCGCGAATCCCGCTGGTGCTGGCGCGCTACCAGGCGCTGCGCCGCGTCGACGTGCTGCGACTGCAGAACGCGGCCTGGAACGCGATGGAATGGTTCGAGGTCTGCGGCCAGCGCTACTGCGACGCGCTGGAGCCGGAACAGTTCATGTACAGCCTGCTCACGCGCAGCCAGCGCATCAGCCACGAAAACCTGCGGCTGCGCGACAAGGCCTGGCTGGAGGGCTACGAGCGGTGGTTCGCGCAGCGCGCTGGGGTGCTTGCCGCGGTGCCGGTGCCGCCGATGTTCACGCCATACCGTGTGCGCGGCGTCACGCTGAAGAACCGCGTCGTGGTCAGCCCGATGGCGCAGTACCGCTGTGTCGACGGCGTCCCCGGCGACTACCACCTGGTGCACCTGGGCGCGCGCGCGACCGGCGGTGCAGCGCTGGTAGTGGCCGAGATGACCTGCACCAGCCCCGATGCGCGCATCAGCCCATGCTGCCCCGGTCTGTGGAACGACGCGCAGCGCGATGCCTGGGCCCGCATCGTTGACTACGTGCACCGCGAGACCGACGCGAAGATCGCCGTGCAGCTCGGCCACGCCGGCCCGAAGGGCTCGACCAACGCGCCATGGGAACACACCGGGGCCGACCGTCCGTTGCCGTCGGGCAACTGGCCGCTGCTTGCCGCCTCGGCCCTGCCCTACCTCGACGACGGCCAGACGCCGCGCCCGATGACACGCGCCGACATGGCCCGGGTGCGTGACGACTTCGTTGCTGCGGCGCGTCGGGCGGCGCAGGCCGGCTTCGACTGGCTCGAGCTGCACTGCGCACACGGCTACCTGCTCTCGAGCTTCATCTCGCCGCTGACCAACCGGCGCGACGACGAGTACGGCGGGCCGCTGGCCAACCGCCTGCGCTTTCCGCTCGAGGTCTTTGCCGCGGTGCGCGCGGTATGGCCCGACCATCTGCCGATCTCGGTGCGCATCTCGGCGCACGACTGGATCGAAGGCGGCACCACGCCGACCGACGCGGTCGCGATCGCGCGCGCTTTCAAGGCCGCCGGCGCCGACCTGATCGACTGCAGCTCCGGCCAGGTCAGTATCCGCCAGCAGCCGACCTACGGTCGCATGTACCAGACGCCGTTTGCCGACCGCATCCGCCAGGAAGCGGGCATGGCGACGATCGCGGTGGGCGCGATCACCGAGGCCGACCACGTCAACAGCATCGTCGCCGGCGGCCGCGCCGACCTGTGCGCCATCGCGCGACCGCACCTGGCCAACCCAGCCTGGACGCTGACCGAAGCCGCCAGAATCGGCTGGACGGCCATCGATTGGCCCAAGCCATACCTGAGCGCCAAGTCGCAGATGGAGGCGCTGTTCCAGCGCGCGAGGGCGACCGGCACATGAGGCTCGAGCCTGCGCGCCACGCACTGATCACCGGCGGCGGTCGCGGCATCGGTGCTGCGATCGCGCGTCGGCTGGCGGCCGAAGGCTTGCGGCTGACCTTGACCGGCCGCGACGGCGCTGCTCTGCAAGCATTCGCGGCCACCCTCCCGGTGGGTGCACTGGCGCTGGCCTGCGACGTGAGCGACGCCGCGCAGGTCACACGCGCCTTCGCCGCCGCCCGCGAGCACCATGGCCCGGTCCAGGTGCTGATCAACAACGCCGGCCAGGCCAGCACTGCACCGCTGCACAAGACCGACGACGCGCTATGGCAGCGCATGATCGCGGTCAACCTGACCGGCACCTTCCTGTGCACGCGCGCCGCGCTGCCGGACATGCTGGCCACCGGCGCTGGTCGTATCGTCAACGTCGCCAGTACCGCCGGCCAGCGCGGCTACGCTTACTGTGCGGCCTATGCCGCAGCCAAGCACGGGGTGGTCGGGTTGACCCGCTCACTGGCGCTGGAGGTGGCGAGCAAGGGCATCACCGTGAACGCCGTGTGCCCCGGGTTCACCGACACCGACATCGTGACCGCGGGCGTGCAGCAGGTGGCAGCCAAGACCGGCCGCAGTGAGGCCGATGTGCTGGCCGAGTTCACGCGCCACAACCCCCAGGGCCGGCTGGTGCGGCCCGAAGAGGTAGCCGACGCCGTGGCCTGGCTGTGCAGCGACGGTGCCACGGCGGTGCACGGACAATGCCTGTCGGTCAGCGGAGGAGAGGTGATGTGAGCAAGGCATCGCCATTCTGCGGGGGTGGGCAAGCCCCAGGCGCAGCGAAGCAGCCCCTCTTCGGGCGCCGGAGGCCGATCCGCTGGGTCTGGGAGGCAGCATGAACAAACCATTGAGACTGGTGCAGGGCCTGGACGGCGAACTCGACGCCGGCCACGAAGCACGTGCAGCGGAAGGCGACCACGCCAGCCTGAAGCTGTGGCTGCGCCTGCTGGCCACGACGACCCAGATCGAGACCGAGATTCGCCGCCGGTTGCGCGCGCGCTTTGACACCACGCTGCCGCGCTTCGACTACCTGGCCCAACTGCACCGCCATCCGGATGGCCTGCGGATGAACGAGTTGTCGCGTCACCTGATGGTGACCGGTGGCAGCATCACCGGCCTCACCGACCAACTCGAGCAGGACGGCTACGTCGAGCGCAAGCCGTCACCGCAGGACCGGCGCGCCTTCTTGCTGCACCTGACACCCGCCGGTCGCGTCGCCTTCGAGAAGATGGCGGCGGTGCACGAAGGCTGGGTGATCGAACTGCTCGGCGGGCTCAACGCCACCGAGCGCAGCACGCTGCATGGTCTGCTCGGCCGCTTGCGTGTGACGATGCCGCGGGAGACCCCATGAGCGAACGAGACATCCACCTTGCGGCCTTGCGCGGCGGCAACCGCCGCCCGCTGGCGGACTACGCGGCGTCGCATTTCCGCTGGCAGTGCGACGCCGGCGTGGCCACCGTCACGCTGAACCGCCCCGAGCGCAAGAACCCGCTGACCTTCGCCAGCTACGCCGAGCTGCGCGACCTGTTCGGCGCGCTGAAGCACGCCGACGACGTGCACGCGGTGGTGATCGCCGGCGCCGGCGACAACTTCTGCAGCGGCGGCGACGTGCACGAGATCATCGGCCCGCTGCTGCAACTTTCTGCGCCCGAACTGCTGATGTTCACGCGCATGACCGGCGACCTGGTCAAGGCGATGCGCGGCTGCCCGCAGCCGATCGTCGCCGCGGTCGATGGTGTCTGTGCCGGCGCCGGCGCGATCGTCGCGATGGCCAGCGACATGCGCCTGGGCACTGCGCGCAGCAGGACGGCTTTCCTGTTCAACCGTGTCGGCCTGGCCGGCTGCGACATGGGTGCCTGCGCGATCCTGCCACGCCTCGTCGGCCAGGGGCGCGCGAGCGAGCTGCTCTACAGTGGCCGCGCGCTCGGCGGCGAGGAAGGCGAGCGCTGGGGATTCTTCAACCGCCTGGTGGCCCCCGAGGCGTTGCTGGCCGAGGCCCAGGCACTGGCCGCGCAACTGGCGGCCGGGCCGACCTTCGCCAATGGCATCACCAAGACCATGCTGCACCAGGAATGGGCGATGACGATCGAGCAGGCCATCGAGGCCGAGGCCCAGGCGCAGGCGATCTGCATGATGACGGGCGACTTCCGCCGCGCCTACGAGGCCTTCGTCGCCAAGCAGCGGCCGGTATTCCAGGGCGACTGAAGATGAACGTCCCCCGCAGCGCGCCGACCGATCACCTCGACTGGCCGTTCTTCGACCCGGCGCACCGCGACTTCGCCACCGCGTTCGCCGCCTGGGCCGCGGCGCAGGTGCCGCTCGAACACAGCGTCGACATCGACGCCGAATGCCGGGCACTCGTGCACGCGCTGGGCGCCGCCGGCTGGCTTCGTCACGTGGTGGCCGGCACGGCGCATGGCGGCGCGGCCGAGGTCATCGACACCCGCACCCTCTGCCTGGCGCGCGAAACGCTGGCGCACCACTCGGGCCTGGCAGACTTTGCCTTCGCCATGCAGGGCCTGGGCTCGGGAGCCATCAGTCTGGCTGGCAGCGAGGCCCAGCGCGCCGCCTGGCTGCCCAGGGTGGCCCGCGGCGAGGCGATCGCCGCCTTCGCCCTCAGCGAGCCCGATGCCGGCTCCGACGTCGCGGCGCTGCAGTGCGCGGCCCGCAGCGAGGGTGACCACTACGTGATCGACGGCGAGAAGACCTGGATCAGCAACGGCGGCATCGCCGACTTCTACCTGCTGTTTGCGCGCACCGGCGAGGCTCCCGGCGCGCGCGGCATCTCGGCATTCGTCGTCGAAGCCGGTGTGCCGGGGTTCGAGATCCTCCAGCGGATCGCCGTCATTGCGCCGCACCCGCTGGCGCGGCTGCGCTTTACCGGCTGCCGCGTGCCGGCCGCCAACCGCATCGGCGCGCCGGGCGAGGGTTTTCGGATCGCGATGCGCACGCTCGACGTCTTTCGCACCTCGGTGGCGGCGGCAGCGCTGGGCTTTGCGCGCCGCGCGCTGGCCGAAGGGCTGGCGCGTGCTACCAGCCGGCGCATGTTCGGCCAGACGCTGGCCGACTTCCAACTCACCCAGGCCAAGCTGGCGCAGATGGCCACGACGATCGATTCGGCGGCCTTGCTGACCTACCGTGCGGCCTGGCAGCGCGACCAGGGCCGGGTCGTCACGCGCGAGGCGGCGATGGCCAAGATGGCGGCCACCGAAGGCGCCCAGCAGGTCATCGACGCGGCGCTGCAAATGTGGGGAGGGCTGGGCGTGGTCAGCGAGATGCCAGTCGAGCGTCTGTACCGCGAGATCCGCGCGCTGCGCATCTACGAGGGGGCAACCGAGGTGCAGCAACTGATCATCGCGCGCGAGTTGCTGCGCGATGTGGCGACCCGCACATGAGCCCGCCCGGCCACCGCAGAGGCGGGTGCCCGAACGCCGCACCGGGCAGCGGCCGCTTCGAACGTCGCCAGCGGATCCGCTTTTCGCACTGCGATCCGGCGGGCATCGTCTTCTACCCGCAGTACTTCGTGCTGTTCAATGGCTTGGTCGAGGACTGGGTCAGTGACGGCCTGGGCGTCTCGTACGTCCGCCTTGTCGTCGAGCGTCGCATCGGTCTGCCCACGGTCAGCTTGCAGACCGAGTTCCGCGCCGTCAGCCGCATGGGTGACGAGGTCTCGCTGGTGCTGCAGGTCGAGCGCCTGGGTGCGCGCTCGCTGACGCTGGCGCTGGCCTGCGACGGCGACGACGGCCGGCGTGCCGAGGTACGCCAGGTCGTCGTTTGCACCAGTCTCCAGACCCACCGCTCGCAGCCTTTTCCGCCCGACCTGCGTGCGGCCATCGAACGGTTCCAGGATGCCGCGGCTGCTACGGGTGGCGAAACCACCAGGAACCCCGTCGTCTGAGGAGAAGCTCGATGCATGCCCTGCTACCCCGCGGCTGGCGCCGCCCCAGGGGCTACGCGAACGGCGTAGTCACGCATGGCCGCCAGATCTTCGTCGCCGGCATGATCGGCTGGGATGCCGAGGAGCGGATTCTCACCGACGATTTCGCCGAGCAGGCGCGTCAAGCGCTGGCCAACGTGGTGGCGGTGCTCGGCGCCGGCGGCGCCGAGCCGCGCCACATCGCGCGAATGACTTGGTATGTCACCGACAAGCGCGAGTACCTGGCGGCGCTGCCCGCGATCGGAGTCGCCTTTCGCGAATTGATCGGACATTTCGATATCGCGATGACCGCCGTGCAAGTGGCGGCCCTGATCGAGGACCGTGCCAAGGTCGAGATCGAGGTTACCGCGGTCGTACCCGACTGACGTGCAGGCCCGTTTGCTGGAACCAAAGAGCCCTCTTGCATCCCGCTGGTGCAGCGCAAGCCCGGCGTGCTGCGGGCGCGCCCCTCGCCGACCTGCCCGCACCGCTGCCGAGCTTGCAGCAGACCCTGCTGCGAAGGCCTGGCGGTGACCGCGTGATGTCCCGCCGAATCATTCCCACTCGATCGTCGCCGGCGGCTTGCTGCTGACGTCGTAGACGACGCGGTTGATGCCGCGCACCTCGTTGATGATGCGGCCCGAGACCTTCTTGAGCAGCGCGTAGGGCAGCTCGGCCCAGTCGGCGGTCATGAAGTCGCTCGTCGTCACCGCGCGCAGCGCCACCACATGCTCGTAGGTGCGGCCGTCGCCCATCACGCCGACCGAGCGCACCGGCAGGAAGACCGCAAAGGCCTGGCTGGTCAGTTCGTACCAGCTGCGGCCGCTGGCCGGGTCGATCGTCGAGCGCAGTTCGTCGATGAAGATCGCGTCGGCCCGGCGCAGCAGGTCGGCGTAGTCCGCGCGCACCTCGCCGAGGATGCGCACGCCCAGGCCCGGGCCTGGGAAGGGGTGGCGGTAGACCATCTCGGGCGGCAGCCCGAGCGCGACGCCGAGCTCGCGCACCTCGTCCTTGAACAGGTCGCGCAGCGGCTCGAGCAGCTTCAGGCCCAGCGTCTCGGGCAGGCCGCCGACGTTGTGGTGGCTCTTGATCGTGGTCGCCTTGTTCGTCTTCGCGCCGCCGCTCTCGATGACGTCGGGGTAGATCGTGCCCTGGGCCAGCCACCTGGCGTTGGCAAGCTTGCCCGCCTCGCGCTGGAAGACCTCGACAAACTCGGCACCGATGATCTTGCGCTTGGCCTCGGGGTCGGTCACGCCGGCGAGCCGGCCGAGAAACTGCGCGCTGGCGTCGACCTGCACGACCCTGGCATGCAGCCGGCCGACGAACATGTCCAGCACGAGCTGCGCCTCGTTCAGGCGCAGCAGCCCGTGGTCGACGAAGACGCAGGTGAGCTGCTCGCCGATCGCGCGGTGGATCAGCGCCGCAGCCACGCTCGAGTCGACCCCGCCCGAGAGGCCGAGGACGACCTCGTCGCTGCCAACCTGCGCGCGGATCGCCGCCACCGCCTCGGCGACATGGTCGCGCATGACCCAGTCGGCGCGCGCGCCGCAGATGCCGAGCACGAAGCGCTCGAGCAGCGCCCTGCCCTGCCGCGTGTGCGTGACCTCGGGGTGGAACTGCAGGCCGTAGTAGCCGCGCGCCTCGTCGGCCATGCCGGCGATCGGGCAGCTCGGCGTGCTGGCCATCAGCTTGAAGCCCGGCGGCAGCTCGGTGACCTTGTCGCCGTGGCTCATCCAGACCTCGAGCAGGCCGTGGCCGTCGGCACTGCGCAGGTCCTCGATGCCGGCCAGCAGCCGCGTGTGGCCGCGCGCGCGCACCTGGGCGTAGCCGAACTCGCGCCGGTCGCTCCACTGCACGGCGCCGCCGAGCTGCACGGCCATCGTCTGCATGCCGTAGCAGATGCCCAGCACCGGCACGCCGGCGTCCCAGACGGCCTGCGGCGCGCGCAACCGGTGGTCGTCGTAGGTGCTGCCGTGGCTGCCCGAGAGGATGATGCCCTTGGGCGCGTAGGCGCGGACGAAGTCGTCGCCGACGTCGTTGGGGTGGATCTCGCAGTAGACATGCGCCTCGCGCACGCGCCGCGCGATGAGCTGCGTGAGCTGCGAGCCGAAGTCGAGGATCAGGATCTTGTCGTGGTTCATCGTCAGGGGGCTGCGGGGGCAGCGGCAGGCGCGCCGCGCTGGCGCCGGAAGTGTCGGATCGCCAGCAGCGCGGCCAGGGCCTGCAGCAGGGCGCAGAAGAAGAACGGCAGGCCGAGCCAGACATCGCCCGGCGGGCGGTGCGAGACCAGGCCGAGCAGTGTGGCCGCAGCCAGCGGCGCGAGCACGGCCATCAGGCTGTTGAGCGCGGCGATCGCGCCGAAGGTGCGGCCCTGCTCGTGCTCGCCGGCCGCACCCGACATCAGGCTCTGCAGCGCGACCGCGGTGGCGAAACCGAACAGGTTGAAGACGATGATGACCAGCATCATCCAGCCCTCGCTGGCCAGGCCCCAGGCGGCGTAGCACAGCGTCGACGAGACCAGCCCGAGCACCACCAGGCGCTGCGGCGTCCAGCGCCGCAGCAGCAGGCGCAGCAGCCCGCCCTGGACCAGCACGACCATCAGCCCGACGACGAACAGCGACAGACCGTTCTCGAGCGGCCCCCAGCCGAACTTGAAGGTCGTGTAGAGCACCCAGCTCATGTGCATCGTGAACTGCGCGAGCCCGGCCAGCGCCAGCACCGCGACCAGCGGCCCGACGCCGCGCAACTGCGCGAGCGCACGCAAGCCCGACACCGGGTTGGCGCGCCGCCAGTCGAAGCCCTGGCGGCGCTCGCGCGGCAGCGACTCGGGCAGCACGAAGGCGCCGTAGGCCAGGTTGAGCAGGGCCAGCGCGCCGGCGACCCAGAACGGCAGCGCCAGATCGATGCTGCCGAGCACGCCGCCGAGCACCGGACCCAGCGTGTAGCCCAGGCCGAGCATCGCGCCGACCAGGCCGAGCGCGCGCGTGCGCTGCTGCGCGTCGGTGATGTCGGCGACATAGGCCTGGGCGACCGCGAGGTTGGCCTGCATCGCGCCGCCGACCAGCCGCGCGAGCACGATCATCCATATCGCGGTGGCCAGCGCGGTGAAGAAGAAGCTCGCGCCGAGCCCGGCGAAGCCCAGCAGCAGCACCGGCCGGCGGCCCCAGCGGTCGGACAGGCCGCCGAGCACCGGCCCCGAGAGCAGGCTCGCGAAGGCAAACGCAAACGTGACCGCGCCAAACCACAGTGCCTGCTCGGCCTGGCTGCCGGTCAGCTCACCGACCAGCGCCGGCAGCACCGGGATGATCAGCCCGATGGCCAGCATGTCGATCAGCACCGCGACGAGGATGAAGCCCATCGCCGGGGCGCGACCGCGGTTCATAGCATGATGCAGGGCACGCCAGCCTGCTGCGCGGCGCGGCGCAAGCGTGCGTCCTTGGTCGCCAGTTGCGCGCGCGTGCGCAGCGCCTGCTCGAGGTAGCTCGCGTCGTAGAAGCTCAGCCCGCTGCGCCGGGCATGCGCCAGCGTCGCGCGCTGACGCGCCTCGTCGGGAAGCGCCTCCAGCCGCACCTGTGCCGCACCCAGGATCCGCAGCGCCTCGTCGAGCCGCGCCTCGTCGATGCGTCCGCGCCGGCACGCCGTCCACAGCAGGTTGCCGGTTTCCCAGACCCACAGCGCCGGGGCCTGCAAGACCTGCGCGTCGCCAGCCGCCTGCTGATAGAGCTGATCGGTGGCCGCGCTCGCCTCGTCGGGCAGCAGCCAGGCCGCTGCCGCCGATGCATCGACCGTGATCGCCATCAGTAGCGACGCCCTGCGTCGCGCAGCCGGCGCCAGCCAGGGCCCGGCTTGACGCCGGCGCGCCAGCGCCGCAGCGTCGCGAGGGCCTGCTCGCCTTGCTTGCTGCCGGCTGCAGCCTCGACCGGCGCGACGGGCAGCATGCGAACGACCTCGCGGCCATGCCGCGTGATGCGCACCTCCTCACCCGCCTCGACCGCCGCGATCAACTCGGACAGCCTGGCCTTGGCCTCGAATACCCCGGCGGTTCTCATGGTCTGGCCATAAATCTATCGATAGTCAGATTCTAGGTCACTCCATCCGGTAGTTCGGCGCTTCCTTGGTGATCTGCACGTCGTGGACGTGGCTCTCGCGGATGCCGGCGGCGGTGATCTCGACGAACTCGGCCTTGTCGTGCATCTGCTCGACGCTGGCGCAGCCGCAGTAGCCCATCGCTGCGCGCAGGCCCCCGGCCATCTGGAACAGGATGCCGACCACCGAGCCCTTGTACGGCACGCGGCCCTCGATGCCCTCGGGCACGAACTTGTCGGTGTTGGGGTTGGCGGCCTCGTCGTTTTCCTGGAAGTAGCGGTCGGCGCTGCCGGCCCGCATCGCGCCGATGCTGCCCATGCCGCGGTAGGTCTTGTAGCTGCGGCCCTGGTAGAGGACGACCTCGCCGGGGGCTTCTTCCGTGCCGGCGAACATGCCGCCCATCATCACCGCGCTGGCCCCGGCGGCGATCGCCTTGGCGATGTCGCCCGAGTAGCGGATGCCGCCGTCGGCGATCAGCGGCACGCCGCTGCCGCGCAGCGCGCTGGCCACGTTGTCGATCGCGGTGATCTGCGGCACGCCGACGCCGGCGACGATGCGCGTCGTGCAGATGCTGCCCGGCCCGATGCCGACCTTGACGCCGTCGGCGCCGGCCTCGGCCAGCGCCAGCGCCGCCGCGCCGGTGGCGATGTTGCCGCCGATCACGTCGACCTGCGGGTAGTGGCGCTTGACCCAGCGCACGCGCTCGATGACGCCGGCGCTGTGGCCATGCGCGGTGTCGACGACGATCACGTCGACGCCGGCGCGCACGAGCAGTTCGACGCGCTCCTCGGTGCCCTCGCCGACGCCGACCGCCGCGCCGACGCGCAGCTTGCCCTGCGCGTCGCGCGCGGCGGCCGGGAAGTCGGTCTGCTTGGTGATGTCCTTGACCGTCATCAGCCCGCGCAGCTCGAAGGCCTCGTTGACGACCAGCACGCGCTCGAGCCGGTGGCGGTGCATCAGCGCCTTGCCTTCGTCGATGCTCGCGCTCTCGGGCACCGTGACCAGGCGCTCGCGCGGCGTCATGATCTCGCGCACCGGGGCGTCCATCCGTGTCTCGAAACGCAGGTCGCGCCCGGTCACGATGCCGACCACCTTGCCGTGGTCGAGCACCGGGAAGCCCGAAATGCCATGCTGCGCGGCCAGGGCCTTGACCTCGCGGACGGTGGCCGCCGGGCCGATCGTGATCGGGTCGCGCAGCACGCCGCTCTCGTAGCGCTTGACCCGGGCCACCTCGGCGGCCTGCGCCGCCGGCGGCAGGTTCTTGTGGACGATGCCGATGCCGCCTTCCTGCGCGATCGCGATCGCCAGCCGCGCCTCGGTGACGGTGTCCATCGCCGCCGAGACCAGCGGCAGGTTCAGCGCGATGCGCCGGGTCAGCCGCGTGGCCAGGCGGGTGTCGCGCGGCAGCACCTGCGAATACGCCGGCACCAGCAGCACGTCGTCGAAGGTGAGCGCTTTGCCGAGCAGGCGCATGAGTCAGGCTCCGGACGCAAAAGGAGATTATAGAAACCGCTTGCCCGGCGCCCGACAGCGCAACTTCTGCACACAACCGCGCCGCGCCGGCTGGCTACACTCGTCGCATGGACCTGCGCCTGCCCGCCCTGCACCGCCACCGGCTGCTTGCGGCCCTCGCCTGCGCACTGGCCACCACGCTGGCCGCCGGCGACGCGCTCGCGCAATGGGTCTGGCGCGACCGCAACGGCCAGGTTCACGCCAGCGACCGCCCGCCGCCGCGCGACGTGCCCGAGCGCGACATCGTGCAACGCCCCGCCGCCCCGCCGACCACCCGCGCGGCCCCGGCCCCGGCGCCCGGCGGCGACGCGCCCGCCGCCCCGGCCGCCGCAGGCACCCCCGCGCGCGTCGACCCCGAACTCGAAGCCCGCCGCCGCGCCGCCGAGCAGCAGCAGCAGGCCCGCCAGCGCCAGGAGGCCGCGCAGGCCGAGGCGCAGGCCGCGCAGCAGCGCGCCGAGAACTGCGAGCGCGCCCGCGCCCACCTGCGCCAGCTCGACAGCGGCATGCGCATCGCGCGCGTCAACGAGCGCGGCGAGCGCATCGTCCTCGACGACGCCGAACGCGCCGCCGAGACCCAGCGCGCACGCCAGGTCGTTGCCAGCGATTGCTGACGGGCTGTAGGCGCGCGGCTTCAGCCGAGGGCGGGCGCCTCCTTGGTCCGCCGCCCCTTGTAGCGCAGCCGCCGCGCCTCCTTCGGGTCGACCGCCAGTGCGCGGCACAGCTCGATGCGGTCGCCCTCGCGCAGCAGATGCGTCAGCGGTTGCAGCCGGCACCAGACCGACACCGACAGCACGCCGGCGTCGAGCGCGGCGCGCACCGCCGCGGGCAGCGGCGCGGCGCGCAGCGCGTCGGCCAGCGTCGCGCCGGCCGGCAGCGTCAGCTCGCGACATTCGACGGTGCGCGGCGCGGGGCTGTGGACCAGCTCGACGTGCAGCATGCCCGCGACAGCGGGCCGTGAGCCGCGACGCTCAGCGCTCACCGTAGACCTGCGCGGCGCGCTTGACGAACGAGTCGACGAAGGTGTTGGCGACACGGTCGAACACCGGGCTGACGACGGCTTCGAGCGGCCGGCTCGAGAACGCATAGCGCAGGTCGAAGTCGATGCGGCAGGCGTTCTGCGGCTCGCCGGCGCGCCCCAGCGGCACGAAGCGCCAGGTGCCGTCGAGCAGCGAGAACGGGCCGTCGACCAGCGTCACGACGACCTGCTCGCCGGCGGTGTGCGTGTTGCGCGTCGTGAAGGCGTGACGCACGCCGGCGTAGGCCAGACCCAGCCGCGCGGTGACGCCGTCGGCGTGGGTGGCGACGACCTCGGCGCGCTCGCACCACGGCAGGAACCGCGGGTACTGCTCGACCTGTGTGACCAGCGCGTACATCTCGGGCGCCGAGTACCACAGCAGGACCGACTTCTTCACATGCTTCATAGAATGGTCAAATTCTAGGCGTCGCTGAGTCTCCAGGCGGCCTACCCCCACCCGCCCGACCATGACTGCGATTGCCGAGAACCGCCGCGCGCGGTTCGACTACCACATCGAAGAGCGCTACGAGGCCGGCATCGTCCTCGCCGGCTGGGAGGTCAAGGCCGTGCGCGCCGGCCAGGTCCAGCTCACCGACGGCTACGTCGTCATCCGCGACGGCGAGCTCTGGCTGATCGGCTGCCGCATCAACCCGCTGGGCGCCGCCTCGACCCATGTGCAGCCCGAGCCCGACCGCACCCGCAAGCTGCTGATGCACCGCGCCGAGATCCGCCGCCTGATCGGCAAGGTCGAGCAGCGCGGCTATACGCTGGTGCCGCTGAACCTGCATTACAAGGGCGGCCACGTGAAGGTCGACCTCGCGCTGGCCAAGGGCAAGGCCCAGCACGACAAGCGCGACAGCATCAAGGAGCGCGAAG
>Ga0207951_100042_pt1 | contig 105839 bp, 86 predicted proteins | sample Subbio12Aug_8Bad_FD_184830 | JGI IMG/M metagenome (GOLD analysis project Ga0207951, IMG submission 184830) | Serpentinite rock and fluid subsurface biosphere microbial communities from McLaughlin Reserve, California, USA - CR12Aug_8Bad (SPAdes) | ecosystem: Environmental > Terrestrial > Deep... | reverse complement strand
GGCCTGGGACCGAAGAGGTCTTGCCCTTCGCTCCGCGTCAGTTCAGTCATCTCGGTGCTCATGCCACTTCAACGGACCATCTCGCTCGCGGCTGTCGGGGTTATCCCAAATCTTCACAAGCTCTCAGCCCAGGCCCAGCCGGCGCCGCGCCGCAGCGTACTCGCGCTGCAGGCGCGCCACCAGTTCGGCCGCGGGCAACACGGCATGCACCGCGCCGATGCCCTGGCCGCAACCCCAGATGTCCTTCCAGGCCTTGGCGGCGGCGCCGCCCGCGAAGTTCATCGTGCTGACGTCGCCCTCGGGCAGGTGGTCGGGGTCGAGCCCGGCGGCGCGCACCGAGGGCTTGAGGTAGTTGCCGTGCACCCCGGTGAACAGGCTGGAATAGACGATGTCGTCGCTGTTGCTGTCGACGATGCACTGCTTGTAGGCCGCCGAAGCACGCGCCTCCTCGGTGGCGATGAAGGCCGAGCCGACGTAGGCCAGGTCTGCGCCCATGGCCTGCGCGGCGAGCACCGCGTCGCCGGTAGCGATCGCCCCCGACAGCGCGAGCGGGCCGTCGAACCATTCGCGAATCTCCTGCACCAGCGCAAACGGGCTCTTGGTGCCGGCGTGGCCGCCGGCACCGGCGGCCACCGCGATCAGCCCGTCGGCGCCCTTGTCGATGGCCTTGTGCGCGAAGGCGTTGTTGATGATGTCGTGCAGCACGATGCCACCCCAGGCGTGGACCGCGTCGTTGACGTCGGTGCGCGCGCCCAGGCTGGTGATGACGATCGGCACCTTGTACCTGGCGCACAACTGCATGTCGTGCTCGAGCCGGTCGTTGCTCTTGTGCACGATCTGGTTGATCGCGAACGGCGCGGCCGGGCGCTCGGGGTGCGCGCGGTCCCAGGCGGCCAGCGTCTCGGTGATCTCGGCCAGCCATTCGTCGAGCTGCGCGGCCGGCCGTGCGTTGAGCGCCGGCATCGAGCCGACGACGCCGGCCGTGCACTGGGCGATGAGCAGCCTGGGGTTGCTGATGATGAACAGCGGCGCACCGATCAGCGGCAGCGCGAGCTTGTCGAACACGGGGGGCAGCGGCATGGGGGATGCTCCGATGGGTTCGGTCTCAATAGGCCTCGAGCGGCATCGCGGCGAGGCCGGCGGCGCCCTCGACGATGCTCTCGCGCAGCCCCGGCGCCTGGCCGAGGATGTGGTCGGCGTGGAAACGCGCGGTCGCGACCTTGGCCTGCAGGAAGGCCAGGTCGGCGTCGCCGGCGGCCAGGCGGCGCTCGGCCGCCAGCAGCGCGCGCGCCATCTGCCAGCCGGCCATCAGCCTGCCGGCGAGCAACAGGTACGGCACCGAGCCGGCGTAGGCCGCATTCGGGTCGGCCTTGGCGTTGGCAACGATGTAGTCGACGACCTCCAGGAAGGCCAGGCGCGCAGCCGCAAGGCGCTTGCGCACCGCGCCGGCCGCGGCGCTGCCTTGCCGCGCCAGTTCGGTCTCGGTGGCCTCGATCTGCGCTGCGATGGCGCGGGCGGTGGCGCCGCCGTCACGCACGGTCTTGCGGCCGACGAGGTCATTGGCCTGGATCGCCGTCGTGCCCTCGTAGATCGTCAGGATGCGCGCGTCGCGGTAGTGCTGCGCCGCACCGGTCTCCTCGATGTAGCCCATGCCGCCGTGGACCTGCACGCCCAGGCTCGCGACCTCGATGCTCATCTCGGTGCCGTAGCCCTTGACCAGCGGCACGAGGAACTCGTAGAAGGCCTGGTTCTGCGCGCGCGCGTCGGCGTCGGGGTGGGCGTGTGCGGCGTCGTAGGCCGCGGCGGCGACTGCTGCCATCGCGCGGCAGCCCTCGGTATGGGCACGCATCGTCATCAGCATGCGGCGCACGTCGGGGTGGTGGATGATCGGCCCGGCCTGGGCCAGCGAGCCGTCGACCGGGCGCGACTGCACGCGATCGCGCGCATACGCCGCCGCCTGCTGGTAGGCCCGCTCGGCCAGCGCGATGCCCTGCACACCGACTGCGTAGCGCGCGGCGTTCATCATGATGAACATGATCTCGAGGCCGCGATTCTCCTGGCCGACCAGGTAGCCCACGGCACCGGGTCCGGTGCCGTTCACATTCTTCGCCGCCGTGCCGTCGCCGAACTGCAGCACCGCCGTCGGGCTGGCCTTGATGCCGAGCTTGTGCTCGATGCTGACGCAGTGCACGTCGTTGCGCGCGCCCAGGCTGCCGTCGGCAGCGACGAGAAACTTCGGCACGATGAACAGGCTGATGCCCTTGACCCCTTCGGGTGCGCCGGCAACGCGCGCGAGCACGAGGTGGACGATGTTCTCGGCCATGTCGTGCTCGCCATAGGTGATGAAGATCTTGGTGCCGAAGATGCGGTAGCTGCCGTCGGGCTGCGGCTCGGCGCGCGTGCGCACCGCGGCGAGGTCGCTGCCGGCCTGCGGCTCGGTCAGGTTCATCGTGCCGGTCCAGCGGCCCTCGATCATCGGCGGGATGTAGGTCGCCTTCTGCGCGTCGCTGCCGGCGGTCAGCAGGGCCTCGACCGCGCCGTCGGTCAGCAGCGGGCAAAGCGCGAAGCTCAGGTTGGCGCCGTTGAGGATCTCGCCGCAGGCCGCGCCGATGGTCTTGGGCAGGCCCTGGCCGCCGAACTCGACCGGGTGTTGCAGGCCCTGCCAGCCGCCCTCGGCAAACTGGCGGAAGGCCTGCCTGAAGCCGGGCGTGGTCGTGACCACGCCGTCGCGCCAGGTCGAGGGGTTGCGGTCGCCCTCCCGGTTCAGCGGCGCGACCACGCCTTCGTTGAAGCGCGCGCACTCCTCGAGCACCGCCTGCGCGGTCTCGACGCCGGCATCGGCGTAGCCGGGCAGCTGCGCGACCTGCGCCAGGCCGGCGAGCTCGGTCATCGCAAACAGCAGGTCCTTGACGGGGGCACGGTAGCTCATGGGGCACTCCGGATGGAATTCGGGGGCGCCGCCAGCGCCCCCGCTGCGGTGGGGTGGAAGGTCAGAGCTTCTCGACCAGCTCCGGCACCGCCGTGAACAGGTCGGCTTCGAGGCCGTAGTCGGCGACGCTGAAGATCGGCGCCTCCGGGTCCTTGTTGATCGCGACGATGACCTTGCTGTCTTTCATGCCGGCCAGGTGCTGGATCGCGCCGCTGATGCCGCAGGCGATGTAGAGCTGCGGCGCGACGATCTTGCCGGTCTGGCCGACCTGCCAGTCGTTGGGCGCGTAGCCGGCGTCGACCGCGGCGCGGCTGGCGCCCAGCGCGGCGCCGAGCTTGTCGGCCAGCGGCGTGAGGACCTCGGCAAACTTCTCGCTCGAGCCCAGCGCGCGCCCGCCCGAGACGATGACCTTGGCCGCGGTCAGCTCGGGCCGGTCGAGCCTGGCGATCTCGCTGCCGACGAAGCTCGCCCGGTCGCTGGCGGCCACCGCCGCCACCGTCTCGACGCTGGCGCTGCCGCCGCTGTACGGCGCGGCGTCGAAGCCGGTCGTGCGCACCGTGATGACCTTGACCGCGTCGGTGGCCTGCACGGTGGCGATCGCGTTGCCGGCGTAGATCGGCCGCTCGAAGGTGTCGGGCGCCACGACCTTGCTGACGTCGCTGACCTGCGCGACGTCGAGCAGCGCGGCCACCCGCGGCGCGACGTTCTTGCCCGCCGCGGTCGCGGCAAACAGGATGTGGCTGTAGCCGGCGGCCAGCGCGACGACCTGCGCCGCGAGGTTCTCGGCCAGGCCATGCGCGTGGGCCTCGGCGTCGGCGTGCAGCACCTTGGCGACGCCGGCAATCTGCGCTGCGGCCTGCGCCGCGGCGCCGGCCTGGTACCCGGCGACCAGCAGATGCACTTCGCCACCGCACTGCCGCGCGGCGGTCACGGTGTTGAGCGTCGCGGCCCGGATCGAGCCATGGTCGTGTTCGGCAATGACGAGACAGGTCATGGTCAGATCACCTTCGCTTCGTTCTTCAGCTTGTCGACCAGGGTTGCGACGTCGGGCACCTTGACGCCGGCACCGCGCCTGGGCGGCTCGGCCACCGTCAGCGTCTTCAGCCGCGGCGTCACGTCGACGCCGAGCTCGGCCGGCGTCAGCGTGTCGAGCGGCTTCTTCTTGGCCTTCATGATGTTGGGCAGCGTCACGTAGCGCGGCTCGTTGAGCCGCAGGTCGGTCGTGACCACCGCCGGCAGCGCCAGCCGCAGCGTCTCGAGCCCGCCATCGACCTCGCGCGTGACCCGCAGCGCGCCGTCGGCGACCTCGACCTTGCTCGCAAACGTGCCCTGCGCCCAGCCGGCCAGCGCGGCGAGCATCTGCCCGGTCTGGTTGGCGTCATCGTCGATGGCTTGCTTGCCGAGGATGACCAGCCCGGGCTGCTCGCGCTCGACCAGCGCCTTCAGCAGCTTGGCCACCGCCAGCGGCTGCAGCTCGACCTCGGTCTGGACCAGGATCGCGCGGTCGGCGCCGATCGCCATCGCGGTGCGCAGCGTCTCCTGGCACTGCGCGACCCCGCAGGACACCGCGACGACCTCGCTGGCCGCGCCCTTCTCCCTGAGCCGGACCGCCTCCTCAATGGCGATCTCGTCGAAGGGGTTCATGCTCATCTTGACGTTGGCGGTGTCGACGCCGCTGCCATCGGCCTTGACGCGCACCTTGACGTTGTAGTCGACGACGCGCTTGACCGCGACCAGGATCTTCATGCCGTGCTGCTCCTGCGTTCCGATTGACGTAAACGTAAACCCAATTCTAGAGGCACGGCCACGCCGTCGGCCCGAAAAATCGAACGGTCGTTCTAATTTTCGGGCATGGGGGATGCACGGGTGCGCGCGCCTGGTGCCCGGAACCGGGTTCGAACCGGTACGCCCCGGTCAAGGGGCGGCGGAGTTTAAGTCCGCTGCGTCTGCCGATTTCGCCATCCGGGCGGCAGCCTGCCGGCGATTATCCGGGGGCCCGGCGGGTCGGCGCGGCGCCGCTGGTGCAGCCCTCGACGGCAGGCATGATCGATCCCCCGCTCGCCAGCGACATGCACAATAATTCGTCATCCGGGACCGTCCCGGCGTATCACGGGAGTCGAGCTTGAGCACCAGCGTCATCCGGATCGCCAGCTCGCCGGTCCAGGGCGAGGGCCGGCAGCGGCGCCGGCGCGCCCAGCCCAGGGGCCGGCAGGTCGATGCGCAGGCGCTGGCCGAGGTGCGCGCGCTGCTGGGTGCGGAGCCGCTGCGGCGCGACCTGCTGATCGAATTCCTGCACCGCATCCAGGACCGTCACGGCCACCTGAGCGCGGCCCACCTGGCGGCGCTGGCGCAGACGCTGCGGCTGGCCCAGGCCGAGGTCTGGGAGGTCGCGAGCTTCTACCACCACTTCGACCTCGTGCGCGAGGGCCAGCCGGCACCGCCGGCGCTGACGCTGCGCGTCTGCGACGGTCCGGCCTGCACGCTGGCTGGCGCCGGCGCGCTGCACGCCGAGCTCGCCGCGCGCTGCGGCGCCGGCGTGCGCGTGCTGGGCGCGCCCTGCGTCGGCCGCTGCGAGCAGGCACCGGTGGCCGTCGTCCACCACAACCCGGTGGGCGCGGCCAGCGCCGAGGCGGTGCTGGCCGCCGTCGAGGCCGGCGCGACGGCCCCCGTGCAGAGCGGCCACGTCGGCCTCGCGGCCTACCGCGCCGGCGGCGGCTATGCGCTGCTCGAGCAGTGCTGGCGCGGCGAGCGCGGCGCCGATGCGCTGATCGCCACGCTGGAGGACGCGGGCCTGCGCGGGCTCGGCGGCGCCGGCTTCCCGGCCGGGCGCAAGTGGCGGCTGGTGCGCGCACAGCCAGCGCCGCGGCTGCTGGCCGTCAATATCGACGAGGGCGAGCCCGGCACCTTCAAGGACCGCTGGTACCTCGAGCGCGACCCGCACCGCTTCCTTGAGGGCGCATTGGTCGCGGCCTGGGCGGTCGGCATCGAAGCGGTCTACGTCTACCTGCGCGACGAGTACCACGGCCTGCGCGCGATGCTGCACGAGGAGCTGGCCGCGCTGCGCGCCAGCGACCTGGGCGCGCGGCTGCCGCGCATCGAACTGCGCCGCGGCGCCGGCGCCTATGTCTGCGGCGAGGAGTCGGCGATGATCGAGTCGATCGAAGGCAAGCGCGGGCTGCCGCGGCTGCGTCCGCCGTATGTCGCGCAGGTCGGGCTGTTCGGCCGGCCGACGCTGGCCCACAACCTCGAGACGCTGCACTGGGTGCGCGAGCTCGTCGAGCGCGGCGCCGGCTGGTTCGCGTCGCACGGCCGGCATGGCCGCCACGGGCTGCGTTCGTACTCGGTCTCGGGGCGGGTGCGCCAGCCCGGGGTCAAGCTCGCGCCGGCGGGCATCACGCTGCGCGAGCTGGTCGACGAGCATTGCGGCGGCCTGCCCGCGGGCCACGAGCTCTATGCCTGGCTGCCCGGCGGCGCCTCGGGCGGCATCTTCCCGGCCACGCTGGCCGACCTGCCACTGGACTTCGACACGCTGCAGCCGCATGGCGGCTTCATCGGCTCGGCGGCGGTGATCGTGCTGACGCGCAGCGCGACGCATTGCGACCGCGCGGTCGACGCCGCGCGCGCGCTGCTGCGCTTCTTCCGCGCCGAGTCCTGCGGCCAGTGCACGCCCTGCCGCAGCGGCACGGCCAAGGCCGCCGAGCTGATCGCCAGCGATCGCTGGGACCTGCCGCTGCTGGCCGAACTCTCGGCGGTGATGCGCGACGCGTCGATCTGCGGGCTCGGGCAGGCCGCGCCGAACCCGATCGACTGCGTCGTGCGCCACTTCGCTCACGAACTCGAGGCCTGCTGAAGCCATGACTGCCACCGCCCCGATCGCCTTCACGCTCGACGGCCGCTGCGTGCGGGCCGAGGCCGGCCAGACCCTGCTGGCGGTCGCGCAGCGCGAGGGCATCGCCATCCCGCACCTGTGCCACCAGGACGGCCTCGCGCCGGCCGGCAACTGCCGCGTCTGCGTCGTCGAGGTCGACGGCGAGCGCGCGCTGGCCGCCGCGTGCTGCCGCACGCCGAGCGAGGGCATGGTCGTGCACAGCGCCAGTGCGCGTGCGCGCCAGGCGCAGGCGCTGGTCCTCGAGCTGCTGCGCGCCGACCTGCCGGCGGCCACGCGCACGCGCGCGAGCGAGGTCGAGCACTGGGCGCAGGCGCTGGGCCTCGGGCGCCCACGCTTTGCCGCCCGCGCGCAGCCGGCGGCCGACCTCTCGCACCCGGCGATCGCCGTACAGCTCGACGCCTGCATCCAGTGCACGCGCTGCCTGCGCGCCTGCCGTGAAGTACAGGTCAACGACGTCATCGGGCTGGCCGGGCGCGGCGAGCACGCCAGGATCGTGTTCGACATGGACGACGCGCTGGGCGACTCGAGCTGCGTCGGCTGCGGCGAATGCGTACAGGCCTGCCCGACCGGCGCGCTGGCGCCGGCCGGCGGCGCGGCGCTCGTCGAGCCCGAGCGCAGCGTCGACACGCTGTGCCCGTACTGCGGCGTCGGCTGCGCGCTGACCTGCCACGTACGCGACGAACGCATCGTCGCCGTCGAGGGCCGCGCCGGGCCGGCCAACGCCGGCCGGCTGTGCGTCAAGGGCCGCTACGGCCACGACTACGCGCGCCACCCGCAGCGCCTGACGGTGCCGCTGGTGCGCCGCACCGATGCGCCACCCAAGCACGCCGAGCAGCCGCTGGACCCGGCCACCGTGCGCGGCTGGTTTCGCGAGGCGAGCTGGGACGAGGCGCTCGACCTCGCCGCCGCCGGGCTGCGCACGGTCCGCGACACGCACGGTGCGCGCGCGCTGGCCGGCTTCGGCTCGGCCAAGGGCAGCAACGAGGAGGCCTACCTGTTCCAGAAGCTGGTGCGCCTGGGCCTGGGCAGCAACAACGTCGACCATTGCACGCGGCTGTGCCATGCGTCATCGGTGGCCGCGCTGCTCGAGGGCATAGGCTCGGGCGCGGTCAGCAACCCGGTGCGCGACGTCATGCTCGCCGAGGTCGCGGTCGTGATCGGCGCCAACCCGACGGTCAACCACCCGGTCGCGGCGACCTGGATCAAGAATGCCGTTCGCCAGGGCACCCGGCTGGTCGTCATCGACCCGCGCCGCGGCGAGCTCGCCCGCCACGCCGAGCATGTGCTGCAATTCAGGCCCGGCAGCGACGTCGCCCTGCTCAATGCGATGCTGCACGTGATCGTGCGCGAGGGTCTGGCCGATGCCGACTTCGTCGCCCGCCGCACCGAGGGCTACGCAGCGCTGCTGCGCAGCGTCGACGGCTGCAGCCCCGAGGCGATGGCGCCGCTGACCGGCGTCGAGCCCGCGCAGATCCGCGCCGTCGCGCGGCTGTACGCGACCGCCCGCACGGCGATGATCTTCTGGGGCATGGGCGTGAGCCAGCATGTGCACGGCACCGACAACGCGCGCTGCCTGATCGCGCTGGCCCTGGCCACCGGCCAGATCGGCCGCCCCGGCACCGGGCTGCACCCGCTGCGCGGGCAGAACAACGTGCAGGGCGCATCCGACGCCGGCCTGATCCCGATGATGTACCCCGACTACCGCCGCGTCGACGACCCGGCCGTGCGCGCGGCGATCGCCAACGCCTGGGGCGTGCCCGTCGAACGGCTCGACCCGCTGCCCGGCCTGACCGTCGTCGAGGTCATGCACGCCGCGCTCGACGGCCGCGTGCGCGGCATGTACGTCATGGGCGAGAACCCGGCCATGTCCGACCCCGACCTGCAGCACGCGCGCGCCGCACTGGCGCGGCTCGAGCACCTGGTCGTGCAGGACATCTTCCTGACCGAGACGGCGGCGTTCGCCGACGTCGTGCTGCCGGCCAGCGCCTTCGCCGAGAAGACCGGCAGCTACACCAACACCGACCGCTGGGTGCAGCTCGGCCGCGCCGCGCTCGCCCCGCCCGGTGATGCGCGGCAGGACCTGTGGATCACCGCACAGCTCGGGCGTCGGCTCGGGCTCGACGGGGGCGAGGTCGAGGTCGGCGCGGTCTACGAGGAAATGCGCACGACGATGCCCAGCCTGGCCGGCATCTCGTGGCAGCGGCTGCAGCGCGAGGGTGCCGCGGTCTACCCCTGCGCCGCCGAGGACGCGCCGGGCGAGCCGGTGGTCTTCGGCGAGCGCTTCCCGCGCGCCGGCGGCCGGGCGCGCTTCGTGCCGGCCGACATCGTGCCGCCCGACGAGCGCCCCGACGCCGACTACCCGCTGGTGCTGATCACCGGCCGCCAGCTCGAGCACTGGCACACCGGCAGCATGACCCGGCGCAGCGCGGTGCTCGACGCGATCGAGCCCGAGCCGACCGCGCTGGTGCACCCGCTGGACCTCGCCGCGGCCGGCGTGCAGCCGGGCGATCTGGTCACGCTGCAGACGCGCCGCGGCAGCGTCGCGCTCTACGCCCGCGCCGACGAGGGCATGGCCCGCGGCGCGGTCTTCGTGCCCTTCGCCTACGTCGAGGCGGCGATCAACCGGCTGACCAACCCGGCGCTCGACCCCTGGGGCAAGATCCCCGAGCTGAAGTACTGCGCGGTGCGCTTGCAGCCCGGCGGCAGCGCACCGCCCGCCCCGGGATACCGACAGGCGACAAGCGGCTGATCGCGGCCGACCCGGCCACCGCCGGCGGCGTGCACGCCGCGGCAAGAACGACGGGCCCCGAGGGGCCCGTCGTCGTCAAGCTGGAGGCGCGGCCCGGAGTCGAACCGGGCTGAACGGATTTGCAATCCGGTGCATAACCGCTTTGCTACCGCGCCGTGTGACTGGCATTCTGGCACAGGGGCGCCCGGCAAGCGCCCCCGGTGCGGTGGCGCTGCCGCCAACGACCGTGCCGCAAAACGAAGAAGGGAAGCCGAAGCTTCCCTTGCAGGGTCTGGAGCGGGAAACGAGTCTCGAACTCGCGACCTCAACCTTGGCAAGGTTGCGCTCTACCAACTGAGCTATTCCCGCAATGAGCCTTCGCTTGTTCAGCGAAGCAAGCATTCTATAACAAGCCAACCCGCCCATGCAAGCCTGCGCAGGCGGGCCGGGAGCCGTCCACAGGGCACGGTCCCTGGGGCCCGGCGCAGCTCTCAATGCGGCAGCGCGTCGCCGGCGGTCTCGGTCGGTGCAGGGGTGGCGGTCGCCGCTGGCGTCACCGCCGCAGCCGCCGGCACCGCTTCGTCTTCGGGCAGCGGCAGCGGCATGGTTTCGAGGGCCACGGCCAGCACGTGCTCGATCCACCTGACCGGCACGATCTCGAGCTTGTTCTTGACGTTCTCGGGGATCTCCTGCAGGTCCTTGACGTTCTCCTCGGGGATCATCACCGTCTTGATGCCGCCGCGGTGCGCGGCCAGCAGCTTCTCCTTGAGCCCGCCGATGGCCGTGACTTCGCCGCGCAGCGTGATCTCGCCGGTCATCGCGACGTCGGCGCGCACCGGGATGCCGGTCAGCGTCGAGACGAAGGCAGTGGTCATCGCGATGCCCGCGCTCGGGCCGTCCTTGGGCGTCGCGCCGTCGGGCACATGGATGTGCACGTCGCGCTTCTCGAACATCTCGTCCTTGATGCCCAGGCGCCGCGCGCGCGAGCGCACGACCGAGCGTGCGGCCTCGACCGACTCCTTCATCACGTCGCCGAGCTGGCCGGTACGCAGGATGTTGCCCTTGCCGGGCATCACTGCGGCCTCGATGGTCAGCAGGTCACCGCCGACCTCGGTCCAGGCCAGGCCGACCACCTGCCCGACCTGGTTGGTCTTCTCGGCGCGGCCGTAGTCGAACTTGCGCACGCCGAGGTAGTCGTTGAGGTTGTCCTCGGTGACGACGACCTTGCCCTCGTACTTCTTGAGCTGCTGGCCCTTGACGACCTTGCGGCAGATCTTGCTGATCTCGCGCTCGAGCGAGCGCACGCCGGCCTCGCGCGTGTAGTAGCGGACGACGCCGCGGATCGCGCCCTCGGTCAGCTCGAGCTCGTCGGCGCCGACGCCGTTGTTCTTGAACTGCTTGGGCAGCAGATAGCGCTGCGCGATGTTGACCTTCTCGTCCTCGGTGTAGCCCGACAGGCGGATGACCTCCATGCGGTCGAGCAGCGCCGGCGGGATGTTGAGCGTATTCGAGGTCGCGACGAACATCACGTCGGAGAGGTCGAAGTCGACCTCGACGTAGTGGTCGCTGAAGGTGTGGTTCTGCTCGGGGTCGAGGACCTCGAGCAGCGCCGACGACGGGTCGCCGCGGAAGTCCATGCCGAGCTTGTCGATCTCGTCGAGCAGGAACAGCGGGTTGCGCGTGCCGGCCTTGGTCAGGCTCTGCAGCACCTTGCCCGGCATCGAGCCGATGTAGGTGCGGCGGTGGCCGCGGATCTCGGCCTCGTCGCGCATGCCGCCCAGCGCCATGCGCACGTACTTGCGGCCGGTGGCCCGGGCCACGCTCTGGCCCAGCGAGGTCTTGCCGACGCCGGGCGGGCCGACCAGGCACAGGATCGGCGCCTTGACCTTGTCGACGCGCTGCTGCACCGCGAGGTACTCGAGGATGCGGTCCTTGACCTTCTCCAGTCCCCAGTGGTCCTCGTTGAGGACCTGCTCGGCAAAGCCCAGGTCGTGCTTGATCTTGGTCTTCCTGGCCCAGGGCAGGTTGACCAGCACGTCGATGTAGTTGCGCACGACGGTGGCCTCGGCCGACATCGGCGACATCAGCTTGAGCTTCTTGAGCTCGGCCTCGGCCTTCTTGCGTGCCTCCTTGGGCATCTTCGCGGCCTTGATCTTCTTGTCGAGCTCGTCGAGGTCGGCGCCCTCCTCGCCGTCGCCGAGCTCCTTCTGGATCGCCTTGACCTGCTCGTTGAGGTAGTACTCGCGCTGGCTCTTCTCCATCTGGCGCTTGACGCGGCCGCGGATGCGCTTCTCGACCTGCAGGATGTCGACCTCGTGCTCGAGCATCTCGAGCAGCTTCTCGAGCCGCTTGTCGACTGCGAACAGGTCGAGCACCGACTGCTTGGCCTCGAGCTTGAGCGGCAGGTGCGCGGCGATGGTGTCGGCCAGGCGGCCGGGGTCGTCGATGCCGGCGATCGAGGTCAGGATCTCGGGCGGGATCTTCTTGTTGAGCTTGACGTACTGGTCGAACTGCTGGGTGACGGCCCGGCGCAGCGCCTCGACCTCGGGCTTGCCGTCGTTGTCGGGCACGATCGGTGTGACCTCGGCAACGAAGTGCTCGGCGGTCTCGGTGATGGTGTGCGTGCGCGCGCGCTGCGTGCCCTCGACCAGCACCTTGACGGTGCCGTCGGGCAGCTTGAGCATCTGCAGGATGCCCGAGACGCAGCCGACTTCGAACATGTCGTCGGCCTTGGGCTCGTCCTTGCCGGCGGCCTTCTGCGCGACCAGCATGATCTGGCGGCCGGCTTCCATCGCCGCCTCGAGCGCCTTGATCGACTTCGGGCGGCCGACGAACAGCGGGATCACCATGTGGGGAAATACCACCACGTCGCGCAGGGGCAACAGCGGCAGCGTGATCGGCTCGGCAGGCAGCACGGGATGTCCGGACATGGGGTACCTCTCTTTCACCGGCTCAGATGGAGCCCAGGCGCGGGAATGCAAGCCCGCAAAGACCCCGCAGCGCACGGGGGCGCTGGGGGCACAGGCTCAGGCGCTGGCCTTGGCCTGCTCCCGGTAGACCAGCAGCGGCTTGCCGCCGTCCTCGACGATATGCTCGTCGACGACGACCTTGGCCACGCCGTCGAGATTGGGCAGGTCGAACATGGTGTCGATCAGCGCGTGCTCGAGGATCGAGCGCAGGCCGCGCGCGCCGGTGCGCCGGGCCAGCGCCTTGCGCGCGATCGCGGCCAGCGCCGAGGGCCGGATCTCGAGCTCGACGCCGTCCATCGAGAACAGCTTCTGGTACTGCTTGAGCAGCGCGTTCTTCGGCTCGGTCAGGATCTGCACCAGCGCGCTCTCGGTCAGCTCGCCCAGCGTGGCGACCACCGGCAGGCGCCCGACCAGCTCGGGGATCAGGCCGAACTTGATCATGTCCTCGGGCTCGACCTCGCGGAACATGTCGGCGGCCCGCTTCTCGGTCTTGCTGTGCACGCTCGCGCCGAAGCCGATGCCGCTCTTCTCGGTGCGGTTCTGGATGACCTTCTCGAGGCCGTCGAAGGCGCCGCCGCAGATGAACAGGATGTTGGTCGTGTCGATCTGCAGGAAGTCCTGGTTCGGGTGCTTGCGCCCGCCCTGCGGCGGCACGCTGGCCATCGTGCCCTCGATCAGCTTGAGCAGGGCCTGCTGCACGCCTTCGCCGGAGACGTCGCGCGTGATGCTGGGGTTGTCGGCCTTGCGCGAGATCTTGTCGATCTCGTCGATGTAGACGATGCCGCGCTGCGCGCGCTCGACGTCGTAGTTGCAGTTCTGCAGCAGCTTCTGGATGATGTTCTCGACGTCCTCGCCGACGTAGCCGGCCTCGGTCAGCGTGGTCGCGTCGGCGATCACGAAGGGCACGTTGAGCATCCGCGCGAGCGTCTGCGCGAGCAGGGTCTTGCCGCTGCCGGTCGGCCCGATCAGCAGGATGTTGCTCTTGGTCAGCTCGACCTCGTCCTTGGCGGGGCTGTGCCGCAGCCGCTTGTAGTGGTTGTAGACGGCCACCGCCAGAATGCGCTTGGCCACATCCTGGCCGATCACGTACTGGTCGAGCAGGGCCTTGATCTCGCCCGGGGTCGGCAGGTCCGGGCGCTGGGCCTTGCCGCCGCCGGCCGCCGGCACCTCGTCACGGATGATGTCGTTGCACAGCTCGATGCACTCGTCGCAGATGAACACCGACGGCCCGGCAATGAGCTTCTTGACCTCGTGCTGGCTCTTGCCGCAGAACGAGCAGTAGAGCACCTTCTCGCTCGAGGACGCTTTCTTGTCGGGCATGGGTGGAGGTCAGGCGACGGTGGGGGGGGAGTCTCGGTCAATCATAGTGCATGCGCACCGCGGCTGCGGCCTCGCCGCCGGCTGCGCGCGACGCGGGCAGGGTTGCCCCCGCCGCGGCGCCGGGCGCGCCTGCGCCCGGGCCTGCCGGCCTCAGGCGCGGCGGTCGATCACCTGGTCGACCAGCCCGTAGTCGCGCGCCTCGGTGGCCGCCATGAAGTAGTCGCGCTCGGTGTCGGCGGCGATCTTGTCGAGCGGCTGCCCGCTGCGCTCGGCGAGGATGCGGTTGAGCTGCTCGCGGGTCTTGAGGATCTCGCGGGCGTGGATCTCGATGTCGGTGGCCTGGCCCTGCGCGCCGCCCAGCGGCTGGTGGATCATGATCTTGCTGTTGGGCAGCGCAAAGCGCTTGCCCTTGGCGCCGGCGGCCAGCAGGAACGCGCCCATGCTCGCGGCCATGCCGATGCACAGCGTCGACACGTCGGGCTTGATGAAGTTCATCGTGTCGAAGATCGACAGGCCGGCGCTGACGCTGCCGCCGGGCGAGTTGATGTAGAGCGAGATGTCCTTGTCGGGGTTCTCGCTCTCGAGGAACAGCAGTTGCGCGACGACCAGGTTGGCCGTCTGGTCGTTGACCGGCCCGACCAGGAACACCACCCGCTCGCGCAGCAGGCGGCTGTAGATGTCGTAGGCGCGCTCGCCGCGGCCCGACTGCTCGATGACGATGGGCACCATGCCCAGGTTCTGCGTATGCAGTGCACTCATGACCGATGGCTCTCCTGCGTGACTGCGGATTATCGAACGCACGGCCGGCACGCTCAGGCCGACATCAGATCGTCGAAGGCCAGCTTCTTCTCGACGACCCTGGCCAGACCGAGCACATGCGCGGTGACGTTGTTCTCGATGACCACCGCCTCGACCTCGGCCATGCGCTGGCGGTCACCGAGGTACCAGCGCACGACCTCGGCCGGGTGCTCGTAGCTCTGCGCGACCTCCTCGATGTGCGCCTGCAACTGCTCGGGCCGGGCCTGCAGCCCGTGCGTGCGCACCAGCTCGCCGACGACCAGCCCGAGGCGGACGCGGCGCTCGGCCTGCGGCCGGAAGATCTCGGCGGGCACCGGGGCCTTGTCGGCGTCCTTGACGCCACGCTTCTTGAGGTCCTCGCGCGCCGCGGCCACCATGCGCTCGACCTCGCCTTCGACCAGCGTGCGGGGCACGTCGAGCTCGGCCGCGCCAGCCAGCGCGTCCATCGCGGCGGCCTTGTTGCGCGCGAGCACGCGAAACCTGACCTCGCGCTCGAGGTTGCGCCGCACGTCCTCGCGCAGCGCCTCTACGGTGCCCGCCTCCAGCCCCAGCGAGCGGATGAAGGTCTCGTCGACCGCAGGCAGCAGCCCGGCCTCGGTCGCCTGCATCGTGACGAGGAAGTCGGCCTCCTTGCCGGCCACTTCCTTGCCGTGATAGTCGGCCGGGAAGGCCAGCGCAAAGGTCTTGCTCTGGCCGACCTGCATGCCGCGCACGGCCTGGTCGAAGGCCTCGAGCATCTGGCCCTCGCCGACGACGAACTGGAAGCCCTCGGCCTTGCCGCCGGCGAAGGCTTCGCCGTCGATCGTGCCGACGAAGTCGATCGTCACGCGGTCGCCCTCGGCCGCGCCCTCGCCGGCCGCACGCGGCGCGAAGCTGCGACGCTGCTTGCGCAGGATGTCGATGGTCTTGTCGATCGCCGCCTCGGTGACCTCGGTCGAGATGCGCTCGACCTCGACGGCTGCGAGGTCGCCGAGGCGCACCTCGGGGTAGACCTCGAAGGTCGCGGCAAAGGCCAGCTGGCCCTCGGGCGCGCCGTCCTGGGCCTCGATGCGCGGCGCCCCGGCCACGCGCAGCCTGGCCTCGCCGGCAGCCTGCGAGAAGGCACGGCCGACCTGGTCGTTGACGACCTCGTACTGCACCGACCAGCCGTAGCGCTGCGTGACCACCGACATCGGCACCTTGCCGGGGCGGAACCCGTCAGCCTTGACGGTGCGCGCGAGCTTGCGCAGGCGCGCATCGACCTCGCGCTTGATGTCGTCGGCAGCGAGCGTCAGCGTGATGCGGCGCTCGAGCTTGTCCAGGGTTTCCACGTTGACCGTCATGATGAAGAGCTCTCTCGTCGGCTGGTGCGCGGGGGGGGACTCGAACCCCCACACCATCGCTGGCGTCAGGACCTAAACCTGGTGCGTCTACCCATTTCGCCACCCGCGCATGGGTGCCGCGCGGCGGCTGGCTGCGGCGCGGTCACGGCCCGCACCGGCAGTCGCACAACGCGCGATTCGGCAAACCCGCAAGTGTAGCCGCAGGGGCCCGGCGGCCCGCCGGCGCCCACCGGTGTGCCGAGCGCGCGCCGCGGGCATGGACAATCACCGCCGTGAGCGTCGACCACTACGAGAACTTCCCGGTGGCCTCCTGGCTGTGTCCGCGCCGGCTGCGGCCGGCGGTGGTGGCGATCTACGGGTATGCGCGCAGCGCCGACGATCTCGCCGACGAGGGCGAGGCCGCGCCCGCCCAGCGCATCGAGCGGCTGCACGCCTACCGCGCCGAGTTGCGCCATGTCCACGCCGGCGGCGCGCCGCGGGCCGGCCCGTGGCAGCCGGTGTTCGAGCCGCTGCAGCGCGCGATCGTGCAGCACCGCCTGCCGCTGGCGCCGCTGCTGGATCTGCTCGAGGCCTTCGAGCAGGACGTGCGGCAGCCGACCTACGCCGACCGCGCGGCCCTGCTCGACTACTGCCGGCGCTCGGCCAACCCGGTCGGCCGGCTGCTGCTGCACCTCTACGGCGTTGACGACGCGCGCGCGCTGGCCCGCTCCGACGCGGTCTGCACGGCGCTGCAACTGATCAACTTCTGGCAGGATCTCGGCGTCGACGCGCCACGCGGACGCCACTACGTGCCGCTGGCCGACGCCCGACGCCACGGCGTGAGCCTGGCCGCGCTGCAGGCGCGCGCGGACAGCCCGGCGGTGCGCGCCCTGCTGGGCGAGCTGTGCGGCTGGGCGCGCGCGCTGATGCTCGAGGGCGCGCCGCTGGCCTTGACGCTGCCCGGGCGCCTCGGCTGGGAGCTGCGCCTGGTCGTGCAGGGCGGGCTGCGCGTGCTCGAGCGCATCGCGCGGCTGGACCACGCCACGCTGCACCAGCGCCCGACGCTGGGCGCGGCCGACGCGCTGCCGATACTCTGGCGCGCGGCGACGATGCGCGCGCCCCCGCCAACGCTGAAGTCACCCGCATGACGCCCGCGCAGTATGTGCAGGACAGGGCCGCGCGCAGCGGCTCGTCGTTCTACTACGCCTTTCGCTTCCTGCCGCCGCGCCGGCGTGCGGCGATCACTGCGTTCTACGCGTTCTGCCGCGAGGTCGACGACGTCGTCGACGAAGTCAGCGACCCTGGCGTGGCCGCGACCAAGCTGGCCTGGTGGCGCAGCGAGGTCGACGCCGCCTGGGCCGGGCGGCCGACGCACCCGGTGATGCAGGCCCTGCTGCCGCTGGCCGCCGAGCACGGCATCACCGCGGCGCAACTGCTGCAGGTCGTCGAAGGCTGCGAGTTGGACCTGCGGCAGTCGCGCTACCTCGACTTCGGCGCGCTCGCGCGCTACTGCCACCTCGTGGCCGGCGTCGTCGGCGAGGTCTCGGCGGGCATCTTCGGCCATACGCAGCCGCAGACCATCGCCTACGCGCACCGCCTCGGGCTGGCGATGCAGTTGACCAACATCATCCGCGACGTCGGCGAGGACGCCCGCCGCGGCCGCCTGTACCTGCCGATCGACGAGCTGCAGCGCCACGACGTCAAGGCCCACGAGCTGCTGCGCACCGGCCCGCCCTGGGCCTACGGCGAGCGCTTCGAGGCGCTGATGCGCTTCCAGGCCGGGCGCGCGCACCGGCTCTACGACGAAGCCCGCGCCCTGCTGCCCGATGCCGACCGGCGCGCCCAGCGCCCGGGCCTGATGATGGCCACCATCTACCGCAGCCTGCTGCGCGAGATCGAGGCCTCGGGCTTTCAGGTGCTGCACCAGCGCATCGCGCTGACCCCGCTGCGCAAGGCCTGGCTGGCGATGTGCACGAACTGGCGCGAGCGTTGATGGACCTTGCCGTGGTCGGCGGCGGCTGGGCCGGCATCGCCGCTGCGGTGCAGGCCACCACCGCCGGCCACCGCGTGACGCTGTTCGAGACCGCAGCGACGCTGGGCGGACGCGCGCGCAGCCTCAGGCTCGACGGCGTCGAGCTCGACAACGGCCAGCACATCCTGATCGGCGCGTACCGCGAGACGCTGGCCCTGATGCACGAAGTCGGCGTCGACGTCGACGCCGTGCTGCAGCGCCTGCCACTGAGCCTGGTCGGACCCGACGGCCAGGGCCTGCGGCTGCGGCGCGGACCGGCGGTGGCGGCCTTCGTCGCCGCCGTGCTGCGCCACCGCGGCTGGGGCTGGGACGAGCGGCTGGGCCTGCTGCGCCACGCTGTCGGCTGGCGGCTGGCCGGCTTCGACACCGACGCGGCGCGCACCGTCGGGCAGTTGTGCGCGCGCCTGCCGCCGCGGGTGCGCGACGAGCTGATCGCGCCGCTGTGCGTGGCCGCGCTCAACACCCCCAGCGACCAGGCCAGCGCCCGTGTCTTCCTGCGCGTGCTGCGCGATGCGCTGCTGGGCGGCGCCGGCGCGGCCGACCTGCTGCTGCCGCGCCGGCCGCTGGGCCAGGCGCTGCCCGCACCGGCCCAGGCCTGGCTGCTGCAACGCGGCGCGACGCTGCGGCTGGGCCAGCGCGTGCAGGCCTTGCAGCCCGCGGGCCGCGGCGGCTGGCAGGTCGAGGGCCTGGCGTTCGACGCCGTCGTGCTGGCCTGCACCGCGCCCGAGGCCGCGCGCCTGAGCGCGGCCGTGGCGCCGGCCTGGGCGGCGCAGGCCCGGGCCTTCGAGTACCAGCCGATCGTCACCGTCTACCTCGACAGCCCCGGCACCCGGCTGGCCGACCCGATGACCGCGCTGCGCGAAGGCCCCGACGCCCCCGCGCAGTACCTGTTCGACCACGGCGCGATCGGCGGCCGCGCGGGCCTCTTCGCCGCCGTGGTCAGCGGCGCCCGGGCCTGGGTCGAGCGCGGCCTGGACGCCACCGCCGCCGCGACGCAGCGCCAGTTGCTCGCCGCCTTCGCCGCGGGCACCTGGCGCTCGCCGCCAATCGTGCGGCGTGTGCTTGCCGAGAAGCGCGCGACCTTCGCCTGCACGCCCGGTCTGCAGCGCCCGCCGACGCAGATCGCGCCGACGCTGTCGGCCGCCGGCGACTACGTCGACGGCCCGTACCCGGCAACGCTCGAAGGGGCGGTGCGCTCGGCCCGGGCGGCGGTGCTGGCCCTGCGCTGAGCGCCGGCGGCGACCTCGGCATCGGGGTCGATTTTCGTGATGCAGAAGGACGCTTCACGAAGCACAATACACCGATGCGCAAGAAGGACGAGCAAGGACCGACGATCCAGGTCCTCGAACGCAGCTTCGCGCTGCTGGACGTGCTGGCAGCGCACGGCGAGCCCGTGCCGCTGAAGGTGCTGAGCGAGCGCACCGGCCTGCACCCCTCGACGACGCACCGCATCCTCAACGACCTCACGATAGGCCGCCTGGTCGAGCGCCCGGAGCCGGGCAGCTACCGGCTGGGCATGCGGCTGCTCGAGCTGGGCAACCTCGTCAAGGCCCGGCTCGACGTGCGCGAGGCCGCGCTGGTGCCGATGCGCGAGCTGCACCGGCTGACGCCCCAGCCGGTCAACCTCTCGGTGCGCCAGGGCGACGAGATCGTCTACATCGAGCGCGCCTACAGCGAACGCTCGGGCATGCAGGTCGTGCGCGCGATCGGCGGGCGGGCGCCGCTGCACCTGACCTCGGTGGGCAAGCTGTTCCTCGCGCACGACGACGCGCCGCGCGTGCGCGCCTACGCCACCCGCACCGGGCTGGCCGGGCAGACGCGCAACAGCATCACCGACCTCGGCCGCCTCGAGCGCGAACTCGCGCAGGTCCGCCTGCACCGCGTCGCGCGCGACGACGAGGAGCTCGAGATCGGCGTGCGCTGCATGGCCGCCGGCATCTACGACGACCAGCAGCGGCTGGTCGCCGGGCTGTCGATCTCGGCGCCGGCCGACCGCCTCGACGAAGCCTGGCTCGATCGCGTCAAGGCCACCGCAGCGCAGATTTCGGCGGCGCTGGGGCAGCCCGCGGCGGCCTGAGCACCGGGCCCCGAACGGGGGACACTTGCCGGTCAGGGCTGCGGCCGCGCGAGGGCCACCTCGTGGCCCTCGCCGGTCAGCCAGCGGCGCAGCCGCTCGGCGTCGGCACCGCGGGTGTAGCGGTCGGCCGCATCGAGCATGACCATGATCAGGCGCCGACCGGCCATGTCCGCCTGCATCACGACGCTGCGACCGGCTTCCGAGATGAAGCCGGTCTTTTGCAGACCGATGGTCCACAGCGGGTTGCCGACCAGGCGGTTCGAGTTGCGAAACTGCAGCTCGCGCGCACCGGCCTCGACCTGCCGACCCGGCGACACCGACAGCGAGCGGATTATCTCGTGCTGGTACGCCGCGTGGACCAGCAGCGCGAGGTCGCGGGCGCTGGCCTGGTTGCGGCTGGACAGGCCGGTGGGCTCGACGAAGCGGCTGTCGTGCATGCCCAGCAGCGCGGCCTTGGCGCTCATGGCCTCGACGAAGGCGCGCATGCCGCCGGGGTAGTAGCGGCCGAGCGCGTTGGCGGCCCGGTTCTCGGACGACATCAGCGCGAGGTGCAACAGCTCGCCGCGCGTGAGCTGGGTGCCCAGCGCCAGCCGCGAGCCGGTACCCTTTTCGGTATCGACGTCGGCCTGCGTGATGGTCAGCAGTTCGTCGAGCGCCTGCCCGGCCTCGACCACGACCAGGGCGGTCATCAGCTTGGTGATCGAAGCGACCGGCAGCACCGCAGCGGCATTCTTGCTGAACAGCACCTCGTCGGTGTCCTGATCGACGACCAGCACGACGCTCGAGCGCAGATCGAGCGGGTCGGGCGTGTCGCGCAGACCCAGCCGCTCACCGTAAGACAGCCGCGCCGGCGCGCGCAGCGCCACCGCCTGCGCGCGAGGCACACGCACGACCGACCGCGTTCCGCGCGAGCTGCGGGCCGCGGCCTGCCGCGGGCGCTGCACCGCCCTCGCCTGATGCCGACGTGCCGGCACGGCGGCCCGGGCCTGCTGGCGGCGCGGGGTCGTCGCCGCCGCACGCTGTGGGCGGTGGGCCGGGCGCGCCTGCGGGGACGCCGACGCGCCAGCGCCGGTGCGCGCCGGGCTGCCCACGCCCTTGCCGACCATCGTCGCCGTGGCGCCCGCTGCCGCCACCTGCGCAGCCAACGCAGGCAGCACGACCAAGGCTGCGGCCATCATGCCCGTCCACATCCAGCGCCGCCACTGCATACCCAGACACTCCGCAACGCGCGGCTCCCAACGCCGCCCCACCTATTTCGGCACAGTGTAGGAGAAGCTTGAAACACAAGCAAGATCATGAACTTGCAAAATGTTTCTAAAGCCCTGCAGAGTACCGGGTCGAACCCGGCCCCGCCCTAGCCCTGGGCCGCCACGCGCTCGGTGCGGGAGTGCAGCTTGTTGAGCGCCGCCAGATAGGCCTTGGCCGAGGCGACGACGATGTCCGGATCGGCGCCGACGCCATTGACGATGCGGCCACCGAGCTGCAGTCTCACCGTGACCTCGCCCTGCGATTCTGTCGAGCCGCTGGTGATGGCGTTGACCGAATACAGCAGCAGTTCGGCGCCAGATCGCACCTTCTGCTCGATGGCCTTGAGGCTGGCGTCGACCGGGCCGTTGCCGTCGCTCTCGGCGTGGAACTCCTGTGCGCCGATGGCCAGCGTCACGCCGGCATGCGGGCGCTCGCCGGTCTCCGAGCGCTGCGCCAGCGACAGCAGCCGGTAGTGCTCCTGCTCGGCGGTGACGCTCTCGTCGCCGACCAGCGCGATGATGTCCTCGTCGAAGATCTCGCTCTTGCGGTCGGCCAGGTCCTTGAAGCGCGCGAACGCCGCGTTGAGCTCGGCCTCGGACTCGAGCTCGATGCCCAGGTCGAGCAGGCGCTGCTTGAACGCGTTGCGCCCCGAGAGCTTGCCCAGAACGATGCGGTTGGCGGCCCAGCCGACGTCCTCGGCGCGCATGATCTCGTAGGTGTCGCGGGCCTTGAGCACGCCGTCCTGGTGGATGCCGCTGGCATGCGCGAAGGCGTTGGCGCCGACCACCGCCTTGTTGGGCTGCACGACGAAGCCGGTGGTCTGGCTGACCATCCGCGAGGCCGGCACGATCTGCGTCGTGTCGATGCCGACCTCGAGCCCGAAGTAGTCGCGCCGGGTCTTGACCGCCATCACGACCTCCTCGAGCGAGCAGTTGCCGGCGCGCTCGCCCAGGCCGTTGATCGTGCACTCGACCTGGCGCGCGCCGCCGATCTTGACCCCGGCCAGCGAGTTGGCCACCGCCATGCCCAGGTCGTTGTGGCAGTGCACGCTCCAGACCGCGCGGTCGCTGTTGGGGATGCGCTCGCGCAGGTCGCGCACGAACTGACCGTAGAGCTCGGGCACCGCGTAGCCGACGGTGTCGGGGATGTTGATCGTGCGCGCGCCCTCGGCGATCACCACCTCCAGGACCTGGCAGAGGAAGTCCGGGTCGCTGCGGTAGCCGTCCTCGGGCGAGAACTCGACGTCGTCGCAGAGGTTGCGCGCATAGCGTACCGCCAGCCGTGCCTGCTCGAGGACCTGCTCGCGCGTCATGCGCAGCTTCTTGGCCATGTGCAGCTCGCTGGTCGCGATGAAGGTGTGGATCCGCGCGCGCTGCGCCCCCTGCAGGGCCTCGGCCGAGCGCGCGATGTCGCGGTCGTTGGCGCGCGCCAGCGAGCAGACGGTCGACTCCCGGATGTGGTCGGCAATCGCCTTGACCGCCTCGAAGTCACCCGGGCTGGCCGCCGCGAAGCCGGCCTCGATGACGTCGACGCGCAGCCGCTCGAGCTGGCGCGCGATGCGCAGCTTCTCCTCGCGCGTCATTGACGCGCCGGGCGACTGCTCGCCGTCGCGCAAGGTGGTGTCGAAGATGATCAGCTTGTCGGTCATGGCGCACTCCTGGTCGGGGTTCATGCGGGGTGGCGCGCCAGGCGCGCCGCAAAGCAAACGGCCCGCTGCGTCGCGCTGGCGGGCCGTTGATCGGGAAAAGCTCGGACGGTTCGGACGTGGTCGATCAGCGCACCCGCAGGGCAGGTAGCGACAGTAGTGCAACCGGGACGCGAACCACTTCCATTGGCGCAATGTAGCACGCACCTGCGCGCCGTGCAGGCCGGCGTGGCATGGCCGGCCTTACTGGTGCAGGCCCTTCTCGTCGGGCTCGTCGGTCGAGGTCGCGATCACGCTGACCGGGCGGCCCTGGCGCTTGCGCCAGACGTAGACCGCGTAGCCCGACAGGCCGTAGACGCAGAACAGCGCAAACAGCACCGTCGGCGGGTGGACCGTGATCAACGCGATGCCCAGTGCGATCGCGACGACGACGACGAAGGGCACGGTCTTGCGGAAGTTGACGTCCTTGAAGCTGTAGAACGGCACGTTGGTGACCATCGTCAGCCCGGCGTAGAGGGTCAGCGCAAAGGCCGCCCAGGCCAGCCAGCCGGTGGCGGCCACGTCGCGAAAGCCGGCGTCGTGCATGATCCAGACGAAGCCCACCACCAGCGCCGCAGCCGCCGGGCTGGGCAGACCCTGGAACCAGCGCTTGTCGACCACGCCCAGGTTGGTGTTGAAGCGCGCCAGCCGCAGTGCCGCGCAGGCGCAGTAGATGAAGGCCGCAATCCAGCCGAGCTTGCCCAGACCGCTCAGGGCCCAGACGTAGACGATCAGCGCCGGCGCGGCGCCGAAGCTGACCATGTCGGCCAGGCTGTCGAGTTGCTCGCCGAACGCGCTCTGCGTGCGCGTCATGCGCGCCACGCGGCCATCGAGGCTGTCGAGCACCATCGCGGCGAAGATGCCGATCGCCGCGTGCTCGAAATGCCCGCCCATGGCCATCACGATGCCGTAGAAGCCGCCGAACAGGCCAGCCACCGTGAACAGGTTGGGCAGGATGTAGATGCCCTTGCGGCGCGGGCGCAGGGGTGCCGCACCGAAGTCGTCGTCGTCGGGGTCGGGGCGCTGCGTCGGTTCGGTCATGGAGCGCGAGGATACTTCACGGCCGGTCACAGAAAAGGCCGCCTGCGGCGGCCTTGCACACGCCCCCCGGGGAGGGCTCAGTTGCGGCTGCGGTCGACCAGCTTGTTGGCCTTGATCCACGGCATCATCGCGCGCAGCTTCTCGCCGACGACCTCGATGTCGTGCGCGGCGGTCAGGCGCCGGCGCGACAGCAGGGTCGGCGCGCCGGCCCGGTTCTCGAGGATGAAGCTCTTGGCGTACTCGCCGCTCTGGATGTCCTTGAGGGCCTGACGCATCGCGTCCTTGGTTGCCTCCGTGACGATCTTCGGCCCGGTCACGTACTCGCCGTACTCGGCGTTGTTCGAGATCGAGTAGTTCATGTTGGCGATGCCGCCCTCGTAGATCAGGTCGACGATCAGCTTGAGCTCGTGCAGGCACTCGAAGTAAGCCATCTCGGGCGAATAGCCGGCCTCGACCAGGGTCTCGAAGCCGGCCTTGATCAGCTCGACGGTGCCGCCGCACAGCACGGCCTGTTCGCCGAACAGGTCGGTCTCGGTCTCCTCGCGGAAGTTGGTCTCGATGATGCCGGCCTTGCCGCCGCCGTTGGCCGCGGCGTACGACAGCGCGAGGTCGCGCGCCTTGCCGCTGCGGTCCTGGTGGACGGCGATCAGGTGCGGCACGCCGCCGCCCTGGCTGTAGGTGTTGCGCACCGTGTGGCCGGGCGCCTTCGGCGCGACCATCCAGACGTCGAGGTCCTCGCGCGGCACGACCTGGCCGTAGTGCACGTTGAAGCCGTGCGCGAAGGCCAGCGAGGCCCCGGCGCGGATGTGCGGCTCGACCTCCTGGGCGTAGACCGCGGCGATCTGCTCGTCGGGCAGCAGGATCATGACCACGTCGGCGCCGCGCACCGCCTCGGCGATCTCGGCGACCTTCAGCCCGGCCTTCTCGGCCTTGACCCAGCTCGCCCCGCCGCGGCGCAGACCGACCGTGACCTTCACCCCGCTGTCGGCGAGGTTCTGCGCATGGGCATGGCCCTGCGAGCCGTAGCCGACGATCGTGACCTGCCGGCCCTTGATCAGGCTGAGGTCGGCGTCCTTGTCGTAATAGACCTTCATCATGGTGCTCTCTCCAGAAAATGGATTCTTGAAGGGCTCCGCAGGAGCCCGCTTTCCTAGACCCGAAGGATTCTCTCGCCGCGGCCGATGCCGCTGGCGCCGGTGCGCACGGTCTCGAGGATCACGCTGCGGTCGATGGCGACCAGGAACGCATCGAGCTTGCTGCCGTCGCCGGTCAGCTCGATCGTGTAGCTCTTGTCGGTGACGTCGATGATGCGGCCGCGAAAGATCTCGGCCATGCGCTTCATCTCCTCGCGCTCCTTGCCGACGGCGCGCACCTTGACGAGCATCAGCTCGCGCTCGGTGTAGCTGCCCTCGGTCAGGTCGACGACCTTGACGACCTCGATCAGCCGGTTGAGGTGCTTGGTGATCTGCTCGATCACCTCGTCGCTGCCGGTCGTGACGATGGTCATGCGCGAGAGCGAGGCGTCCTCGGTCGGCGCCACGGTCAGGCTCTCGATGTTGTAGCCGCGCGCCGAGAACAGCGCGACGACGCGCGAGAGCGCGCCCGGCTCGTTCTCGATCAGCACGGCGATGATGTGTCTCATGGGGTTCGTCCTTCGCGCTCTTGGGCAGGCGTCGCGGTAACGGCGCTGCTTTGGCCACGTCCTTCGAATGGGTGGAGGGGAAAACCCGGACGCCGCACCGCCGGTGCCGGCAGACCGGCAGGGGCACGGTAGCGCCCCTGCTGTCCGCTGGCACCCAGGCGGCTCACAGGTCCTCGGAGCCCAGCAGCATCTCGGAGATGCCCTTGCCGGCCTTGACCATCGGCCAGACGTTCTCGCCCGGATCGGTGCGGATGTCGAGGAAGACGGTGCGCTCCTTCAGGGCGATGGCCTCGCGCAGCGCCGGCTCGACGTCGGCCGGCCGCTCGACGAGCATGCCGACATGGCCGTAGGCCTCGGCGAGCCTGACGAAGTCGGGCAGCGCGTCCATGTAGCTGTGCGAGTAGCGCCCGCCGTAGTCGAGCTGCTGCCACTGCCGCACCATGCCGAGGTAGCGGTTGTTGAGCGAGACGATCTTGACCGCCGTCTCGTACTGCTTGCAGGTCGAGAGCTCCTGCAGGCACATCTGGATCGAGCCCTCGCCGGTGATGCAGAACACGTCGGCATCGGGCCTGGCGAGCTTGATGCCCATCGCATACGGCAGGCCCACGCCCATCGTGCCGAGGCCGCCGGAGTTGATCCAGCGCCGCGGCTCTTCGAAGCCGTAGTACTGCGCCGCCCACATCTGGTGCTGGCCGACGTCGGACGTGACGTAGCAGTCGCTGCCGCGCGTGAGCCGGTGCAGCGTCTCGACGACGTACTGCGGCTTGATCAGCTCGTCGCTGCCACGGTAGGCCAGGCACCTGCGCCCGCGCCACTCGTCGACCTGCGCCCACCACGCCGCCAGCGCCTGCGCGTCGGGGCGCAGGCGGGCCTCGCGGATCTGCGCGATCAGCTCGACCAGCACTTCGCGGACGTCGCCGACGATCGGGATGTCGACCTTGACGCGCTTGGAGATGCTCGACGGGTCGATGTCGACATGGATGATCTTGCGCTCGACCTGCGCGAAGTGCCTGGGGTTGCCGATCACGCGGTCGTCGAAGCGCGCGCCCACGGCCAGCAGCACGTCGCAGTGCTGCATCGTCATGTTGGCCTCGTAGGTGCCGTGCATGCCGAGCATGCCGAGAAAGCGCGGGTCGCTCGCCGGCACCGCGCCCAGGCCCATCAGCGTGTTGGTGCAGGGCGCGCCGAGCAGCTCGACGAGCTCGCGCAGCTCGGCCGAGGCGTTGCCCAGGATCACGCCGCCGCCGCTGTAGACATAGGGCCGCTTCGCGTTCATCAGCAACTGCACGGCCTTGCGGATCTGGCCGCCATGGCCCTTGCGCACCGGGTTGTACGAGCGCATCTCGATGCGCTCGGGGTACTCGAAGGCGCAGGTCTTCAGCGAGACGTCCTTGGGGATGTCGACCACCACCGGGCCGGGGCGGCCGCTGCGCGCGATGTGGAAGGCCTTCTTGAGGGTCAGCGCGAGCTCGCGCACGTCCTTGACGAGGAAGTTGTGCTTGACGATGGGCCGCGTGATGCCCACCGTGTCGCACTCCTGGAAGGCGTCGAGGCCGATCGCCGGCGTCGGCACCTGCCCGGTGATGACCACCATCGGAATCGAGTCCATGTACGCGGTGGCAATGCCGGTCACCGCGTTGGTCACGCCCGGGCCGGAGGTCACCAGCGCGACGCCGACCTCGCCGGTGGCGCGTGCGTAGCCGTCGGCGGCATGCACCGCGGCCTGCTCGTGGCGCACCAGCACATGCTCGATGCGGTTCTGCTTGTAGAGCGCGTCGTAGATGTAGAGCACGGCGCCGCCGGGGTAGCCCCAGAGGTACCTGACGCCTTCGGCCTGCAGGCAGCGCACCAGGATCTCCGAGCCGTTGGGCTCGGCAGCCGGCGCTGGGGTCTGCGGGGGTGTGCTGGCGTCGGGCGCGCCGGCACGGTGGGCTTGCGCAGCGGAAGCTTCCATGTCGAACCTCAGTGAATTTCTCTGACGAAAAACCATCGGTGCCCCTCCTCGCGCCCTCGTGAGGCGGACTCGGGACCTGTGCGGTCAGGACTGGGGGCGCCAGGTCGGCGGCCCCGATCGAAACCCGAAAAGAGCGTTGTGCAACTGCACATTATGTCACCGCCGGCCGGCTGCCCGCGGACGCCATAATGAGCGTTGTCTCCCGCGGGCGCGGCCCGCCATCCACTGCTGCCGCGCGCCCTTGGCCTCCGAACGAGAACTCGACGACTTCCTGCGCAGCGTCGAGCGGCGGGCCTTCAAGCGCACGGCCTACACCGTGCGCGACGACGAGGCCGCGCTCGACATCGTGCAGGATGCCATGATGCGGCTGGTCGAGCGCTACGCCGACCGCCCGGCCGCCGAGCTCGCACCGCTGTTCCAGCGCATCCTCGGCAACGCGACGATGGACTGGTTCCGCCGACAGCGCGTGCGAAACGGCGTGGTCCAGAACCTGCAGGACTTTGCCGGCGAAGCCGAGGAATCCGACGGCGACGTGCTCGAGCGGCTCGAACTCCTGCGCGACGCCGGGGTCGAGGGTAGCGACACGGCGGTGTCGCGCCGGCAGATCATGGCCGCCATCGAGGCCGAGATCGCCGAGCTGCCGCTGCGTCAACGCGAGGCCTTCCTGTTGCGTTACTGGGAGGACTTCGACGTGGCCGAGACGGCGCAGGCCATGGGCTGTACCGAAGGCAGCGTCAAGACCCATTGCTCGCGCGCCGTACATGCGCTGGCGAGGGCTTTGCGTTTGCGGGGAATCGTTCCATGATCTCGACACCCAACCCCCACCGCCCCGACGAAGTGCTGCAGGCACGCTTCGGTGCACGGCTCGTCTCGCACCTCGACGACGCCGCCGCCGACATTGCGCCGCCGATCGCGCTGCGCCTCGAGCGCGCCCGCCGCGCCACGCTGCTGCGGCTGCGCCATGAGCGCCAGCCGGCGGTCTCGCTGGTCGGTGTCGGCGGCGCCGCCCTGGCCCGGCGCGCGCCACCGGGGCGTGAGCCGCTGTGGCAGCGCGCGCTGGCCTGGCTGCCGGTGCTGGCGATGGTCTTCGGCGTCTGGGCCATTGCCGAATTCCAGTCGCGCGAGCGTGCCCGCGTGGCCGCGGTGGTCGACGCCCGCCTGCTGACCGACGTGCTGCCGCCGGCGGCCTACGCCGACCGCGGCTTCGTCGAGTTCCTGCGCGAGGGAGGAGCGCCTTGACGGGATCTGCGGTGGCGGCCACCCGCAGGCCTGCCGGCCAGCGCCCGCGCGGGCCTGACGCCGGCGGTCGGTCGGGCCCTGCGGCCCGCGCCTTGCTCGTCACCTTGATCGCCATCGCTGGTGCCGCGGCGGGCGCTGCGGTCTGGGCCCAGGCGACGACCACACCGCGACCGCAGTCGGCTGCGAGTGGCGCCATCGCCTGGACGGCGCTGACGCCCACGCAGGCGCGGCTGCTCGCCCCCCTGGCCGGCGTCTGGACGACGATCAGCCCCGAGCAGCAGCGCAAGTGGATCGAACTCGCCGCGCTGTACCCGCGCATGTCGGCGGTCGATCAGCAGCGCCTGCGCGAGCGCATGAACGAGTGGGCCACGATGAACACCGCCGAGCGCCGGCGCACCCGGCTCGAGTTCCAGCGCATCGGCGCGCTCAGCCCCGAGCAACGCCAGGCCCAGTGGGACGCCTACTGGGCGCTGCCGCACGAGGAGCGCGAGCGGCTGACTGCGCAGGCCCAGCGCGCCACCACGGCCGAGCAGGCGCGCCGGCCGCAGGCCGGCGCCAAGCCCAATGTCGTGCGGGCCCGCCCGGTGGTCGTCGAGCGCCCGGTCACGCAGGCCACGGTGCAGGCGGCCCCGGGCGCGTCGACGCGGCCGCTGATGCGCGCCGCCGAGCCGCCGCGCCACCAGCAGGCCGGCCTGCCCAAGATCATCGCCACCCCCGAGTTCGTCGACCCGCTCACGCTGCTGCCGCGCCGCGGCGCGCAGGCCGCCGGCGTGCGCCGGCCCGGCGCGCCCCGCCAGCTCGAGCCCGAATCCGCGCCATGACGGCCGCCGCGGTCGAAACGGGTGCCTGCGCGCCCGGCGTCGGGCGCCGGCTGGCCTGCTTCCTCTACGAGGGCCTGCTGCTGTTCGGCGTGGTCGCGATCGCCGCTCTGGTGTATTCGCTGCTGTTTCGGCGGCACGACGCGGTCGAGGGCCGCTACGTGATGATGGCCTTCCTGTTCTGCGTGATCGGCGCGTACTTCGTCTGGTTCTGGTGCAAGAGCGGCCAGACCCTGGCCATGAAGTCCTGGCGCCTGCGGCTGGTCAGCGCCGACGGGCGGGCGCTGACATGGCCGCGGGCCTGCGTGCGCTACCTGCTGTGCTGGGTCTGGGTGCTGCCGGCGCTGTCGTTCGCGCACTTTGCCGGTGTCGATTCGGCCTGGAACACGCTGGGCCTGCTGACGCTGTGGGTGCTTGTCTACGCCGCGCTGGCCTGGCTGCACCCGCAGCGCCAGTTCTGGCACGACGCGGCCTGCAGCACCCGGCTGGTGCACTGGCACCCCTCGGTCGAGCCCCAGCCATGACCAGCCCGCGCCTGCGCGTTTGCGTCTACTGCGGCTCGCGCAGCGGCCGCTCGCCGCTGATGCTGCAAGCGGCGCGCGCGCTCGGCGCCAGCCTGGCCGCGCGCGGCCTCGGGCTGGTCTACGGCGGTGGCCGCGTCGGCCTGATGGGCGCGGTGGCCGACGCCGTGCTCGCCGGCGGTGGCGAGGCCATCGGAGTGATCCCGCAGGCCCTGCTGCAGCGCGAGGTCGGCCACCACGGCCTGAGCGAGCTGCATGTCGTGCAGACCATGCATGAGCGCAAGCAGCGCATGGCCGAGCGCGCCGACGCCTTCGTGACCCTGCCCGGCGGCATCGGCACCCTCGAGGAGCTCTACGAAGTCTGGTCGTGGCAGCACCTCGGCTACCACGACAAGCCGGTGGCCCTGCTCAACGTCGAGGGCTACTACGACGCGCTGCTGCGCTTCATGGCGCATGCGCGCGACAGCGGCTTTGTGAGCGACGCCCGCCACGACGCGCTGATCGTCGACGACGATGTCGAGCGCCTGCTCGACCGCGTCATGGTCGCGGCGCGACAGGCCACTGCGCCCGACGACTACAGCCGCATTTGAGGGCCGCAAGCGCTCAGACGGCCGCCTCGTCGGTCTCGCCGGTGCGGATGCGCACGACCTGCTCGACCGGGGTCACGAAGATCTTGCCGTCGCCGATCTTGCCGGTCTTGGCGGCGGCGACGATGGCCTCGATGGCGCGCTCGACATCGCCGTCCTTGACGACCGCCTCGATCTTCACCTTCGGCAGGAAGTCGACGACGTATTCGGCACCGCGGTAGAGTTCAGTGTGCCCCTTCTGCCGTCCGAAGCCCTTGACCTCGGTGACGGTCAGGCCGGCCACGCCGACCTGCGCCAGCGCCTCGCGCACTTCCTCGAGCTTGAACGGCTTGATGATCGCGGTGATCTGCTTCATCGCACACTCCTGCAACTGCTGATTTCGGCAGATTTAAGCACGGAACTTCGAGGTGATCGGCTGGCGCCAGTCGCGCCCGAAGGCGCGGTGCGTGATGCGTATGCCGACCGGGGCCTGGCGGCGCTTGTACTCGTTGACGCGCACCAGGTGCACGACGCGCTCGACGGTCGCACGCTCGAAGCCGGCGGCGACGATGGCCTCGATGCCCTGGTCGTCCTCCATGTGGCGCGCGAGGATCGCGTCGAGCACATCGTAGGGCGGCAGGCTGTCCTGGTCGGTCTGGTTGGGCCGCAGTTCGGCCGAAGGCGCGCGGGTGATGATGCGCTCGGGGATCACCGGCCCGAGGCTGCCGTCGGCGCGGCGGCTGGGCTGGCGGTTCTTCCAGTCGGCGAGGCGGTAGACCAGGGTCTTGGCGACGTCCTTGAGGACCGCAAAGCCACCGGCCATGTCGCCGTAGAGCGTGCAGTAGCCCGTCGCCATCTCGCTCTTGTTGCCGGTGGTCAGCACGATCGCGCCGCTGCGGTTGCTCAGCGCCATCAGCAGCGTGCCGCGCACGCGGGCCTGGATGTTCTCGTCGGTGGTGTCGCCGGCCGGGCGCGGGCTGTCCAGCAGCGGCGCGAGCGCGCGGCCGAAGGCCTCGGTCATCGGTGCGATGCCGATCTCGTCGTGGCGCACGCCGAGGCGGCGGGCCATCTCGCGCGCGTCGAGCCACGACATCTCGGCGGTGTACGGCGAGGGCATCATCACCGTGCGCACGCGTTCGGCGCCGAGCGCGTCGACGGCAACGGCCAGCACCAGCGCCGAATCGATGCCGCCCGACAGGCCGATGATCGCACCGGGGAAGCCGTTCTTGCCGACATAGTCGCGCACGCCCAGCACCAGCGCCTGCCAGGCCTGGGCCAGCGGCTCGGGCAGCGGCGCGACGTCACCCTGCACCGCGCCGCCGTCGACGCGCAGCATCAGCCGCGCCGGCTCGAAGCTCGGTGCGCGCGCGGCCAGCCGGCCCTGCGCGTCGAGCGCAAACGAGGCGCCGTCGAACACCACCTCGTCCTGCCCGCCGACCAGGTGCGCGTAGAGCAGCGGCAGGCCGACGTCACGCGCGCGCTCGGCCATGCGCGCCTCGCGCTCCTGGGCCTTGTCGAGGTGGAACGGGCTGGCGTTGAGCACGGCCAGCACCTGCGCTCCGGCGGCCTTGGCCGCGCGGGCGGGCTCGTCAAGCCAGGCATCCTCGCAGATCAGCAGCCCGATGCGCGTGCCCTGCACCTCGAACACCACCGGCGGCAGCCCGGCGTCGCGGCCCGAGACGAAATAGCGCCGCTCGTCGAAGACTTGGTAGTTGGGCAGCTCGCGCTTGCAGTAGGTCGCCACGATGCGGCCGCCGGCCAGCACCGACGCCGCGTTGTGGCGCTGCGGCTCGCTCTGCGAGCGGCTGCGGCGGTCGCCGGCGCCGTCCGCGCGGTGCGGGTGGCCGACCACCAGATGCAGCCCGGCACAATCGGCCAGCGCTGCCGCCAGCGCGGCCAGCGCCTGCTCGCAGGCGGCCATGAAGCTCGGGCGCAGCAGCAGGTCCTCGGGCGGGTAGCCGCACAGCGCCAGCTCCGGCGCGACGACCAGCCGTGCGCCCTCGGCGTGCGCTGCGCGCGCGGCGTCTTGCAGCAGCCGCAGGTTGCCGTCGAGATCGCCGACCGTGGCGTTGATCTGCGCCAGCGCGACATTCAGCATCGGTAGGCTTGCATGGCAGACAGCGACATCGACACCGTGAATTATCTCACCCGGGTCCACACCGACCCGGCCGCGATCGACGCGCAGGCCTGGAACGCGCTGCTGGCGCGCCAGCCCGCACCAACGCCATTCATGCGCCACGAATACCTCGCCGCGCTGCACACCTCGGGCAGCGCGGTGCCGGCCTCCGGCTGGTCGCCGTGCTTCCTGACGCTCGAGCGCGACGGCGCCCTCGCCGCGGCCTGCGCGCTCTACCTCAAGTCGCACTCGTACGGCGAGTACGTCTTCGACTGGGCCTGGGCCGAGGCCAGCGAGCGCGCCGGGCTGGCGTACTACCCGAAGCTGCTGGGCGCGGTGCCGTTCACGCCGGCCACCGGCACCCGGCTGCTGGCGCACGACGCCGCGACGCGCGACGCGCTGGTGCAGGCCATCGGCGCGCTCACCGCGACGCTGCGCTTGTCGTCGGCGCATGTGCTGTTCGTCGACGACACCGACCGCGACGCGTTCGCGCGTGCCGGCTGGCTGCTGCGCGAGGGCGTGCAGTTTCACTGGCAGGCGCCGGCCGAAGACGCCCCCGCCGACTTCGACGCGCTGCTGCAGCGCCTGCAGCGCGACAAGCGCAAGAAGATCGTGCAGGAGCGCCGCCGGGTCGCCGAGGCGGGTGTGAGCTTCACCGAGCACCGCGGCGCCGCGATCGACGCCGGGCTGTGGGACTTCTTCCACCACTGCTACACGCTGACCTACCGCGCACACGGCTCGACGCCGTACCTCAACCGGCGCTTCTTCGCCGAGCAGGCGCGCAGCGGCGCCCGGCACTGGCTGATGTTCGTCGCCTGGCGCGGCGGCCAGCGCATCGGCGCCTCGCTGCTCGCCGTCGACGACGTGCAGCGCACGGCCTGGGGCCGCTACTGGGGCTGCACCGAGTACGTACCCTGCCTGCACTTCGAGGCCTGCTACTACCAGCCGCTGGCCTGGTGCCTGCGCCAGGGCTACCGGCGCTTCGAAGGCGGCGCACAGGGCGAACACAAGATGGCGCGCGGCCTGCTGCCGGCGCGCACGGCCTCGGCGCACTGGCTGCGCGAGCCGCGCCTGGCGCGGGCGGTGGCCGCCGCGCTGGCCCGCGAGGGCGCACAGATCGCCGGCTACCTCGACGAACTGGGCGAGCGCAGCCCGTTTCGCAGCCCCGTGCCGGCCGACTGAAGAGCGCGTGCCGCAACGGCGGCCGGGCGCTGCCCGCAGCCGTCAGCCCGCGCGCATGCGGCGGTGGTTGTCGATGCCGGTGGCGACCTCGGCGCGCGCCGCGTCGGGGCCGCTCCAGCCCTTGACCTTGACCCACTTGCCCGGCTCGAGGTCCTTGTAGTGCTCGAAGAAATGCTGGATGGTCTTGAGCCGCAGCGGGTTGAGGTCCTCGGGCTTCTTCCAGCCCGAGTAGATCGACAGGATCTTGTCGATCGGCACCGCCAGCAGCTTGTTGTCGCCACCGGCCTCGTCGTCCATCTCGAGCATGCCCAGCGCGCGGCAGGTGACGACCACGCCGGGGATCAGCGGCACCGGGGTCATGACCAGCACGTCGACCGGATCGCCGTCGTCGGCCAGGGTCTGCGGGATGTAGCCGTAGTTGCACGGGTAGTGCATCGACGTGCCCATGAAGCGGTCGACGAACAGCGCGCCGGTCTCCTCGTCGACCTCGTACTTGATCGGGTCGCCCATCATCGGGATCTCGATGATGACGTTGAACTCGTCGGGGGCCCTGGCGCCCGGCGTGACGTTGTGCAGGCTCATCGGTACGGCTCGCAGTGGGTGGAAACCCGGATTCTAGATTTTTGACTTGCCACGCCCTGACGCCTTGCTGCGCCGCGGTATAAACCCCGTGACGATGCCGGGCTGGTTCCCGTAGCATCGCCACGCGCCGCGCGGGCGACGGCTGACGTAAGTTCGCGGGCGCATTTTCACGGTCATTCAACAAGGAGGGCCCTTCATGTCCACCGAGATGGCGCTGTACGCGGCGCTGGCCTGCGGCCTTGCGGCCGTGCTCTACGGCCTGGTCCAGCGCAGCTGGATCCTGCGCCAGGACCCCGGCAACGCGCGCATGCAGGAGATCGCCGACGCGATCCAGCTGGGGGCAGCGGCGTACCTGACACGGCAGTACCGCACCATCGCCATCGTCGGCGTCGTGCTGACCGTGCTGCTGGCGATCTTCCTGGGCCTGCCCACGGCCGCCGGCTTCGTCGTCGGCGCGGTGCTCTCGGGGGCCTGCGGCTTCATCGGCATGAACATCTCGGTGCGTGCCAACGTGCGCACCGCGCAGGCGGCCAGCCGCGGCATCGGCCCGGCGCTCGACATCGCCTTCAAGGGCGGCGCGATCACCGGCATGCTCGTCGTCGGGCTCGGCCTGCTGGGCGTCGGCGGCTTCTTCTGGTTCCTGCTGGCCACCGGCCAGGTCGGCCCCGACACGCGGCTGGCCGACCTGCTCAAGCCGCTGCTCGGGCTGGCCTTCGGCTCGTCGCTGATCTCGATCTTCGCGCGGCTGGGCGGGGGCATCTTCACCAAGGGCGCCGACGTCGGCGCCGACCTGGTCGGCAAGGTCGAGGCCGGCATCCCCGAGGACGACCCGCGCAACCCGGCAGTGATCGCCGACAACGTCGGCGACAACGTCGGCGACTGCGCCGGCATGGCCGCCGACCTGTTCGAGACCTACGCCGTCACGCTGATCGCGACGATGACGCTGGGCGCGCTGCTGGTCAGCGCAGCGCCGCTGCAGTCGGTGGTCTACCCGCTGCTGCTGGGCGGGGTGTCGATCATCGCTTCGATCATCGGCGCGAGCGTGGTGCGCGCCAGCCCCGGCATGCGCAACGTCATGCCCGCGCTCTACCGCGGCCTGATCGTCGCCGGCCTCGTCTCGCTGGTCCTGTTCTACGGTGTCACGGTGCTGGTCATGCCAGCCGACGCGCTGGGCGCAGGCACGCACTGGCGGCTGTGGGCCGCGAGCGCGGTCGGCCTGGCGCTGACCGCGGCGATGGTCTGGATCACCGAGTACTACACCGGCACCGACTTCAAGCCGGTACGGCATGTCGCCCAGGCCAGCACGACCGGGCATGCGACCAACATCATCGCCGGCATCGGCGTGAGCATGAAGTCGACCGCCTGGCCGGTGCTGTTCGTCTGCATCGCGATCCTGGTGGCCTACGCGCTGGCCGGGCTCTACGGCATCGCGATCGCCGCGACCTCGATGCTGAGCATGGCCGGCATCATCGTCGCCCTCGACGCCTACGGCCCGATCACCGACAACGCCGGCGGCATCGCCGAGATGGCCAACCTGCCGCAGAGCGTGCGCGACGTCACCGACCCGCTCGACGCCGTCGGCAACACGACCAAGGCGGTGACCAAGGGCTACGCGATCGGCTCGGCCGGGCTGGCCGCGCTGGTGCTGTTCGCCGACTACACCCACTCGCTGGAGGCCCGCGGCATCGTCGCCTCGTTCGACCTGAGCAACCCCAACGTCATCGTCGGGCTGTTCATCGGCGGCCTGATCCCCTACCTGTTCGGGGCGATGGCGATGGAGGCCGTCGGCCGGGCGGCCGGCGCGGTCGTCGAGGAGGTGCGCCGGCAGTTCCGCGAGATCCCCGGCATCATGGAAGGCACGGCCAAGCCCGAGTACGGGCGCGCCGTCGACATGCTGACCAGCGCGGCAATCCGCGAGATGATGATCCCCTCGCTGCTGCCGGTGGTCGTGCCGGTGCTGGTCGGCCTGCTGCTCGGCCCCGAGGCCCTGGGCGGCCTGCTGATGGGCACCATCGTCACCGGGCTGTTCGTCGCGATCAGCATGTGCACCGGCGGCGGCGCCTGGGACAACGCCAAGAAGTACATCGAGGACGGCCACCACGGCGGCAAGGGCAGCGACGCGCACAAGGCCGCGGTCACCGGCGACACCGTCGGCGACCCGTACAAGGACACCGCCGGCCCGGCTGTCAACCCGCTGATCAAGATCATCAACATCGTCGCGCTGCTGATCGTGCCGCTGTTGCCCGGCGCCGGCAGTGGCCCGGCGCGCGCCGACGCGCCACCGCCCGCCCCGGTGGCCGTCGTGCAGACCGCCGCGGTGGCGGCCACGGTGGCGCTGCCCGTCGCCTTGCGCCCCTGAGCGCCGTCATGCGCCAGCCGGGCCGGCAGTAGCCCGGCCCGGCTGGCCCTATGATGGGGCCACGATGGCCGCGCCCCGCCTGCCCCACCCGCGCCGCGCGCCCCGGCCGCTGGCGGTGCTGGCTTGGCTGGTGCTGCTGGCCGCAGGCTGGCTGGGGCTGGTCGCCGGCCTCTCGGCGGCCGACCCGGTGCCGGCGGCCGCGCCGCGCAGCGCGGTGCAACTGACGATCGACGGCGCGATCGGCCCGGCCAGCGCCGACTACGTCGTGCGCGGGCTGGCCCAGGCGCAGCAGCGCGGCGCCGCCGTGGTCGTGCTGCGCATCGACACCCCCGGCGGGCTCGACACCTCGATGCGCGAGATCGTGCGCGCCGTGCTGGCCTCGCCGCTGCCGGTGCTCGCGCACATCGCGCCCAGCGGTGCGCGCGGCGCCAGCGCCGGCACCTTCATCGTCTACGCCAGCCATGTCGCGGCGATGGCACCAGGCACCAGCATCGGCGCGGCCGCGCCGGTGCAGGTCGGCGGTGCGCCGCCGCTGCCCGCACGGCCAACCGCACCACCGCCGGCCACCCCGGCGCCGCCCGCCGCCGAGCCCGCCACCGCCCCGGCACCGGCGGCGCGCGACCCCCGCATGGCCAAGGCCGTCGAGGACGCGGTGGCCTACATCCGCTCGCTGGCCGAGCTGCGCGGGCGCAACGCCGACTGGGCCGAAAGCGCGGTCCGCGACGCAGCCAGCGTCTCGGCCGAGAAGGCGCTCGCGCTGGGCGTGATCGACTTCGTGGCCGCCGACACCGCCGAGCTGCTGGCCCAGGCCCACGGCCGCGAGGTGCGCGTCGTCGGCGAGGCGCGCGTCGTGCTCGACACGCGCGACCTGGCCGTCGAGGCCATCGAGCCCGACTGGCGCACGCAGGTGCTGGCGGCCATCACCAACCCCAATGTCGCGCTGATCCTGCTGATGGTCGGCGTCTACGGCCTGCTGTTCGAGTTCATGAACCCCGGCGCGCTGGTGCCGGGCACGGTCGGTGCGATCAGCCTGCTGCTGGGCCTGTACGCCCTGGCCGTGCTGCCGGTCAGCCAGGTCGGTGCCGCGCTGCTGCTGCTGGGCATGGTGCTGATGCTGGCCGAGGCCTTCACGCCCTCGGTCGGCGTGCTGGGCATCGGCGGGCTGGTCGCCTTCGTCTTCGGCGCGACGATGCTGATCGACGCCGAGGTGCCGGGCTACGGCGTCTCGCTGCCGCTGGTCTTCGGCATCGCGCTGGCCAGCCTGGCGCTGTCGCTGCTGATCGCGCGGCTGGCCGTGCGCTCGCACCGCCACCGCGTCGTCACCGGCACCCAGGCGCTGATCGGCAGCCCGGCGCGCGTGCTCGACTGGAGCGGCGGCAGCGGCCATGTGCTGGTTGCCGGCGAGCGCTGGCAGGCCAGCGGCGAGGCCGGCCTGCAAGCCGGCCAGACGGTGCAGGTGCGCGAGGTGCGCGGGCTGCGCCTGCAGGTCTCGGCACCAACGTCCGCCCCGGCCACGCCCGAGCTGCCCTGAACGACGATTCGACCCACCCCGGAGCCCGACATGTTCTTCGACCTGGCCTTCCTGCTGCCCATCGTCATCCTGGTCTTCGTCGTGCTCGGCATGGCGATCCGCATCCTGCGCGAGTACGAGCGCGGCGTCATCTTCACGCTGGGCCGCTTCACCGGGGTCAAGGGCCCGGGGCTGATCCTGCTGCTGCCCTACATCCAGCAGATGGTGCGCGTGGACCTGCGCGTGACGGTGCTCGACGTGCCCAGCCAGGACGTGATCTCGCGTGACAACGTCTCGGTCAAGGTCAACGCGGTCATCTACTACCGCGTCATCGACCCCGAGAAGGCGGTCATCCAGGTGCTGAACTTCCACCAGGCGACCAGCGAGCTGGCCCAGACCACGCTGCGCTCGGTGCTGGGCAAGCACGAGCTCGACGAGCTGCTGTCCGAGCGCGACAAGATGAACGCCGACATCCAGACCATCCTCGACGCGCAGACCGACGGCTGGGGCATCAAGGTCGCCAACGTCGAGCTCAAGCACATCGACCTCAACGAGAGCATGGTGCGGGTGATGGCCCGCCAGGCCGAGGCCGAGCGCGACCGGCGCGCCAAGATCATCCACGCCGAGGGCGAGGAGCAGGCCTCGCGCAAGCTGCTCGAGGCCGCACGCGTGCTCGCCCAGGCGCCCGAGGCGATGCAGTTGCGCTACCTCAGCACGCTGGCCACGATAGGCACGCAGAACAACTCGGTCATCGTCTTCCCGTTCCCGACCGAGTTTGCGCAGTGGCTCGTGCGGATGCAGCCGCAGGCCGCCGCAGGCGGCGGCACGACGCGCGAGGGCGAGTAGCCGCGAGACGCCCCCCGCGCCGGGCGTGATCGATCAGCCCGCCCAGCCCGGCTTGCGCCTGTCGACGAAGGCCTGCACGCCTTCGAGTGCAGCCTCGTCCATCATGTTGCAGGCCATGGTCTGCTCGGCGTCGGCGTAGGCCGCCTCGATGCCCTGCTCGATCTGGCGGTAGAACAGCGCCTTGCCCATCGCGACCGCGACGCGCGGCTTGGCGACGATGGCCGCGATCAGCCGCTCGACCTCGGCGTCGAGCGCCTCGGGCTCGGCGACGCGGTTGACCAGGCCCTGGGCCAGCGCCTGGTCGGCGTCGATGAACTCGCCGGTGACCAGCATCTCGAAGGCCGTCTTGCGCGCGACGTTGCGGCTGAGCGCGACCGCCGGCGTCGAGCAGAACAGGCCGAGGTTGACACCGCTGACGGCAAACCTCGCGCCGCGCGCGGCGACCGCGAGGTCGCACATCGCGACCAGTTGGCAGCCCGCGGCGGTGGCGATGCCGTGCACGCGCGCGATGACCGGCACCGGCAGCCGCTGCAGCGCGAGCATCATGCGGCCGCAGCGGCCGAACAGCCGCTCGTAGTAGCCCAGCGAGGGCTGGGCGCGCATCTCGCGCAGGTCGTGCCCGGCGCAGAAGGCGCGCCCGGCGCCGGCGATGACCAGCGCGCGCAGCCCCGCATCGCGCGCCAGTGCGTCGATCTCGCGCTGCAGCGCCTCGAGCATCGCCTCGGACAGCGCGTTGTAGGCCTGCGGCCGGTTGAGCGTCAGGGTGACGACGCCGCGCGCGTCGCGCTGGCAGATCAGCAGGGGGTCGTCGGTGGTCAGCATCGCCGCTCTCCTATTCGATCGCCGAGGCGCTCCTGGCGCGCTCGCGCAACTGGAACTTCTGGATCTTGCCGGTCGAGGTCTTGGGGATGTCCTCGAAGCGGATCTCGCGCGGCACCTTGTAGCCGGCCAGGTGCGCCCGGCAGTGCGCGACCAGATCCTCGGCGCTGACCGTGGCGCCGGGCCTGCGTTCGACGAAGGCCAGCGGCGTCTCGCCCCACTTCGGGTCGGGCCTGGCGACCACCGCGCAGGCCAGCACGTCGGGGTGGCGGTAGAGCGCGTCCTCGACCTCGAGCGAGCTGATGTTCTCGCCGCCGCTGATGATCACGTCCTTGCTGCGGTCGCGGATCTTGACGTAGCGGTCGGGCTCGAGCACGGCCAGGTCGCCGGTGTGGAACCAGCCGCCGGCAAACGCCGCGGCGGTGGCCTGCGGGTTCTTCAGGTAGCCCTTCATCACGATGTTGCCGCGGAACATGATCTCGCCCAGCGTCTGGCCGTCGGCCGGGACCTCGGTCATCGCCTGCGGGTCGAGCACCGTCATGCCGGCCTGCAGCGCGTAGCGCACGCCCTGGCGGCCGTTGAGGCGGGTCTGCTCGGCCAGCGACTGCCCGGCCCAGCTCGCGCGCCTGGCCGCCACCGACGCCGGCCCGTAGACCTCGGTCAGCCCGTAGACATGCGTGATGTCGAAGCCGATGCGGGCCATGCCCTCGATCATCGCCGCCGGCGGCGCCGCCCCGGCGACCATGCCCTGCACCGGCCCCAGCCCGGCGCGCCACTCGGGCGGCGCGTCGATGATCAACTGGTGCACGATCGGCGCCGCGCAGTAGTGCGTGACGCCATGCGCGCGCATCGCGTCGAGGATCGCGCGCGCCTCGACGCGGCGCAGGCAGACGTGCACGCCGGCCTGCAGCGCGACCGTCCACGGGAAGCACCAGCCGTTGCAGTGGAACATCGGCAGTGTCCACAGGTAGCGCGCAAACTGCGGCAGCGTCCAGGTCACGGCGTTGCCGACCGCGTTGAGGTAGGCGCCGCGGTGGTGGGTGACGACGCCCTTGGGGTCGCCGGTGGTGCCGCTGGTGTAGCTCACCGCGATCGCGTCCCACTCGTCGGCCGCGCCTTCGAGCCGCGCCAGCGGCGCATGCGCGGCCAGCAGCGCCTCGTAGTCGTGCGCGCCCAGGCGCTCGCCGGCGCCGGCGTATTCGCTGTCGCAGACGTCGACGACGACGAGCTCGCGGCCATGCCGCTCGCGCAGCAGGCGCAGCGCCTCGCGCACCGTCGGCTCGAACTCGCGGTCGGTGAGCAGCACCCGGGCCTCGCAGTGGGCGAGCTGCCAGGCGATCAGCGCCGCGTCGAGCCGGGTGTTGAGCGTGTTGAGCACGGCGTTGATCGCTGGCACCGCGTAGTGCGCCTCGACCATCTCGGGGGTGTTGGGCAGCATCGTGCTGACCGTGTCGAGCCGGCCGACGCCGAGCGCGCGCAGCGCCGCGGCCAGCCGTGCCGAGCGCTCGCGGCACTGCGCCCAGGTGTAGCGGCGCTGGCCGTGGACCACCGCCGGCAGGTCGCCGAAGACCTCGGCGCTGCGCTCGACGAAGGCGCTGGGGCTGAGCGGCGCGTAGTTGGCCGCGCAGCGGTCGAGGTCGCGTTCGTAGATCGAGTCCATGGCGATCGTCTCCTGATGTGGGTGGGAGCTGGCGTCGGCGCCGGCAGGCTCAGCCGGGCGCGCGCGCCAGCGCCTGGTCGAGGTCCCAGAGGATGTCGTCGATGTGTTCGAGGCCGACCGACAGCCGCACCATGTCGGGGGTGACGCCGGCGGCCTGCTGCTGCGCCGCGTCGAGCTGGCGGTGGGTCGTCGAGGCCGGGTGGATGACCAGCGTGCGCGTGTCGCCGATGTTGGCCAGGTGGCTCATGAACTGAGCGGCCTCGATGAAGCGCACGCCCGCCGCCAGACCGCCGCGCACGCCGAAGGCCAGCAGGCCCGAGGCCCCGGGGCGGCCGTCGACGGCACGCATCTGGCGCGCGAGCAGCGCATGCTGCGGGTGCTCGGGCAGGCCGGGGTAATTGACCCAGGCCACGCGCGGGTGCGCGCGCAGGAACTCGGCCACGCGCAGCGCGTTGGTGCAGTGGCGCTGCATGCGCAGCGGCAGCGTCTCGATGCCTTGCAGAATCTGCCAGGCGCTCATCGGGCTCAGCGCCGCGCCGTGCACGCGCAGCGTCTCCATGCGGCAGCGCATGCTGAAGGCAAAGTCGCCGAAGGTCTCGAAAAAGCGCACCCCGTGGTAGCCCGCCGAAGGATCGGTCATGCCGGGAAACTTGCCGTTGTCCCACGGGAAGCGGCCGCTCTCGACGACGACGCCGGCCAGCGTCGTGCCGTGGCCGCCGAGGTACTTGGTCGCGCTGTGCACGACCAGGTCGGCGCCCAGCGCGAGCGGGTTGCACAGGTACGGGCTCGGCACGGTGTTGTCGACGATCAGCGGCACGCCGTGCGCATGCGCGAGCTCGGCCACCGCGGCGATGTCGGGCACGGCCAGGCTGGGGTTGCCCAGCGACTCGACGAACACCGCGCGCGTGTTCGGCCGCATCGCCGCAGCAAAGGCCTCGGGCCGGGTCGCGTCGACGAAGCTGGCCTCGACGCCGAACCTGGCCAGGTTGACCGCGAGCATCGTCACCGTGCCGCCGTAGAGCGCGCCGGCGGCGACGACGTGGTCGCCAGCCTGCAGCAGGGTCGTCAGGGCCAGCGACTCGGCGGCCATGCCGCTGGCCGCGGCGACCGCGGCGCGCCCGCCCTCGAGCGCGGCGACGCGCTCCTCGAAGGCGGCCACCGTCGGGTTCGACAGCCGCGAGTAGACGTTGCCGAAGGTCTGCAGGTTGAACAGCGCCGCGGCGTGTTCGGCGCTGTCGAAGACGAAGCTGGTGGTCTGGTAGATCGGCAGCGCGCGCGCACCGGTGGCGGCGTCGGGGATCTGGCCGGCGTGGATGGCCAGCGTCTCGGGGTGGAAGCGGCGGTCAGGCATGCGCGCCTCCCTGCGGCCGCCGCGCCGAGATGACGCCGGTGTCGACGCCGACCCAGTGCAGGCCGCCGAACAGCCGCGCGTGCTCGATCTTGACGCAGCGGTCCATCACCGCGTCGAGCCCGGCCGCGCGCGCGAGCGCATCGGCCTCGGCGTTGGCCACGCCGAGCTGCTGCCACAGGCACCTGGCGCCGATCGCCACCGCGCCGGCGGCGATCGGCGGCAGGTCTGCCGGCTTGCGAAAGACGTCGACCATGTCGACCGCAAACGGGATGTCTTCCAGCCGCGCGTAGCACTTCTCGCCGAGGATCTGCGGGTACTTCGGGTTGACCGGCACGATGCGGTAGCCCTTGCCCTGCAGGTAGCTGGCGACGAAGTAGCTGGGCCGGTGCGGCTCGGCCGAGAGGCCGACGATGGCGACCGTGCGGCACTCGCGCAGGATGCGGCGCAGCGTCGCGGCGTCGGGAGCCGGGGTGGGGGTGTTCATCGGCGCCCATCGTAACGCCGAAGCCGGCTGCGGCGGCTGCGCTACACTGCCGCGGCCAGGAGAGAGTGGCTGTGCTGCCCACCGCAGTGCACCGCCGCCGAAGGCGCAGGGGGTGACCTCGAACGCTCAGGCCCCAGGACTGGCAAGCGGCGCGCGCAAGCGCGCCGTCACCACGCTGGAGAGAGGCGCAGCGGCCCCCGCAACCGGGCCGCCACGTCCACCGAAGGGGCAAGCGGCAGGCGCCGCCAATCTCTCAGGTAAAGCGGACAGCGAGGGCAACCACCGCGGCAGTCGCGCGGTGGCGTCTTGAACCGCCCTCGCCACGACTGCCGCCATGTCCGCTGCCCTGCTCCAGACCCCGCTGCACGCCCTGCACCTGGCGCTCGGCGCGCGCATGGTGCCGTTTGCCGGCCACGAGCTGCCGCTGAGCTACCCCGCCGGCATCCTCGCCGAGCACCGCCAGTGCCGCGCGTCGGCCGCGCTGTTCGACGTCTCGCACATGGGCCAGTTGCGGCTGAGCGGCGACGGCGCCGACGCCGCGCTCGAGGCGCTGGTGCCGGCCGACATCGTCGGCCTCGCGCCCGGCCAGCAGCGCTACACCTTCTTCACCGACGTCGCCGGCGGCATCCTCGACGACCTGATCGTCACCCGCCGCGTGCACGCCAGCGGCGCCGGCGACCTGCTGCTGGTCGTCAACGCCGCACGCCGGCAGGCCGACCTGCAGCACCTGCTGACCCATCTCGGCCCGGGCCTGCGCGTGCAGCCGCTCGACGACCTGGCGCTGCTCGCGCTGCAGGGCCCCCGGGCCGTGACCGCGCTCGCGCGCTTCGCCCCCGCAGTCGCCGCGCTGCGCTTCATGAGCGGCGGCTGGTTCACGCTGGCCGCCGGCGAGGGCGGGCTGCGCGAGCGCATCGAGTGCCACGTCACACGCAGCGGCTACACCGGCGAGGACGGCTTCGAGATCTCGCTGCCGGCCGCGGCCGCGCCGGCGCTCGCGCGCGCGCTGCTGGCCCAGCCCGAGGTCCTGCCCGCTGGCCTCGGCGCGCGCGACACGCTGCGCCTGGAGGCCGGGCTGTGCCTCTACGGCCACGACATCGACACCCGCACCACGCCGATCGAGGCCGCTCTGGCCTGGGCCATCCCCAAGCTGCGTCGCCCTGGCGGCGCGCGCGCCGGCGGCTACCCCGGCGCCGACGTGGTCGACGCGCAGTTTGCGCACGGCGCGCCGACCAGGCGTGTCGGCCTGAGCGGCGTCGAGCGCGCACCGGTGCGCGAGGGCGCCGAGCTGCTCGACGCACGCGGCCATGTGCTGGGCCGCGTGACCAGCGGCACCGTCTCGCCGACGCTGGGCGTGCCGATCGCGATGGGCTACCTGCGCAGCGACCGCGCGCAGGTCCACGCCGAAGTCTTCGCCGACGTGCGCGGCCGGCGCCTGCCGTTGCGCGTCACGCCGCTGCCCTTCGTGCCGCAGCGCTACCACCGCGGCTGAAGCGCGACCCGTCCCCACCCTGCCACGGAGCCCGACCCATGACGACCAAGTTCACCGCCGACCACGAGTGGATCGACATCGCCGACCACGAGGCCGCCGTCGTCGGCATCACGCTGCATGCCCAGGAGGCGCTGGGCGACGTGGTCTACGTCGACCTGCCCGAGGTCGGCCGCAGCTACCACAAGGGCGAGGTCGCCGGCGTCGTCGAGTCGGTCAAGGCCGCCGCCGACCTCTACATGCCGGTCGAGGGCGAGGTCGTCGAGGTCAACGAGGCCCTGCGCAGCGACCCCGCGCTGGCCAACCGCGACCCGATGGGCGAGGGCTGGTTCTTCAAGGTCCACGTCACGCGCATGGACCAGTTCGACGAGCTGATGGACCCGCCAGCCTACGACGCGCTGCTGAGCAAGCTCTGAAGCCGCCCTGCCACCCCCGCGCCGCCCTGCTCGACCTTTCCGCACCTGCCCCGCCACGCCGATGTCCGCCCTGCCCCCGCTGTCCAGCCTCGAGAACCCCGCCGAGTTCGTTGCCCGCCACATCGGCCCGAGCGCGGCCGAGCAGCAGCGCATGCTGGCGGTCGTCGGCGCAGCCTCGCGCGCGGCGCTGGTCGATGCGGTCATGCCCGCCTCGATCCGCCGGCGCGAAGCCATGCGGCTGCCGCCGGCAGCCAGCGAGGCGCAGGCGCTGGCCGAACTCGCCGCCATCGCGGCGAAGAACCGCGTGCTCAAGAGCTTCATCGGGCGCGGCTACCACGGCACGCTGACCCCGCCGGTCATCCTGCGCAACGTGCTCGAGAACCCGGCCTGGTACACCGCGTACACGCCGTACCAGGCCGAGATCAGCCAGGGTCGCCTCGAGGCGCTGGTCAACTTCCAGACCCTGGTCTGCGAGCTCACCGGCATGGCGGTGGCCAACGCCTCGATGCTCGACGAGGCCACCGCCGCCGCCGAGGCGATGACGCTGGCGCGGCGCAGCGTCAAGGCGCGCGGCCACGCCATCGTCGTCGCCGGCGACTGCCACCCGCAGGTCATCGAGGTCGTGCGCACGCGCGCGCAGCCGCTGGGCATCGAGGTGCGCCAGGCCGACAGCGCCGCCCAGTGGGACGCGCTGCTCGCCGCCGACGACTATTTCGCGGTGCTCGTCGCCTACCCGACGACCCACGGCCGCATCGACGACTGGCGCGCCGACGTCGGCCGCGTGCACGGCAAGCAGGCCGCGTTCATCGTCTGCGCCGACCTGCTCGCACTGACGCTGCTCGCCCCGCCGGGCGAATGGGGCGCCGACATCGTCGTCGGCAACACCCAGCGCTTTGGCATGCCGATGGGCGCCGGCGGGCCGCACGCCGCCTACATGGCCTGCCGCGAGGACTTCAAGCGCAGCCTGCCGGGCCGGCTGGTCGGCATCAGCGTCGATGCGCACGGCCAGCCGGCCTACCGGCTCGCGCTGCAGACGCGCGAGCAGCATATCCGCCGCGAGAAGGCGACCAGCAACATCTGCACCGCGCAGGTGCTGCCGGCGGTTGTTGCCAGCCTGTACGCCGTCTACCACGGCCCGCAGGGCCTGCGCCGCATCGCGCAGCGCGTGGCCAGCTACACCGCGATCCTGGCCGCCGGCCTCGAGCGCCTGGGCCGCACGCCGACCGCCGACACCGCCTTCGACACGCTGTGCCTGCGCACCGGCGCCGAGACGCCCGACCTGGCCGCGCGCGCGCTGGCGCTGGGCATCAACCTGCGCCGCTACCCCGAGTGGGGCGACGCCTACCTCGGCATCACGCTCGACGAGACGACAACGCGCGCCGACCTGTGCACGCTGTGGCAGGTCTTCGCGCAGCCGGGGCAGGCGCTGCCCGCGCTCGCCGAGTTCGAGGCCGGCGTCGAGCCGCTGATCCCCGCCGCACTGCGCCGCACCAGCCGCTACCTGACGCACCCGGTGTTCAACACCCACCACAGTGAAACCGCGATGCTGCGCTACATCCGCAGCCTCGCCGACAAGGACCTCGCCCTCGACCGCACGATGATCCCGCTGGGTTCGTGCACGATGAAGCTCAACGCGACCAGCGAGATGATCCCGATCACCTGGCCGGCGTTCGCGCAGGTGCACCCGTTTGCCCCGGCCGAGCAGCTCGCCGGCTACGCCGAGCTCGCCGCGCAGCTCTGCGCCTGGCTCGCGCAGGCCACCGGCTACGCCGGCGTCAGCCTGCAGCCCAACGCCGGCTCGCAGGGCGAGTACGCCGGGCTGCTGGCGATCCGCGCCTGGCACGCCGCGCGCGGCCAGAGCCAGCGCGACGTCTGCCTGATCCCCGAATCCGCGCACGGCACCAACCCGGCGACCGCGCAGATGGTCGGCCTGCAGGTCGTCGCGGTGCGCTGCGACGCCAACGGCAGCGTCGACCTCGCCGACCTCGAAGCCAGGTGCGCGCAGCACGCGTCGCGCCTGGCCGCGGTCATGATCACCTACCCCTCGACCTACGGCGTGTTCGAAGCCGGCGTCAGCCGGCTGTGCCAGATCGTCCACGCCGCCGGCGGCCGCGTCTACATCGATGGCGCCAACCTCAACGCGCTGGTCGGGCTGGCCGCACCGGGCGCCTTCGGCGGCGACGTCAGCCACCTCAACCTGCACAAGACCTTCTGCATCCCGCACGGCGGCGGCGGCCCCGGCGTCGGCCCGGTCTGCGTCGTCGACGACCTCGTGCCGTACCTGCCCGGCCACGGCCAGCCCGAGGCGCCGGTCGGCGCGGTCAGCGCCGCGCCGCTGGGCAACGCCGCGGTGCTGCCGATCAGCTGGATGTACATCCGCATGATGGGCGCCGAAGGCCTGACCGCGGCCACCGAGGTCGCGATCCTGTCGGCCAACTACATCGCCGCACGGCTCAGCGCGCACTACGACATCCACTACAGCGGCGGCATCGCGACCTTGCACGGCGGCGGCGTCGCCCACGAGTGCATCCTCGACCTGCGCCCGCTCAAGGACAGCAGCGGCGTCAGCGCCGAGGACGTCGCCAAGCGGCTGATCGACTACGGCTTCCACGCCCCCACGCTGAGCTTCCCGGTGGCCGGCACGCTGATGGTCGAGCCCACCGAGAGCGAATCGCTGGCCGAGCTCGACCGCTACTGCGACGCGATGATCGCAATCCGCGCCGAGATCGCGCGCATCGAAAGCGGCCAGTGGCCGCGCGACGACAACCCGCTGAAGAACGCCCCGCACACCGCCGCCACGGTCACCGCCACCGACTGGCGCCGGCCCTACAGCCGCGAACAGGCCGCCTGGCCGTTGCCGGCGCTGCGCGAGCGCAAATACTGGCCGCCGGTCGGCCGCGTCGACAACGCGCATGGCGACCGCCACCTGGTCTGCACCTGCCCGCCGGTGAGCGAGGTCGCCGACGCTTGATCTCTGGGCTGACCGGCGTGAGCCGTGCTGGGCCGGCAGCCTGCGAAGAACCTCGGCGGCCGCAGTCTCGCCACCGCCCGATCCTCGAATGTCTGTCCAGTCATGCCGATGTCGAAGGGCGGTGGGCGGTTTCAAACCCGAATTGCAGCACCTGACCGGTTTTGGATTTGCGAGCGATGGCAGTGCACGACGAGCAGAACGCGCAGGCTGCTGCTCAGGCCGAGAAGGATGAAGCGGTCTTCGTCGTCGGAGTGATCGGGATCGCCGATCGAGCGAGCCCGTTCGTCTGCGAAGAAGCGCTGCGCTTCGTCGAAGGATACGCCGTGCCTCCCCAGGTTCGCACCCGTCTTCACGGGATCCCGCACGAAGCGCAGCGCTGCCATGCATACCGTGTACGTACACGAGCGAGCGAGCGCAACGAGGGCCCTGGATGCTGGTCTGCGCGGCCGGCCCCGTCATGAGTCGAGGCACTCGCCTGCGAGCCTGAAAGCCCTGGGCCGGGGCAGCGTACAAGGCAGCACGCAGGGGCGGCGAGGCCAGCATCACGAATGCAGGCCCGCACCGGCTGCCTCGGTTGGAGGAGGAGTCTTGCGGCTCAGCGCATGGCCGCGCCGACGCTTCTGCGCCGACCCTGCTGCGCGGCCATGGGTGGCGCCCCACGGGCCACCTGGCACTCCACTGTCGGGAGCATCACGATGGAAGGTGCCGTGGGGCACCTGCCGCACGGGCTCGACGCCGGCTACAAGCACAAGAGCCCCGCGGGGCGGGGCTCGTCGTCGGGGGTGCTGGCGGAGACGGAGGGATTCGAACCCTCGATGCAGGTTTTGCCCGCATACTCCCTTAGCAGGGGAGCACCTTCGGCCACTCGGTCACGTCTCCAGCACTCGGGAACGCGCAAGCATTCTAGCCGGCACGCGGCGGGCGCGTGCTCAGGCAGCGGGCTGGTCGAGCCCGAAGGCGCGGTGCAGCGCGCGCACGGCGAGCTCCATGTACTTCTCGTCGATGACGACGCTGGTCTTGATCTCGCTGGTCGAGATCATCTGGATGTTGATGCCCTCTTCGCTGAGCGTGCGGAACATCGTCGCGGCGACGCCGGCGTGGCTCTTCATGCCGATGCCGACGATGCTGACCTTGCAGATGCGCGCGTCACCGACGACTTCACGCGCGTCCAGCGCCGGCGCGACCTGGGTCTTGAGCAGGTCGATCACGCGCGCGTGGTCGTTGCGGTGCACGGTGAACGAGAAGTCGGTGCGGCCGTCGTGCGAGACGTTCTGGATGATGATGTCGACGTCGATGTTGAGCGCGGCCACCGCGCCCAGGATCTGCGCGGCGATGCCCGGGCGGTCGGGCACGCCGAGCATCGTCACCTTGGCCTCGTCACGGTTGAAGGCGATGCCCGCCACGACGGCTTGTTCCATCTTCTCGTCCTCTTCGAAAGTGATCAGCGTGCCCGACTGCGCTTCCTCTTCGAGCGGGATGTCGAAGTCGGTGAAGCTCGAGAGCACGCGCAGCGGCACGCGGTACTTGCCGGCGAACTCGACCGAGCGGATCTGCAGCACCTTGGAGCCCAGGCTGGCCATCTCGAGCATCTCCTCGAAGCTGATGGCATGCAGCCGGCGCGCCTCGGGCACGACGCGCGGGTCCGTGGTGTAGACGCCGTCGACGTCGGTGTAGATCAGGCACTCGTCGGCGCCCAGCGCCGCGGCCACCGCCACCGCCGAGGTGTCGCTGCCGCCGCGGCCCAGGGTCGTGACGTGGCCGGCGTCGTCGATGCCCTGGAAGCCGGTGACGACGACGACGCGCCCGGCGGCGAGGTCGGCGCGCACGCGCGTGTCGTCGATGCGGGTGACGCGCGCCTTGGTGTAGGCCGAATCGGTCTGGATCGGCACCTGCCAGCCGGTGTAGCTGATCGCGTCGAGCCCTTCGGCGCGCAGGGCCAGCGCCAGCAGCCCGACCGCGACCTGCTCGCCGGTGGCGGCGATCATGTCGAGCTCGCGCAGCTCGGCGCTGCCGATGCGCGCCGGCTGCAGCTCCTTGGCCAGACCGAGCAGACGGTTGGTCTCGCCGCTCATTGCCGAGGGCACGACGACCATCTGGTGGCCGGCGCGGGCCCATTTGGCAACACGCCGGGCGACGTTGCGAATGCGCTCGGTCGAGCCCATCGAGGTGCCGCCGTACTTGTGAACGATCAGTGCCATGGCTGCGGGGGTTGCGGCGCGAAGCCACCGGGCGCGGCGTCGCGAAATCGCGCATTTTAGCGAGGCGCCCTGCCCGCCCTGCCGCGCTGCGGCGGGCGCCGGCACCTGCCCGGCCTACAATCGGCGGTGACGGGCCTCCTCGCATGGAAGCGCGGCCAACCGGGTCAGGTGGGGAACCAAGCAGCCCTAGCCGTGGCAACCAGTGCCGAGGGCAAGGCTCGTCACCCCCATCCCTCACCGCCAGGCGGGTCGGCGCCGGCTCAGGATCCCGACTGCTGCCTGAAGGCCATCACCGCCTGGTTGCGCAGTGTGCGCAACAGCGCCAGCTCCTGCTCGCCCAGCACGATGCCGCCGGCGCGCGGGTGATCGGCGTAGATCAGCCCGAGCGGCGCGTTGCGCAGCGCCAGCGGCAGCAACAGGAAGCACGGCGCCGCCGCCGGCGGGCCGAACCAGCGCGGCAGCCGCGCCGCGACCGTGGCGACGCTGGCATCGCTGATCAGGGTGTCGCTGCCCTTGAGGCAGACGGCGGTGAACAGGTCGGCGTTCTCGCCGGGAGCGACGCGCAGCGGCACGCGCAGCGCCCCGGCCAGCGCCTGCGCGCCCTCGCCCAGGCCGATGCGCCCGACCAGCGCCTGCGCGGCCGGGTCGCGCAGCGCGAAGACGACGCGGCGCAGTTGCAGCGCGCGCAGCAGCGTCTCGAGCACCATGCGCAGCACTTCGTTGAGCCGCAACGACTCCGAGACCATGTGGCTGGTGATGTCCTGGATGCCCGCCGCGAGCAGGTCGGCGGCGGCCCCGCTGCCGGGCGGGATCCTGGCCGGTGCGGTCGGCGCGGCCGACGCCGCCGGTGACGTGACCGCGCGCAACTGGTGCGGCGACAGCGAGTCGTCGCCGACCGCCCCGGGCCTGGACGGGGCCAGCAGGCGGCGGGCGCGGTCGTTCGCCCCGAGGCGTATGCCCATCGCATCGACCAGCTCGACCATCTTCTGCCGCGCGCTGCCGGTGGCCTGGATGAAGGCCTCGCCCGGCAGACCCAGCACGCGGGCGTGGCGACGCGCGATGTCGGCCACGCCGGCGTCGGCGTCGACGGCCTGCAGCAGCGCATCGGCGATCGCGTTGGCCGCACTGCCGAGCCAGCGCATGCGCTGCGGACCGCGCTCGGCGGCGAGCCCGGGTGGCTCGGCACCGGGGCGGCGCATCGACTGGCGCAGCGTCTCGGGCAGGCCCCAGCTGCGCGCGACGCCCAGGCCCAGATCCTCGTAGCCGATGCCGAGCACGCGCGCGGCGGCGCTGTCCTGGTCGGGCGGCGCGGCGGCTTCGAGCGTGCCGGCCGGCGGGTGCATCAGCGCGTCGATCTGCTGCGCTTCCTCGCGCAGGTAGAACGCACTCAGCAGCCGGCCGAGGTTCTGGAACATCGCGCTGAGGTAGGCCTCCTCGCCGTCGCGCACGGTCGGCACCAGCTCGGCAGCGACGGTGGCGGCCATCAGCGCGCGCAGGAATTCCTCGCGCACCTGCTGCGCATGGCCCTTGTCCTGCATGTGCTCGAGCAGGACCAGGGTCAGCGCGAGGTTGCGCACGGCGGTGAAGCCGATCAGCGCGACCGCGCGCGAAACCGTCGTGACCGGCCCGGCGACCGCAAAGTGCGCCGAGTTGACGATGCGCAGCAGCTTGTGCGTCAGCGCGACGTCCTGCAGGATCTCGTCGGCCAGGCGCTCGAGGTTCTCGTTGTCCGAACGTGTCAGCCGCTGGATGCGCGCGACCGCGTCGGACAGCGCCGGGAAGTCGCCCTTGAGCCGCATGCGGCGCAGCAGGAACTCGAGCGTGCCGCTGGCCGCGGGGTCGACCGCGACCTGCAGCGGCGGCTGCAGCCACGCGGCGAGCGCGCGGTGCAGCTCGCCGACGTCGGCAAAGCGCGCGCCGGGGTCGCGGGCGATCGCGCGCTGCAGGATCGCGCGCAGCGCGTCGTCGGCGCGCTCGGCCAGCCGCGCCGGCAGCACGAGCTGCTCGCGGGCCACGCGCTCGATCGCGCGCATCGGGTCGCGCTCGACCAGCAGCGCGCTGCCGGCAAGCATCTCGGCGAGCACCACACCGGCGCCGAAGACGTCCATCGCCGGCGTCGGCGGCTTGCCACGCGCGGCCTCGGGCGACATGTAGCCCGGCGTGCCGTAGATGCGGCGCTCGTGCGGGTCGGCGATGCGCGCGGCGATGCCGAAGTCCATCACGCGCGCGCGGCCGTCGGCGTCGAGCAGGATGTTCGAGGGCTTGAGGTCGCGGTGCACGATGCCGCTGGCGTGCGCCGCACGCAGCGCATCGAGCACGCCCAGCATCATCGCCACGCCGCTGCGGGCGTCGAGCGCGCCATGTTCGCGCAGGCGCTGCGCCAGCGTCAGCCCGGCGACGTACTCGAAGACCAGGTAGCTCTGGCCCTCGTGCACGTCGGCCTCGAAGACCGGGACGATATGCGGGTGCGCAAGCCGGCTGACCGCGCGCGCCTCGTGCAGCCACTGGCTGACCGCCGCGTCGTCGGCGGCCGGGGCCAGCAGCTTGATCGCGACGGGGCGGTCCAGCCGCGTGTCGCGGCCGAGCCAGACCGTGGCCTGCGCGCCCTCGCCCAGCCGGCGCTCGAGCACGAAGCGGCCGAGCACCGTGCGCGCGGCGCTGGCGGCGGCTGCGCTCACGCCGTCGCCCCGGCCAGCGGCGAGGGCGCAGCGGCGGGCGTGGCCGCCGCTTCGACAGCCGCCGCGGGTGGGGTCGCAGCGGCTTCGGCTTCGGCTTCGGCTTCGGCTTCGGCTTCGGCTTCGGCTTCGGCTTCGGCATCGGCTTCGGCCTCGTCGGCCGTGGCCCGGTCGCCGCCGCGCGCCTGCGGCTCGCCCTCTTGCAGCGAGCCCTGGATCGCCGCCTGCAGGTCCGGCAGGCCGATGTCGAGGATGCGCGCGTAGCGCTGCACGACGCGCTCGAGCGCGGGCTGCACCTCGCGCGCGGGCAGGGCAAGCGCGTCGATCGTCTCGTGCGCGGCGCTGGCCACTGCGCGCAGGGTGTCGTCGTCGTGGTCGGGCTGACGCACCGGCACGGCCAGCGGCAGGCGGCGGATCATGTGCAGCACGGTCTCGTCCATGCCCCAGTGACGGGCGACCGCGGCAGCCATGCCGTCGATGTCGCAGCCGAGCACCGCGTAGGCCGCCTGCTGCTCGGCCATGCCGGGCTCGCCGCGCTGGCCGGGGCCCGCTGCGGGCTGTGGTTGCATCAGCCGGCGGACCTGCTGCGCCTCGTCCGGAAAGTGGTAGTGCACGAGCAGGCGGCCGAGGTTCTGCAACTGGGTGATCAGGAACACGACCTCGGCGTCGTAGCCGGGCGGGCGCAGCGCCTGCGCGAGCCGGCCGGCGCGCCGGCTGCGCGCGACCAGCGCGGCGAGCTCCTGCGCCTGCGCGGCCGACAGCGGCCCAGGCCACGGCCGCAGCGCGAGCGCGGCGCGGCGCACGCCGTCGAGTCCGAGCATCGCGATCGAGCGCCGCACCGTCAGCACCGGGCCGTTGCCCGAGACCTGCGTGCCACGCACCTGCGCGGTATTGACCACCCGCAGCAGCTCGAACGACAGAGCCAGGTCGCGCAACACGACCAGCGCCAGCTCGGCGGTGTGCTCGCGCTCGAGCAAGGCGATGCGCGCGGCGCGCTCGGCCCCGCCCGGGGTCGCCGGCAGCACGCCGATCTGGCGCACGCGCTCGATCAGCAGCGCGTGCATGCCGCCCTCGTGGCCGGTCTCGGTCTCGATCCAGCCGCGCAGCGCGCGCGCCAGCGTGCGCGCGCTCTGGTAGCGCTGGCGCGGCTGGCGGTCGGTGGCACGGTTGGCGATCGCGCGCAGCGGCTCGGGCACCGGCCGCGCGATCGCGAACGGCAGCCGCACCAGCTCGCGGCCCTGCGGCGGCAGCCGCTCGATGACGCGGTCGACGTCGGCTTCGTCGAGCGCGGGCCGGCCGGCCAGCAGGTGGTGCAGCAGGACGCCCGCAGCGAGCACGTCGCGACGGGCGGCATCGCGCTGCGCGCGCACCCCGGCGGCATCGCCGACCCAGGTACGCGGCGCGGCCTCGGCTGCCACCGGTGGCCAGGCCACCTCGAGGCCGAGCACGCGCAGCGCGCCGGCTTCGCTCAGCACCAGGTGGTGCAGTTGCAGGTCGCCGTGGCTGGCCCCGGCCTCATGTGCGTAGGCCAGGCCGTCGAGCGCTGCGGCCGTCCAGCCGGCGATGTCGAGCACGGCCTCGGGCTCGGCGCTGCGGCGCTCGGCCAGCGTCGGCCCGGAGTGGCGCTCGTAGACCGCATACGGCCACTGCTCGTGCTCGCCGACTTCGAGCGCCGGCAGCAGGTTCGGGTGGTCCAGCCGGGCCGCACGGCGCGCCGCGTGCAGCCACTCGCCGAGCTGCTCGGGCGGCGGCGCCCGCCGCGGCAGCGCGAGCAGGACTTCCTGGCCCAGCCGCGCGTCGCCAGCCAGCCAGAGCATGCCGCGCCCGCTGCGCCCGAGCAGGCGCAGGATCTCGAAACGGCCGAAGCGGCGCAACGCGGGGGTGGCAGGGACAGCAGGGGGTTGGGAGGCCATGGCGGGCGTTGGGCTTGCCGCCTGATTGGAACCGCGCGCGCCGGCCGGCGACGCGCCGAACAATATGCCGTTCCCGCCCCACTTCGGCGCGCGGTGCTCAGACCTCGACGACCTCGCCCAACCCGGTCACGAAGGCCGCACGCACGCGCTCGCCGGGGCGCAGGGCCTGCACCGCGGCGCGGTAGCGCGCGAGCTGAGCGCGCAGCGCCGGGTCGTCGTGCGGCGCGTGCGCGAGCTTGTAGTCGAGCACCCACCACTCGGCAGCGCCGGCGGCATCGCGGCAGACCAGGCGGTCGATGCGCAGCAGCCCGGCGGCGTCGGCCAGCGTGACCTCGTTGCCGGCCCAGCGCAGCCCGGCGCCGCCGAACAACGGCGCGGCCTGCGCGCTGCCCAGCACCGCGCGCGCAAGCGCCGCGGCCTGCGCGGCCGTGGACGGCGGCAGGCCCTGGGCGGCGACCGCCGCCGGCGCGGCGGCATCGACGGCCTGGGTATCGCCCGCGCCGGCGCACCATTCGAGCAGACGGTGCACCGCGCGGCCGAGCCGGGCCGTGGCCTCGCGGTCGGTCGGCACGCCGTCGGCGCCATGGCCGCGCTCGACGCCTTCGCCGACACCGCCGTCACCAGCCGGGCCCGCCGGCGCGGGCACCGCAGTCAACTCGGGCAACTCGGTCACACTCACGCCCAGCGCCAGCGGCGGCGCGGCCTGCGCCGCCGCTGGCGCCCCGAGCGGCACGGCCAGCGCCTGCAGCCGCGCCCACCAGCTGCGCCCCGCGGCGTGGTGCGGCTCGCTGGCGCTGACGATCAGCCGCTGCCGCGCGCGGGTCAGCGCGACGTACAGCGCGTTGAGCTCCTCGCGCGCGCGCTCGGCCTGCTCGGCGGCGAGCAGGCCGCGCAGCGACGGCGGGCAGCGCGCCTCGCTGGCCACGAAGGCCACCCGCTGCGGCCGCTCGCACTCGGGCGGCCAGTCGACCAGCAGGGTCGCGGTATCGGCGCGCGGCGGCGGTGCGTCGGTGTCGACCAGCAGCACGGCGTCGGCTTCGAGCCCCTTGGCGCCATGCACGGTCAGCAGCTGCACGGCGTCGGCACTGACGTCGGCCGACAGCTTCAGCGCCCGCCGGCGCAGCGCGCGCACGAAGCGGTACGGGCTGGCGTAGCGCCCGCCGTCGAGCGACAGCGACAGCGCGAGCAGCGCGCGCACCGCCTGTCGCGCCGCCGGCCAGCGCTCGGGCGGCACGCGCGCGGCCAGCCGCGGCCAGAGTTCGCCCTCGGCGACGATGCGGTCGAGCAGGTCGTGCGGCGGCAGCGCGGCGGCCGCTTGCGCCCAGCCGGCCAGCAGCCTGCGCGCCCGCGCCAGCGCCGGCGCGGGCTGGGCGAGCGCAGCCAGCGCGTCCGACCAACTGCAGCCCGACGCGCGCGCGGCCTGCGCGAGCGCGGCCAGGTCCTCGTCGCTGGCGTCGAACAGCGGGCTGCGCAGCGCGTGCGCGAGCGACAGGTCGTGCCCGGGCGAGGCCAGCGCGTCGAGCAGCGCGACGAGGTCGCGCACCTCGGGTTGCGCGGCCAGCGGCGACTCCTCGGGCGTGGCGTACGGCAGGTGGCGCGCGCGCAGCGCCTCGGCGACGCGGCGCAGCGTGTCGCGCTTGCGCGCAAGCACCTGGATGCGGCCCGGTGCGAAGCCTTCGCCGACCAGCCCGACGACCGCGTCGGCGACCTGCGCCGCCTCGAGCTCGCGCCGATGCTGCTCGAAGTCGCGCCGCGGCACGCGCAGCGAGGGCCGCCAGTCAAGCCCGGCGCCGGCCGCCGCGGCCGGTGCGCGCGCCTGCTTGGGCGGCTTCGGCACTTGCGGCAGGGCATGCAGTGCGGCGCTGGCGGCGTCGCCGGCAACTTCGCTGGTGTGCGGCCGGTAGTTGGCGTACCCGTCTTGCGCGAGCGCCTCGGCGAATACGGCGTTGACCACGCGCAGCACCGCCGGGTGGTTGCGCCGGGTGTGGTCGCAGGCCAGCGCGTCGCCGCCGAGCGCGCCGACGACGAAGTCGCGCGCCGCGGCGAAGACGCGCGGCTCGGCGCGGCGGAAGCGGTAGATGCTCTGCTTGGGGTCGCCGACGATGAAGACCGCCGGCGGCGCAGCGCCGCCACCGGCGCCGACGTAGCCGTCGAGCCAGCCGCGCAGCGTGTGCCACTGCAGCGGGTTGGTGTCCTGGAATTCGTCGATCAGCAGGTGGCGCACGCGCGCATCGAGGCGCTGCAGCACCGCGCCCGAGACGACCGGGTCGGCCAGCAGCCGGCGCGCGACCAGCTCGAGGTCGGCCATGTCGACCAGCCCCTGCTCGCGCTTGAGCCGCGCCCACTGCGCGAGCAGCGCGCCGGCCAGCCGCACCATCGCGCCGTGGTCGGCGCTGGCCTGCTGCTGCGCGATCGCCTCGTCGACCGCGTCGAGGTCGGCGACGGCCTCGCCCAGCGCCGCGGCCAGCGCGGCGTCGTCGCGCGGCCCGAGCAGCTTGCGCGGCGTGCCCCGGCCGGCGTCGGTGTACAGCGCCGCGCGCAGGCCGGCGTGGACCGCGGCCGCGTCGGTGCCCTGCGCGGCGGCGTCGAGCGCCAGGCCGATGCCTTCGGCGGCCTTGCGCGCGACGACCCTCTCGCTGGTCGCCAGCGCGCGCGCCAGCGCCCGCCAGCGTGCCTGCCCGGCCGGGGTGGTCCACAGTGTGGCCGGGTGCGCGCCGGCCGGCAGCGCAGCCCAGCGCGGCCCGCCGAGGTCGGGCGGCGGCACCGCATCGGCAAGGCCGCCAGCGGCATCGGCAAACTCGATCTCGATGCGCTTGGCCAGCGCCGCGTCCAGCCACTGCGCGAGCGTCGCGCGGCCGTGGCGCGCGACCAGCGCGGCATGGTCGGCGCGCAGCGCCGGGTCGGACAGCAGCTGCGCGTGCAGCCGCGCATACAGCGTGGGGAGCAGGTCGTCGCGGTCCTCGACCAGCGTCATGCCGGGCGCCAGGCCGAGCGCGCGCAGCAGGTCCAGCGGAGCAGCGCGCAGCAGTTGCGCAAACCAGGCGTGGAAGGTGCGCAGCTCGACCTCGCGACCGCCGGCCAGCACGCGGTCGAGCAGGGTCGCGGCCAGCGGCGCGGCGGCGCGCGCGCCGTCCGCGTCTAGGCCGCGCTCGCGCAGCAGCTCCACGCGGCCGGCGTGGTCGGCTTCGGCCAGCTCGCGCAGGTCGCGGCGCAGGCGCTCGCGCATCTCGCCGGCGGCCTTGCGCGTGAACGTTATCGCCAGCACCGACGCCGGCTCGGCGCCGGCCAGCAGCGCGCGCACGATGCGCGCGACCAGCATCCAGGTCTTGCCGGCGCCGGCACAGGCCTCGACGACGACGCTGCGCCGCGGGTCGCAGGCCACGGCGTAGAAGGCCTCGCGGCCGACGGTCGCGCCGTTGCAGAGGTAGGCCGGGGCGGTCGTCACGGTGCGGCGGGCGCCTCGCCCCAGTGGTCGCGCCGGCACAGGCCGCGCATCTCGCAGTGCTCGCAGACCGCGCCCTCGCCGAGCGCCGGCAGGGCGGCGCCGGCGGCGAGCTCGCGCAAGTCGGCGGCCAGGCCGGTGAGGAACACGCGCGCGGTCTGCGCCACGTCGCGGTGGACGACGGCGACCGGTGCGTCACGCTCGTCGAGCGCGAGGTAGCACGCCTGCAGCGCCGGCGCGCCGTCGGCGACGCCGGCCTCGGCATCGCCGTCGGCGGCGCCGAGCAGCGCGGCGTAGACCGCGAGCTGGGTGTCCTCGAGCGGCTCGCGCACCGTCTGGCGCAGCCGATCGGCGCGCGCGGTCTTGTAGTCGATCAGCTCGACGGCGCCACCGCGGCCATGGTCGATGCGGTCGATGCGCCCATGCAGCCGCACGGGCAGCCGCGCGTCGGCGGCGCGCTCGCGCTCGACCTCGCCGGCCTGCCAGCGCCAGCCGGCCGCGTCGCGCTCGCGCAGCCACTGGGCGTAGCGCGGCGCGAGCGCGTCGAACGCAGCGCGGTACGGCAGCAGCAGCGCGGGGTCGAGCCGCAGCTCGGCAGCGACTTCGTCAGCCAGCGCGGCCAGCGCGGCGACGTCGGCCGCGAGCGGCCGCGGCGCCGGCCGCTCGCGGTGAAAGCGCAGCAGCAGCGCGTGCAGCCAGGTGCCGTAATCTCGCTTCTCGACCGCGTCGTCGAGCTCCTCGGCCTCGCGCAGGCCCAGCCCGCTGCGCGCGTGGAAGCGGTACGGGCAGTCGCGCAACGCCTCGACCGCGTTGGCGCTCAGGCGCGCGGGCAGCGCCCCGGGCCAGCGTGGCAGCGGCCGCGCAGTCGGCTGCGATGCGACTTCGACCCGGCGCAACGCGGCCTGCGCCATGACAGGCGGCGCGGCGCCGGCGCGCTGGCGCGCCCGCCAGGCGCGCTCGAGCAGCAGGCTCGCGCCCAGCGGCTCGCCGTCGTCGCTGCGCCGGCGCAGCAGCACCAGCCCCGGCGCGCGCAGCAACTGCGCGAAGGCGCGCGCCTCGCGCTCGCGTCGCTGCAAGCCGGTCTCCAGGCCGATCGCCGCGGCGACTTCGTCGCCCCACCAGGCCGGCACGGGCGCGGACACACCGAGGTTGCGCTCGTCGCAGCCGGGGCAGACGAGCGCGCCGAACGGCCGCCACAGCGCGTGGGCCAGCGCGGTGATGACGACCTGCGCCTGTGCTGGCGCAGGCGCTCGAAAGCTCGCGCCTTCGAGCGCAGCGTCGACCCAGTCGACAAACTCGCCGCGCTCGAGCAGGACGCGGCGGGCCAGCGCGCGCCAGTGCGGCGACGGCGCCAGCGCCTCGTCCAGCCGCAGCACGGCGGCGACCTGCTGCGCGGCCGGGTCCGCCGGCGTCGGGCCGAGCGCCGCGGCCAGCGCCTGCAGCCACTGCGCAAGCGGCTGCCGGCCGGCCGCGCCCAGCGGCAGCCAGCGCAGACGCACCGCCTGCCAGGCGGCCTCGACCTCGGCCGACGGCGCCCGGCCGCTGCGCCAGGCCGCTTCCAGTGCGGCGACGGTCGCGCCGGCCAGCGCGGGCTCGGCCTTCAGCGCGTCGAGCCGCGCATCGGCGTCGGCTGCCGGCGCGGCGGCGCGCAGCAGCGCCATCACGCGCGCCGCGGCGCGTGTCGTCGACAGCTTCCAGCCGGTCTCGTCGTGCACGCGCAGGCCGGCGACGCGGCCGAGCAGCGCGTGCACGCGGCGCACCAGCGCGCGGTCAAGCGCGACCAGCGCCACCGGCGCGCGGCCCTGGCGCAGCGCCTCGAGCACCTCGGCCGCCGCGGCCTCGGCCTCGTCCTCGAAACCCTCGAGCACGATCAGCCGCGGCGGCGGCAGCCGCGCCGCGTTCGCATAGCCCTGCTCGACGTCCCGCGGCGCCAGCCGCAGCTCAGCCCGCGCCACGCCGTCCTGACGCAGCAGCGCGTCGCCGAGCGTGTCGACGCCGACGCCCTGCGTCACGACCCAGGCCGCCGGCCGCAGCGCGTGCAGGCGGTCGGTCGCTGCGGCGTCGTCGAGTGCGGCCCATTCGAGCGCGGCCAGCGCAAGCGCACGCTCGAGCGGCCCGGGGCCGGCACCGGCGGCCAGCCGCTCGCGCGCATGCCGCCACCAGGCCGGGCGCGCTGCCGGCGGCACCGCCGAGGCCGCCTGCCCCAGCGCCTGCGCGGCATCGACCACCGCCCCGACCGCCTGACGAAAACCCTGAGGGTCGCTGCGCGGCCAGTCACCGCCGGTCACCCCGCGCAGCAGCTCGGCGGCGACGAGCCGGTCCACCGCCGGGTCCCCACACGGCGCATCGCCCGCGCGCGTGGGCGGCGGCCCCAGCGTCTGCGCCAGCGTCTGCGTCGTCTCGACGCGCGGCAGCCACTGCCCCGGTGCGGCCAGCGCGGCACGCGCCAGCGGCAACAGTTGCGCCTGTGGCAGCAGCACGACCGCATCGGCGGCCAGGGGCGCGGCGTCGGCGAGCGCCGCGCGCACGGCCCTTGCCCAGCGCGGCCAGCAGGCGTCGTCGATGGCGGTGTCGGCCAGATCCAGCTCGGGCATGCAGGGGGTGGCAAAGCGGCGCGGGAACCTCTGCGCCGACAGGGCGACGCAGGGCTTTGTGTCAGAATCATTGTGCCTGGGCAGCCTGCACGTGGCCTGTGCCAATGCACAGCTTCCCGACAGGCTGGCGACCGAGTCCCGTGCGCAGCCCTCTTGAGGTCATCCATGAGCAGTCCTTTGATCACCCATGTCTCGGATGCGTCGTTCGACACCGACGTGCTCAAGTCCGACCGGCCCGTGCTGGTCGACTACTGGGCCGAATGGTGCGGCCCCTGCCGTGCGATCGCCCCGATCCTCGATGAGGTCTCGCGCGACTACGACGGCCGTCTGCGCGTGGCCAAGATGAACGTCGACGAGAACCGCGAGGTGCCGGCCAAGTTCGGCATCCGCGGCATTCCGACGTTGATGCTGTTCAAGAACGGCCAGCTCGCCGCGACCAAGGTCGGCGCGCTGTCGAAGGCACAGTTGACGTCCTTCCTGGACGGCCACCTATAATCGACGTCAGCAGCGGCTGTCGGTGACAGCTCGCGTCAGCCAGCAAGCAGCGCCTGAGCGCGATGGGGTTCGTGACGGCCCGCGCGTGGCGCTGGGCAACCTCACCCAGGCGATGACGCCCCCGGCGCCCACCCAGCGGGCGTCGGCAAGCGGCTCGCTACCCGCCGGTATTCCTGATTTCCGCGTCCCGCAGGCCGGGCGCGACGCGCCGCCGACACAGGCGTGCGCTGCACAAGACGCAGCCCGCGGTCTTGCCCCCTCGTACCGACACCCGCCCCATGCACCTGTCCGAACTCAAAGCCCAGCATGTCAGCGAGCTCATCCAGATGGGCGAGGCGCTGGAGATCGACAACGTCGCCCGCCTGCGCAAGCAGGAGCTGATGTTCGCGATCATGAAGAAGCGCGCCAAGGCCGGCGAACAGGTCTTCGGCGACGGCGTGCTCGAGGTCCTGCCCGACGGCTTCGGCTTCCTGCGCTCGATCGAATCGAGCTACATGGCGTCGACCGACGACATCTACCTCAGCCCCAGCCAGATCCGCCGCTTCAACCTGCACACCGGCGACATGATCGAGGGCGAGGTGCGCGTGCCCAAGGACGGCGAGCGCTACTTCGCGCTGGTCAAGGTCGACCGCGTCAACGGCCTGACCCCCGAGGAGAACAAGCACAAGATCATGTTCGAGAACCTGACCCCGCTGTTCCCGAAGGAACAGTTCAGGCTCGAACGCGACAACCTCAAGATTGACGAGAACGTCACCAGCCGCATCATCGACCTCGTCGCACCGATCGGCAAAGGCCAGCGCGCGCTGCTCGTCGCGCAGCCCAAGACCGGCAAGACGATCATGATGCAGCACATCGCGCATGCGCTGGTCGCCAACTACCCGCAGGTGCACCTGATCGTTCTGCTCGTCGACGAGCGCCCCGAGGAAGTCACCGAGATGCAGCGCACCGTGCGCGGCGAGGTCATCAGCTCGACCTTCGACGAGCCCGCCGCGCGCCACGTGCAGGTCGCCGAGATGGTCATCGAGCGCGCCAAGCGCCTGGTCGAGCTGAAGAAGGACGTGGTCATCCTGCTCGACTCGATCACCCGCCTGGCGCGCGCCTACAACAACGTGCTGCCCAGCTCGGGCAAGGTGCTCACCGGTGGCGTCGACGCCAACGCGCTGCAGCGCCCCAAGCGCTTCTTCGGCGCCGCGCGCAACGTCGAGGAAGGCGGCAGCCTGACGATCATCGGCACCGCACTGATCGACACCGGCAGCCGCATGGACGAGGTCATCTACGAGGAATTCAAGGGCACCGGCAACTGCGAAATCCACCTCGACCGCCGCATGGCCGAGAAGCGCGTCTACCCCTCGATCCTGATCAACAAGTCGGGCACCCGGCGCGAGGAGCTGCTGCTCAAGCCCGAGATCCTGCAGAAGACCTGGATCCTGCGCAAGCTGCTCTACAACATGGACGAGATCGAGGCGATGGAGTTCGTGCTCGACAAGATGAAGCAGAGCAAGGGCAACCTCGACTTCTTCGACATGATGCGCCGGGGTGGGTGAACGCCGCGGCTCCAGGCCCGCCTGCGCGGGCCTGGACGGCGTTCACGGGCCAAGCTCTGCGAGGCCCAGGAGGAACGCCGCCCCGCCTATAATCCGAGGTTTTTCCAGCGTCTGGCAAGTGCGCCGAATGGGTCGGCGTGGCTACCCACCCGCAGCGACGAGGTTTGCGATGAAACAAGGCATCCACCCCAACTACCGCGAGGTCTGCTTCCTCGACCTGTCCAACGGCTTCAAGTTCGTCACGCGCTCGTGCGCGCCGACCAAGGAGACGGTCAAGATGGACGACGGGCGCGAGCTGCCGCTGCTCAAGCTCGAGACGACGAGCGAGTCGCACCCGTTCTACACCGGCACGCAGAAGAGCGTCGACAACCTCGGCGGCCGCGTCGAGAAGTTCCGCAACAAGTTCGCCCACCTGCGCAAGTGACGGCGCCGCGCGTGCGCGTGAGGACGAGCCCAGAGGGCAGCTTCGGCTGCCCTTTGTTTTGGCGGCACCGCCGGTGACGTCCGCACGCCAGATGCCCCACCCGTCGCCGACCCCGGCACTGGTCACGCAACGCGCCGCGCAGCGCCTGCCGCGGCTGGCGCTGCTGCTGTTCTGCGCGGCCTACGCGCTGCCCGGCGTCTTCGGCCGCGACCCCTGGCGGATGGCCGACATCACGGCCTTCGGCTACATGGCCGCGATGGCCGAGGGCCGCACGGCCTGGCTGGCACCGACGCTGGGCGGGCTGCCGCTCGACGGCGCGCTGCTGCCGCACTGGTTCGGCGCCGCGGCGATCGTGCTGCTGGGCCCGCTGCTGGGTGCCGAACTGGCCGCGCGGCTGGCCTTCGTCGCGCTGCTGGCGGCCACCCTGGCGCTGCTGTGGTATGCGACCTACCACCTCGCGCGCACCGAGGCGGCGCAGCCGGTGGCGTTTGCCTTCGGTGGCGAGGCCGACACGGTGGCCTACGCACGCGCGCTCGCCGATGCCGCGGTGCTGGCGCTGATCGCGACGCTGGGCCTGCTGCAGCTCGGCCACGAGACCCGGCCCGAGCTCGCGCAACTGGCCTGCGTCGCGCTGTACCAGTGGGCACTCGCGGCGGCGCCCTACCGCGCGGGCAAGGCCCGGGCAGCGGTGCTGCTGGCGCTGCCACTGGCCGCCGCCAGCGGGGCTGCCGAGCTCGCGCTGCTGCTCGGGCTCGGCGGCGCGCTGCTGTGCCGGCTGTCGGCCTATGCGCAGGTGCGGCGGCTGGCGCCATGGGTCCTGGCCTCGACGCTGGCGGCGGCGGGGGTGGCCACGCTGGCGTCGCACGGGTTCGCGGTCTGGGCGCTGACGCTCGACGCCCAGCAGTGGGCCGGCATCGCCCGGCTCTGGCTGTGGTTCCTGTGGCCGGCCTCGCTGCTGGCGCTGTGGACGGTCTGGGTCTGGCGGCGCCACCTGCTCAACCGCCACATCGCGCTGCCGCTGAGCCTGGGTGTCTGCGCGCTCGCCCTCAGCACCGCCCTTGGCGGCGAGGAGGAAGTCCTGCTGCTGGGCCTGCCCGGGCTGGCGGTGCTCGCCGCGTTTGCCCTGCCCACGCTGCGGCGCAGCGCGGCGGCGGCGATCGACTGGTTCTCGGTCTTCTTCTTCTCGTTGTGCGCGCTGGCGGTGTGGGTCATCTACCTGTCGATGCATACCGGCGTGCCGGGCGCGCCGGCGCGCAACATCGCGCGCCAGGCCACCGGCTTCGAGCCGGTCTTCTCGCTGCTCGCGCTGGCCGTCGCACTGGCTGCCACGCTGGCCTGGCTGTGGCTGGTGCGCTGGCGCATCGCGCGCCACCGCCACGCGCTGTGGAAGAGCCTGGTGCTGCCGGCCGGCGGCGTCGCGCTGACCTGGCTGCTGGTCATGACGCTGCTGCTGCCGGTGCTCGACCATGTGCAGAGCGAGCGCGAGTGGGTCGCGCGTCTGGCACCGCATGTGCCCGCCGGGGCCTGCATCGCTGCGCCCGACGTCGGCCGCGCGGCGGTCGCTGCGCTCGAGCACCACGGCCGCTGGGCAGTCGACGCCCGCGCCGACGCCGCCGAGGCTGGACGCTGCCCGGTGCTGCTGCGCCGCGAGCGCCAGAGCCGGCATGCCGAAGCCGGGCCCGGCTGGCACGAGGTCGCGCGCGTGCTGCGCCCGAACGAACGGCGTGACGGCACGCGGGTCTTTCACCGCAGTGCGGCGCCGCCGTAGCCGGGCGGCGGCGGGCTAGGTCGCGGCGCTGCGCTGGCGCACGCGCGCGGCCGGCAGGACGATGCGAAAGCGCGAGCCCTTGCCCGGCTCGCTGGCGATGTCGAGCTCGCCGCCGTGGCGCTGCACGACATGCTTGACGATCGACAGCCCGAGTCCGGTGCCGCCGGTGTCGCGCGCGCGGCTGCTGTCGACACGGTAGAAGCGCTCGGTCAGCCGCGGCAGGTGCTCGCGCGCGATGCCCACGCCGGTGTCGACGACGTCGATCTCGCCGCAGCCGTCGGCGCGCAGCCGCCAGTGCACGTCGACCAGCCCACCCTCGGGCGTGTAGCGCACCGCGTTGCCGACCAGGTTGCCGACGGCACTGAGCAGTTCACCGTGACTGCCGGCGACCTCGCCGCCCGCCGCCACGTGAAAACCGAGCCGGTGACGCCCGCCCGAGAGCGCCTCGCCGTCGGCGCGCACCTGGGCCATCAAGGCGTCGACCGGCACCCAGTGGTCGGTCGGCGGACGCGGGCTGCCCTCGAGCTGGGCCAGGGTCAGCAGGTCGGTCAGCAGCGACTGCATGCGCGTGGTCTGCTGCTCCATCAGGCGCAGCACGCGCTGGCGCTCGACCTCGGTCAGCGGCAACGTGGCCATGGTCTCGACGAAGCCGGCCAGCACGGTCAGCGGGGTGCGCATCTCGTGCGAGACGTTGGCGACGAAGTCGCGTCGCATCGCGTCGTGGCGCTCGCGCTCGGTGATGTCCTGCGAGACCACCAGCTTCAGTCCGTCGCCATAGGGCCGCACCAGCACCTGCAGGGTCAGCCGGTGGTGCATGCCGGGCAGCACCAGCGCCGTGTCGAAGTGCCGGTGGTGGAGGTAGGCCACGAAGCCGGGCGCACGGATCAGGTTGGTCACGCGCTGGCCGCGGTCGCGCACCGGGTCGAGGCCGAAATGGTCGGCGGCGACCGCGTTGCACCAGTCGATGTGGTCACCGGCGTCGAGCAGCAGCACCCCGTTGGGCGAGGCCTCGATGGCCTCGAAGAACTGCTGCAGCCGCAACTGCTCGGCCTCGATCTGGCGCTCTCGGCTGCGCACCGCGCGCTCGACGCGGTAGCCGAGCTCGCCCCAGAAGCCGGTCTCGGGCGGCGGCTCGGCGCCGGCCGTGCCGCGCAGCCAGCGCAGCAGACGCTGTGCGCGCAGCGTGTCGACGACGGTCAGCAGCACGACACCGCTGGCCCCACCCAGCGCCATGCCCAGCGTCTGCGCGCCCACCCAGCCGCCAAGGCCGCCACCGAGCACGATGCCGGCGGCCAGGGCCAGCGCTACGGCGAGCAGACGCGGCCACAGCCAGGGCATCGTGCTGCGCACTGCGGCCGCCTCAGGCGGCCACGCGTCCGACCTGCTGCGTGAAGCGGTAGCCGGCGCCGCGCACGGTCTCGATCAACTGCGCGCACTGCACCGTCTGCAGCGCCTCGCGCAGGCGCTTGACGTGCACGTCGACCGTGCGCTCCTCGATGAAGACATGATCGCCCCAGACGCGGTCGAGCAACTGTGCGCGGCTGTGCACGCGCTCGGGATGCGTCATGAAGAAGTGCAGCAGCCGGAACTCGGTCGGCCCGAGCTTGACCTCACGCGTCTCGCCGCCCAGCGGGCGGGTCACGCGGCGCGTGGCCGGGTCCAGGCGCAGGCCCTCGATCTCGACCGCGGCGTCGAGGGCCTCGGGCGCCTTGCGCCGCAGAACCGCACGGATGCGCGCCAGCAGCTCCTTGGTCGAGAACGGCTTGGTCAGGTAGTCGTCGGCGCCGGCGTCGAGGCCGCTGATCTTGTCGCCCTCCTCGCTGCGCGCGGTCAGCATGATGATCGGCAGCTCGCGCGTGCGGGCGTGGCCGCGCCACTGCTTGGCCAGCGCCAGGCCGGACTGGCCCGGCAGCATCCAGTCGAGCAGCACGAGCTCGGGCAGCACCGCATCGACCGCGGCCTGGGCCTGCTCGAAGCTGGCGGCGACCGTCACCTCGTAGCCGGCATGGCGCAGGTTGATGGAAATCAGCTCGGCAATCGCCGACTCGTCCTCGACCACCAGGATGCGGCTCATCGACACCTCCTCCTCAGCGCACCGCGCTCTCGACTTCGGCCAGCGCGACGTGGCGCACATCGGTGCCCTTGACGACGTAGATCACCGCCTCGGCCAGGTTCTTGGCGTGGTCGCCGACGCGCTCGATGGCCTTGGCGACGAAGACCAGGTCGATGCTCGACGAGATCATGCGCGGGTCTTCCATCATGTACGTGATCAGCTTGCGCAGCAGGCCGTCGAACTCCTGGTCGATCTGGTCGTCGTGCTTGAGCACGTCGACGGCCGCCGCGGCATCGAGCCGGGCGAAGGCGTCGAGCGCCTTGCGCAGTTGCGCGCAGGCCAGGTCGGCCTCGTACTGCAGGTCGGCCACCGGCAGGCGCAGCCGGCTCGACACCCCGGTGTTGATCAGCCGCTGCACGGTGCGCGCCACGCGCGCGGCCTCGTCGCCGACGCGCTCGAGGTTGGCCGAGGCCTTGGAGATCGCGATCAGCAGGCGCAGGTCGGTGGCCGCCGGCTGACGCGTGGCGATGATGCGCTGCATCTGCGCGTCGATCTCGACTTCCATGTGGTTGACACGGTCCTCCTGCTGCAGCACCTGGGTCGCCGTCTCGCCGCTGAAATGCGCCAGCGCGTACATGGCCTGCGCGACCTGCGACTCGGCCAGGCCACCCATCTCGAGCACGCGCGTCGAGACGTCGCGCAGCTCGGCGTCGAACTGGCTGGATATGTGCTTCTCGGACATCGTCGTCTCCTCGGCGGGATGGTGGCGCGCAGGCGTCGTTCAGCCGTAGCGACCGGTGACGTAGTCCTCGGTGCGCTTTTGCGTCGGGTTCATGAAGATCTGCGCGGTCGGCCCCATCTCGATGAGGTCGCCGAGGTGGAAGAACGCCGTGCGGTCCGACACGCGCGCGGCCTGCTGCATGTTGTGGGTGACGATGATGATCGTGTAGGTTTTCTTCAGCTCGGAGATCAGGTCCTCGATCACACCGGTGGCGATCGGGTCGAGCGCCGAGCAGGGCTCGTCCATCAGGATCACGTCGGGGCTGACGGCGATCGCCCGCGCGATGCACAGGCGCTGCTGCTGGCCACCCGACAGGCTGGTGCCGGGCTCGTCGAGCCGGTCCTTGACCTCGTCCCACAGCCCGGCGCGGCGCAGGCTGGACTCGACGACGGCCTCCATCTCGGCCTTGGTCGTGGCCAGGCCGTGCAGGCGCGGGCCGTAGGCGACGTTCTCGAAGACCGACTTCGGAAACGGGTTGGGCTTCTGGAACACCATGCCGACCTGCGCGCGCAGCAGCACCACGTCGACCTCGCGGGCGTAGATGTCGCGGCCGTCGATCGCGATGCGGCCGCTGACCTGCGCGCCGGCCACGGTGTCGTTCATGCGGTTGAAGCAACGCAGGAAGGTCGACTTGCCGCAACCCGAGGGGCCGATGAAGGCCACGACCTCGTGCGCGTTGATCTCCATCGAGATGCCGTGCAGCGCCTCGTTGCTGCCGTAGCGCACCCGCACGTCCTGCGCCGAGAGCTTGACCGCCCCCGAAGCCGCACGTGCCTCGCCCCGTGCGGCTGGCAGCGCCGCCTGCATCGACCCGACCGATGCCCTCGCCACGTTGATCGCCATCACCACCTCGTCTCGTAACGCCTGCGCAGCCAGATGGCCACCGAATTGAGCGTGATCATCATAGCCAGCAGCACGATGATCGCCGCCGAGCCCCGGCCCTCGAAGAAGTTGCGCAGCTCGTTGGCCTGCCACAGGAAGATCTGCACCGGCAGCGCCGTCGACTGGTCGAACGGCGACGTCGGCACCGAGGCGACGAAGGCATTCATGCCGATCAGCAGCAGCGGGCCGGTCTCGCCCAACGCCTGCGCGACGCCGATGATCATCGCGGTGAAGATACCAGGACGGGCCAGCGGCAGCACATGGTGGAAGACCACCTGCACCTTGGAGGCGCCCACACCGAGCGCCGCCTCGCGGATCGACGGTGGCACCGCCTTGAGCGCCGCGCGCGTGGCGATGATCACGGTGGGCAAGGTCATCAAGGTCAGCACCAGCCCGCCGACGACCGCCGACGAGCGCGGCAGGTCGAACCACATGATGAACACCACCGCACCGAACAGACCGAAGATGATCGAGGGTACCGCCGCGAGGTTGTTGATGTTGACCTCGATGACATCGGTCCACCAGCGCTTGGGCGCGAACTCCTCGAGGTAGACCGCCGCGGCCACGCCGATCGGCATGGCCAGCACGATGACGATGATCATCATGAACAGCGAGCCCATGAACGCGCCGGCCAGGCCGGCCGAGGCCAGCGAGCTGCGCGAGTCGGGGTTGAGGAAGATCGCCGTGCTGAAGCGGTTCTGGATGACGTCGGCGGCGTAGAGCTGGTCGGCCCAGGCGCGCGTGCGCGCGCTGAGCTGCTGGGCCTCGTCGGGCAGGCTGCGGTCGATGTTGCCCTTGAGCCAGACGTCGACGTTGGCGTCGGCCAGCAGGCGCAGCCGCTGCGTCGTGCCGACGATGCCGGGGTCGGCGGTGACGCGGTCGCGCAACGCGAAGGCTTCGCCACTGGCGATCAACGCAATCGCGTCCTCGGGGTGCTCGGCGGCCTCGGGCAGGACCTTGGCCAGCGCGTCGAGCAGGACCTGGTTGAAGTCGGCGAAGCCCAGGTCGGTCTGCCAGCGCACCATGCGCTGCTGGAACGCCGCCGGCGACTCGCCCGCCTCCAGCACCGGCTTGGGGCCGATCGGGATCAGCTCGCGGTCGAAGTGCACGTCGATCACGAAGGTGGCCTGCCAGAACGCCGGCAGGCCCTTGACCAGGATCGAGCCGAACAGGACGGCCAGCAGCGTCAGCGCGGTGAGCACGGCGGCCATGCCGAGCATCCGGAAACCGACTTCCTTGCGGCGGCGCCGCCGCAGCGACGCCTCGACGCGCTGGGCAACCAGCGAGAACGGGATCTGACGGTGCGGGGTGCCGGTGTCGCTCATGTCGTCACTCGTACTGCTCGCGGTAGCGCCGCACGATGACCAGCGCGATCACGTTGAGGATCAGCGTCAACACGAACAGCGTCAGGCCGAGGGCAAAACCCACCAGCGACTGCGGGCTGGCGAAGTCCTGGTCGCCGGTGAGCTGGTTGATGATCGACACCGTGATCGTCGACACCGACTCGAACGGGTTGGCGGTCAGCACCGGCGCGTTGCCGGCGGCAAGCACGACGATCATCGTCTCGCCGATGGCTTTGGAGATGCCGAGCAGGATCGCGCCGACGATGCCCGGCAGCGCCGCCGGCAGCACGACCTTGACGATCGTCTCGGACTTGGTCGCGCCCAGTGCCAGCGAGCCGTCGCGCATGGCCTTGGGCACCTGGGTGATGATGTCGTCGGACAGCGAGGAGATGTAGGGGATGATCATCATCCCCATCACGACACCGGCGGTCAGCGCCGAGGTCGTGCGTATCGTCAGGCCGAAGAACTCGCCGAGCTCGGTCAGGAACGGGCCGACCGTGACCAGCGCGAAGACCGCATAGACGATCGTCGGAATGCCCGCCAGCACCTCGACGACCGGCTTGGCAACGCTGCGCACGCGGTGGGGCGCGTACTCGGCGAGGTAGATCGCCGTCATCAGCCCCAGCGGCACCGCGACCAGCATCGCGATGCCCATGATCAGCAGCGTGCCCGCCAGCAGCGGCAGCAGGCCGAAGGCGCCCTGGTCCGCGGCGCCGACCGCTGCGAAGCGCGGGCTCCAGTCGGTGCCGAAGAAGAAGTCGACCGGACTGACGAACTGGAAGAACCGCAGCGATTCACCCAGCATCGACAGCACGATGCCGACGGTGGTGAAGATCGCTACCGCCGAGCAGGCGATCAGCCCGACCTCGATGGCCCGCTCGACCTGGTTGCGCGCGCGTGTGTGCGCCGTCGTGCGCCGCCAGGTCCAGAACAAGCCGAAGGCAGCCGCGGTCGCCATCGCCGCCAGCACGACGAGCTGCCCGGTCAGCGTCAACTGGCGCAAGTAGGCTGCCGCCTGCAACTCGAAGGCCTGCGCCTCGCCGATCAGACCAAAACCGCTGGCCAGGTTGCTGATGCGCTGCATCAGCACCGTGGCTTGCAACTCGTCGACCGGGACGGCGTCGGCCGGCAGGCTCGACAAGACCAGGGACTTCAGCAACGGGCCGTCGACGATCGACCAGCCGATGTAGATCGCCACTGCCGGCACCGCCGCGCGCAGCACCGCCAGCCAGCCATAGTACGGGGGTCGCGAGTGCAGCACCTCGCCACCGCCGGCGATCCGGCGGCTGCGCACCAGGCCGAGCTGGTAGGCCATGGCTGCCAGCAACAGCAGCCCGACGACCACCGTCATGTTGTCCATCGCCATGCCCGCATCAGGATTGTCGTCGTGCAAGACAAGGCGGGCGGGGCCGCGAGACCCCGCCCGCCTACGCCGCCGTCGGTGGCCAGCTTACAGGCTCTGACGGGCACGGATCGTGTTGAGCACCTGGGTGCGCTCACGCGCGCTCAGCGGGATCAGGCCGGCACGGTCGAGCGGGCTGCCGCGCCCCGACATGCCCGGGCTGATGAAGAACTCGGCAAACTCCTGCAGACCCGGGATCACGCCGATGTGCGCGCCCTTGAGGTAGATGTAGAGCGCACGCGCCACCGGGTACTGACCCGACTCGATCGTCGCGTCGCTGGGCGTCACGCCGCTCATCGTCGCAACCTGCAGGCGGTCGCGGTTGGTGTCGAAGAAGGTCATGCCGAACACGCCGACGGCGTGCGGCTGCGCGGCAAGACGCGCCAGCGTCTCGGTGTAGTCGCCGGCGACCTGGATCACGCGGCCGTCGGCGCGGGTGGCCGTGCAGAAGGCCGAACGCGCGCGCGCATCGGCGATCGCGCGCGCCTCCGGCAGCGCCTCGCAGCCCGGCGTCGTCACGCGCTCTTCGTAGACCTCACGCGTGCCGTGGTTCGAGTCCGGGATGACCAGCGTGATTTCCTGGTCGGGCAGCGCCGGATCGATCTGCGACCAGCGGGTGAAGGGGTTGGGCACCATCCGCCCGCCCTGCGGCACCTCGCGGGCCTGGGCCAGGAAGACATGCCGCGGCTCGAGAGCGAAGGCCGGACCACCACGGCGCGAGGCGAAGACGATGCCATCGTAGCCGATGCGCACCTGGATGATCTCGCGCACGCCGTTGTTGCGGCAGGACTCGAGCTCGGCCGGGCGGATCGGGCGCGAGGCCATCGCGACGTCGATCGTGTTGGCGCCGACACCCTGGCAGAACTGCCGCATGCCGCCGCCAGTGCCGCCCGAGCCGACGACTGGCGTGCGGAACTGCGGGAACTGACGCGCGAACTGCTCGGCGACGACCGAGGCGAACGGCAGCACCGTCGAGGAGCCGGCGATCTGCAGCGTGTCGCGCGCCATTGCCGGCGCGCTGAACGACAGGATCGCGGCGGTGGCCGCAGCGATGGCAGGAAGACGCATGTTCATGGGAGACACCCCTTGAAAGTTGACCAGACCGGAATCACGGCCCCAAGCCCGGCCACCAGCCGATGACCCAGCGCGGAGCCTTTCAGACCCGCGCAGTGTCACGCGCCATCGTGTCCATTTTGTGACAGTACGGTGTGGGCTTCATGACAAGGTCTGCGGTGTGCCCGACCCCAGCCGCCAGACCCGGCCGGCGTGGGTCGATGCGACCCCGCGCCGGGCCCGGACGCCGATGCCCGGAGTGGCATCCTCCAGGATAATTTGATATTCTTGCGTTTCTGGTACAACAAAATGATTTCCGAAGATCTGGCCGTCCTTGCCTTGTCTGCGCTCGCGCAGCAAGCCCGCCTGCGCTGCTTTCGGGCGCTGATCGGCGCCGGGCCGCAGGGCCTGACGCCCGGGACGCTGGCGCAGGATCTGGGCATCTCGCCAAGCACGCTGTCGTTTCACTTGAAGGAACTGACGCATGCCGGCCTGGTCGAGCCGACGCGCGCCGGCCGCCACCTGATCTACCGCCCGTCGATCGACCGCATGAACGCCTTGCTGGCTTACCTCAGCGCGCATTGCTGCCAGGGCGCCGACTGCGGCCTCGCCGCCGGGGCGACCGCGGTCGCCTGCGATCCCGTTGCTGCCGAGACCACACCATGACCACCCACATCCTGATCGTCTGCACCCACAACTCGGCGCGCAGTGTGCTGGCCGAAGGCATGCTCAACCACTGGGCGGCCCGGCTCGGCTGCGATGTACGCGGCCACAGCGCCGGCAGCGCGCCCAGCGGCCGCGTCAACCCGCTGGCCCTTGCCGCGCTCGATTGCGCCGGCGTCGACACGCGAAGCCTCTACAGCAAGAGTTGGGACAGCTACACCCGGCCCGACGCGCCTGCGCTGGCTGCGGTCATCACCGTCTGCGACCAGGCCGCCGGCGAAGCCTGCCCGCTCTTTGCGGCCGGCGGCGCCGAGACGCCCGCGCGCGCGCACTGGGGCTACCCCGACCCGTCGCGCGCACCCGAGGCCGAGCGCGCCCAGGCCTTCGAGCTGACCCGGCAGGCGCTGGGCTACCGCATGCTGCAATTGCTCGCCCTGCCGCTGGCCACCATGCCGCGCGCCGAGCTGCAGGCCGCGCTGGCCGAGATCGGCCGCCGTTGAGCATGGCCACCGCACTGCACCGGCGGCTGCTGGCCGAGGGCCTGGGCACGGCGCTGCTGGCCGCGACCGTGGTCGGCTCGGGCCTGATGGCCGAGCGCCTGTCGGGCGGCAACCTCGGGCTGGCGCTGCTGGCCAACACGCTGGCCACGGTCTTCGTGCTGTATGTGCTGATCGAGGTCTTCGGGCCGGTCAGCGGCGCGCACTTCAACCCGGCGGTCTCGCTGGTCATGGCCTGGCGCCGCCAGTTGCCACCACGCTGGCTGGGGCCGTACGTCGCCGTGCAGGCGGGCGGCGCCATCGCCGGGGTCGTGCTGGCGCATGCGATGTTCGCCGAACCACTGCTGCAGACCGGCACGCAGGCCCGCAGCGGCGCCGGCCTGTGGCTGGCCGAGACGGTCGCCACCGCCGGGCTGCTGCTGGTGATCCTGCGCGCGCCCGCGGGCAAGGTGGCGGCGCTGGTCGCCGCCTACATCGGTGCGGCGTACTGGTTTACCGCGTCGACCTCGTTTGCCAACCCCGCGCTGACGCTCGGGCGTATGCTCAGCGACAGCTTCGCTGGCATCGCGCCGGCGGCGGTGCCGGCCTTCGTCGCCGCGCAGATCGCCGGCGCGCTGCTGGGCCTGGGTCTGCACCGGGCGCTGGGGCGGACGGCCGAGGCGGGGGGCCACCCGGCCGCGGCGACGGCGACCGAGCACCTGCCGGATGCGCGCTGACGCCGCCTAAGCCGGTACCGGGGCGACCACGCCGGCGCGGACCGCGTCGGCCAGCCGCTCGGCGGCCCGCCGCGCCTGCTCGGCGTCACGCGCCTCGACCATGATGCGCAGCACCGGCTCGGTGCCCGAAGGCCGGATCAGCACCCGCCCGCCGTCGCCGAGCGCCTGCTCGACCGCGCGCTGCTCGGCGACCAGCCGCTGGTTGGCGCGCCAGTCGCTGCCCTCGGGCAAGCGGACGTTGACCAGGGTCTGCGGACACAGACGCACGCCGTCGAGCAGGCCGGCCAGGTCATGGCCGTTGCGGCAGACTGCCTGCAGCACCTGCAGCGCGCTGACGATGCCGTCGCCGGTCGTGTGGCGGTCCAGCGCGATCAGGTGCCCGGAGCCTTCGCCGCCGAGCTGCCAGCCGCGCGCGACGAGTTCCTCGAGGACGTAGCGGTCGCCGACCCTGGCCCGCACCAGCGGCACGCCACGCTCGCGCAGCGCCAGCTCGACGCCCAGGTTGGTCATCAGCGTGCCGACCACGCCAGGCACCGCCTCGCCCTTGGCCAGGCGGTCGGTGGCCAGCACGTAGAGCAGTTCGTCGCCGTCGTAGAGGCGCCCGCTGCGGTCGACCATCCGCAGGCGGTCGGCGTCGCCGTCGAGCGCGATGCCGTAGTCGGCGCCGTGTTCGGCCACCGCCTGGACCAGCGCCTGCGGCGCGGTGGCCCCGACCCCGGCGTTGATGTTCAGGCCGTCGGGGCTGCAGCCGATGGCCACCACCGTCGCGCCGAGCTCGTGCAGGACGTCGGGTGCGACGTGGTAGGCCGCGCCATGCGCTGCGTCGACGACGATCTTCATGCCACGCAGCGACAGGCTGTGCGGCACCGTGCTCTTGCAGAACTCGATGTAGCGCCCGCGCGCGTCCTCGAGCCGGCGTGCGCGGCCCAGGCCGGCGGAGTCGACCCACTGCGGCGGCTGGGCGAGCGCGGCCTCGACCCGGGCTTCCCAGTCGTCAGGCAACTTCTCGCCGCGCGCCGAGAAGAACTTGACGCCGTTGTCCGGGTACGGGTTGTGGCTGGCGCTGATGACCACGCCCAGGTCCAGCCGCAGCGCGCGGGTCAGGTAGGCCACACCGGGCGTCGGCAGCGGCCCCGACAGCAGCACGTCGACGCCGGCGGCGGCAAAGCCGGCTTCGAGCGCCGACTCGATCATGTAGCCCGAGATCCGCGTGTCCTTGCCGATCAGCACGGTCGGCCGCGCGGTGGCGGCGCGCAGCACGCGGCCGACCGCGTGGCCGAGCGCGAGCATGAAGTCAGGGGTGATCGGCGCACGGCCGACCGTGCCGCGGATGCCGTCGGTGCCGAAATGGGTTCTGCTCATCGCCAGGGAGACCAGGGTGGCGGGCCGCGCGAGCGCCGCGCCGGGTCAGGAGTGGGTCGGGGTGTCGATTCTGCCGCGCCCGCCACCCGTCACCGCGCACCACAGCCGCAGCGCATCGACGGTGGCCGCGACATCGTGCACGCGCACCACCGCCGCGCCGCGCTCGACCGCCATCACGGCGGCGGCCACGCTGGCCGCCAGCCGCCCGGCCACGGCGCGTCCGGTGACCACGCCCAGCGTCGACTTGCGCGACCAGCCGACCAGCAGCGGCCGCCCGAGCGCGAGCAGCTCGCGCTGCCGGGCCAGCAGCGCGAGGTTGTGCGCAGGGGTCTTGGCAAAGCCGATGCCGGGGTCGACGACGACCCGCTCGGCGGCGATGCCCGCGGCCTGCGCGGCCTGCACGCGCCCGGCCAGGTACTGCCCGACCTCGGCAACCACGTCGTCGTAGTCGGCGAGTTGCTGCATGGTCGCCGGCTCGCCGCGCAGGTGCATCAGGCAGACGCCGGCGCGCGGGTGCGCCCCGACGGCGGCCAGCGCGCCGGGGCGCGTCAGCGCGCGCACGTCGTTGACGATGTCGGCGCCGGCGTCGAGCACCGCGCGCATGACCTCGGTCGCGCTGGTGTCGACCGAGACCGGCAGCCCCAGCGTCAGCGCGTGCCGCACGACCGGCAGCACGCGCGCGAGCTCCTCGGCCAGGTCGGGGGCGACGGCGCCCGGGCGGGTCGACTCGCCGCCGATGTCGAGCAGGTCCGCGCCGTCGGCGGCGAGGCGCTCGCAGTGCGCGCAGGCAGCGGCCAGGTCGACGCGCCCGCCGCCGTCGGAGAACGAGTCGGGCGTCACGTTGACGATGCCCATCACGCGCGGGCGCGACAGGTCGAGGTCGAATCTCGCGGTGCGCCAGAGGTTCATCGGGCAGGCGTCGAGACGGCGACGGGGCCCGCAGGCCCCGTCGCGCACGGGTCATGGCCGCGCCGGCAGCATTCAGACCGTGGCCGGTGCGTTGCCCGGGCTGTCGACCGCAGGCGTGCCGCCGCCCGGGCTGCGCGTCGACGGCGGCGTCCAGTCCTTGGGCGGACGCGGCGGCTTGCCGGACATGATGTCGTCGATCTGGTCGCTGTCGATGGTCTCCCATTCGAGCAGCGCCTTGGCCATCGCGTGGATCTTGTCCTGGTTGTCCTCGATGAGCTGGCGCGCCCTGGCGTACTGCGCGTCGATGATGCGCCGCACCTCCTGGTCGACCTTCTGCATCGTCGCCTCGGACATGTTGACCTGCTTGGTGATCGAGCGACCGAGGAAGACCTCGCCTTCGTTCTCGGCGTAGACCATCGGCCCGAGCTCGTCGCTCATGCCGTAGCGCATGACCATGTCGCGGGCGAGCGCGGTGGCGCGCTCGAAGTCGTTGCTCGCGCCGGTGGTCATCTGCTTCATGAAGACCTCCTCGGCGATGCGGCCACCGAACAGCACCGAGATCGTCGACAGCATGCGCTCCTTGTCCATGCTGTAGCGGTCGCCCTCGGGCAGTTGCATCGTCACGCCCAGCGCGCGCCCGCGCGGGATCACGGTGACCTTGTGCACCGGGTCGGTCTTGGGCATCAGGCGCGCGACCAGCGCGTGGCCGGACTCATGGTAGGCGGTGTTGCGCCGCTCCTCCTCGGGCATGACCATGCTCTTGCGCTCGGGGCCCATCATGATCTTGTCCTTGGCCTTCTCGAAGTCGCCCATCTCGACGACGCGGCCGTTGCGCCGCGCGGCAAACAGCGCCGCCTCGTTGACCAGGTTGGCCAGGTCGGCACCCGAGAAGCCCGGCGTGCCGCGCGCGAGGATGTCGGGCTTGACGTCCTGCCCGACCGGCACCTTGCGCATGTGCACGTTGAGGATCTGCTCGCGCCCGCGCACGTCGGGCAGCGTGACGTAGACCTGGCGGTCGAAGCGGCCGGGGCGCAGCAGCGCGGGGTCGAGGATGTCGGGCCGGTTGGTGGCCGCCATCACGATCACGCCGAGGTTGGTCTCGAAGCCGTCCATCTCGACGAGCATCTGGTTGAGCGTCTGCTCGCGCTCGTCGTTGCCGCCGCCCAGGCCGGCGCCGCGGTGGCGACCGACGGCGTCGATCTCGTCGACGAAGATGATGCAGGGCGCGCTCTTCTTGGCCTGCTCGAACATGTCGCGCACGCGCGCCGCGCCGACGCCGACGAACATCTCGACGAAGTCCGAGCCCGAGATGCTGAAGAACGGCACCTTGGCCTCGCCGGCGATGGCCTTGGCCAGCAGCGTCTTGCCGGTGCCCGGCGGGCCGACCAGCAACACGCCGCGCGGGATGCGCCCGCCGAGCTTCTGGAACTTCTGCGGGTCCTTCAGGAAGTCGACGAGCTCCTTGACCTCTTCCTTGGCTTCGTCGCAGCCGGCGACGTCGGCAAAGGTCGTGCTGTTGTTGGCCTCGTCGAGCATGCGCGCCTTGCTCTTGCCGAAGCTGAACGCACCGCCCTTGCCGCCGCCCTGCATCTGGCGCATGAAGTAGATCCAGACGCCGATCAGCAGCAGCATCGGGCCCCAGCTCAGCAGGATGCTCATCAGCAGCGAGGGCTCCTCGCGCGGGCGCACGTCGAAGCGCACGTTGGCGGCGATCAGGTCGCCGACCAGGCCGCGGTCGAGGTAGGTGGCGGTGCTGCGCACGCGGCGGTCGTCGACGGTGGTCGCGACGATTTCGGTGACCCCGGCGCCTTCCTGCAGCGTGACATGCTTGATCTGGCCGGCGCGCACCTGATCGAGAAAATCGGAATAGCCGACCGTCGTGCCGGCTGGCGCCGGCCGGTCGAACTGGTTGAAGACGGTGAACAGCACGAGTGCGATCACCATCCAGACCGCCACCTTCGACAACCACTGACTATTGTTCACCACGACTCCTGAATACGGCCGGATCCAGCCACGCCCCGCAACTTGCTCCAGGCGGACAAACCCGGAACCGATTCTATTTCAGCGCATATCCCCGTGCCCGCCGACGTCTTGCGAGACGGCGCCGGGCGTCTGGCCGACAGCAAGTTTCAGACCACGCCCGACCAGAAAGGTTTCCGCCGAACGGTCGCGCGAAGCCTTGGGCTTGACCGGCTTGACCGTGCGGAACACCCGCTTGAAGCCCTCGGCGAGCTGGCTGTAGCCGCTGCCGTGGAAGACCTTGCAGACCAGCGTGCCCTCGGGCCGCAGGTGGGCCTGCGCGAAGGCCAGCGCCAGTTCGACCAGGTCCGCCATGCGCGCCGCGTCGGCGCTCTCGATGCCCGAGAGGTTGGGCGCCATGTCCGAGACGACCAGGTCGACCGGGCGGCCGGCCAGCGCCGCGTGCAGCGCGGCGGCCACCGCCTCGTCGCGAAAGTCGCCCTGCACAAAGACCACGTCCTCGACCGGCGCCATCGGCAGCAGGTCAAGCGCGACGATGCGCCCGTCCAGCGCCCCCGGCGCCGCACCGCCGCCGGCGGCCGACTTCGGCGCGAAGCGCCGCCGCAGGTACTGGCTCCAGGCCCCGGGTGCGCTGCCGAGGTCGACCACGACCTGACCCGGGCGCACCAGACCCAGCGCCTGGTCGATCTCCATCAGCTTGTACGCCGCGCGCGAGCGGTAGCCCTCCTGCTGCGCGCGCCGCACGTAGGGGTCGTTGACATGGTCGGCGAACCAGGCCTTGTCGACCTTCTTGCTCCTGGTCTTGATCTTCATCGCGCGACGATAATAGGGCCATGCCCGCACTCGACCTGACCCCCGCGCAACGCAAGCAGCACCGCAGCGACGCCCATCACCTCGACCCGGTCGTGCACGTCGGCGCCGACGGGCTCAGCGAGGCCGTGGTCAAGGCCGCCGATGCGGCGCTGGCGGCGCACGGGCTGATCAAGATCCGCGTGCTCGGCGACGACCGCGAGGCCCGCGCCGCACTGCTGGCCACGCTGGCCGACCGGCTCGACGCCGCGCCGGTGCAGCACATCGGCAGGCTGCTGGTGCTGTGGCGGCCGCTGCCCGAGCCGCCGGACGCGCCGCAGACCGGGCGCGGTGCGGCGCCCCGGATCGTCAAGATCGTCAAGTTCAGCAAGAGCGGCAACCACCGCCCGCAGGTCAGCAAGGTTCGGGTGCTGGGCAACCAGCGCGTGACCGCCGGCGGCCTGGTCAAGAAGGCGCGCCGGCGCGCGGCCAGCCCGAAGAAGGGCCCCCAGGGCCGGGCCGGTGGCCCGGCCCGCCCCCCGCGGAGGTCTGAGTAGACCGCCGGCCGAGCCGGCCCGCTCAGCCACGCCGGGGCGCCGTGCCGCGCCAGGCCAGCACCAACACCAGCACCAGCTTGAGGCCGTAGAACGCCAGCGACGCCGTGTGCAGCACGGCAAACGATGCGCGGCCCTCGCCGGCCCGCGCGGCCTCGATCATCGGCTGCAGCGCGAAGTAGCCGAACACGGTGCAGAACAGCGCGCCCAGCACGAGCAGCACCTCGGGGGTCATCGCCGGGCCGCCCGTGTCCTGCGCGCGCCGGCGCTCGAGCAGGAACAGCAGCATCGCCAGCCCCAGGCTGAGCTGGGCCTCGAGGCTCAGCACGCGTGCGGCAAAGCGCCCGGCCTCGGCCGCGGGCAGGGTCGCAAACGCCGCCGGCGTGGCGATCAGTGCAACGGCCAGCAGCACGCCGGCCCACAGCGCGGCGAGCAGGACACGCAGGCGGTCCATCGGTGTGCGCGCGACGGCCCGTCGGTCAGACGTAGCGCACGCCGACGATCTCGTAGGTCCGGATGCCGCCGGGCGCGCGGACCTCGGCGACGTCGCCGGCCGACTTGCCGATCAGCGCGCGCGCGATCGGGCTGCTGATCGAGACCAGGCCGAGCTTGAGGTCGGCCTCGTCGTCGCCGACGATCTGGTAGGTCACCGCCACGCCGCTGTCCTCGTCCTCGAGGTCGACAGTGGCGCCGAAGACGACGCGCCCGCCGGCGTCGAGCCGGGCCGGGTCGATGACCTGCGCCGCAGCGAGCTTGCCCTCGATCTCGAGGATGCGGCCCTCGATGAAGCCCTGCTTGTCCTTGGCGGCGTCGTACTCGGCGTTCTCGGACAGGTCGCCCTGCGCGCGCGCCTCGGCGATGGCCTGGATCACGGCCTGGCGCTCGACGGTCTTGAGGCGCTGCAGCTCGTCCTTGAGCAGGTCGGCTCCACGCCGGGTCAGGGGGATCGTCGTCATGGCAGGCAACACGGGGCAAACGGGGAGCGGTCAAAAGCAAGCGCCGCCAGCGTCCGCGAGGACGGCGGCGGCGGTCGGGTCTACGGGCGCGAGTTTAGGCCAGCCGCGCGTGCAGTTCCTGCAGCGGCTGCACGGCCATGCCGGCGTCGTGCTTGAGCGCCTCGGTGGCGGCCTCGCAGCCGGCCATCGTCGTGTAGTAGGTCACGCGGTGGGCGAGCGCGGCGGTGCGGATGTAGCGCGAGTCGGCGATCGCCGTGCGGGTCTCGTCGACCGTGGTGTAGACGAGCTGGATCTCGCCGGCCTTGATCAGGTCGGCGATGTGCGGCCGCCCGTCCTTGACCTTGTTGACGACGCGCACCGGCACGCCGGCCGCAGCGATCGCCGCCGCCGTGCCCTTGGTTGCAACCAGCCCGTAGCCCAGCGCGTGCAGGTCGCGCGCAACGGCCGCCGCGCGCGCCTTGTCGCCGTCCTTGACGGTGATGACCACGTTGCCCGACTCGGGCAGGCGCGAGCCGGCGCCGAGCTGGCTCTTGAGCATGGCCTCGGCAAAGCTCGCACCGACCCCCATGACCTCGCCGGTCGAGCGCATCTCGGGGCCCAGCACCGGGTCGACGCCGGGGAATTTGTTGAACGGGAAGACCGCTTCCTTGACGCTGAAGTACGGCGGCACGACCTCGCCGCGCACGCCCTGCGCGGCCAGCGTGCGCCCGGCCATGCAGCGCGCCGCGACCTTGGCCAGCGCCACCCCGGTGGCCTTCGAGACGAAGGGCACGGTGCGCGAGGCGCGCGGGTTGACTTCGAGCACGTAGACGGTGGCGGCCTCGCCCTCGCCCTGGATCGCGAACTGCACGTTCATCAGCCCGACGACCTTCAGTGCGCGCGCCATCAGCGCGGTCTGGCGGCGCAGCTCGTCCTGCAGCGCGGCCGGCAGCGTGTACGGCGGCAGCGAGCAGGCCGAGTCGCCCGAGTGGATGCCGGCGGCCTCGACGTGTTCCATGATGCCGCCGATCAGCACCTCGCCGTCGGCATCGGCGATGCAGTCGACGTCGACCTCGACGGCATCCTCGAGGAAGCGGTCGAGCAGCACCGGCGACTTCTCGCTCACTCGCACGGCCTCGCGCATGTAGCGCTCGAGGTCGCGGTCGCCGTGCACGATCTCCATCGCGCGGCCGCCGAGCACGTAGCTCGGGCGCACGACCAGCGGGTAGCCGATCTCGCGCGCCATCGCCAGCGCGCCGTCCTCGGTGCGCGCGGTGCGGTTGGGCGGCTGCTTCAGGCCCAGCGTGTGCAGCAACTGCTGGAAGCGCTCGCGGTCCTCGGCGATGTCGATGCTGTCGGGGCTGGTGCCGACGATGGGCACGCCGGCGCGCTCGAGGTCGAGCGCGAGCTTGAGCGGCGTCTGGCCACCGTACTGCACGATGACGCCCTCGGGGCGCTCGACGTCGACGATCTCGAGCACGTCCTCGAGCGTGACCGGCTCGAAGTACAGGCGGTCGCTGGTGTCGTAGTCGGTCGAGACGGTCTCGGGGTTGCAGTTGACCATCAGGGTCTCGAAGCCGTCCTCGCGCATGGCCAGCGCGGCGTGCACGCAGCAGTAGTCGAACTCGATGCCCTGGCCGATCCGGTTGGGCCCGCCGCCCAGCACCATGATCTTGCGCCGGCGGCCCGGCTGCGCCTCGCACTCGGCGCCCTCGGCCTCGTAGCTCGAGTACAGGTAGGCCGTCGGCGTCGCAAACTCGGCCGCGCAGGTGTCGACGCGCTTGTAGACCGGGCGCACGCCCAGCGCGTGGCGCAGCGCGCGCACCGCATGCTGGTCGGTGCCCAGCAGCTTCGCCAGACGCTTGTCGGCAAAGCCCTTGGCCTTGAGCCAGCGCAGCTCGGCCGCGCTCAGGCTGGCCAGCGTGCGCGCGGCGACCTGCCGCTCGGTGGCGACCAGGTCCTCGATCTGCGCGAGAAACCAGGGGTCGATCGCCGTCTCGTCGTGGATCTCGGCGAGCGTCATGCCGATGCGAAAGGCATCGGCAACGAACAGCAGGCGCTCGGGGCCGGGCTCGCCGATCTCCTCGACGATCTCCTCGCGGTCGCTGCTGCGCTCGTCGAGCCCGGCGATGCCGGTCTCGAGCCCGCGCAGCGCCTTCTGCAAGCTCTCCTGGAAGGTGCGGCCGATGGCCATGACCTCGCCGACCGACTTCATCTGCGTCGTCAGGTGGGCGTCGGCAGCCGGAAACTTCTCGAATGCGAAGCGCGGGATCTTGGTGACGACGTAGTCGATGCTCGGCTCGAAGCTCGCCGGCGTGGCGCCGCCGGTGATGTCGTTGGCCAGCTCGTCGAGCGTGTAGCCGACGGCCAGCTTGGCGGCGATCCTGGCGATCGGGAAACCGGTGGCCTTGGACGCCAGCGCCGAGCTGCGCGAGACGCGCGGGTTCATCTCGATGACGATCATGCGCCCGGTCGCCGGGTCGATCGCGAACTGCACGTTCGAGCCGCCGGTGTCGACGCCGATCTCGCGCAGGATCGCGATGCTGGCGTTGCGCATCAACTGGTATTCCTTGTCGGTCAGCGTCTGCGCCGGCGCGACCGTGATCGAGTCGCCGGTGTGGATGCCCATCGGGTCGAGGTTCTCGATCGAGCAGACGATGATGCAGTTGTCCGCGCGGTCGCGGACGACTTCCATCTCGTACTCCTTCCAGCCGATCAGCGACTCCTCGATCAGCAGCTCGCTGGTCGGCGACAGGTCCAGGCCGCGCTTGCAGATTTCCTCGAACTCCTCGGGGTTGTAGGCGATGCCGCCGCCGCTGCCGCCGAGCGTGAAGCTCGGGCGGATGACCATCGGGAAGCCGGGATGCGCCGATTCACCGCCGAGCTCGGCCTGGATGCGCCGCTGCACGGCCCAGGCCTCGTCGAGCGAGTGCGCGATGCCGCTCTTGGCCGAGCCCAGGCCGATCGAGGTCATCGCGTCCTTGAACTTCAGCCGGTCCTCGGCCTTCTCGATGGCGTGCTCGTTGGCACCGATCAGCTCGACGCCGTGCTTGGCGAGCACGCCGTGGCGGTGCAGGTCGAGCGCGCAGTTGAGCGCGGTCTGCCCGCCCATGGTCGGCAGCAGCGCCATCGTCTCGTGCGGGCGCGCGGCGCGCTCGCGGGCGATGACCTTCTCGACCACCGGCCAGGTGATCGGCTCGATGTAGGTCGCGTCGGCCATGCCGGGGTCGGTCATGATCGTCGCCGGGTTGCTGTTGACGAGGACGACGCGGTAGCCCTCCTCGCGCAGGGCCTTGCAGGCCTGCGCGCCGGAGTAGTCGAACTCGCAGGCCTGACCGATGACGATCGGGCCGGCGCCGATGATCAGGATGCTGTGGAGGTCTTGACGCTTGGGCATTTACTTGCGCTCCATCAGCGCGACGAAGCGGTCGAACAGGCTGCCGATGTCGTGCGGCCCGGGGCTGGCTTCGGGGTGGCCCTGGAAGCCGAAGGCCGGCCGGTCGGTGCGCGCGATGCCCTGCAGGCTGCCGTCGAACAGCGAGACATGCGTCGCCCGCAGATGCGCCGGCAGCGACTGGGCGTCGACCGCGAAGCCGTGGTTCTGGCTGGTGATGCCGACGCGGCCGGTGTCGAGGTCCTTGACAGGGTGGTTCGCGCCGTGGTGGCCGAACTTCATCTTGTAGGTGCGCGCACCCGAGGCCAGCGCCAGGATCTGGTGGCCCAGGCAGATGCCGAAGGTCGGCAGCCCACGCTCGACCAGGCTGCGCGTGGCGGCGATCGCGTAGTCGCAGGGCTCGGGGTCACCGGGGCCGTTGCTGAGGAAGACGCCGTCGGGGCGCAGCGCGAGCACCTCCGCCGCCGGGGTCGTGGCCGGCACCACCGTCACGCGGCAGGCGCGGCTGGCGAGCATGCGCAGGATGTTGCGCTTGATGCCGAAGTCGTAGGCCACGACGTGCAGTCGCGGCGCGGCCAGCCGCCCGTAGCCGGCGCCGAGCACCCATTCGGTCTCGTGCCATTCGTAGGGCTCGCGCACCGAAACGACCCGGGCCAGATCGAGGCCGACCATCGCCGGGGCGGCGCGCGCGGCCGCCAGCGCCTGCGCGCGGTGCGCTGCCGTCAGCGCGGTGCCGGCCGGCAGGGCCAGGATGCAGCCGTTCTGCGCGCCGCCGCTGCGCAGGATGCGCGTCAGCTGTCGCGTGTCGATGCCGGCGATCGCCACCGTGCCCTCGCGCCGCAGGCAGGCGTCGAGGGTGGCGCTGGCGCGGAAGTTCGACGCGCGCAGCGGCAGGTCCTTGACGATCAGTCCGGCGGCGTGGATCTTCGAGGCCTCGACGTCCTCCTCGTTGACACCGGTATTGCCGATGTGCGGGTACGTCAGCGTGACGATCTGCCGGCAATAGCTCGGGTCGGTGAGGATTTCCTGGTAGCCGGTCATGGCGGTGTTGAACACCACCTCGCCGGTCGTGGCGCCTTCGGCGCCGATCGAGGTTCCCTGGAAGACCGTGCCGTCTGCGAGTGCGAGCAAGGCGGGTGGCAGGGTGGGCAGCAAGACAGGACTCCGACGTGGGACACCGCCGCGACGCACGCGGGCACCGCGCAGCCGCCCGCGGGTGGCACCCGCACGGGGTCGGGGAGTCAGGCCGGGGGGTGGGCTGCCGGTGTGGCGTGCGCGCAGTGGCGCGGGTGTGGCAATGATTGTAATCGCGCCGGCCTCGGCGCCCGCGTCGGGGCCCCGCTGCGGTCAGCCCAGCGCAGCGATGCCCGCGCGGGCGATCTGGGCGTCTTCGGCCGACTTGACACCGCTGACGCCGACCGCGCCGACGCACTGGCCCGCGACGACGATCGGCACCCCGCCCTCGAGCAGCCCGTCGAGCCCGGGCGCGCTCAGGAACGAGATCCGGCCCTGGTTGATCATCTCCTCGTAGAGCCGGCTCTCGCGCCGCCCGAGCGCCGCCGCGCGCGCCTTGGCCGGGGCGATCTGCGCCGACACCGGCGCCGCGCCGTCGAGCCGGTGCAGCCACAGCAGGTGGGCGCCGTCGTCGACGATGGCGATCGTCACCGCCCAGCCGTGGCGGCGGGCCTCGGCCTCGGCGGCGGCCGCGATCGCGCGCACGTCTTCCTCGCTCAGACAGGGTTTGGTCTTCATCGTTGACAATCCGCGTAGCGGCGCACATCGCGGCGCCATGCCGACACTGTATAACCGACGCTGGGTGTCTGTATCGACCGCCGTCGGTGCCCGCCGGGCGTCGGGTCATGGCCCAGCATTTCGGTCGGGAACTTTAGAATCTTGCGGGTATCTGAACGCCCGTCGTAGTCTCACGCTTGCGTCAAGGAGGCGCCATGAACGAAAAAGTGCAAACCGCTTACGCCGGCTACCCCGCGCCCGGCGCACTCACCGAACAGCGCAACCGTGTGTTGCGCAACACCTACTGGCTGCTTGCGCTGTCGATGGTGCCGACCGTGCTCGGCGCCTGGATCGGCGTGGCCACCGGGGTCGTCGCCGGCCTGGGTCTGGTCATGAGCGCCGTCGTCTTCCTGGTTGGTGCCTTCGGCTTCATCTTCGCGATCGAGCGGCACAAGAATTCGTCGATCGGCGTGCTGCTGCTGCTGGGCTTCACGTTCTTCATGGGCCTGATGCTGTCGCGCATCGTCGGCGCCGTGCTGGGCCTGAGCAACGGCGCGACGCTCATCATGTACGCCTTCGGCGGCACCGCGGCGATCTTCCTCGGCATGGGCATGCTGGCCACGACGATCAAGCGCGACCTGACGAACATGGGCAAGTTCCTGTTCGTCGGCGCGATCATGCTGCTGGCCGTCGGCCTGATGAACCTGTTCTTCCAGTCCGGCGCGCTGATGATCACGCTGGCCGTGCTGGCCATCGGCATCTTCTCGGCCTTCATCCTGTACGACACCAAGCGCATCCTCGACGGCGGCGAGACCAACTACATCACCGCCACGCTGGGCCTGTACCTGAGCCTGTACAACGTGTTCCAGAGCCTGCTGATGCTGCTGGGCATCGTCGGCGGCGACCAGGAATAAGCGCGCAAGCCGCGCGCACCAGGAGGACGGGGCCGCGAGGCCCCGTTTTTCCTTTCACGGCCGGTCGAAGACCGCCATCGACTCCACATGCGCGGTGTGCGGGAACATGTTGACCGCGCCCGCCGCCGTGCAGCGCCAGCCACCCTGGTGGACGAGCAGGCCGGCGTCGCGGGCCAGCGTCGCCGGGTTGCAGCTGACATAGACGATGCGCCGTGGCGGCTGCCAGCTCTCGGTCGCAACCGATTGCGCCTCGACCAGGGCCTTGACCAGCGCCAGCGCGCCCTCGCGCGGAGGGTCGATCAGCCAACGCTCGGCAACGCCAAATCCCACCAGCGCCGCCGCGTCGACTTCGAACAGGTTGCCGACCTCGAACGCGGTGCGCCCGGCCAGCCCGTTGCGATCGGCGCCCTCGCGTGCACGCTGCAGCAGCGCTGGACTGCCCTCGACGCCGAGCACGGCACGCGCGCGCGTGGCCAGCGCCAGCGTGAAGTTGCCCAGACCGCAGAACCAGTCGATGACGCGCTCGTCGGCTTGCGGGTCCAGCAGGCGCACGGCGCGGCCGACGAGCACCCGGTTGACCGCGGCGTTGACCTGCGTGAAGTCGGTCGGCCGAAACGGCATCACGAGCCCGAACTCAGGCAGCGTGTAGGCCAGCTCGGCGCCCTCCTCGCCATCGAGCCGGTGGGCGGTATCGGGTCCGCCCGGCTGCAGCCACCACTGGACGCGGTGCTCGCTCGCAAAGTCGCGCAGCAGGCGCAGGTCGGCGGCGGCCAGCGGCTGCAGGTGGCGCAGGACCAGCGCGATGACGCCGCCGCCGTGGTCGCCGACGGCCAGCTCGATCTGCGGCAGCCGATCGCGCGCGGGCATCGCCTCGACCAGCGCGCGCAGCGGCCGCAGCAGTGCCTCGACCGCCGGCGGCAGCACCGGGCAGCGCGTCATGTCGGCGACGTGGCTCGACTTGCGTTCGTGGAAGCCGACCAGCACCCCGCCCTTCTTCGGCACATGCCGCACCGACAAGCGCGCGCGCTGCCGATAGCCCCAGGCCGGCCCCTCGATCGGCCGCAGCACCTGCGCGGGCCGCAGCCGGCCCAGGTGCCAGAGCTGGTCCTCGAGCACGCGCTGCTTGACCGCAACCTGCGCGGCCGCGTGCAGGTGCTGCATCTTGCAGCCGCCGCAGGCGCCGGCATGCAGGCCGAAGTGCGGGCAAGCCGGCGTCACGCGCTGCGCGCTGGGCTCGCACAGCTCGGCCAGCACCGCCTGCTCCCACTGCCGCTTGCGCCGCGTCACGTGGACCCGCACCCGCTCACCGGGCAGGGCACCCTCGACGAAGACGACCTTGCCGTCGGCGCGGCGCGCAACCCCGTTGGCGTCGAGGTCGAGCGACTCGACGCGCAGCCCGCCTAGCGGCTCGGCGCTCATGGGGCCCGCGACCGCCGCTGCAGCGGCCACGCTCAACGCGACGGCAGCAGCCGCGCCGGGTCCACCGGGCGGCCGTGCCTGCGGATCTCGAAGTGCAGTTGCACCCGCTCGGCGTCGGTCGAGCCCATCTCGGCGATGCGCTGGCCGCGGCGAACGACCTGATCCTCGCGGACCAGCAGGGTCTGGTTGTGTGCGTAGGCGCTGAGAAAACTGTTGCCGTGCTTGACGATCACGAGGTTGCCAAAGCCGCGCAGGCCACTGCCGGCGTAGACGACGCGGCCGTCGGCCGCGGCCAGCACCGGCTCGCCGGCGCGGCCGGTGATGACCAGCCCGTTGCTGCGCGTGCCGTCGAACGGCACGGCTACCGGCCCCGGCGCCGGCCAGGCCCAGACGATGTCGTCGTCGGAGGCGCGTGGCGCCGCCGGCGATGCGGCCGGCGCCGGCGGCGCCACGGCCGTGGGCGCACCCGCCGGCCCCTGCGGAGCCGGCACCGCAGCCCCCGCCCCGGCGACCGGCGCCACCGGCGCAGGTGCGGCCGGCGTAGCGGCTGCCGGGCCCACCGGCGACGCGACGGCCCCGGTCGGCGGCGTCACCGCCGGCGCGGCCGCGCCGGGCGTGGCAGCGGCCCGCGGCTCGATCGGACGCAGCTCGGCCTCGCCGGCGGGCCGCACGGCCGCCGCCGTTGCCTCGCCGGCCGGCGGCACGACGCGCAACACCTGGCCGACCTCGATGCGGTTGGGGTCTTCGATCTGGTTCCAGCGGGCGATGTCGCGCCAGCTCTGGCCGGTCTCGAGCCCGATGCGGATCAGCGTGTCCCCCGGGCGCACGACAAACTCGCCGGGCCGGGCGACGACCTCGGGCGCAGTGCGTGCAGGCGCAGGCGCCGGCGCGGCCCGCGCCGCCGGCGCGGCCCCCGGCAGCTCCGAGCGCAGCACCGGCGTGCGCGATTCGACCGGCGCCGGGCCGGGCGAGGCACATGCTGCCAGCAGCGTCAGGGCCAGGGTGGCGGCAGCCCATCGGCCGCCGCGGGAAAGCAAAAGACTCATCGTAGTCCGCAGATTGCGCAGCCGGGTGCGGCCTTGCACGTCGGGTGAGGGCCGCCCCAGGCATGCCTGGCCGCGGCACCCGCCCCTGCAAGCCGCCGCAGCGCGGTATTCAGACCGTACCCGATTTTAGAGGGACGAACTGCACGGCCTCGTGCACCCGACGCACCCAGCCGCTGGCGCTGCGCTCGACGACGACCAGCGCCTGCGCCGACGCCGTGCCGACCGGGGCGACCAGCCGCCCGCCGGGGGCGAGCTGCTCGGTCCAGGCCGCGGGCAGCTCGTCGCCGCCGGCGGCAGCGATGATCGCGTCGTACGGCGCCAGCGGCGGGTGGCCGAGCCGGCCGTCGCCCCAGACCAGCCGGAGGTGGCCGCGGCCGGTGGCCGCCGCCAGCCGCTGGCGCGCCAGTTCGTGCAGCGCGCGCACGCGCTCGATCGAGACGACCTGCTGCGCGAGCAGCGCCAGCAGCGCGGCCTGGTAGCCGCAGCCGGTGCCGATCTCGAGCACCCGGCCCAGCGGCGGCGAAGCGGCAGCGCGCCCGTCGAGCAGCAGCTCGAACATGCGCGCGATGACCGAGGGCCTGGAGATCGTCTGGCCGTGGCCGATCGGCAGCGCGGTGTCCTCGTAGGCCTGCGGCGCAAGCGCGCTGTCGACGTAGCGGTCGCGCGGCACCGCCGCGAAGGCCGCGACGACAGCCGGGTGGCGCACCTGCCCGGTGTCGCACAGGCGCTGCACCATCCGCGCGCGCACCCCGGCCGAGTCGAGCCCGACCCCGGCGGGCACATGGACACGGCGCGCGTGCTCGGCGGCGTCGGCCAGCGGGCGCTGCGGCCGCTGCGGCGCCACCGCCCGCGACGCCGGCGCAACCTGCTCGATGGCCAGCGGGAAGCGCCGCGGCCGCGCCGTCAAGGGCGCGTCTCCAGCGCCGCGCGCCAGCCCGGCAGCGCGGCGTGGTCGCTGAGGTCGACCTGCAGCGGCGTGATCGACACGCAGCCGCTGGCCACCGCGTGGAAGTCGGTGCCCTCGCCGGCCTCGCGGGCGTCGCCGGCCGGGCCGATCCAGTAGACCGTCTCGCCGCGCGGGTTGACCTGGGCGATGACCGGCGCGCTGGCGTGCCGCCGCCCGAGCCGCGTGACCCGGCGCGGCAGGCGCTGGGCGTCGGCACGGTTGGGGATGTTGACGTTGAGCAGCCAGGGGCCCGCCGGCGGCGCGGCCAGCACCTGCTCGACGACCTCGCGCGCGACCCGTGCCGCGGCGTCGAGCTCGCGCCAGCCCTTGTCGACCTGCGAGAACGCGATCGCCGGGATGCCGAACAGGTAGCCCTCCATCGCCGCGGCGACGGTGCCCGAGTACAGCGTGTCGTCGCCCATGTTGGCGCCGTTGTTGATGCCCGAGACGACCAGGTCCGGGCGCTGCGGCAGCAGGCCGGTCAGCGCCACATGCACGCAGTCCGAGGGCGTGCCGTTGACGACCCGCGCCCCCGAGGGTGTGCGGAATACGGTCAGCGGCCGCGTCAGCGTGAGGGCGTTCGAGGTGCCGCTGGCGTTCTGCTCGGGCGCGACGACATCGATCTCGCCGAGCCCGCGCATGGCCTCGACCAGCGCGGACAAGCCGGGCGCGAGGTAGCCGTCGTCGTTGGCGATCAGGATACGCATGGGTGGCGCATTGTAGGAGCGCGTCACCCTGGTGACGGCGGCCGCCGCCGCGCTGCCTATCATCGGCGGCCGCCACACCACCTGCCGGGAGTCCCGCCGATGAAAGCCTGGATCTGTGAATCGCTCGCCGGCGTCGGCGCCCTGCAATGGCGCGAGCAGCCGACCCCGCAGCCCGGGCCCGGGCAGGTGCGCATCGCGGTGCGCGCGGCCAGCCTCAACTTTCCCGACCTGCTGATCGTCGAGGGCAAGTACCAGTTCCGCCCGCCGCTGCCCTTCGTGCCGGGCAGCGAGTTTGCCGGCCATGTCGAGGCCCTGGGCGAAGGCGTGAGCGCGCCGGCGCCGGGCACCGCGGTGGCCGTCATCGGCAACAGCGGCGGCTTTGCCACCCACGCCTGCGTCGCCGCGGCGCAGGCCATCGTGCTGCCGCCGGGCTTCGAAGTCGAGCATGGTGCGGCCTTCGCGTTCACCTACGGCACCTCGCTGCACGCGTTGGCCGACCGCGCGCAGTTGCAGCCCGGCGAGACCGTGCTGGTGCTCGGCGCCGCCGGCGGCGTCGGCAGCGCTGCGCTGCAGATCGCCAAGGCCCTGGGCGCGCGCGTGATCGCCGCGGCCTCGAGCGCCGACAAATGCGCGCGCTGCCGCGAGCTCGGCGCCGACGACACCATCGACTACGGCCGCGAGGACCTGCGCGAGCGGGTCCGCGAACTCACCGCCGGACGCGGCGTCGACGTCGTCTACGACCCGGTCGGCGGTGCGCTGGCCGAGCCGGCGCTGCGCAGCCTGACCTGGCGCGGGCGCTACCTCGTGGTCGGCTTCGCTGCCGGCACGATCCCCGCGCTGCCGTGGAACCTGGTGCTGCTCAAGGGCAGCTCGGTGGTCGGCGTCTTCTGGGGTGACTACCTGCGCCGCGAGCCGCAGGCCTTCGCGCGTGACCTCGGCACGCTGGCCCAGTGGTATGCGCAGGGCAAGGTCCGACCGGTGATCGATGCGCGCCTGCCGATGAGCGCGCTGCCGGCAGCCTGTGCCCGCATGGCCGCGCGCGAGGTGCGCGGCAAGCTGCTGCTGGTCAACGACTGAACGCGGCGGCGCCCACCCACAAGGGGGCTGTGCGCGCAAGCGTGTTTCCCCGATACTGCAGCTCACGCCGCCTGCCGAGCGCTGCCAGCCACGATGCGGCGCCGCGGAGCGGGTCGACCGAGGGGGCGCAGCATGACGATCAAGGTGCTCATCGTCGAGGACAACCCGGTCGCGCGCGGGTTCCTCGCCAGAGTGGTGCGCGAGAGCTTCAGCGACGTGCTGGCGATCATCGAGGCCGGTGACCTCGAGTCCGCCCGTCGCCAGGTCGAACTCGCCGGCGGCCGCGACGGCCTGCGTGGTGCCGACCCGTTCAGGCTGGTTCTGGTCGACCTCGAACTGCCCGACGGCAGCGGGCTGGACCTGCTGTCGGCGCTGGCGCAGTACCCGGCCACGCGCATCGTGACCACGCTGTACTCCGACGACGAGCACCTGTTCCCCGCGCTGCAATGCGGCGCCGACGGCTACCTGCTCAAGGAAGACCGCTTCGAGGTGCTGGTCGAGGCACTGCAGAAGATCGTGCGCGGCCAGCCGCCGCTGTCGCCGGCGATCGCGCGCCGGCTGCTGCGGCACTTCCGCGGCGCCGACGCGATGGCGCCGCTGGCGTCGGCGTTCGCGCCCGAGGCGCCGCCGGTGCACAGCCGCCGCCCGGTGCCGCTCGAGGCCGTGCCCGACCACGACCGCCTGACGCCGCGCGAGACCGAAGTCCTGACCTACCTCAGCAAGGGCTTCACGATCAAGGAGATCGCCGGCCTGATGGGCATCCGCTGGTTCACCGTCAACGACCACATCAAGGCCATCTACCGCAAGCTCAACGTCTCCAGCCGCGCCGAAGCGGCGGTGCTGGCGACCAAGCAAGGACTGGTCTGACGCGCGCCACCGGCGCGCCCCCGGCGATGTCCGTCCCCCACCCTGCCGAGCCGGCCGACGGCCTCGCCGCACCGCTGGCCTGGCGCGCGCGCACCCCGCCCGCGCCGACGGCGCACTGGTTGCGTCGCGCCTGGTGGCTGGGCTGGCGGCTGCGCGTGCTCGGCGCCGTCGCGCTCGGGCTGCTGCTGGTCGCGGTGGGCCTGGTGCAGGGTGTCGCCGGCGAGCCGATGCTGGCCGCGCAGTGGCGTGCCGACGACGGCGGCCGGCTCGTGCTGCTGGCCGCAGCCGACCCCGCCCTGCCGGCGTACCGCGGCCGGCCGGTGCTCGCGCTGATCGACCCTGCCGGTCGGCGCCAGCCGCTCGACGCGCTGCTGCTGCACGCTGACAACCGCTGGCTGCCCGGCGATGCGGCCCGCGCGCACCACCGCGCCCAGCACCAGGCCTGGCGCGCCGCGCTGGCCAGCGGCTTCGTCAGCCTCGAGTTTGCCGACGGTGGCGTGGCAACCCTGCCGGTGCGGCCACGCGGCCTGTCCGGCCTGGGTCCGGGATTCTGGCTGCTCGGCGCCGCGGCGCTGGTGCTGGCGCTGGCCGGCACCGCGGCGGTGCTGGTGCGGCCGCTGAGCGCGGCGACGGCCGCGCGCGTCGCGCCGTTCCTGGTGCTGGCCTGGGCCCAGGCCGTGCAACTGCTGGGCCACGCCGCAGCGGCCGTGCCCGGCCCGGCCGCCGCGCTGGGCACCAGCACCGGCCTGGGCGCGCTGCACGCCGGGCTGGACCTGGTCACCGCCGCGGCCGCGGTGCATGGCGCCGCGCTGCACCCACGCGCGCGCCGCCATGCCGGCACGATCGCCGCCGCGGCCTGGGCGCTGGCCGGCATCGTCATCGTCGCCACGGCCACCGAGGCCACGGCCGGCGGCTGGTGGTGGACACAGGGCGCCGTGCTGGCGCTGGGTGCGGCCGCCCTCGCGCTGCTGCACGACGGACGCCAGCGCCCGGTGCACCCGCTGGGCCAGATGCTGCAGCGCCTGACCCTGGTCGCCCTGGCCAGCTTCCTGCTGCTGGCGGTGACCGCCGTCGCGCTGCGCGCGGCACCGGCCGCAGCGCTGGCGCTGCCGCAGGTCGCCGCGCCGGCCTGGCACCTGCTCGTCGCCGCGCTGCTGCTGAGCCTGCCGCTGCTGCCGCTGACGCGCGCACCGCTGCGCCACTTGGGGCTGGTCGCCGGCGTGACCGCGACCGCGGTCTGCCTCGACGCCCTGCTGCGCGGCAGCCTCGGGCTGGCACCGCCGGCGGCGATGGCGGCCGCCGTCGCTCTGGCGGTGACCGTGCTCGTGCTGCTGCAGCCCTGGCTGCGCGCGCCGCTGGCCGGGCTGCGCCCGGCGCAGGCCGAGCGCCTGTTCGATCACCTGCTGCGCGCCGCGCGCGACGCCGAGGACGACCCGCAACTGGCCAGCCAGTCGCTGCGCACGCTGCTCGAGCAGGTCTTCGAGCCGGCCGAGCTGTCCTACACGCGGCATACCCCGCGCGCGACGCGCATCTTCGGCGCCGGCTCGACGCTGGTCGTGCCGCTGGCCGCGCGCGCCGGCGAGCGCGGGCCACCGGGCGCCATCGTGCTGCGCTACGCGCAGCAGGGCCGACGCCTGTTCGGCGCCGACGACGCCCGCCTCGCCGACCGCGCCGCCGCCCAACTGCAGCGCGCGACGCGCTACGGCGACGCCGTCGAGATCGGCCGCAGCGAGGAGCGCACGCGGCTCGCGCAGGACCTGCACGACGACATCGGCGCACGCCTGCTGACGCTGATGTACCGCGCGAGCGACCCGCAGGTCGAGGACTACCTGCGCCAGACGCTCAAGGACCTCAAGACCCTCACCCGCGGGCTGGCCGCCGGCAGCCGCAGCCTGAGCGACGCCGCAGCCGAGTGGAAGAGCGACATCGGCCAGCGCCTTGCGGCCGCGCACTGCACGCTGCACTGGGCGCTGGCGGCCGACGAGGACCCCGAGCTCGGCGTCGTGCAGTGGTCGGCGCTGACGCGGCTGCTGCGCGAGCTGGTCAGCAATGTCGTCGCGCACGCCGGCGCGACGCAGCTCGAGGTCGAGCTCAGCGTCGAGCGCGGGCGCATGACGCTGGTCGTCGCCGACGACGGCCACGGCAGCGACCCGGCCGGCTGGTCGCCCGGGCTCGGCGTCTCGGGTGTGCGCAAGCGCGTGCGCCAGCTCGGCGGCCAGGTCACCTGGCAGCAGCGCGCCCCGCACGGCATCGTCTGCCGGGCCGAGTTGCCGTTGCGGCCGCCGGCGGCCTGACCCGCGCCGCCGCGCGCATCCGCGCTTCGGTAGAAGCCATGGCCCGCCCTCGGCAGCGGTGGCCGGCCGCCAGCGCACCCGCGCCACGAAGCTCCGGTCCTCGACTGCACCGGCAAGCCCGCCTCGTCCGCGCATCAGCGCGCATGCCAGTAGCGGCGGTCGAGCTCGCGCTGGCAGCGGCCCTCGCCGTCGCTGCGCCAGCGCCAGGCGCCGCAGTCCTCGCTGCGCAACAGGGTGGCACCGCGCGCCACGTAGCGCGCGACGACCTCGGGCGCCGGGTGGCCGTGGCGGTTGGCGCGCCCGGCCTGGACCAGCGCGACGCGCGGCGCCACCGCGTCGACGAAGCCGGGGCTCGACGAGCCGCGGCCGCCATGGTGCGGCACCAGCAGCACCTCGCTGCGCAGGCCCTCCCCCAGCCGAGCGACCAGCGCCGCCTCCTGCGCCGCGCCGATGTCGCCGGCCAGCAGCGCCGCGCGGCCGTGCGCGTCGACGATGCGCAGCACGCAGCTCAGCGCGTTGGGCCGCAGCGGCCGCGCGTGGTCGTCGGCCAGCGGGTGCAGCACTTCGAAGTGCACGCCGTCCCACTGCCAGTGCATGCCGGCGTCGCAGCGCCGGTGCGGCAGCAGCGGCGTGCGCAGCGCGTGCCGGTCGGGCAGCGAGCTGTAGCTGCGCCGCACCGGCAGTGCGGCCAGCACCGAGGCCGCGCCGCCGGCGTGGTCGGCGTCGCCGTGGCTGAGCATCAGCACGTCGATGTCACGCACGCCCAGCGCGCGCAGCAGCGGCACCAGCACGCGCTCGCCGGCGTCGCCCTCGCGCCAGTAGCGCGGGCCGGTGTCGTAGAGCAGCGCATGGTCGCGGGTGCGCAGCAGCACCGCCGTGCCCTGCCCGACGTCGGCGGCGAGCAGCTCGAAGCGCCCCGGCGGCAGCCGCTCGGGCGCCGGCCACAGCAGCGGCACGGCCAGCGGCAAGGCCAGCAGCCGCAGCCGCCACGGCAGCGGCATGACGGCCAGCGCCGCGGCCAGCAGCGCAGCGGCCTGCGCCCACGGCGGCGCGACCGCGGCATGCCAGACCGCCGCCGGCCGCTCGGCCAGCCAGGCCAGCACCGCGGTCATGCCGGCGACCAGCCAGGCGCCCAGATCCCACAGCGGCGGCGCCAGCACGCCGAGCAAGGCCAGCGGCGTGATCAGCAGCGTGACCAGCGGCACCGCGACCAGGTTGGCCAGCAGCCCGACCAGCGAGACCTGCTGGAACAGCAGCAGCGTCAGCGGCGCCAGCCCGACGCTGGCGATGACCTGGGTGCGCAGCGCCTCGCGCAGCGGCGCCCAGGCGCGGCCGCGCCAGTCGGCGACGGTGACCGTGGCCGCCGCGCGCACGCCGGCCGGCTCGGACGCCAGCAGCAGCCCGACGGCGACGAACGACAGCCAGAATCCGGGCTGCAGCAGAGCCCAGGGGTCGGCGACGCTGACCACGACCGCGGCGGCCAGCAGCACCAGCAGCCAGGGCCAGCGCCAGCCCAGGCTGAGGATCAGCGCCGCGGCGGCCAGCATCCACACCGTGCGCTGCGCCGGCACACCCCAGCCGGCGAAGACCGCGTACGCTGCGGCCGCCGCCACGCCACCCCAGCGCGCGGCGATCGGCGCGGGCAGCCACAGCATCAGCCGCGCGCTGCCGCGCCAGCCTGCGCCGACCAGCGCGCCGGCCAGCCACGCAAACATCGTCACGTGCAGGCCGCTGATCGCCATCAGGTGCGCGGTGCCGGTGTCGCGAAAGACGCGCCAGTCCGCGCGCTCGATCGAGGCCTGGTCGCCGATGGCCAGCCCAGCCAGCACGCCGGCCGCTCCGGGGTCGGCGACGCGCGCAAACAGCGCGTCGCGCACGCGCTGGCGCGCCCGCTCGACCGGGTGCGCGATGCCATCCGCGAGCAGGCGCGGCGCCGCCTGCCCTGGCGCCGAACGCACCGTGCCGACCGCGCGCAGGCCGCGTTCGAACAGCCACAGCTCGAGGTCGAAGCCCTGCGGGTTGCGCGCCCCATGCGGCGAGCGCAGCCGCACCGTGAAGCGCCAGCGCTGCCCGGCCTCGACGGCGATCGGTGCCCCGGCCATCAGCGCACCGTCGTGCACGCCGCCGAACCAGCCAAGCGAGACCCGCTGCGGCACCTGCGCCGGCACTTGCAGCGGCGCGCCGCGCCACTGCGCCGACTCGACGCGAAAGTCAAAGCGCACGCCGCCGGCGAGCACGCGCGGCATCGATGCGACGACGCCGACCAGCTCGACGTCGGTGCCGTCGAGCGCCGGCGGCAGCGCCTGCTGCAGCCGCTGCTGCGCGAGCAGCGTCGCCCAGGCAAAGCCGAGCGCGCACAGCGCCGGCAGCAGCAGAGCGGGCATCGCGCGCGTCCACCCCCGACGCTGGGCCAGCGTTGCCGCCACCAGGCCGAGCAGGGCCAGCCCGCCCAGCCAGGCAAGCGCCGACGGCAGCAGCAATTCCGGCTGCTGCAACTGCAGCGCGACCCCGGCCAGCCAGGCCAGCGTGCCGGCGGCCAGCGTGACGCCTGCCGCAGCGGGCCGACCCGGCGCGGGTCTCGGGTTCATTGGCCCAGTGTAGGATCGAGCGCCTACGTCACCGCCCCCACTGAATGGGGAAGCCCGCATGAGCGAATCCAGCGCCTCCAGCCCCATGCGCCGCCTCGAGGCGCTCGGCATCGTCCTGCCATCGGTCGCGACACCGGCCGGGGCCTATGTGCCGTTTGCGCGCAGCGGCGAGCTGTTGTTTCTCAGTGGCCATATCGCCAAGCGCGACGGCAAGCCCTGGGTCGGCCAGCTCGGCCTGACGATGGCCACCGACGAGGGCCGGCTGGCCGCGCGCGCGGTCGCCATCGACCTGCTCGGCACGCTCGCCGCCGCGCTCGACGGCGACCTCGGCCGCGTCGTTCGCATCGTCAAGCTGATGGGCCTGGTCAACAGCACACCGACCTATACCGAGCAGCACCTGGTCGTCAACGGCTGCTCGGAGCTGATCGGCGAGGTCTTCGGCGCGGCCGGTGCGCATGCCCGCAGCGCCTTCGGTGTCGCGCAGATCCCGCTGGGCGCCTGCGTCGAGATCGAGCTGATCGCCCAGGTACGGTGAACGCCGCCTCGCGCTGGTTTGCCGCGGGCGCGCTGATCAGCGCCGGCGCGATGGCCATCGCGTTGGTCAGCCAGCATGTCTACGACATGCAGCCCTGCGCCTGGTGCGTGCTGCAGCGGTTGCTGTTCGTCGTCATCGGTGCGGCCTGCGTGCTGGGCCTGGTCTGGCGCAGCCTCGCCGGGCGCATGGCCAGCGCAACGCTGGTGCTGCTGACCGCGGCCGCCGGCGTCGCCGCGGCGCTGTGGCAGTACCTGGTGGCCGCGCAGACGCAGACCTGCGTCTTCACGCTGGCCGACCGCGTGATGGCCGCGACCCGCCTCGACGCCTGGCTGCCCGAGGTCTTCCAGGCCCGCGCGAGCTGCATGGACGCCGCCGTGCGGTTGCTGGGCGTGCCCTACGAGTTCTACAGCCTCGCGCTATACCTGCTGCTGGGCGCAGGGGCGGTGCTGCTGCTGCGCCTGCACGAGCCGCGCGCTGGCCGCATCGGCGACCACGCGGTCGACCCGCCGACCAGCCCGCGACTGTCCTGAAACCGGCGGGCGGCTTGCCGCCGACGCTACCCCGGTGCTCGAACGCGAGGCGGTCTCAGCGCTGCCGCCCGGCGTTGGCGATGAGCTGGCGCAGCTCCATCTCATGCTCGCCCAGCGTCGCAACGATACAGTGCACGCGCTTGATGACGGCGCGCATGAAGTCGTAGACCAGCCTGGGCTGCTCGGTGATCAGCGGCGTGATGTCGCTGGCGTTGAAGCGCAGCACCGCAGCGTCGCCCAGCGCGCGCACCGACAGCGTGTGCGGGGTCTGGTCGAAGAAGCTCAGCTCGCCGACGAGGTCGCCCTTCTCGAGGACGTGCACGACGAACTCCTTGCCGACGCGGCTGCGGTCGCGCACCATGCCGAGCCGGCCGGCGGTCAGAATGAAGAAGGCGTCGGCCGAGTCGCCGCGGTGGTAGAGGTATTCGCCGTCGGTGAGCTTGTGTTCGCTGGCGGCACGGCGAGCGAACACTTCGGCGCCGGCGCGCCCGATGTACTCGCCGATCGGTGCCTCGTAGATCATCGTCGCGATGCGGTCAAGGTCCTGCTCGTTCATGGCGGTCTCCAGTCGTCAACAGGGGGTCGGGATACGCAAGCCCGGCTTGCGCAGCGCAGTCGAGGTGCTGCCGCGCGGCGCGCAGGTTGCGCGCGGACGCCGGGGTCAGCCCCATGCGCAGTTCCCATTCGTAGCCGCGGATGGCCAGCATCCAGACTTCGGGCGCATGGCCGAAGCACAGGCGGCAGGTGGCCAGGATCGAGGCCGCCGAGATCTCGTGCGAGCTGAAGCTGAAGTCCAGCTTCGGCTCGACCGCGTGCAGCGCGCAGTCGGCCACCTCCGGGCTCTTGGTCGCGTCGACGAACAGCACGCGGCGCATGCCGCGGATCAGGTCGGCGTCCTCGAGCTGGAGCTGGTAGTTCCTGAACAACTGGGCATGGCGGCAGACGCCCTCGCGCTCGAGCACGTCGATCAGCGCCCAGCCCAGGCCGTCGTCCTGGCGGCCGTCGTTGCCGATGCCGTAGATCAGCCCCCCCGGCACGTCGAAATGCTCCAGGATCGACGCCGGCACGCCGGCCGCGACCTCAACGCTGGCGTTCATCGACGAGGCTGCCATCGGGGCCATAGAGCGTGACCTGCAGCGGCATCTGGCCGAGTGCATGCGTCGCGCAGCTCAGGCAGGGGTCGTAGGCGCGGATGCCGACTTCGACCGCGTTCATCATGCCTTCGGTGATCTCGGTCTTGCCCGACAGGTACTCGTCGGCGACGCTGCGCACTGTGCGGTTCATGACTTCGTTGTTCTGCGTCGTCGCGACGATCAGGTTGGCAAACGTGGTGTTGCCCTGCGCGTCGGCGCGGTAGTGGTGCAGCAGCGTGCCGCGCGGCGCCTCGACGACGCCGACACCCTCGCCGGTCCAGGCCTCCTTGGCCGGGGTGACGAGGAGCCGGTCGGTCTGCATCGCCTCGGGGTCCTGCAGCAGGTCGCGCACGACCTCGGCGGCGTGCAGGATCTCGATCGCGCGCGCCCAGTTGGTGTGCAGCGTCATGTTGTTGGCGCGGCCCTTCGTGTAGTCGTGAAAGCGCTCGAGCTCCTGCTGCGCCAGCGGCGTCGGCAGCGTCTTGGTGACATTGAGCCGGCCGAGCGGCCCGACCCGCACCGACCCGGCCTCGCGGCCGAGCGCCTTGAGGTACGGGAACTTCATGTAGCTCCATTCCTCGACCGCCTCGCTGAAGTGATCGAGGTAGTCGTGGTAGTCGAACTCGGTGACGACGCGCTTGTGCCCGTCGACGACGCGCAGCCGACCGTGGTAGTAGTCGACGTTGCCGGCGTCGTCGACCAGCGACATGTTGAGCGCCGGCACGTCGCCGAAGCGGTCGACCTCGTCGCGGTGCTTGGCGTGGAACTCGTGGAAGACACGCAGCCCGTCCTGCGCGTAGTCGATGACCTGGTCGACCGAGAGCATGTCCGGGCCGCCGTTCAACAGGCGGTCGCGGTCGGCCGCCTCCAGCGCCTTGTTGACCCCGCCCGGCACCGAGCTGATGCCGTGCATGCGCCTGCCGAAGACGGCCTTGATGCCCTCCTGGCCCCACTTGCGCAGCATCACGACGCGGCGCACCAGCTCGGGCTCGGCCTCGGCCAGGCCGAGGATGTTGCGCTGCTCGGGCGGCGCGTCGATGCCAAATACCATCTCCGGCACGATCAGGTAGAAGTACGCCGTGGCGTGCGACTGCAGCATCTGGGCGTAGTGGCCCAGGCGGCGCACCTTCTCGGCCGTCGGCGTGATCTGCAGGCCCGAGCGCACGCCGGCGCCGACCATGTCGTCGAGCACCTTGGCGCCGCACAGGTGGTGGCTGACGAAGCAGATCCCGCAGATGCGCTGCAGCAGCATCGGCGCCTCCCAGTACGGGTGGCCCTGGACGAACTTCTCGAAGCCGCGGAACTCGACGACGTGCAGCCTGGCGTCGGTGACCTTGCCGTCGTCGTCCAGACGGACCACGACCTTGCCATGGCCCTCGATGCGGGTGACCGGGTCGATGACGAGTTTTCTGCCCATGACGGCACTCCAGCAGCGGGGTTCAATCGTAGTGGTTGATCGAGCGCGGCAGGTCGACCGGGCGGCCTTGCACGAGGTCGTCGAGCACCTTGAAGATCGCACCGCCGTCAGGCGGGCAACCGGGGATGAAGTAGTCCATCCTGACCACCTCGTGGCAAGGGTAGACCTTGGTCGTGATGCGCGGGATGTCGGGGTGGAACGGGATGATCCTGCGTGCCCCCGGCACCGCGGTCGGCGAGTCGACAAAGGCCTCGCGCAGGCAATCGGCCAGCGGGTGCATGTTGCGCATCGCCGGCACGCCGCCCCAGACCGCGCAGGCGCCGACCGAGATCAGGATGTCGCAGTTCTCGCGGAAATGCTCGAGCGTCTCGATGTTCTCCTCGTTGGCCACGCCGCCCTCGACGAAGCCGATCGTGCAGCGCTGCGTGATGCGCTTGATGTCGGTGATCGACGAGCGCAGGATCGTGACCTTGTCGAGCAGGCCGAGCAGCCGCTCGTCCATGTCGAGGAACGACAGCGTGCAGCCCCAGCAGCCGCACAGGCCGATCATCGCGACCTTGATCTTGCCCTCGCGGGCCGCCACCAGCGCCGGTTCGGGCACGCGTGCCGGCAGCTCGTGCGAGGCGGTCTCGGGCTCACGCAATGCGGTCTTCATCGGCCTGCTCCTGGTTTCTGGCATGACCCAGCGTGCGCTCGCGCAGCGTCTGGACTTCGAACTTGCGCCGGCCGATCGGCACGTCGTGGCCGACGCGCTTCTGCAGGATCGTGCCGACCGGGCACAGCTCAACGGCCTCGCGCACCTGCTCCGGGCTCATGCGGTTGGCGAGCTCGACGTCGATCTCGATGCGCGACTTGCTGCCGCGCCCGCTGATGCTGAAGATCTTGCGGCCGCTGGCGCGGTCGCGGACATGCTCGACGCAGCGCTGGCAGAAGATGCAGCGGTCGCGCTCGAGCCAGATCGTGTCCGACGCGTGGTCGGGCTGGCGCGGCGTGAAGCGGTACTCGAAGCGCGAGACCAGCATGTCGGTCTCGTAGCCGGCGGCCTGCAACTGGCAGCGCCCGCTCTTCTCGCAGCTCGGGCAGTTGTGGTTGCCCTCGGCAAACAGCAGCTCAACCAGCGAGCGCCGCATGTCGTTCAGCTCGGGCTCGTCGACCGCGACCTGCATGTCCGGCGCGGCCCTGACCGTGCAGGCGGCGTTGACCTGGCCGTTGACCTTGACCGAGCAGACCCGGCAGGTGCCGAGGCAGGGCTTGTCGCGCATGTAGCACAGCGTCGGGATGAAGACGCCGTGGTCGGCGGCGACGTCGACCAGGTTCTGCCCGGCCTCGGCGCTGACTTCGACGCCGTCGATACGCAGTCGCACCTTCTTCATCAACGCGCTCCCAGCACGGTGGTCAAGGCCTGTTCGTGTGCGGCCAGCGCTGCATCGACGTCGAACGACGGCAGCAGCGGCCCGCTGGCCTGGACGAGCCGCGCGTCGTAGATCGGGCGGAATTTCTGCAGCGTCGTCAGGATAGGCTTCGGCGAAGTCGTGCCCAGCCCGCAGCGGCTGGTCTTGCGCAGCAGTGCGCCCCACTCGACCATCTCGTCGAGGTCGCGCGCGCAGGCCTTGCCGCCAATCACCCGCTCGACCTTGCGCAGCAGGTCGACGTTGCCGACGCGGCACGGCACGCAGATGCCGCAGGACTCGTCGACGAAGAAGGCCATGAAGTCGCGCACGATCTGCAGCAGGTCGCGGCGGTGGTCGAAGACCGTGAATGCGCCGTTGCAGCTCAGGTCCTCGTAGGCGATCCGGCGCGCCGATTCGTCGCGCGCCGCGACACACTCGCCCGAAGGACCGCTGACCTGCACGGCCATCGCATCGCTCGCGCCGACCAGCTTCAGCACCTCGCCGAGCGAGATGCCCCATTCGACCTCGTAGATGCCGGGCTTGGCGCAGTCGCCGGCGACGCTGAGCAGCCGGGTGCCCGACGAATCGGCGGTGCCCAGCGCCCTAAACCATGCCGGCCCCTCCTCCACGATACGGGTGACGCAGGCGAAGGTCTCGACGTTGTTGACGCAGGTCGGCTGGCCGAGGAAGCCCTGGTGCACCGGGAACGGCGGCTTGACCCGCGGCGTGCCGCGCTTGCCCTCGCAGGACTCGATCAGCGCCGACTCGTCGCCGCAGATGTACGCACCGGCGCCGATCTGGATGCGGATGTCGAAGTCGAAGCCCTCGCGCCCGCCGATCGCGCGCCCGAGCAGGCCCTCGTCGCGCAGGTTCTGCAACTGCCGCTCGAGGTACGGCAGCAGGTAGACATACTCGGCGCGCAGGTAGCAGATGCCGCTGCGGCAGCCGATCGCCCAGGCTGCGATGACCATGCCGACGAAGACGTCGCGCGGGCTGCGCGTCAGCAGGACACGGTCCTTGAAAGTGCCGGGCTCGCCTTCGTCGGCGTTGCAGATCAGGTATTTCGTCGTGCCGATCGCGTCGCGGCACAGCCGCCATTTGAGCCCGGTCGAGAAGCCCGCGCCGCCGCGCCCGCGCAGGTTGGACGCATCGACCGCGTCGAGGATCTGCTCCGGGCGCTGGTCGAGCGCGCGCCGCAGCGTCGCCTGGTGGTCGGTCAGGCCGCGGAAGAAGACCGGCCCGCGGGTGCGGATGTTCGACTCGACGAGGGTATCGACATACGCCACGTCGTCGGTCGGCAGCGCCGCGGGGTTGGCGATCTCGGCCGGTCTGCGGCCCGCGCGCAGTTGCGCGACGATGTCAGCGACCTTGCCGCGCTTGAGCCGGGTGAAGACGACCTCGTCGACCAGCATCGCCGGCTCCTGGTCGCTCAGGCCGATGCAGGCGGTGTGAAACAGGCTGAAGTCGCCGCCGGCCCGGGCTTCGCCGAAGCGCTCGCCGGTCTCGCGCTCGAGCGCCTGGGCAACCTCGGCATGACCGCTCATCTTGGCCGTCACGCTGTCGCAGAGGTAGATGCGGTGGCGACCGGTCGGGCGGTCATGGAAGAAGTGGTAGAACGACGCGGTCTCGCGCACGTCGTGCGGCGAGAGGTTCAGGCCCTTGGCCAGCACCTCGACGGCCTCGTCGGGTATGTGGCCGTAGCCGCGCTGGACTTCCCAGAGCATGTCGAGCAACCGCGTACGGTCGGCCCGCTGGCGTCGCAGGATGTCGGCAACACTGTCGATCCTCATGCGCGATGTCTCCTTGGGCGTACCCGAAGCCGTGGCCGCGCGCCGCCTGCCCAATCTGCCGTCAGGTCAACGTGCTTGACTTGGCTCATGCACGGTCCGTGCCAGAAGTCGCGGGCCCCGGGGTGAGCCCCGGCAAGACCGCCCGTTGCCCTCTGGGAGCCGCCCGCCGCGCAGGCCTGACGAGCCCGGTTGGCAGCCGGCGTACGGCCCATCGGCTGTACGCCTGCTTGCCTGCCGGCGCGACACATTGACATTGAAGTTGACGCCCCGGCGCATGCCCGCGCGGGCCGCAGGGGCGTTGCGGGTCCGGCCCTCGGGCACTTCGAGGAAGGCACCATCGCCGGTGCCGATGTGGCCGATCTGGCGCTCGACAAGCAGCCGCCGGCTGCATGAAAGAGGCGATAACCACCTTGACACGCGCCGGACCGCAGCCAGCCCGCGGCGCAGGGTCTTCAGCGCCCGATCACCCGCACCATCTCGAGCAGCTTGCACGAGTAGCCCCACTCGTTGTCGTACCAGGCCACCAGCTTGACGAAGCTCGGGTCGAGCA
>Ga0207951_100041_pt1 | contig 106137 bp, 103 predicted proteins | sample Subbio12Aug_8Bad_FD_184830 | JGI IMG/M metagenome (GOLD analysis project Ga0207951, IMG submission 184830) | Serpentinite rock and fluid subsurface biosphere microbial communities from McLaughlin Reserve, California, USA - CR12Aug_8Bad (SPAdes) | ecosystem: Environmental > Terrestrial > Deep... | reverse complement strand
TCAGGGAAGTTGCGGCCCGTCGCCACGCCCACGTACTCCCACGTCGCCCACGCGCGTTGGGAGACAGCGAACTGAGCAAGGTTGGCCGCCGTCTCGAAGCGGTTGTCGCCGCTTACCCGCGTGACGCCCGTCGCTCCCGCGTTGAGCGCATCGGCGGCGCTCGCTACGCTTGCGGACACCGCGCTTGTGCCTCCCACGACGGTGATGTCGAGCACGTCTTCGGTCTCGATGAACTGTGCCGCGAGCGGATGAAGCGCTCCCGGGGGAGTGAGCAAGACCGGCATCTTTTGCGAAAAGGCGTAAGGGCCCGCGGCAAGGGCGTCGGCAAACGCGTCGCCGCGCACGACAAACGCCGAGCTGACCGTGCCGCCGCGAGCCTCGACCACCCTGACCACCTCATCGGCGATCGCACGCCCGGTCTCATAGCGGTTCGCGCCGCCAAGGCGCGTGACGGTAAAGCCCCACCCGTTGCGGAGGTCATCTTCCGTGACTGCCGAGATCACGGACGTGCCACCTGCCAGATAGACCTTCGTCACGCCAAGCCGGTAAAGCTCATAGACGAGGTCCCAGTACTCTTGAGAATCGATGTCGTCACGCACGAGTAGCAGCGGAGCATCGAGCGCGCCTGCGAGCGCGGATGCGGCAAGCGCGTCGGGAAAACCAGCGCCTGTCGCGAGCACCGCGACATCAGATTCGACAAAAGTCGCCCGGCAGATCGCGAGCGATGTCGCGAACCGGCTCGACCCCGCGAGCCGATGGGCCGGAGGCGTCTTGACACTCCACTGAACCGTGTAGCCTCCTGCGCCTTCGTACGTTTCGACGACGAGATAGTACGTGCCGCCGCCTACGGGCGGGACTAAGAAATCGAATGAGATCGGCCAATCCCACGCCTCGGCGATCGGAGTCTTGCCGACGGTGTGCGTCACGCCAGGTCCGAAGAGGCGCGCATCGAAGAACACGGTGTCGCTGTGAATAAGGTCCACCGAGAAGAGCTGACCAGGGGTGAGATCTATCCGGTAGACGTCCCGCGTGTCGCCCGACGAGGTGAGTGAACCGGAAACGGGAGACGCGCCGAGAGCAACACCGGGTATGAAGTCGTCGACGGCACCGGCACCGATGGTGTACGCAAGCGAGTACGAACCCGTGCCGCCCCAGACCGCGATATAGTACCGGCCGGTCACCTCGGCATGAATGGTGAGGCGATACTTGTTCGTGTCCCACACCGGATTGAAATCGCCATAGTCATACACGGTTGTCGCGCCCGGCGCGAAACCCTCAAGGTAGCCGTCCTGGCCGCTTACCGCCGTGCCGGTCACCGTGCCCGCCCACACTTGACCTGCGGTAAGATCGACGTAGTACACGTCGACCCAGTTGGTATCGATGTTGAGTGTCCCCGATTGCGGAGACGCGCCGAGCGCGACACCAGGAATCTCGTCCGGGCCGAGAGCGACGAGGCCGGTCGCGAGTCCACTCTTGTGCGCGAGCACCCCGGCAGAAACCCTCCCTGCCAGCGCCTGCTTATCGACATCCGGCGACTTCGCCGACGCCCCCGCAGGAAGCATGGTCACGAACAGTGCGGTCGTCACAACCAGACGCGTTACACTCGCCACCGAGAATCCGCTTGCGTCGCGATAGCCCATCCCCAACTCCTCCTCTATCGGTCCAATCCTCACCCCGTGATGTACGCGTCTTAGTATCGACGCGTCTGCGCAAAGACACAAGACGCTCTCTCATTCACCGCACCAGTTGGATCCTCGCACCATCGCCGGTCAGCCGAGAGCGAGCCAGACAAGGTACGCCGAGCTGGCAATCAGCGAGACACCTCCAACACGCTGAAGCGTGACGGTCGCCTTACTGAATCCCTTGAGTCCTGCGAGCACCCCTGAGAACAACGCGATGAGCAGGAGCGGCGTCCCTCGTCCGAGCCCGTACAGGAAGAGCAACCCGGCACCCACACTCGGCTCCCCGCTGGCAGCCGCGAGCGTCGCGATGGCGATGAGCACCGGCGTCGTACACGGCGGGACCACGAGCCCGAACGCGAGCCCGAACACAGCCGCACCGAGCAGCCCTCGCCGCTCCGGCCGCTTAAGGAAGAGGCGGTTGACCCGGGTAAGATCGATGCGAATAACCCCGAGCATGTTAAGACCGAGCACCAGACAGACAACCGCGAGCACCCAGTACGCCCACGCTCCCACAAAGATCGCCCTGCCCAGAACAGCCGCCACGACTCCGATTCCCGCTGACGTCACCGCGACGCCCAAGATGAAGACGGATACGAGCGCCAACGAGCGAGCCGTGGTGGCCCGCGCACTTCCGCTCGTATCTTGCCCCGGGAGCGATCCGGTGATGTAGCCAAAGATTGCGGGGATCATCGGCAGGATGCACGGGCCAAACCCCGCTATCACGCCGCCGATAAGCGCCAACCCAAACGACAATGTCGTGACACCGGTCGCGTCAGCCCCGAGCTGCGAGGCAAGCTGATCAAGCATCGCCTCTACCCTTCGCCCCCGACGAGCGCATCAAGCTGCGAGCGCAACACATCCGGCGCTACTACACCCGAGTGCTGGCTAAGCACCTCTCCTCCAGGCGAGAGAAAAAACAGTGTGGGCACGAATTGGAAGGAGAAACGGGTGTACAGTGGGCTAGTCCGGGGGTCGTCGGTACGCGCTTCCACGTACGTAACCTCGGGATACTCGGGAAGAGCACCCGCGACCGCCTCCTGCGTCGCCACACACGATGGACACGCGCCAGAGTGGAACAGCACCACGACCGGGCCACCGGCCGCGATCGCCTCATCGAGTGCGGCCACGGGGTCGACGGTAGCGGATGCGCCGGCGGGTGCCTGTCCCCCGGCGAACGGAACATCAGCGGGCCGATCCATCAGACGCACGCCGATGATGACGGCGAACACGGCAAGGATCGCCACGCCAACAAACAACCGATTGCGGGCGAAAGGTGCAGGGGCGGGCGCACTCTCGGCCGCTTCTTCTGTCGCTGCGTCCCGTGTCTCTTCCGGCGCGTGGGGTGTCTCGAACTCGTCTTCCCGCTTCACATTCACTCCTTTACGGCGGCGAACCTGCCGCTATCTCGCTGCACTGCAATCCTGACAGATGCGACTGACAACCGCATCCTCACCGCCATGACCACGTATGGGTGTGCAAGCGCCGCGCCACTTCGCATAGAAGGCGAGCACGCCGACGTTCAGCCCGTGACAACCCCTCGTCCTGCTACGTTCGATTCACCGCCACGTGAGAACCGAGCGGTGGTCTCGCTCGTAGTCTTCGAAGGTGAGCGCGCGCGGGGCCGCGTGGTACGGAGTGTCCCACCGCTCCTCGGAAATATCCGGAAACGTGCCTGTGAGAAACGCGCGCGTAGTCGAATAATCCAGCATCGGATCTCGCATCGACATGCCAAACAAACACCGTGACGCAAACGGTCCAGCGAGCGATGCGGCTGGCGTGGTGAGCACCTCGTTTACCTGAGCGATAAGCACGTCGACGGAGGAGGCCGTGAACGAACGTAGCCGCGCGGTGAGATCGGCCGAGGTCTCGAACTTGCCAATCTCGTGCATGAACCATGCGAGGAGCTCCGAGCCTCGCCGCCCGCTCAGTCCGCCAAGAACTCCTCGGCGTGCGATCTCGGGTTTGAGCGCGGTGAGCAAGACGCGAAGCGCGAGTAGCTTAGCGCGCGAGTGGAGCAGGGCTTCTCGGCCGATGTAGGGCGAGAACAGCGCCACCCGCTCGATGCGATCCCCCGCGTGCTGCAGCGTGCGCAACGCGAGCAACCCGCCAAACGAGAAGCCAAAGAGCGAAAAGGTGTCGAAGCCGAGTTTGTCTGCCAGGTCGACGACGCTCTCGGCGATGAGCTCGCTTCGGTACGGGGAATCAAGCGGCGAGCTACCGCCGTGACCTGGAAGCTCGAAGAAGTGCGCCGAGTAGCTCTGACCGACGAATCGGATGAGCGCCTCCCAGTCCTCGATGAGCGAGATCGTGGCTGGCAACATGATGAGAGGCGGCCCGTCGCCCGCGATGCCTACTCGCAGTGTCGTGCGCGGGAGCTCGACGTGGCGGAGCTCTACTCCCCGCGCAACGGGGCGGGACGGGGCGCTGACGGGCACATGTGCTCCAAGGTAGCCATCGTGACGAGCGTGACACAAACGCCGCCGATTATGCCCGCGGTTGCCGTTCCACGCAAGGTGCGCCTTCTATCAAGCACGAAGACCGGCGCCTCTCGGCTACCGGTCTTCTCGAAATCGTGTGGCGGGAGTGACGGGGCTCGAACCCGCGACCTCTGGCTTGACAGGCCAGCGCTCTAACCGACTGAGCTACACCCCCGTAGGGCACGTCCGCCGGACGCGGACAGCAGACGAGATTCTACCGCGCGTGCCCACTGTTGTCCACACCTGGTAGCATCTCTGTTATGGGACACACCGCGACCTCCCCTGAAGGCCAGAGCACAACGTACGCTAGAGCGAATTCCCTGCGTGCGACGCTCGACGCGCACCTTGCCTCCCGCGATCGCACAGCGGTCATCACCGCCGCACTTCACGCGATCGACTCAGGCATCATCGGCGTGGCGGACACCTACACCCTCGTCCTCGCACCACTGCTCGCCGACACCGGCTCGGCTTGGCAACACGGCGCGACCCGCGTGTGGGAGGAGCACTACGCGAGCGCGGCGGTACGCACCATCATCGAAGCTCTCGCTCCCCGCGTTATCGAACTCGCAGCAAAGACGCCCGCGCGCGACATCACCGTGTTGCTCGCGTGCCCGCCAGGTGAGTACCACGACCTCGGCGTACGGATGCTCTTCGACCGCTTCCTGCTCGCCGGGTACCCTGCCCACTTCCTCGGCGCCGACACCCCGGTGCGCGAGATTAGCCACGCCGCCGAGACGCTCGGCGCCAACCTCGTCGTCCTCTCCGCATCGACGCACTACCACCGTGTTGCCCTACGCCAGGTCGTCGAAGATCTTGCCCGCGAGCTCGAGCCTGACGTACGCATCGCCGTGGGCGGCCCCGCGTTCGCCCGCGACACCGGCTGGACGACCTCGGATGCCGCCACGCTCCTCGACCCGGCGGCGTACGAGCTACCCGGACTGACTCCCGACAGGGGTGCGCCGTAGTGCTCTCGCTACGCATCGCCTTTCGCTTCCTTCGCTCAGCGCCTGTCCAGTCGCTGCTGATTGCGGCTGGTATCTCGGTGGGCATCGCCACACAGGTGTTCGTAGGCTCGCTCATCGTGAGCCTACAGGCAGGTCTTATCGAACAGACCGTCGGCTCGAGCGCGCACGTCACAATCAGGGCCGCCGAAAAGGGCGATCCCGTCCGCCTCACCGGCGACCTGCGAGCGTTGACCGCCGCCGATGCGCGTGTCGAACCGGGCGCCATCGCGGCGGTGCGCGAGGTCTCCGGCCTCTACTCCGACGGCGAGGACTCCGCGCCACTCACGCTCAAGGGCGGCGACCTCGCAGGCCTCGACGCGATCTACTCGCTTTCTGAGCGCGCCGTCGACGGCACGGTACGTCTCGGCGCTGGCGACATCGTGCTCGGTACCGACTTCGCCGAGAAGTACGGGCTCACCCCCGGCGACGCCGTCACGCTCACCTTCGCAGGCAACCGCTCGGCGCGCCTTACGCTTACCGCGATCGTCGATCTCGGCGCGGCGGCCGCCAACGAGCGCCAAGCGTTCGTGGGCGGTGAGCTTCCGCGCTCGCTGCTCGGCTGGCGTGCCGACGAGTACACAGCGATCGAGACGCAGATGCGCGAGCCATTCGCCTCGGCAGAGGTTGCCGCAGCATGGCGTAGCGTGTTGCGCAACGCCGAGATCATCGAGTGGCAAGCCGCGAACGCTGACCTGCTCACGGCGCTCCAGAGCCAGTCAGCTTCGTCGTACATGATCCAGGCGTTCGTACTTGTCGCAGTTGCGCTCGGCATCGCGTCCACTCTTGCGATCAGCGCCGTGCAGAAAACTCGGCAGATTGGCATCCTTAAAGCTATGGGCATGTCTGACGCGCGCGCTGGACGGATATTTCTGTGGCAAGCGACTCTACTTGGAGTGACCGGCACCGGTGGCGGACTCGCCCTTGGCTTCCTGCTCCTGTGGAGCTTCTCGTTCGTGCCGGTCGACTTCGCCATCGAGCCCGAGCCCGCCTTCATCGCGCTCTCGGCGGCCGTAGGCATCTCGGTGGCGCTCGCCTCGAGCATCATCCCCACACGCACGACCTCGCGCCTCGACCCGATCGAGGTGATCCAGGGTGGCTGAGTCCCCGCTGCTCGCCGTAGAAGGACTCGGCAAGATCTACGGCTCCGGCGATGCGGCTACTCACGCGCTCAAGGGCGTCTCCTTCGAGTTCGCCGAGGCGGAGTTCGCCGCGATCGTGGGACAATCCGGCTCGGGCAAGTCGACGCTCCTAAACCTCCTCGGCCTGCTCGACACGCCCACCTCAGGAAACGTGCGATACCGCGGACGCGACGCCGGGTCTCTCGGCAAGCCGGACCGTGCCGAGCTGCGCAACTCGCTCATCGGCTTCGTCTTCCAATTCCATCACCTGCTACCGGAGTTCAGCGTCTACGAGAACGTCGCGATGCCCGCACTGATCGCGGGCACGGTCGACGACACCACGCTGCGGAGCCGCGCCGAAGATACGCTCGGACTGCTCGGCCTGGAAGGCGTAGCCAACAAGAACGCCAACGCACTCTCTGGCGGACAGAAGCAGCGGGTGGCGATCGCGCGTGCACTCATGAACCGGCCTGCGCTCCTGCTTGCCGATGAGCCCACGGGCAACCTCGACACCGCAAACACCGACCTCGTCTACGACCTCTTCCGCGAGGTCAACAAGCAAACCGGCACCGCGTTTCTCATCGTCACCCACGACCGCAACGTCGCCCAGCGAACCGACCGCATCTTGGAGGTACGCGACGGCGAGCTTGTCGCCGACGAGTGCAACAGGTACCTCGGCTAGAGGGGCACGACCGATGGGATCGCGGGAGAGCCCGCTCCGAGCAACATCGGCACCGGGACCACGACGATCCTGTCGTCGACCACACGCACCTCGGTCCCGAGGTTGGCAATGATGCCCAACTTGAATCGGCCGTCGAGGTCGGTGCGAAGCGAGCGTAGCGCAGCGGTGTCCGCATAGCGGATCGTCGCGCGCGACTTCACCTCGATGCCTACGACGGCCTCGCCCCGTTCCAGCACGAGGTCGATCTCTGCACCTCCCGACGTGCGCCAGTAGTGTGGCGCGGCCGGTCGTGCGGCAAGAGAGTCGAGTGCAAGCACCTCGGCGATCACCCACGTCTCGAGCAGCGCGCCCTCCCTGCCGGAACCGACGGCTTCCAACCAGGAACGCACACCCATGATGTAGGCGGCCAGGCCGACATCGCACGCGAAGATCTTGGGTGAACGGACGAGCCGTTTCCCCACATTGGCGAAGTAGGGCGGGAGAAACCGGAGCTGGTACCCGGTTTCAAGCAGACCAAGGTAGCGTTTGATCGTCTTGTGTGTAACACCGACATCACTACCGAGTGAACTCATGTTGAGCACGTTGCCGGTTCGATGCATGACAAGCGCAAGCGCCCTATTGAAGTCGGGAAGGTTGTCGACTGAGCCGAGCTGCCGGAGATCCCGTTCGAGGAACGTGGTCCGGTACGCCTCGTACCAGGCGTAGCGCATCTCTCCGTCGAGCGGGATCACCCCGGGCATCGAACCGCTCACCGTCAAGCGCCTCACCGCGTCGAGCGCGCTATTGTCCGCTGGTCCGGCCTGCGCACTCACGGTCGCGGCGTACTCCTCGGCGGAACGCGCGTCAAACGCCGCCTTCACGGTCCGGGGTCGCTCAAGGCCGCCGAGCTCCGACCAGAGGAGCGGCCCGAGCTCAAGCCACGCCGAGCGGCCCGCGAGCGACTCGGTCACGTGTTTCATCTTGAGCAGATTTGCCGAACCTGTCAGGAGGAAGCGTCGACCCGGTTCCTCGTCCACGGCGAGCTTGACCTCGCGCAAGAGGTCGGGAACGAGCTGGACCTCATCGATCACAAGCAGTCCCTCGGTCAAGCCACGCACGAGGCCACGCGGGTCACGCGCCGCACGGTCCGCGACCGCGAGTTCATCAAGGGTGACGTATAGACCGTCAGCACCCTCCATGACCAGCCGGGCGAGCGTAGTCTTGCCCACCTGTCGCGCCCCGGTGATGACAACCACCGGGAACACGTCGAGCAGACGCGTGATTCGCTCCATAGCGTGTCGCGGATAGAAACTCATACCTTGCATTTTGGTACCTTGGCTCCCAAAATACAAGGTCTATGACGGCGAAGTCCAGATACCGTCGCTCGACCATCGTCGGGTCAGCGTGCCGATGACTACATCGCCCATGCTCGGTACGTATCCGGTCGGCCCCGCCCCGCCCAGTCCGCCGACCTACTCGCCTTCGAGCGGCGTGATGTAGGTGATGGAGTTCACGGCCACGGCGACGAAATCCTGCTTGTCGCCCACGCGGTAGTGCTGGCCGCGCTCGGTTACCTCTACATCAGAGAGCCGCAGGAACATGTCCGAGTAGGAGTTGATGTAGTCCGACAACCGCTGCCCGTCGCCGTTGAGCGGCTTGTGAACCCATCCCTTGAAGCTTCGCTGGTCTGTCTCGACGAGTACGCGGATCTTCTGAAATTGATGGTCCATCGAACTCCCCCATGTCTGTTGGCCGCTGTAGATACTTGAGTATCGGTATACCCACGCCGCTATGATACAGCGCTGGGGTATCATCCGTATACACGATGCGCGTTGGGCCGTGCTCTTGCGCCGAGCGGAGAACGCATGGCGACGCGACGAGAGGAGGCATCCGATGAGAGTGCTCGTGGATCACGACCTGTGCATAGGGTGCGGCGTGTGTGAGGAGACATGTCCCGAGGTGTTCCAGCTTCGTGATGACGGCCTGTCGCACGTGATCGAGGCGAATCCAGGCCACGAACTCTACGGTGCGATCAGGGATGCCGAGGACATGTGTCCTGTCGACGCAATCTCGATCACCGAAGGATGAGACGCGCGTGATCACGCCAGGACACCCTGAGGTGCTGACGCGGTCATGACGCCGACAGGTTTTCGCTTGCCGGAGGGGTACCGCATCCCCGAAGGCGACGACGAACTCCTCGCGGAGTGCACGGTCCACGTCTTTCGCTCGAGCGGTCCAGGCGGGCAATCGGTAAACACGACGGACTCGGCGGTCAGGCTCGTCCACCACCCTACCGGGATGCGGGTACAGTGCCAGCGGGAGCGCAGTCAACTACGCAACAAGATCGCCTGTCTCGGCAGACTGCGGGAGCGCCTGACCGAGGCCCAGGCGCTCGCTAACGCCCCACAACGAGTAGCTACCCGTCCGAGCGTGGCGGCAAAGACGCGGCGGCTCGCGTCGAAGACTCACCGGTCAAGCGTCAAGCGCATGCGGCGCGCCCCCGAAGAGGAGTGAGGCCGATGCCGGATCTCCAGGCCATCGGAAAGGCGCTCGCGTTGGCGGGGCTCGTGCTCGCCGTGATCGGCGTGGCCCTGTGGCTAGGTGGCCGCCTGGGGCTCGGAGCGCTTCCGGGAGATCTCCGGCTTTCCGGAGAGCGCTGGGGCTGCTTCGTGCCGATAGGCTCGATGATCGTGCTCAGTCTTGTACTGACCGTGGTAATCAACGTCATTCTCAGGATCCTCAACCGCTGATCATCGTGCGCGAGTACTCGCGGACTGCCCTCCCTGATGGCCGAGGCACCGAGACCGCCAAGATTTTGTTTGTACTTCTCTCAAGTCTTAGTATATGCTAACTCCTAATCGACCGAGCCGTTTTGGGAGAGTGCATCATGTCCCTCGCAGATGTGCCTATCGCCGCACCGTGTGTCCTGTCATCGACAGGGAGCCCTAGCCGTGTAAGCCGCTACACCGCGCTCGGCGTACAGCCGGGTGCCACAGCTCGAGTTCTCGCGAGATACCCCTGCTCGGCTCCGGCATTCGCCGAGGTGGAGCTTGAGGGCGTGCGGATCGTCACGTTGCCGCTTTCGGCCGCCGGCTCAGTTGAAGTGGAGCTGCTCAGCGAGAAGGAGGGCTCCCGATGACGGTCGCACTCATTGGCGGATTGGATCGTCTCGCGCCTCACTACACCGCGATTGCTGACGAACACGAGGGCCTCACCATCAAGGTGTTCAGCCGCTTCCGGCCCGGGCTAAGCGACCGCATCGCCTCCGCCGACGGAGTCATACTCTGCACGGACCTCGTTTCACACAAGGCCGCCCGCGAAGTTTACCGCCTCGCTCGCGCCAACGACGTCGAGCTCGTCTGCACCCACCGCTCGAGCGTCTCGGCAGTACGGAGATCAGTCGCTGAACTCGCTCGTGTGTGCAGGTGTGATCGGCCTTGCCCCGGGTGCCCCGGCGCATGCGGATGCGAAGGTGCGAGGAAGCGCCGCTAGTTTGCGGCGGGCGTCGTGTGCGACAACGCACTCATACGCGAGGCCCGTGGCTGCTGCTCCACGGGCCTCGCTGAGTTTCATGGTGGGCGATAGTTGATGCGCTTCGAACGGGCTAGCCGCTGTACCGGCTAGTGGACATGTAGCGGCCTACTGCCTGGGGTAGCCCATCAGCCCCTTGGTGGTCGGTCCTGATCCGCGCCAAGCAGCTTGGCCTCCTTCAGGTCAATCCGCGCGACGTGCCCGTGCTTCGCAAGCAGGTGTAGAAGATTGCCCCCATTGAGGAGGACCAGTGGTTTACCCGTAGCGAAGTCGTACGCATCAGGTCCGTACTCGGCGGTGGTTACCAAGATACCCTTGTTGGCTCCCTCATTCATCATGGTCCCGTACAGATCGCGGACGGCGCTAACGCTCACCGTGTTGGTGTACCTCTTGGCCTGTACAACGGTCTTGCCACCGTGCAGCGGGTCTGGGTCGAAAATGACTGCGTCGACTCCACCGTCTCTGCTGGCCTGCGTAACTCGCACTTCAGCGCCTCGTACAGCGAATTCTTTTTCAAATAGCTCCCGAATCAGGTGCTCAAAGTCCTCCCAATCCATCGCCGCGATGTTCTCCCCCTCCGAGAGCCGCGCCGCGACTTCGTAGGATGTTGTGAATCGTTTGTCTTCACGAGACATCGTTAGGAGAGGCGCCACCGGCGTGAGTGAGTGTATTCGCGACGCACTCACGCCGCGCAGCTTCTTGAAGCAGGCTTTTGGATCAACGTGCGCCAGGTCCATCTGCAGGAACTCAGTCCTCATCGCTCGGACGGACAGGACGCAGGAGTCCTCGGACTTCCCTGTGGAGGGGTCAACCGATTGGACCCATCCATTTATGTTGACAGCTTCTATTGCCTGTATCGTGTCGGACTCGAATAGCTCGTGAAGAGTCCTCAATACCGTCTGGTAAAGGACGCTCTCGTATATCTGTGATAGCTGACGCTCGGAAACGGTCTTCTCTCGAAACTCATCGCGCGAAGCAATGTAGGAGACCTCAACAACGGTCGGCAAGTCTTGAGGCGATGGCAGTTGGTAGTCGATAACGAGCATTCTGCTTGATGGTAGATACTCAAGCTCGTACTCCTGAGGAAAACAATCGGGGTATTCCGACGTGTCAAGGACCCGGCAGCAATAGCTTTCAATCGCGCGAGGGATGCCCGTCCGATAACGCTCCGCCCGCTCGTCAATCGCAATGTGCTCAGCGTGCTGCTGCGCACAGTACTGCTGCTTCTGTCGCTCCCATTCCTCTATTTCACGCGCATGCTGCTCGGCGTTAGCTCGTTCAGCCGCTGCACGAGCTTCGACTGCAGCTGCGTATGCGGCCTCCTGATCGCGGATGCTCTGCTCCCACTCGGCGTGTGCCGCTGCGAATGCAGCTGCCGCTGCGCCTTGTCGGGTCTGTCGTCTTGTGGCACTGAAGTAGTCAAGCACCCCGAACTTGGGGTTGAAAGCCTCTTGGGTCGGCTCAGGATGGGGCTGCGGCTTCACGGGTTCGGCCGGCGGTTTGGGGGATTCGGGCCGTGGGACGGGAAACGAAGAACGGTCCTTGAGAGCTTCCCAGTCGACGGTGCAATTGGCCTCGAGCGCCGTTTGCAGTATAGAGCCGAGTGCGTCGATCTCGGCCCTGGCCTCTGCAGTCCGTTCGAAGGCCGTCTGTCTGTTGTCCGCGACCTCTTGCGCCGCTAGTGCCCGCAGCAGTTTGCGCTCTTCGGCGTCAATCCGCCGCTGCCACATGCTGTCCCACTCAGCAGCCTTGGCGAGAGCCCGCGTCCACACAACCTGTTGGCTGTCGCCTTTGATTACCTGGTACTTGTGCAACTCACCATGCGCCACCTCAACAGCAAATCGCGGCAGGCCAGACTTGGTGTAGGTCTGTGTGAGTTGCCCGATTTCACTCATGTAACTCTCCGACTAGTTGTGAGAGCTCTCACGTTCCAAGTGCTTCAGCCATAGCGGGCGATAGTGGATGCGCGTCGATCTACAGATATGCGAAGGGCCTAGCGTGCAACACCTGTGTCCACGGGGACGACTGACGACGGCGATGTATCAACCACGGCTTCCTATCGTCGTGGGATTGAAGGGCTTGGCCGCAGCCTGAGCAGTACGAGTCTGAGTCCAACAACTGATGACCACACCCAGGACAGTAGTCGCGGGACTTAGTAGCAGTGCCCCTCGGCGGACCGTACGCAATGACTTCCACAGCTCTCGGCTTGGCAACCGCCTCGTAGACACCAGCCGTTCCTGCGACGAATACGATTACGTAAGTCCACCAGCCAAATGTCAGTCCAAAAGCCTCGAATAGGGGCACCAGCAGAAAGCGCGGGAGAGCCCAGGTACCCAGTGTCCCCAGAACGAGAGCAAGAACTGCGTCGCGCCGCTGCGGGTCGGATTCTTCGTGGTTCATGGTGTTCTCTCCGCTGGCCTTTCAACGATCAGCCCGCGGAACGCTCGGCTTCATTCCGTACATCGGCCTGATGGCGCGCGATTGAGATTATGAGCGCGAGACCTTCCCGGACCTCCTTCGGCATTTCGTACTCGAGCAGTCTCAGTGCCTCCTCATGAATTGCGCTTAGGGCACCAGACATAGGCAACTCTCTCACGTTGTCCCCCTCACTCGCCATCATCGTAGACCTCGCTAAACAGCTTACCTCAAGCTCTACGTGGCATGCATCCTGTCAGGGGCACATCTTGTCAGGCCCATCATGTAATGTCTGTGCCATGGCCATGCCAAAGTACAAGATACGAAAACCGCCCAAAGAGCGAGTCCTGATCGAGAGCCTCGCGCACGGAAACCTGCTCGCTGCCGCGCCAGGGTTCCGGGACTACGCTAAGTGGGCCCGAAAGCAACTAGAAGCGGGACTCACCGAAGAGCAGGTCCGCCAGCGCATCCGTTCCCGGCTGGAGTCTGACGGGCTCACCCTCAAGCGTCAGCTCTTCCCCGGCCTCTCGCGTAAGGTCCAGCGAGTGCGCCTCCGCCGCCTCCTGCTCGCTCTTGCCGACTACATCGCCAGCCGCGCTCCGGCGAACCGCCTCGGGCCGACCCTCGATCATTTCCTCGACAAGATCGGCTTCGACCAGTGGCTCGAAGACGCGATCTGGACGTACGCCTCGACAGGCGAGGCCGCACCGATGCTCGCCTCCTACGGCGGAACCGTCTACCGGGCCGACATCGGACCTGAAGGCGAGAAGAGCCCGCTCGTGCTCCTGATCGCCACGCCTGCCTCTGACGTGTCCGCGCTCATGGAATGGTTTGAAGAAGAGGCGCAGGCCGCGTTCCCCGATGCCGCCTTTGCCAAGCGAAGCGGCAAGGCGGCAGAAGGTGCGCGCTACTACCGCCTCAATCAGGAGGGTCAGACCTTCGAGCAGATCGCACACGACAACATCACTGAGCTCTATCCCGATCTGCTCGCATCCGACGATGACGAGGAGTTCGAGCACTACACCTGGCTTGCGACCAAAGAGACCGAACGGATCAAGAAGCTCGCGATCCGCACAGCACGACGCGGGGACATAATCTTCGACTACAAGTCCCCGAAGGGCTGACGCTGACTCTCTAACCTCGCTTCCAAGACCGAACGCAACCGTCTTGGAGGTGAGATCACATGGGCAGACACGAGGTGGGCGCGGAGCTTCGCGCCGAGCTCCAAGGGCGCGGATGCGCCCTGAGCGCACGCGAAGCACGCGCACTCTCGATCCTGCTCATCGATCTGATCGCTGACGGTCTGCTCGCGCCTGGCACAGAGGGTCTCGAATCCCCCGCCGCTTATAACATGGGGGATTCTGTTTACAGACCAGAGGATGAGAAGACGTGACGATCTCTCTCCTCTACTGCGGTGTGGACACGTTGGAAGCCACCTTTGCCGGTGAGCTCGAAGACAGATTCGTCGCCACACTCCAGGAGGCGAAGGACCGCGCGCAGCTTACCGACGAGGCGCAAAGCTACCGGATCGCAGATCACGAGCTCTTCGTCTCCCCCAAAGGGCTCGGGAAGTACCGCTTCGTGCTCTCAGATGCCGATATGCAGCTGCGCGTCTCGATTGCCCAGAAGGGCATCCCGCCTGTCTCGGTGCGCCTGTTCGCCGCATCACTTGCCACCTGCGGCCACGAGCCCCTCTACGAACGCGCAACGCGCCTGGCCGCCGCTCTCGGTGCGGACAAGCCCTACACGCTCTCCCGGATCGATCTGTGCCTCGATGTGCACGGCTGGGAGCCGGGTTGTGGCGATATCGAACGGATCGTCTGCCCGGCAAGCTTTCGCCAGAAGACCGAAGAGGGCGAAGGTATCTCCTACCAGATCGGCAAGGGTGATGTGGTGCTTCGCATCTACCGCAAAGACGCTGAGCTTGCGGCCAAGAAGAAGACCGCATATGCAAAAGTCTGGGAGCGCGTGGCGCACTACGATCCGTCGCGTGCTGTCTGGCGTTTCGAAGTGCAGCTTCGCGGAGATGTGCTCAACGAGCTCAATGCGCGCGCGGTCGCCACCGCCTTTGCCAAGCTTCCGCGGCTGTTTGCCTTCGGCATGACGTGGGCCGAGCTTCGCATCCCGACCGATGGCAACAAGACGCGCTGGCCGGTCGATCCGGTCTGGGCAACGCTGCGCGAGCTCTGGGGCGCGTCTGCTCCGGAACCCCGCGTGCGCTACGCCTCTCGCGCAGAACACGAAGAGCGGGTCATCGCCCGGCTCTATGGTGCGCTCGCCGCTCTCGGGGCATACTGCGATCAAGACGATCTGCTCTCTGTGATGGAGTACGCCTTGCCCCTCGCAGAGCTGCAACTCGCAGATCGCGGAATCGAGTTCGCCGAGCTCGTCGCTAAGGCCCGAGCTCGCCAGATCGCAGAGCAGGGGGTGCCGTTCTGATGGCTGCATGCGTCATCTACGCCCGCGTGAGCACGAAGGAGCAGCAGGCGGAGGGCTATTCCATTCCGGCGCAGACAAAGGCCATACGCGCCTTCTGTGAGGCCCAGGGGATTAGTCCTGTCGCCGAGTTCATCGAAGCCGAAAGCGCTGGCAAGGCGGGGCGCACCCGCTTCGCCGAAATGGTCTCCTACCTCAAAGCGCACCCGGACGTGCGTATCGTTGTCGCCCACAAGCTCGATCGGCTCTACCGCAACTTCCGCGATCAGATCACGCTCGAAGACCTCGGGGTCAAAGCGCGCTATGTCGTCGGTGACATTCCCGATACTCCGCAAGGCGAGCTCCTGCGTGACGTGAACCTCTCGGTCGCGAAGTTTTACCTCGGGAACCTGCGCGAAGAGGTCAAGAAGGGCATGGACGAAAAGGTGGCGCAAGGCGGCTGGCCTCACCGCGCGCCGACCGGCTACGTGAACGACCGCGAGACCCGTTCGATCATCCCCGATCCCGCGACCGCTCCGATGGTGCGCGCTGCCTTCGAGCGCTATGCGGCTGGCAACATCTCCCTTGCCGATCTCGCGCGCGATCTCAACGGACACGGCTACCGCTCACGATCAGGCAGACCGTTTACCGCCTCCATGCTCCATGTGCTTCTGAGAAACCCGATCTATTGCGGGGACGTCCGCTACAAAGGCCAGACCTATCCCGGAGCTCACGAGCCCTTGATAGCTCGTGAGCTCTTCGAGCGCGTGCAGCAGGTCTTCTCCCCTCGCCAGACCGGCCCCAAGCGCACCAAGCACACCTTTGCGCTTCGCGACTACCTCGTGTGCGGTGAGTGCGGCTGCAAGATCACCGCAGAGCGCCAGAAGGGCTACGTCTACTACCGCTGCACCAAGGGCAAGGGCAAGGAGGCATGCTCTCAGCGCAGCTACACACGCGAAGAGCTCCTGCTCGATCAGCTCGAAACGGTGCTTGCCGAGATCGAGATCACGCCTGAGATCGTAGACATGCTCGTGCGGGACTCCCGCGCCCTCGATGAGCACGAGATCGAGACGCACGACCAGCAGCGCTCAGAGCTCACGCGCAAGATCGCAGAGCTCGACTCCAAAGCTTCAAAGCTCCTGGACTCCTACCTCGACGGGATCGTTCTTGTCGATGCGTACCGTGTGAAGGCTGGCGAGATCGCAGAGACCCGGCGCACTCTCGAACGCCGCCTCTCGGCTCTCAAGTGCGGCACGACTGACAAGACCGCACAGGTAGAAGCGGTAGCCAGGGCTGCGATGGGCGCTCGCTCGCAGTTCGCGACCGCTGACACCGAGGGCAAGCGCCGCCTTCTTGCTGCCGTGGTTTTGAACGCAGAGCTCACCGACTGCGCCATCGGCTCCTACCAGCTAAAACGCCCCTTCGAGTATCTCCGCAGAGATCCCGAAGGGGCGTTTTGTCATCCATGGTGGGCGATGAGGGATTTGAACCCCCGGCTTCCTCCTTGTAAGGGAGGCACTCTCCCGCTGAGTTAATCGCCCGTTTTGCGGTGCGGGAGACATTCTAACACCGGGGTTGCGTGGAGTCGTTCACCCAGTCACTACGGCCGACGTCCGAGCCCTTCGCTCGCGTCATCGGGCAGCTCTGGGGTTTCCGGCCGCTCGGGGATGCCCGGCACTCCCGGCCTGTTGGGGATCTCAGGGCTCCCTGGTGTGGCCGGCTCCGAAGGCCGATCCGGGATCACGGGAGAATCGGGTGCCGACGGCGTCTCCGGGACTCCGTTCACAGCGCCACCAGAGGCAGTCCGGGCAACGGCTTGACCGAAGTCGCGCCCTTCAGCAGGGTCGCCACCAAATACCGTGCCGATGACCGCCTTTGCCGTATCCGAGGCTTCCTCCGGAAGCACCGGGGGGGTCGTCTCGCGACTGCCCGCAACCGTGCCGTCGTCCTGATAATCGGTTCCGTCGCCGATGCCTTCCTCAGGAGCGCGGTCCGGAGCGGGAACTTCGATACCGATTCCTCCGAAAGCGTCTGCGGCCCGCTGCTGAGCGGCGTCAGGCAGAGTACCGGTGGCTGCGGCACCCGTGGCCGCAACCGCAACGGCGAGACCACCAGCCACGATCTTGCCGAGCAACGTCGAAAGAAATGTGCTGATCATGGCGCGTCGCCTCCATCTCATCGTGAGGGGTCGCACTGTTCGGCGCCTCACCGTACGGGTACGGTCTGGAACGTCCTCGGCAAAGCGCAGCACCTCCGCTGCGAGAGTCGCGGGCAACTGCGAATCGGCCGGCTCGTCAGCCAGACCGGACCGCAGCAAAGTGACGAACGCCGATACCGCGTCCTCATCGCCAGGGTCACGGTTACCGGCAGCTAGCCGTTCCGCCCACTCGTCGTAGTATCGCTTCGAACGTTTCATCTCACTCCCGTTACCGACACGCTACGGCGAAAACGTACCGCCTTCGCCAAGAATTTTCTCAAGGCGCCTCAACGCCCGGCGCTGAAGAGCCCTGACCGCTCCCGGTGATTTACCGACGATACGCGCGATTTCGGTGACGCCGAAACAAGCGACGAATCGCAGGACGATAACCTCACGCTGGTCCTGCGGGAGCATGTCTAGCATCCGCAGGAGTTCCTCGTCGGCCATGCGCTCGATGGCTTCTGACTCCGCCGAGCGTACCTCCGTCGCGGCCTCATCGAGAACGATCGCTTCAACGCTATCGACGCGCTTGCGCCTGATGCGTCGCCGTTCGTCGACGATACGATGGTGAGCGATCATGAACACCCAGGAACGAAACGCCGCCTCGTCACCAGAGAAACGCGTTAGTCCTCTGGCTACTTGAAGCCATGTCTCACCCAACAGATCGTCGACATCCACACCGCCCTGTCGACGCACGTATCCACGCAGCGAGCCGTCAAGATCGCCAACGAGGCGCTCCCATGCCCACTCGGCACCATGCCTGGCAGCGATGAGGACCGACTCGAATGGACCACTTGTAGGCATGAACAGCTCCCGAAGCCCAACACACGTGATTGAATCATCGCATTCTCGAGCTGACGATCGCATAATAAGCATGAGGACGGCGGCACTCACGTGATCGCCGCCGCACCACGAGTCCGCAAGGAGCCGCCATGCACGCCGCGTACCGGTGCGTCCGTCCCGTTGTGTTACTGTGCGCCATTCTTGCCATCATGATGCTAGCGGGCGCGAGAGGAGCCGCCTCCGCAGCCGCCACCGAGGCCACTAGCTCGGCGAATCTCTCGGCTCCCAACGTTCCCGCGACGGTTTACGCAGATCGTCTCATTGGCGTGACCGGCAGCGTGGATAGGAAAGCGGCCATAGGCCCAATACGGCTGCTGTTCTACCAGAGGATTCACGGCGAGTGGGTGCTCCAGAAAACGGTAAGCGCGCGTTGGAGCGGATGGACAACGACCAGGACACGGTACGTGGCCGATGTGACGGTGCCATACGCGGGGGTGTGGCGCATCGGCGCGTCGTACAGCGGGAACGCCGAGTACCCCGCCGCGTACGAGTATCGGGACTTTGGCGTGGCCCCCGATCCAGGGGCGAACCTCTCGGCCCCAAATGTACCTGTGCCTGTGACGCGCAACTCGGTGTTTGGCGTGACCGGCAGCGTGGATAGGAAAGCGGCCATAGGCCCCATACGGCTGCTGTTCTACCAGAGGATTCACGGCGAGTGGGTGCTCCAGAAAACGGTAAGCGCACGATGGAGCGGATGGACGCCGACCAGGACACGGTACGTGGCCGATGTGACGGTGCCATACGCGGGGGTGTGGCGCATCGGCGCGTCATACAGCGGGAACGCCGAGTATCCCGCCGCGTACGAGTACCGGGATTTTTCAGTTGGCACACCGTGGCCGTGGCCTACGTGCATCGTAATCGACAAGTCCGACTTTCGTCTGTACTGGATCGTCGGTGGCAACCTTGTGAAGTCGTATCCGGTAGCGATCGGCAAGCCAAGCACCCAGACGCCGGTGGCGGTCTGGCGAATCGACTCTAAGTACTACACCGACCCAAACGGCATCTACGGCCCACGCAAGCTACGTATGTATCGGCGCACAGCAAACGGATTCACCTACACCGCCTACAACATCCACGGCACCAACAACCCCGCGAGCATCGGCACGATGGCTTCGAACGGGTGTGTCCGGATGTACAACCGTGACGTACTCGAACTCTTTCCGCAGGTCCCGCTCGGTACGATGGTGCTCACTCGCGAGTAACACACCGCGTGCGTCTCGCTCCCCGACATGCGTCTGGCACGTGGATGCATACTGGTGCCCCCAGGAGAATTCGAATCTCCGTCTCCGTCCCGAGAAGGACGGCGTCCTTGGCCGCTAGACGATGGGGGCGCCTCGCAGTGTATCAAAGTAGGCGCGGACCTCCTTATCGGCGCCGTCTTGGTGGGACGCGCGCCACTTCTCGACAAGCATGAGGATGTAGTCCACGTTGATCTCGACTGGCTTGAGGCAAACGTACTTCCGAAAACGCTATCACTCGCGGCTACTTGATACTGTTAATGGCTCACTGGTCCAGCCGCTCCCACGTCGCGTCACGCCCGCCCTTCGCACAGCGGACCCCACCCGCTTCTCGCAGAGCGCCCAGCACCCGCACAATTGTCGGACGGCTCGCGCCGGGACAGGCACGTTCGACGTCAGCGTAGCACGTAGCTCTTAACGTCCCGCCCATCCACGGAACTGCGGAGATCGTTCGCGATCCGCCAGATCGTCTTGTGGAACTCCGCGCGCTGCGCTTCGTTAGTGGTTGGGGCCATGCGGCGTCGATACGCATGAACGCATGACGCGACGAGCCGAAATGACAACTTGGGTATATTCGGAGGGCTGAGCTGGAACCTGGCAGGTGACCCGAGTGTCGTCACCTGAGAGTCACGTGCACCTGAACTACGGGGGGAGCTGCGAAGATGCCTCACGGCCGCAGGCGCCAATGTTCCAATGGGATAGCCACCGACGGGCCGCACCTCCGCATGGAGCGTCAGATGCGACGCGTCGCTCACGACCTGCACGATGGGCCTGTGCAGACCCTCACCGCCGCCCTTCTCGAACTACGCCGCGGCTCACGTCGGCTCGCCGACGACCCGGCGTGCGAGGAGTTCATGACCCACTCGATCGGCCTCATCCAGGCCGCCCTTGACGAGATACGTGGGATCATCGCGTATCATCGCCCGGCGGCATTGGACGAACCGGTGGTTGGCGACATGCTTCGCGTGTTTCTCGACGACGTTCGAACGCAACATCCCGAACCTCGGATCGAGTGCGTTTTCGAGGGCGACGAAAACGGCCGCTACCTCACCGATTCAGTGCGCATCGCCTTGTTCCGCATCGTCCAGGAAGCGGTGACAAACGCTCTCGTGCATGCTCATGCGTCAACGATCAGAGTCGTCGTGAGCTTTAGCGACGATGGGATACTCTGCTCGGTTGAGGATGACGGGTGCGGAATTCCGGATATCGATGGGCCAACGGAAGTCCCCCGGGGTCACGGGTTGGTGAGCATGCGCGATCGCGCCGAGCTGCTTGATGCCGAGTTCGCCATGAGGTCGACGCCAAACGAGGGCACGATCGTCTCGGTCAGGTTCCCCGCGTGACGGCTACCCCTACGACATCCGAAGCGATCCGCGTCTGCCTCGTCGAGGACCACCCCCTCATGCGGGAGGGACTGCGCAGGATTCTCGACGACCACGACGACATCAGGGTAGCCGTCGAGGCCGCGAACGGATCGGAAGCTTTGGAGCGCCTACGTGACGTGCGGGTCGATGTCGTGCTGCTCGACCTGCGGCTCCCTGACATTGACGGGCTTACGATCCTGCGAGCGCTCAACGAACGCGGGTGCCCGGCACGCGTGATAGTACTCACCAGCATGAACGACCCGTCGAAGGTGCGGACGGCGCTTCAGAACGGAGCTTCGGGCTACCTCACGAAGGACCGCGTCGACTCCGACGCTCTCGCGGAGGCGATCCGCAGCGTGCACGGAGGTCTTACCGCGGTCCACGCGGAGATGCTGTGCGAGGTGATGCAGCCCGCGTCGTGCGAAGCGAGCACCGCCTACCGCGTGACCCCGAGGGAGCGCGAGGTCTGGGTGTATGTGGCTCATGGCAGGTCGAACGCCGAAATCGCCGAGACCCTGTTCATTTCGGAGCGCACCGTCAAGTACCACGTAGGCAACCTCCTCAGCAAGACCGCCGCACGCACTCGCTCAGAACTCGCGACGGCTGCCTACCGGCTGCACCTCGTGCACCCGGACGACTAACCGCCGAGCCGGACCGCCTGGGCCTCGTCGGCACGTCCCGTATCCGTGCCGCACCCGCAGTCAGGTACCCCTGTACCCACGGCCAGGTAGTGGTCCGAAACGCGGGTACACATTCAGTCCCTAGAGACGATGTTGACACTCTTTCTCCCGCGTACGCTTGCCTTCCGGGCGATCCTGCGAGAGGGGCGTCGTGTCCATCCGAGTGTTGATTGCCGACGACAACGGGCACTATCTCGCCGCGCTCTCCCGCTTCCTGCATGAGGAAGGCGACATGGACATCGTGGGTGCTGTCTCAGATGGAGAGCGCGCCGTGAGCGCGTATGAGGAGTTGCGCCCTGACGTGGTCGTCATGGATGTATTCATGCCTAAGACCAACGGAATCCAGGCGACGCGGCAGATCCACCGCCGCCATCCGGCGTCGCGAGTGGTGGTGCTCACGGGCCATGAGTACCCATGGCTGCGCGGGGCCGCCTTTGAGGCGGGTGCGGCCGCGTTCGTCACGAAGCACACAGCCCCTGGCACCCTGCCCGCCGCGATCAGGGACGCCGCCAGCATGGACACGCCCCCCGGCAAGCACGGGACCAACAATGGGATAGAGCCGCGGTGATCGAGAAAGGAGGCGGGAGCGAGCGCCGACGGTGAAACGCCTTGAAACGGACAAGGCGATGGATGTATCGAAAGTCAAGAACGAAAGGAAGTGTCGCGCTATGAAACGCATAGGTGTGGTAAGCACCCTGCTGCTAGTGGCACTGTTGACGGTGGGCCTCGGTCTGGCCCGGTGGACCGACAGCGTGAACATCGACGGTACGGTCCACACGGGAAGCCTCAGTGCCGGGATAGACGACGTCATGTGCTCCGACAGCGAGATCACTGGCAAGAACTACAGCGAAATCACGGCTGTGGTCGATCCGGACGACCCTAAGACGCTCTGGGTCACGGTGCGTAACGGGTATCCGAGCATCACCTACACGTGCGAGTTCGCCCTGCTCAACACCGGAACGATCCCGCTTCATGTCGACGCGGTCACGGTCTCACAGCTTCCCGCGTACATGGATGTCGACGTTACGGGGCTCCCCGCGGAGACACAGGTACACCCCGGCGGGTCTGCGCCTGGGACGCTCACGGTCCACTTCGACAACGAAGCGGAAGAGCTCGCCACCTACACGTTCTCGGTCGAGGTGGATGTCGGCCAGTGGAACCTCCCGCCGGAGTAGTGGCAGCGTCAGACCTCGACCTGAGAGGACGGTGAGCCCGTGAAACGACTCTCGTCCGTCGTGATCGTACTGTTTGCCGGGTTGTCACTGCTCGGCGTCGGGCACGCCCGCTGGACCGATTCCGTCGCGATCGACGGCCGGATCGAGACCGGTGAGTTGAACTGGTCGTTCGTGTCCGTCTCGGTGATGGACACCACGCCGCCGCCGTGGTTCGGCGGCACAGCCACACCGGTGGACTGGACCTGCGGAGACGGGTTTAGAAACCCGTGGCCCGGACCCGGCACCAAGAACGTCGGATGGGGCGAGGCCATCCTCGTCGACACCGATAACGACGGCAGGAACGACACCGTCAGAGTGACGATGCATAACGTCTATCCGAGCTACTTCAACAGCGTAAACGTCTACCCTTACAACGACGGGACGATACCGCTCAAGTTCGACAGCGTCATCATCAACAACGAAACGGTCATCCGCAAGCCCCCGTACCCGGTCGTACCGCTCGACCTTAACGGGGACACCGTGGACGACATCGAGATCCTGTGGGGCGACAACCTCGGAGCACAGATCCATCCGGGCACCAATCCGCTCGAAATGAGTTTCTGGTTCCACGTGTTGTGCGGCGCGCCACAAGACGCCGAACTTGAGTTCGATATCCAACTCGACGCGGTGCAGTACAACATGTACGTTGCGCCGTGACATGTACCGGGCAACGCCTAGCCGCGCCCACGCCGTGCGAACGCACGGCGTGGGCGAAAGGCGGTTCGCTATGGATGCAGACACCAGATGGCGTTGCGCCATCGTAGTGGTGATGGCCGCGTGGCTCCTCCCGGGTCTCGCGTTGGCTCGCTGGGGAGACGGACTCATCGCCTCCGTGGGCTCCACGTCGGAGGTGATGAACACCGCTTTCGTCGACTGCTGGACCGACGATCCTCCCGATACCCTCGACCCAGGCTACCTCAAAGACGTCGCCTGGTCGGAAGCGCGCTGTGACCCTGATGAGCATGGCCGACGACATACAGTGGTTGCCGGAATTCACAACGCCTACCCGTCATACACGACACAGGTGGGCTTCACCCTTCGCAACGAAGGAACGGAACACGAGCAGATCCTTTCTGTGGATGTGAACGCGCCGTCCGAGCTGGACATCGAGGTGAGCCGCAGTCTCACCGGCTGGATCCTTGGCCCGGGCGGGAGCGTAGACGGGACCGTTGCGGTGCACGTGACCTGCGCGGCATCGCAAAGCGCGTTCTACCCGTTCACGGTCGCCCTCCAAATGGCACCGGCGCAAAACGGCACCATCGGTTTCTGGCGGGCGTGGGACAAGCACGGCACGTTCAGCCGCAACCAGATCGCGGCGTGGCTCCTGCGCATCAACGCGGACTCTCGCTGGCTCGGGCCGACCACCATCGACGGTATGGAGGCCACGCTGCGGGCAGCCGCTGGCGGGAGCGCTCAGGAGCGCTTCCTCGGCCACTACCTCGCCACGAGATTGAACCTCTGCGGCGGCCTCTTGATGGGGCCGGGGGTCCATGACGTCACCGGCGTTGACCCGGGCAACTACCTCGGCCTGCCAAATCCGGCCAATGCCACGCTCCACGAGATCATCAACGCGATAGAATCGAAACACGGTACCGGCCCGACGCGCTCGCAGTACCTGCTCATGAAGGATGTGTGCGACGCGCTGAACAACCGGGAGATCTAGATGTCTATCGCGCGTCTATGGACACTTGTCACCGCGGCGGTCGCGGGCATTTATGCTCTGATCCACTTCGTGTTGCCCGGCCGCATCGACGGCATGGTGCTCGCCTACGTGGTGACCCCCGCCCTGTGGTTACTCGTGGGATTAGTGGCGTTTCTCGCGGCCCGGCGAGCGGGGCTCGCGCTCGTGGAGCGCGACCACCGGCTCCTGCTCATTGCGCTGGTCGCTGCTCTGCTGCAGATCCTCTTGTTGGCACTCGGCGGCCTCGAATGGGGCTTTGGCAGGAGCCCCTATGCATCGACGCTCGCCGGCATGGCCACCAACGCCGCGCGCGTCTTCGCAGCACTGCTCGGCATGGAAGTCGCCCGAGTGTGCCTGGTGCGCTCAGCCGGTATGGCCAAGTTTCTCCCAGCGCTTGTAGGCTCCTCACTCGTCCTGACCCTCGCGCAGATTCAGCCAGCTGTGTACGCCCGTCTCGGATCGGCCGAGGGCGTCGCCACCCTCGGCGGGACGGTCCTGCTGCCGAGCTTCGCCGAGAACCTGCTCGCCGGTCTATTCGCCTTGCTCGGCGGGGTTCCCGCCGCGTTCGTCTACCGGGGCACCCTCGCCGCCGCGCACTGGTTCTCCCCGATACTCCCTGACCTGCCATGGGCGCCCGCCGCACTCATCGGCACCGTTGTCCCCGTGCTCATGATGCACATCGTCGCGGGCATCTACCGGGGCCGTCTCGCCGCAGGAGAGGCGCCCCAGGAGCGAGACGGATCCTGGTGGTCGACGGCCCGTACCACGTCGCTCGGACTGCTCATGGTGGTCGTGTTCTGGTTCATCGCGGGGGTCTTCGGACCCCGGCCGATACTGATCGCGAGCGGATCGATGCGGCCCGCCATCGAGGTTGGCGACATCGTCGTCCTTGCTCCCGTTGATGCGGACACGATCGAGATCGGCGACATCATCGCGTTTGACCACACGGGCACGGGGATTCCTCAGGTGCACCGCGTCATCGAGGTGCGGCAAGAGGGCGGAGAGATCCGTTTCGTGACGAAGGGCGACGCGAACGACCGCGCGGATCGGGAACCTGTGCCGCCCGAAGTAATCGAGGGAGAGATCCGGGTCGTGATCCCGAAGATCGGCTGGCTCGCGATCGGCGTGAGGAATGTGCTCGCTTCGCTGCCGTCCCTCTAGCGAAATACAGGCGGGCCGGGTCACACCGTAGGTTCCGCCTCCCGCGCAGGGCCGTGCGATACTTCCTAGAAGTGAACAATCGTCCGGCATCCCCTCAATCCCCGGGCGTATCGACAGCGCGGCTGAACGGGAGGCGGATCGATGAGCGGACCTGTGATCACGTGCGCGGGACTCGTGAAGAACTTCGGCAAGGTGCGCGCCCTCGACGGGCTTGACTTGAGCGTCGCACCAGGCGAAGTGCACGGGTTTCTCGGCCCCAACGGTGCCGGCAAGACGACCGCCATCCGCATCCTGTTGGGCCTGCTTCGCGCCGACGGGGGCAGGGCGACGCTGTTCGGCGGCGACCCGTGGAACGATGCCGTTGAGCTGCACCGCCGCGTCGCGTACGTGCCCGGCGAAGTCGCCTTGTGGCCGAACCTCACCGGGGGCGAGGCCATAGACATCATCGGTCGCACCCAGGGCGCTCTCGACGAGAAGCGACGAGCCGAGCTACTCGAGCGGTTCAATCTCGATCCCGCGAAGAAGGCCCGTACCTATTCGAAGGGCAACCGCCAGAAGGTCGCTATTGTCGCCGGCCTCTCCAGCAACGCCGAGTTGCTGCTGCTCGACGAGCCGACGTCGGGACTCGATCCGCTCATGGAGGCTACATTCCAGCACGTGATCCGAGAGATGAAAGCCGAGGGACGCACGGTGCTGCTCTCGAGTCACATCCTCGCCCAGGTCGAGGCGCTCGCCGATCGGGTAACGATCATCCGCCAAGGCAGGGCCGTCGAGAGCGGGAGCCTCGATGAGTTGCGGCACCTCACACGTACCTCGATCACCGTCGTGACCGAGCGGTCGGCCGACGCGCTTGCGAGCAGGCAGGGAGTCCACAGCATCGCTCGCGAGAACGGACGCCTCCACTTCGACGTCGACGCGGTGCATCTCGATTCGACGATCGCGTACCTTTCCGGCCTTGGCATCCGCTCCCTCATCAGCCGTCCGCCCACCCTTGAGCAGCTGTTCCTTCGTCACTACGACGCGGACACGGAGAGCGTTGACGAACCGGGAGTCGCACGATGAGCGGCTTCACCGGAACCTGGACGATGACCCGGCTGTTCCTGCGCCGCGACCGTGTGCGGATGCCAATATGGATCGTCTCGATCTCAGTCCTTGTCGTCACCTCGGTTGCGGCGTTCCCCGGCCTCTATGTGGAACAGGGAGCGATCGACGCCCGCAACGCTCTCATCATGGGCAACCCGTTCGGTATCGCGCTCACCGGCCCCGGGCACGGCCTCGACGAAGCAACGCCGGACAATCTTGGCCCCGTGGCTGTGAACGAGATGAGCGCGAGCACCATCATAGCCGTGGCCTTCATGGGCATCTTCCTTGTCATGCGCAACACGCGAGGCGAGGAGCAGGAAGGACGTCTCGAGCTGCTGCGCGCTGGCATCGTGGGGCGATATGCGGCGGTGACCGCCGCGTTCCTGCTCGCCTCGGCAGCCGCGCTCGTGCTCGGGATTCTGCTCGGCATCGGGTTTTCTGGGTGGTACGACATCGCCGGATCGTTCGCCTTCGGCCTCTCGATGGCGTCGGTGACCATCGTCTTTGCGGCGGTTGGCGTGCTCTGCGCACAGCTGACCGAGCATTCGCGTGCCGCGACTGGGTTGGCAACCACTACGTTCGCCGTGCTCTTCACCGTGCGCGCCATCGGGGACATCCGCGACAGCTGGGTGACCTGGCTCTCACCGGTCGGCTGGGCGCAGGAGATCCGGCCATTCGCCGACGAACGGTGGTGGACGCTCGGACTCTCGGGCGCACTCGCACTCACACTTGTGGCATGCGCGTTCTTCGTCATCGAAAGGCGCGACGTCGGCGCGGGCGTCCTTCCCACGCGCAAAGGCCGTCCGCGGGCGTCCGCGGCGCTCGTATCCCCGCTCGGTCTCGCCTTCCGCCTGCAGCGAGGAGCGCTCACGGCCTGGACGGTAGGTATGCTCGTCTTTGGAGCCACGTTGGGGAGCCTCGTGCTCGAAGGCGAGAGGATGCTCGAAGCGCTCGGCGACGCTTACGCGTTGTTCTTCGGGGACTTGGGAGACGCCACGCTCATGGAGACCTTCCTTGCGGGATACCTGGTCTTTGTGGCCGTGACCGCCGCAGGTCATGCGCTCCAGGCGGTCTCGCAGATCCGCTCCGAAGAAACCTCCGGACACGCCGAGACGCAGCTCGCCGGTTCGCTCTGCAAGGGACGTTGGGCCGCCAGTCACATCGGAGCGGCGCTGCTCGGCAACCTCCTCGTGCTCGCTGCCGCGGGGGTAGGCACCGGGGCCACGTACGCTCTGGCGATAGAAGACGCGAGCCAGTTCTGGCCGGTGCTGCTGGCGATGCTGGCGTACGCGCCGGCGGTATGGGTGCTCGTCGCGCTCGCCGTCGCACTGTTTGGGGTCGTCCCACGAGCATTCGCCGCCGTGTGGGCCGCCTTCGCCTGGGTCGTGGTCGCGGCAATGATCGGTCCGCTGCTCGGCCTCCCTGAATGGATGATGGACCTGGATCCGTTCGCCCACGTCCCGCGGATGCCTGCGGAGGAGTTTTCCGTCGCGCCTCTACTCGTCATGACAGGCATTTCAGCGGTGCTGTTTGTGGTGGGATTTTTTGGATTCCGGCGCAGAGGCCTCGACTTCGGCTAGTGCGGGCGAGTAAACTCACATCAGATGCTACTTACGTCGATGTAAGTTACAGGTGATGTGATGAAGCCCGTTGGATTCGTGAACCGCCACGACGAGCTCGCGGCCCTCAAGGAATGGTGGGCATCCGAGGGTGCGGGCCTCGCCATCGTCTGGGGCCGCCGGCGCGTCGGCAAGACGCTGCTGCTCCAGCGCTTCGCCGAAGACAAGCGCACGCTCTTCCATACCGCCGCAGGCAGGCCCGCGGTCGACGAACTCGGCCTGATCTCTCGCGAGGCCGCAAACCTCGGCCTCTCAGGGATCCGCGACCTTCTGGCACGCCCGTTCGCCGACTGGGACGATGCCTTGGATACGCTCGCATCGGCGGCGACGTCTGAGCCGCTGCTGCTCGTGCTCGATGAGTTCCCGGAACTCAAGTCGAGCACCCCGCATATCGAAGGCCTGATTCGCGCGTTCTGGGACCGTGCGGCGGGCGCAACGAAGCTGCGTATCTTGGTCTGCGGCTCGGCGGTGCGCACGATGCAGTCGATGCAGGAGGAGCGCTCCCCCCTCTACGGCCGCTTCGGCCTCGCGCTGCAGCTCCACCCGTTCAAGCCGAGCGACGCCGCCCTGATGCTTCCCGACCTGAAGCCCGCGGATCGCGCGCTCGTGTGGGGACTGCTCGGCGGGGTGCCGCTCTACCTGTCGTGGTGGGACCAGTCCGCCTCGATCGCTAAGAACATCGAGCGGCTCTTCTGCCGCCCGGGAGCGCCCCTGCTCACTGAGGGCCAACTGCTGCTCGCGACCGAGGCCGACCTGGGCGATGTGGGGGGGCGCGTTTTGCGCGCGATCGCGACGGGACGTACCAAGCACAACGAGATCTCCGACGCAATCGGGACCGAACCCGCCCGGACCCTGGACCGGCTGATTGAGCTCCGGTTGGTCGAGCGGCTAACCCCCGTGACCGAAGACGAACGTCGCACCAAGCGGCGCCTCTATCGCATCGCCGACAACTACCTCGCATTCTGGCTCGCACACGTCGAGCCGAATCGCTCCGAGATCGAGCGCGGACTCGGCGACGCGGTGGCCAAGACGCTTCTGGCCTCACTCGACGACGCGATGGGCCGACCTTGGGAAGAGTCCTTCCGTTGGCATCTGCGGTCGCTCGTCGGCTCAGCGCTTGCGGCAGACATGGTGGCCATCGGACCCTGGTGGAACCAGGACAGTTCGGTCGAGATCGACGCGGTCGGACTCAGCGGCCGCTCGCGCACGCCGACCCTCGTCGGTGAGGCGAAGTGGGCGCGAAGCGAAGATGCCAGCTCGCTCGTGCGCGGACTCGAGCGAAAGGCTGCGGCACTGCCCGGGCCAGCAAGTGACCTGGCGCTCGTGGTGTGCGCTCGCGAGGAGCTACGCAACGTACCGTCCGGGGTCATCTCAGTGACTGCCGAGAGCATCTTTGGATCCAAGGGCTAGCGACGAGTCATTCGAAACCTCAGGGACACCCTGGAGTCAGTCGACCTCTCCGAAGTCCATCGGCACGCCGCCTGCGTCGCGTCTTCGATATCGGACCGCATGTGCATGGCCGATGACGGAAAGGTTGAGAAGAGCCTTCGCGCTCGGTGAGAGCCTTGGCCAGCATTGGGCGACAAATAGGGCGACAACTCATTCGAAAGCCGATTGTAGCCCGATCTCGCACTCGAAATCGGGCTACTCAGGCCATTGGCCTGCGGTTTTCTGGTGCCCCCAGGGGAATTCGAATCCCCGTTGCCGCCTTGAAAGGGCGGAGTCCTTGGCCGCTAGACGATGGGGGCGATATGTTGCGCGCATGGCGCGCTGTTTACATGGTGGGCCGTATAGGGATCGAACCTATGACCTTGGGATTAAAAGTCCCCTGCTCTACCAACTGAGCTAACGGCCCTCGCAGGCACACGGGATCGGCCCGAGCGCAAGGCAAAGGGAAGTGTAGCGTGCGCCCCTTGACGGGTCAAACCGTGCCTTCGGCCAGGTCTTCTGCCGTGCCATCTGCCTGGTTTCGCAACACACCCATTCGCTCCCGCTTCCAACACGGCGACCGCTATACTTCAGGTGACCAGGGACGGCCAAGGAGACGGAATCGCAGTGGAAGAGTACATCGCGAGATACTCGGTGCCAGCACTCATCATCGCGGGCTCGCTCGTCGCAGGGTTTCTCGGAGACCGGATCGTAATCGCGCGGGTTCGTGCGGCGTCAGCGGCGCGAGGCTGGATCGGCGGGGAGATCACCGCGCAGGCGCTCCAGGGAACGCTTGTCCTGCTTGCGGGACTCGCCGGCGCGTGGGGCGCGCTCGCGTCGCTCTATCCCGCTCCCCGCATCGAGCGGATGGCGACCGTCGTGCTCACGGTAGCTGCGATTATGGTCGTCACGGTAGTTGCGGCGCGGCTTACCGCCGGCCTTATCCGCGCCTACACGTCGCGTGAAAACGCGATGCTCCCGCAAAGCACCATCTTCATCAACATCGCTCGCCTCGCGGTGGTGGCGGTGGGTTTGCTCATCGCCCTCAACGCAATGGGGGTCTCGATCACCCCGCTTCTAACGGCGCTCGGCGTTGGAGGCCTTGCCGTCGCACTCGCACTACAAGACACCCTTTCCAACCTCTTCAGCGGATTGCAGCTCATCGGATCGCGCCAGATCGCGGTTGGCCAGTACATCCGCCTTGAGAGCGGTGAGGAAGGGCGCGTCGAGGATCTCACCTGGCGCTACACCGCCATTCGCCAACTCTCAAACAACCTCGTCATCGTGCCCAACGCCACGCTCGCGCAGTCGCTCATCATCAACTTCGACCAGGACGAGCACGAGACGTCGGTTCTGGTACCCGCGGGCGTCTCTTACGCGAGCGACCTCGAACGCGTCGAACAGGTGACGATCGAAGTCGCTCGGGAGGTGATGGCACGCACGCAGGCGCCATTCGACGACTTCGACCCGTTCATCCGCTACAACGAACTAGGCGATGAGGCGATCGGCTTCAACGTGATCTTGAGGGCGCATGAGATCACTGATCAGCACGTGCTGCGTCACGAGTTCATCAAGGCCCTCAAGACGCGCTACGAGGCCGAGGGCATCGAGATCCACTTTCCCCAACGCGCGGTCAACATCAAGGGCGCATAAGAAGCTCAAACGCGGTCGAGAGACGTTCCGCGACCGGCCCGCCTCGTCCGCGGGCGCTGACCACACCTGCAAGCGCGTTGGTGAAGAACACCTCATCTGCTCCCTCAAGGTCGCGACTCGTGATCTCCGCCTCGCGCGCGGGAGCTCCAATCTCACCGGCGATGTCAAACACGACCTCGCGCGCCACACCAGCGACCGCGAACGACATTGGCGGGGTGAGCAACTCGCCGCCAACCACGATCCACACCGTCGCCGTGGCGCCGTCGATGACGCGGCCTTCCGGCGTGACGAGCACCGCCTGCGCGCCGGGTCCCGCGGCCTTCTGCGCGGCGTCCCATGCGGTGCGCTCGGCGGGCTTGGCGGAACCGGGCGGCAACACGGGAAGCTCGGCAGTGATTACCGTGACAAGCGCCAACTCCGGTCCGCCCGGCACGTCAAGCGAGGAAGGGGCGTCGGACAATTCGATTCCGACGGAGCCGTCAGGACACACCGTGATCCCGAGCCGACAACGCTCAATCGTGCCGAGAGGGGCGAGCGTCTCGGCCGCGCACGCACGCACCCGCGCGAGCACTGAGGGACCGCATCCGCCAGCAGCCAGGCGCGCGAGGTGGTACGAAAGCAGAGGGACGCGTCTGTCAACGACCCGGCACGTCTCGCGCAGAGAGACCGGCGGGGTACCGTCGCCGGTAAGCGGCGACGCCTTGAGCAGCGTCTCAAGGTACTCCTCGGCAGGGGAAGAATCGATGGTGATGCCCGCTCCCGTCCCCCACGAGACTGCCCCGTCCGAGCACACCGCGGTGCGAATGAGTACGGAAGAGTCGATCTCGCCTGGACGTGCGACCAGGAGCGCTCCGGTGTAGATGCCACGCGGCCCGGACTCCAGGTGCGAGGCTATTCGCATCGCGGCTCGCTTGGGCGCGCCGGTGACCGAGCCGCACGGAAACGTCGCCTCCAGGAGTTCAGGAATCGATACGCCGGTCCGCAGTACCCCGTGCACGCGGGAGACCATCTGGTGACAGTAGGGCGTGGGTACCACCTCAAAGAGCGGACTTACCGCGACACTACCGGGAACGCACACGCGCCCGAGGTCGTTTCGCTCCATGTCGACCACCATCACGTGCTCGGCCCGCTCTTTCACGCTCTGAGCAAGCTCTGAGGCCGCGGCGGCGTCGGAGACGAGGTCGGCGCCGCGCGGTCGCGTTCCCTTGATGGGCCATATCTCGGCCACCCGCTCGGACCCGGTTCGTCTCACGCGCACGAACCGCTCGGGAGAGACCGAAGCGACCGTCAGTGTGGGCGTCTCCAGGTATGCGGCCATCTCGGCAGAAGCGCGATCCAGCAGCGCGGCGTACGTCTCGGCGGGACTGAGCGCAGCGACGCCGATGAGTTCGTGGGTGAGGTTGAGCACATAGACATCGCCCGCCGCGATCGCCTCGCGCACCGCACGCACACCAGCGCGGTACGCGCGCGCGTCCGCCGAGAAGCTCGCGCCGAGCACGAGCGGGGCGCGCGGGGCGCGCGCACGTGTCGTGGCAGGCGCACTCACGCCGACATGGCGCGACTCGGGTACGCACGAGCACTCGCACGGGCACGACGGCTGGCGATAGCTGAGCACCGTCGCCCGGCCATCATAGGCGGCGAGCACAGCCACCAGGCCCGCTTCCCCGCGGCCCTCGAACGCGTCCTCAAGCGCGGAAGCGGCGTACGCAAGCGGGACGTCCTCCGTGACCGTCAGCGGGTTCGAAGCGCACACGTGCTCGCCGCCAAACCACCCCCGCTCCGATGAAGGATTGAGCCTGAGAGTCAATCGGCTCAGGAGCCGTCGGGCACCGTGTGGGAGACGCGGCATCGGCTCCACGCCAGCTTGAGCGCTAGTGGCGGAAGTGGCGGTGGCCGGTGAAAACCATCGCGACTCCCGCTGCGTCGGCCGCTGCGATGACCTCTTCGTCACGCACCGATCCGCCCGGCTGGATGACGGCTGTCGCTCCTGCGGCCGCAACGACCTGGAGCGAGTCAGAAAACGGCATGAACGCGTCGCTCGCGCACACCGCACCGCGGGCCCTCTCGCCCGCCTGCTCTACCGCGATGACAGCGGATTTCACACGGTTCATCTGCCCAGCACCCACACCTACTGTCACCGAGTCGCGCGCGAGCACGATTGCGTTCGACTTCACCGACTTGGCCACCTTCCACGCAAACAGGAGCTGCTCCATCTCTTCCGCAGTAGGCTTCCGCTTGGTCGGGACGGTGAAGGTGGCGGGGTCCTCGGTCACTTCGTCACCAAATTGAACGAGCATGCCACCCTCGACCGCGCGTGACTCATAGTGGCCACCCACTCTCCGCACCCCGCCAGTGCGCACGACACGCACGTTCGGCTTGGTGGCGAGTAATGCTACCGCTGCCGCCTCGAACTCCGGCGCGATCATGACCTCAACGAACTGCCCGTTTTCGAAGATACGCTGCACGAGCGCGGCGGTTACGGGGCAGTTGAACGCCATCACGCCGCCGAACGCGCTGACCGGGTCGGCGTCGTGCGCGGCCTGATACGCCGCGGTGATGTCATCGGCCACGGCGACACCGCATGGATTGGTGTGCTTGACGATCACGCACGCGGAGACGTCGAACTCGCGCACGGCGGTCCATGCGGCGTCGGTGTCGAGAATGTTGTTGTACGAGAGCTCCTTGCCCTGGAGCTGGTCGGCACGGGCGAGCGTGTGCTCCTTGCTGTCAGCGAATCGGTAAAAAGCCGCCAGCTGGTGCGGGTTCTCGCCGTACCTTAGGTCCTGGACTTTCTCGAGGCGCAAGCGCACTTCTCCAGGGAAACTTCCGTTCGCATCACCGCTGGAAAGGTACGTCCATATCGCATTGTCGTACGCGCTCGTCGTGCGGAACACCTCTGTCGCGAGCACGCGGCGGGTTTCGAGCGCGGTAGCGCCACCGCTCGCACGCATTTCGGCGATGATGGCTTCGTAGGTGGCCGGGTCCGTCACGACCGCAACGCTTGCGAAGTTCTTCGCCGCGGAGCGCAGCATACTCGGCCCGCCGATATCGATGTTCTCGATCGCATCCTCCTCGGTCACGCCGTCCCGCGCAACGGTCGCCTCAAACGCGTAGAGGTTGACGACGACCATGTCGATCATGCCGATGCCGTGCTCATCGGCCGCCGCCATGTGCTCCTTTACGTCCCGCCTCGCAAGCAGGCCCCCATGCACGCGCGGGTGCAACGTCTTGACGCGCCCGTCCATCATCTCGGGAAAGCCGGTGAGGTCATCGATAGGCCGGACATCGATGCCGGCCTCGGCGAGGACTCTCGCGGTACCTCCCGTTGAGACGATCTCGACCCCGAACTCGGCTACGAGCGCTCGGCAGAACTCAACGATGCCGGTCTTATCGGTCACAGAGACGAGCGCACGCTTGACTTGCACCTCATTCATCGAACATCTCCCACTCTCTTGGGAACCCCGGACACCGTTGCACTATACCGCTTCCCGCTCACGCGCAAGATGCGTAAGATGCGCGAAATGCGCGAAACCCCGATACCGGGAAGCTGGCCCATCGGCATCGGGGTCTCGCAAAGCGGCGCGCGGCACCGCACTATCGCTACTGCAGGATTTGCTCCCATGCGCCGCCCACTACGCGGTACGCCGAGATTATCTGCTGCTTGTTGTCCCCGTTCTCATCGAACTCGATCACGCCTGTCACCCCGTCGAAGCTCCCCGCGCGGATCGCTTCGGCCACTGCCGCACGGTCGGGGCTTGACTGCAGCACGGCATTCACGAAGATGACCGCCGCGTCATACGCGTAGGAGTCGTAAGCCTCGGGCACCATGCCGTACTCGGCCTGGTACGCCGCGAGGAAATCTTGACCGCGCGCCTGCTGCTCGAGAGGCAGACCGAGGCTGGTCGCGACGTCTCCCTCGGCGTTAGCGGCGCCGGCTATCTGGATGTACTCATCGGAAAAGATGATGTCGCCGCCTATGAGCGGCACCCCGAGACCAGTGTCGTTCATCTGCTTGGAGATGAGTGCGCCCTCCGTATGGGCACCGGCGTAGTAGACCGCCTGCGGCTCGATGCTACGGAGCCTCGTGATCAGGGCGCTGAAGTCGACTTCCTTGGTCTGGATCTGGTCACGTGAGACAACCGTGCCGCCGAGCTGCTCAAACTCCTTCACGAACTCCTCAGCGAGGCCCTGACCGTACGGGGTCGAGTCATCGATGACAGCCACCCGATCAAAGCCGAGTCCCTCGAGCACGAGGTTGCCCGCGTACGCGCCCTGCGCGTCATCGCGCGCGACGATACGATTGACCGTCATAAATCCCTGCGCCGTTATCTGCGGATTCGATGAGACGGTGACCATGGCCATGCCCGCGTCCTCGTAGACAGGCGACGCCGGAATCGTGCATCCGGAGTTGAAGTGTCCGATGACGCCAATCACGCTGCTGTCGCCCACGAGCAGGTTCGCCACGTTGACAGCTTGCTTGGGATCGCCCTGGTCGTCCTCGGCACGCAGCACGAACTCGTAGCCTGCGGCCATAACCTCCTCAGAGTTGTTGGCCTCCTTGAACGCAAGCTCGACCGCGCGCTTCATGCCCTGGCCGTACACTGCGTTGTCGCCGGTGAGCGGGGCGGCAAAGCCGATCTTGACCTGAGTACGCCCCTCAGGAGCCGCGTCTGGGGCTTCCGCCTTCTCTCCCTGGCCGCAACCAACGAGCGCGGTGCTCGCCAACATCAGTGCCACCAGCGCGAGCATCCCGGTGCGGGACGGTGTGCGATTCCTCATAGTGATTCCTTTCGCCTACCCAGTCGCCACACGACTGCTGGGCTGAATTCGATGGGCTTGAATATACCGCAACCCCGATCAACCGAGAAGCGAGCGGCCATGTGGTGCGATACGAGCTGTGCGCCCCTCGATCACGACTCTGCCCTCGGCGATCCACTGAAGCGCCTGCGGGTAGAGCCGGTGCTCGACGGCGTGAATCTTGTTCTCGAGCGAGGCGAGTGTGTCGTCCTCCGCCACGGTAACCGCCTCCTGCGCGATGATCGGTCCCTCGTCGAAGCGCTCGTTTGCGAAGTGCACGGTGACTCCGGTCACCTTGACCCCGTGTTCGAAAGCGTCACGGATGCCAGACGGACCGGGAAACGACGGGAGCAGCGCCGGGTGGACGTTGACGACCTTATCCGGAAACTCGTCGAGAACCTCTGCGCCAAGCAGACGCATGTAGCCGGCCATAGCGACAACATCCGTGTCGTGGGCGACGAGCACATCTCTGATGGCCGTGTTGTACTCGGAGAAAGTTCCGTAAATGGTGCGGTCGACCCACGCTGCCGGAATCCCGGCCTTGCGGGCGCGCTCAAGCCCGTACGCCTCCTCACGGTTGGAGATGACGACCGCTACTCGGGCGTCGAGGCGGCCTTGCACAGTCGCGTCGATGATAGCCTGGAGATTGGTGCCGCTCCCAGAGATCAACACTCCTATGCGCATGAGTTCAGGCTCGGACATGCGTCGCCTCCTAGCGGTAACGAACCGTGCCCGTGCCTTCGACTACTTCGCCAATCTCGTAGACGCGCTCACCGGAGGCCCGCAGCTGCGCCGCAGCCGCGGAAGCGTGCGCCGGATCGCAGACGACGGCAAAACCGATACCCATGTTAAACGTCCGGTACATCTCGTCCTCGTCGATACCAGCCGCCATGCCGATCGTCTCAAAAACTCGCGGCACCCGCCACGCTCCTCGCACCACAAGCGCGTCACACGTCTCGGGGAGTGTCCTGCCGAGGTTTTCGGTGATGCCGCCGCCGGTGATGTGCGCCATAGCCTTGACCGGTACCTCTTCGAGAAGAGCGCGCACCGGACGAACGTAGATCCGGGTCGGCTCCAGCAGTACCTCGGCGAGAGTAGCGCCTCCAAAGTCGACACGCGGGAGGGCGAGCTGCGCTTCGTGTCCTTCCACCAAGACAGCGCGAATGAGCGAGTAGCCGTTGGAGTGCACTCCGCTCGACGCGATCCCCAAAATGACGTCGCCCGGGACCACCTCGGAGCCGTCAATCATACTGGGCCGGTCGACAACGCCCACGCAAAAGCCGGCGAGGTCGTAGTCGCCGGGGGCCATGACGCCGGGGTGCTCGGCCATCTCGCCGCCCACGAGCGCGCACCCCGCCTGGCGGCATCCCTCGGCAATACCCGAGACGATCCGCGTGGTAAGCGACGCGTCGAGAGCGCCAATCGCAAGGTAGTCGAGGAAGAAGAGCGGCTCGGCGCCGCAGGTCAGAATGTCATTTACGCACATGGCAACGAGGTCGATGCCAACCGTATCATGGCGGTCGAGCAGCTGGGCCAGCTTGAGTTTGGTGCCCACTCCGTCAGTCCCGCTCACGAGGACCGGGTCACGCATTTCTTTTAGCGCGGCGGCACGGAACAACCCGCCAAAACCACCGATATCCCCGATGACTTCGGGGCGGTACGTCGAGCGTACCGCATCCCGGATGAGGCTCACCGCCCGCGCACCCTCAGCCGTGTCGACCCCGGCGTCGCGGTAGGTGGTGTGCCGCGTGTCATCACTCATCGTTCATCGGTCTCCTCAGTCGCCGTCAAGCTGACATTTTACCGTAGCATGACAGGCGATGAGCGTGTCGCAGAGTGGGCGACGTCACCCGTTCTGCCCGTACGTGCCATCTAATATCTGCCTTAAGACCGACTGGACCCACTCGGAGATCGCGACCGGTCCACCAAAGACGTCGATCCGGCCTATCTCATCGACGTAAAGACTAAGTGCGTCAATGGTCGCCTCCGGAAGGTGATCGGGACGCGTGAGCAACATGACGCCTCCGTCACGACCAACCGCCGCTCCACCCGCAACACCGTCAGCGAAGTCCACTCCGGTAGCGATGCCTACGGTGGAAAACTCGCCCCATCCCATCATGACGGCCATCTCAGCCGCGATCGCCGCGGTCTCAAAGCGAGTGGCGCCGGCAATCCGTTCCGTCTGCACGCCGAGGGCGTCGACCGCATCGTCTGAGACTGCCGAGGTACCGCCAACAACCCAGGCCTGCGACGCGCCAATCTCTCCGATCGCGTCGAGGACCGCCTGGCGCGGTTCCTCGTCAACGAGCAAGACGGGGATTCGAGCGCGGTACGCATACGGTGAGATAGCGAGTGCATCGGGGAACGTCCCGCCGCTCACGACAAACACTTCACCGCTGTAATCGCCTCCGAGGACGGCGGCCACTTCCTTCGCGATCAGTGCGGAAGTCTCGTACCGGTCGCGTCCAGCGAAGCGCTCTACCACGTAGTCCTCGGCGAGCGTCGCCTCCACGCCGGGACCCACAGCGTTCTCACCACCCACGATGATGACCCTGTTGGCTCCGAGGCGCTCAATCTCAGAAGCGACCGCCTTCGGCAACGCCTTTGCGGGCGTGAGCAGGATCGGCGCGTCAAAGACGCCGGCAAGGCTCGTAGCTCCCAGCGCGTCAGCGAACCCGGCGCCAGTGGCGAGCACCACCGTATCGGCACTCTCCCAGTTCGCCGAGGAGACCGCGACAGCGGTTTCAAAGCGGTTCATGCCCGCGTGTCGCACAACGCCTTCGCCGGGCGTGATCGCCACAGGCGCGGAAAGCTCGCTCGTATGCCCGACGACATCGACCGCCTGCACCTTGAACCAGTACTCCACCCCGGTCTGAAGGCCAGAGGCCAGATACTGCGGCCACGAAATGAGCTCTGTGTTCACCTTGACGTACTGTCCGCCCTCGGCGTCGGCCACATACACGTTCCAGCCCGCAACATCGGAGTCCTCTTCGTCGGAGGGCGGATCCACTTGCGCCGCCGAGAACCACCATGGCACCGTGCCATCCTCCCACGTACCGCCAAACGGATCGTCCCACATGAGCTTGACCCTGCTGCCCCACGCTGACGCCGAGAGGCCCGTTGGCACGGATGGCGGGTCGAGGTTCACGTAAATGGTTGCGTACATGACCGTGATGTTGCCGTTGGCGTCCCGATACTCAGCGGTCACGGTCTGCGGGCCGTCGATTGGCAGCAAGTAAAACCAGGCGGCATCCGCAAACGCCTGCCACGGCGCGTCCTCGTCGTACTCGCTGTTAAGGTGGAAACGCATCTCCGTCGCGCCGGTCATCACACTATCAGCGCGAACGTGCGGGTCAGCGGTGTGCGTGTCACCGCCATTAAGAAGGAACTCGCCAACCGGGGGAGCGGTATCAACGAACAGATCGTGGAACACTCCGTCCGACACGTTGCCCGACGAATCGTACGCCCACGCACCATAGTACGCGTGCGTCTCGACGGGATTCACGGTGAGATCCCAGTCAGTCGCCCACGCACCCTTACCGTCAAACACGGTCGTCGCGAGCGGATCGTTGGGACCTGCGGGCGGGGCATCAGTGCGGCGGAGCACCTGTATGCCGGCGTAGGTGATGGGAGGAGGCGGCGTCCACGTGAGCGCTACTGTGCCATCCCGCACTTGCGCCTCAAACCCGCCGAGGGTCTCGGGAGCGGTCGTGTCCTCGGCAACAACCAAGGCGTGAGCGCCCGCAGACCAGTTCGAGTTGTCGTCGCGAGCATACGCCGCATAATGATAGGTTTGCCCGTGAGCCAGGCCGGCATCGCCAAAAGACTCACCGATCCCCTCGTAGACCACAGTCGCCTGAGGGTCGTTGGGACCGCTCGGCGCACCAGCAGTGCTCCTCACGATCCGGGTAAGCGCGAAATCCGCCTCGGTGGGATTGTCCCACTCAAGGTGTGCGTCACCGTCGGTTCCAGCGTTCGCCACAAAAGCCGCCGGTGCCCCAGGCGCCTCCGTGTCGGTGGTGATACGGAAGCCCTTCGTGGTGGACCACGAGGAGGGAACGCCGTCTGCCACCGCACGCACCCGCACGCGAGCCAGATCGGTGTCGACCGCGGGAATCGGCCAGCCGATATCCGTCGAGCCGGGCCCCGCCTGCCCAATTGAGGTGAAATCGTATTCGAACACCCTCACTTCATCGAGCGCGAACAGGTTCTCAGCGCCAGCACCTTGGTCGTTGAAGAAGTACCATTGGATGCGGTTGTCGCCCGTTCTGAGTTCCGCGGTCACCCTCGTCCATGGAATCGGCTCGAACGTGTACCAGGCGACCCGGTCGTTCACTATGAGCGCCGCGCCCGTGTAGTACGCCGCCGTGTCGTGGCGTGCCCAAAACTCCACCACGCCCGGCCCGCCTACCGTCACGGTTGTCACCAACGATCCTTCACCCCACTGGTTCGCGGCAAGCGCGCCAGACCGCGCGGAGTAGTCACCGCTATACACAACCGCGGGATTACTTGTGATCTCCCAGGGAACATCCCCCGCCGTATCGAACCCGGACAGGTTCCCCGATTCAAAATCGAAGTGCGCCACTTCCACCGGAAGACCTTGCTCCACTTCGAACTCGGCATCCGGGTCACCGCCCCTGGCCGGAGTCCAGCGGACCACCCCATCCGTCCCGCCGTACAAGAGATCGCCCGTGACGGGCTTGGTGACCCTCGGTCTCCCTGGATACGTCCGGTGCGCCGCATCGACGTTGATACGGCCACCGTAGGCAACCTGCCCTTCAAACTGGGACAGACGGTCCACCGTGTTTTCTATCCGCGCCTTGATCTCCTCGGCATCTGCGCCGGGAAAGCTGCTCTTGAGCAGCGCAAGGGCGCCAGTGACGTGTGGTGCCGCCATCGAAGTGCCGGAAAGCTCACCATAACCTCCTGCGCTGAGCATCGGCCTGGCGGAAGGATCGGTAGGGACGATGATGTCCAGCCCGGCAGGCCAGGGCCTCTCGTAGGGTGTGCGGTACTGCTCAGGAATCTGTCCTTCGAGCCCAGCGTATGGGGTCCCAGAGACTCCCCTGACTGAGTAACCCCACGTCCAATAGTCCATCGTGGTCGCCTTGAAATACTTGTCGAACCAATCTGTGTCCGCGCCCCAATAGACCATGTCGACCGCGAGCTCACCGCTCGCCATGACCATGCGGCCTCCGTTGTCGAGGTACTCGCCGATTACGGTGCGCTCTGGAGCTGATAAGGTTGGGTTGTCATACCAGCCCCATGCGGTGGCCCCAGTGAACCAGACGACTACCCTGTTGCGTAACGCACTGTGAGACGGTGTTCCTTGCGATTCGGTCCTCCATGTCGACACGTTGGTGAACCCAGCGCCAGCCAAGGTGTCGAGGTAGACTTGAAGCCGCTCATCAGGCGTCTCACCGGTCATCGCGGGCATACTGTCGTCGACAACGAGTATCGGCGTGGACGACAACGCGCCAACCTGCGTGATCGACCTCGTGATGATCGCGTCCCGGGTTGCGCCGGGCTCGAGCGCCTCGACCGCGAGCGCGAGATAGGTCATGCGATACGGCGGACTGTTGATGTAGATCGCGCACGTGTCCCACGGGAGCGTCGAGTTCACGTCGACGCCGGGTGCTGCGACCTCCACCGTGGCCGCTCCAAAGTTCGACCACGGGGCGATCTCGTCTTCGTGGCCGGTCGCCGCGACCGTCACTACGTTAGTGCTCTCAGATGATGCCGGGTAGTTGGATTCGGGCAGCGCATCGACGTCCTCGCCCCAGTTGCCTGCGGCGGCCACAAAGAGAACGCCGTGATCTGCCGCGTACTGAATGGCGTCTTCGAGGATCTGCGAGTAACCCCCACCCCATGACGCGTTGATGATATCGGCGCCATTGTCGACCGCGTACACGATCGCCTCTGCGCCGTCGAAATCCCATCCGCCCCCGGGGCCGAGGAACTTCACCGGCATGATCGTCACGTTCCAATTGACGCCGGCGATGCCCACCCCATTGTCGCCAACCGCTCCGATCGTGCCAGCGACATGTGTCCCGTGTTGGTCGCCGTCGACCGGATCGTACGGCGTCGAGTCGCGATTGTAGAAATCGTAGCCAAAGTTGTCGTCGATGAACCCGTTGCGGTCGTCATCGCGACCGTTGTTGGGAATCTCACCGCGGTTAACCCACCGGTTGGCCCGAAGATCAGCGTGTGCGTGGTTGACGCCCGTGTCGATGACAGCCACCACCACGTCCCTCGACCCGGTTCCGTACGTCGCCCACGCCTCCGGCGCGTCGATGTCCGCATCGGGTATCCCACCGGTCTGTCCGGTGTTGTGAAGTCCCCACAAAGTGTCAAACCGCGGGTCGTTGGGGGTCCGCCCGGTGAGTGGCTGATACGCTTGCGCCACCTCGACCCGGGCCGTAAGGCGAGCGCTACGGAGCTGCTCCGCTAGTCTCGCCGCGCTTACTCCCTGCCTTGTTGGCTCGACGAGTGCCCAACCGAGGCGCTCGGACGTCCGAACCACACGAAATCCGAGCTGTTTACCGGCGGCGTCGATCTGCGCGTCGGGGATTCCTGGGCGCCAGTCGACTACCACTCGGCGTGCCTGCGCCGGACGCAACTGGGTACGCACGTCGCCACCTGTCACGTCGGCGGCCTTTGCGTACGGAGCATCCGGACGGAGCCCCGGCGCCGGGTTGGGCGAGCCGCTCGCTCCGGCACCCCCTGTCGGCAGAAGCGTCGCGATCAAGAGCGTCGCGACGATGGCGCGGAGCGTCTTGCCCCTCGAAGACAGGAAACTCGACATGCTGCCCCTCCTCACTGGCACCGAAAACTACACTACCGCTCGCTTGGTGCGGCAGATCCACTATAGCCCTTCGACGTCACTGACACGCGGCAAGTTCGCAAGTCGGCACTCACCCGCCGAGAAACCCTCCAAGCGATGCGAACGCTGCGCTGGCCGCCGCCGCTATCGCCCCGCCGGCTAGCCACCCGGTACCGTGCGTGACGCGCGCGCCCGCGAACGCTCCTGCCCACGCGGGCAACGCGTAGCCCAGCGCCAGTCCGACGAGTCCCCAGAGCGCAAGCGGTGCTACCGTGGCGGCGAGGAGATCGCCACCGGCCGCGACATCGTTCGCGCTCTCAACCGCCGTGGCGATCGCGGCGGCCACGCGCACGCCGTCACCAGCCGTCCACGCTACGAGCACCACCGCTGCCGCCCACCACCAGCGCCGCTTCGCCCCAAGCGCACCCGCAAGGGCCGCGCCTCCAAAAGCCGTGACGGGATTGAACGTAAGGCCGAGCAAGGCGCCGAGTCCGAGATCGGCAAGAGCGGGCACCTACTCGGCCCGCCCGCACGGCTCGAACGAGAGTTTCCCTCGCCGGATGAGTTCTGGGATCTCAAGCGGGTAGTCGCCATTGAAGCACGCGAGACACAGCGCGTCCCCGGCACATCCGGTGGCGGTGACCATGTCGTCGAGCGAGAGGTACGAAAGAGAATCCGCGCCGATGTACTCGGCCACCTCAGTGAGCGACATCGAGGCGGCGATGAGCTGCTCTTGCGAATCGGTGTCAATGCCAAAAAAGCACGGCCACCGAACCGGCGGCGAGGTGATGCGCATGTGGATCTCGACAGCTCCGGCGTCACGCAACAACTGGACGAGCTTGCGCGACGTATTGCCGCGCACGATCGAGTCGTCGACCACTACCAGCCGCTTGCCGCTGATGACGTGCCGGAGCGGATTGAGCTTGAGGCGGATCCCTTGCTGGCGGATCGACTGCGTTGGCGAGATGAACGTGCGCCCCACGTAACGGTTCTTGATGAGCCCCTCACCAAACGGCAGGCCGCTTGCCTCGGCGAATCCTACCGCCGCCGGAACACCTGAATCGGGAACGCCGATGACGAGGTCGGCATCCGCGGGGGCAGAACGCGCCAGCGCCGCGCCCATCTGGCGGCGCGCCTCGTAGACGGTGCAGTCGTTGAGCACGCTGTCGGGGCGAGCAAAGTACACGAACTCAAAGACGCACATGCTCGGCTTCTGGGCGGGAACAGCACGCTCGGCCTCAAGACCGGTCGCAGAAACCTTCACCATCTCTCCGGGCGCCACGTCGCGCACATACTCGGCGCCCACGATGTCGAGCCCGCAAGTCTCACTCGAGACGACCCAGTTGCCGGAAGCAGTCTGGCCGAGCGCGAGCGGCCGCACACCGTGCGGGTCGCGGAACGCATAAAGCGCGCTCTCCGTGATGAGCACTACCGAGTACGCGCCCTTGATGAGGCGCATCGCCTCACGAATGCCTGCCCGGATGGTGTTGTTTTCCTGCGTGTAGTGGCCCACGAGCGTCGCGATGACCTCGGAATCGGTGGTTGAGCGAAAGCGGATGCCGTTGCCCTTGAGGTTCTCGCGCAACTCGTGCGTATTCACGAGATTGCCGTTGTGCGCGAGCGCGACCACCTGATGGCCGATGGCCGAGAGGTGCGGCTGCGCGTTCTCCCACGACGTGCTCATGCCGGTGGTCGAGTACCGCGTGTGGCCGAGAGCAACGCTGCCGGTGAGCGAGTCGAGATCCGGCTCGCGAAACACCGTGCTCACGAGGCCGAGGTTCTTGGTGACTGTGACGGTCTCGCCGTCACCCACGGCTATCCCCGCCGACTCCTGTCCGCGGTGTTGTAGCGCGTGAAGGCCAAAGTACGTGAGCCGCGCGACGTCCTCACCTGGAGCGTAGACGCCAAATACGCCACATGCCTCCTCCGGGTGATCGGGACGGTCCGCAAGGATCCAGTCGTCGCAGTGAGTTTCGCTGGCGCAGGAGAAATTCATTCGAGTGGGATCCAAACGGAGTCGGTGCGATGCGAACGCGCGTAGGATAGCACGATTCAGGGGGCCGTGGGCACGCTGTGCGACCAGGAAACTCGGCCTCGTCCGAGCCGATCACGATCACCGTCGACAACAGCAAGACAGGCAGGTCCACGAAGTCGCGATGAGGTCACTCAGCCGGTGAGAAGTGCGAGGCCCCGGGAATCCCGGGGCCTCGTCCGTTCGTGGTAGCCGAGCTTCGGCTGCGGGCGTATCCGTCGCTTACACTACTCGATCATGTTGTCCGTGCACTCGACCTGACCCCAGACCACGGCGTGGGCAGCGACGTAGATGTCGCCCTTGAACCCGCACTGCGTCCAGGTCCACGTGCTCTCCCACGTGGATGAATCAACAGGATCGAACCCGTACGAATCGCCATACGGGAACTGGCCGGGTGCGTTCGTGTAGACGGAGGTGCGGCCGCGCTTCACCTTGGGCAGCACGTCGTTGCCGACCCACAGGTGGGCCTCACCGATCGCGTAGCCCTCATCGACCTCATAGGTCACGGTAACGCAACCATCCTCGTAGTCGACGTAGACCTTACCGATCACGGTGCCGTTGCTCAGGATGTTCGCCCCAGCGCCGGCGTAGAGATCCCACTCATAGCTGCCCTCAGAAAGCGGCCCGTTCGTCCAACCCCAGAAGCGGTTGTTCACATAGTCCCAGTTGGGCTTCGCGTAGTCGTCACCGTAGGCCCAAGCAGTCTCGTCGGCCCAGCAGAGCTCCTGCATCTGATACATGCCAGCATCGATCGTCAGGTCGCTTGCGCCCGCCGCAAGCGTCACACAGTCGGTGATGCCTGTGGCAGGATTGGCGTTGCTGTCGATCGTGTCGTCCGTGCCCGCGTACTGCATGGTGAAGAACCAGTCGCCGTCAGGCAGGACGAACTGCACCTTGTAGTCGCCAGCCTTCAAGCTGTCGAACAGGAAGTAGCCGTTTGCATCTGTCAGCATCGTGTCGATGATCGCGACCGGCGCACAGAGTTCGTCGACCGACCACAGGTTCACCGTCACGCCCTCGATGCCCGGCTCGCCCTCGTCTTGGATACCGTCCTGGTCAAGGTCGTTCCAGACGAAATCGCCGAGCTCTGCGGGGGGCATCCAGTTGACCTTGAGCACCGCGGAGGCGGACTGCTCCGTCTCGATGATGGTGGCGGTGTTGTCATACCTCCACGAAGCGGGATCGGGGTCAACGTAATCGGCCCACGCAAAACACTCGCTGTAGGTGAACGTATCGCCGTTGGGCGCGCTGAGCATACCCAGCTCGACGGGTACGCCCGGGACACCGTTCAGTGACATGACGTCTTGGACAGTGATTTCGCCGTAGAGCTCCTCGGCAGGCGCACCCCAATCGATGGCGGCTTCTGCCATGTAATCGTCACGCTCGGTGGTGACGGTCACCTTGTTCACGCCCTCGATCGCCGAGGCGACGTCTACGTCGTAGGTGCCCACGAGGTCGTCACCGACGGCGAGCTCGTACGGGAAGATCACACCGCCGAAGTCGACCTCTATCGCAGAACCTCCGAGCACGTCTTCGACGCTTTCGATCATGGCCGGCAGATCACCGGTGTTCTCGATGGTGACCGTGCCCGAGACATTCCAGTCGCTGTCCGTATAGCCCTCATACGCCACATCGACGGTCCAGGTCGCGCACTCGTCACCGCTGCCATCGAACCACAGCCAGATCTTCGGGTACTGCTCCTCACCGATAGTGTGTCCGAACTTGGTCTCGACCCACTTGTCGATGGCCCACTCGTTGGTGCGGACGTAGGAGGTCACAGCGGTCTTGTCGACCGTGAGTTCCTCGAACAGCTCGTACATGCCAGCATCGATCGTCAGGTCGCTTGCGCCCGCCGCAAGCGTCACACAGTCGGTGATACCTGTGGCAGGATTGGCGTTGCTGTCGATCATGTCGTCCGTGCCCGCGTACTGCATGGTGAAGAACCAGTCGCCGTCAGGCAGGACGAACTGCACCTTGTAGTCGCCAGCCTTCAAGCTGTCGAACAGGAAGTAGCCGTTTGCATCTGTCAGCATCGTGTCGATGATCGCGACCGGCGCACAGAGTTCGTCGACCGACCACAGGTTCACCGTCACGCCCTCGATGCCCGGCTCGCCCGCTTCTTGGATACCGTCCTGGTCAAGGTCGTTCCAGACGAAATCGCCGAGCTCTGCGTACTCGAGCACCGTGACCGGGATGTTCTTGGTACCTGAGGCATAGTACGCAGGAGTAGCGTCGTAGCGCGCATAGTAATCCACCTTGGCTAGAGCCACGCCCACGCCCTCTTCGATGTGTGCCAAAGGCACCAGAAGCTCTGGATTAGTGGTCACGTTCCACGTGATGACCTGATTGACCTCGATCCTCAACCCGGTCGCCAGCACCACCGGTGTACCCGAAGCCGTGCCGTCCGGGCCCGGAGGCGTGAACGTCACATCGATCCACGCCGGGCTTGCTCCCTCAACGAATCCGGCGTTGAACGCGGCCACTGTATATGCGACCGAGCCGTCGCGATACTGCGTGTTGGGAGTCACGCTCAGAAACACGTCGACGCTATTCCCGACCACAGGCGTGACCTGCGACATCGCCGGAACAGCGACTCCCAACGTGAGCACCATGACCGCAAGCACGATCACAAGCCGTCTCCACTTGCCTCTTCCAACCATAGTAATTTCACCCCTAACTTCTTCACTACAGTGTCCATCGACACCATCGGGAGCGAACGTTGACGCCGCTCGTCTCCACTCGAGCCTCCATCCCACACACGAGCCGACACAGGCCTGATCGCCCGGTTCAGTTGCCTGACCTCCCTTCCCCACTTCCGCTGGACGGACGAGTGTGGTTCCCTGAACCACCCCCAACGCAAAGACCGACCCCGGAGGGTCGGTCTCACCATTAGCTCACCGCCCGGCCTGGGTGACCGGATCGCGCCAGACGGATCTTAGCTTCTCCCCCCTGAGCAGCCAGTGCTCAGAGATGCTTCCCCGCCGGGTATACCCGGGACGGGATACCCGCAGACATCTTCCAACGGATTACGAGCATGATTGCGACCAGCGGCTGTCTGATTCAGACGAGTAGCACTTCTCAGCGACGAACGGTTTCGATACCGGGGCGCGGCCATCGCTTGGCCTAAGGCGCCGCTCGTCGTCTGCGGCGGACGAAGACGAGCACCGTCGTGGCTACCGTGAGGACGACGAGCACCGGCGCCACGAGCGCGACGACGGTCGCAACGAACGCCGCCACGTCCTCGGCAAAGCTCACGAGCGGAGCGCCCGTACCGGCTGTCGACACGTTGACCGCAGGCCGGGCCGTCGCCTTCGCGGCGTGCACGCTTCCGGCGACGAGTACACCCGCGACGACCCAGACGGCCGGATGCACCCACTCGGCGTTCCCCGCCGCCGCCACGAAGAGCAGCCCTCCGGCCGCAGGCCGCACGAACGTCTGGATCGCATCGTTGACGTGGTCGACGGCCGGGACCTTGTCGGCCACCATCTCGATCGCCAGCAGCACCGCGATGAGCGCGATCGCCCACCACTCGCCGAGGAGCGCGTAGGGCTCGGCAAGCTCTATCCAGCCGAGCTGCTGCGCGACCGCGACGACCAGGAGCGGGATGTAGGCGTTGAGTCCCGCGGGGATGGCAAGTCCGAGTCCGGTGAGGATGTCCATGGCGTGAGCGCCTCCCTATTCCTCCCGCAGTCCCTCGCTTGCGAACATCTCCTCGGGGTGCACGTACGTTGCGAGCGCATCCTCGTAGATGCCCTCAAGCGCGGCTACCTCGGCCTCGATGAGACCTTCGATGCGCAGCGACTCCCCGCCGACCTCGCCGACGACCGAATACGGCACGCCGTGTGAGAGCGCTATCTCGATCACACGCTCGACATCGCTCTCTGCGACCGTCACCACGGCCCGGCCCTGCGTCTCGCTGAAAAGCGCGGCGACCGGCGGCAGCACACCGTCGTCGTCGCCCTCGCCAAGGTCGAGGTGGACGTCGGCGCCGATGCCACCCGCCATGCAGCTCTCGGCGAGCGCGACCGCGAGCCCGCCCTCTGCGCAGTCGTGCGCCGAGCGCAGCAGCCCTTCGCCGATCGCGGAGAGCAGCACCTCGCGCAGCGCCGCTTCGTGCGCGAGGTCCACGCGTGGCGGCGCTCCGGCAACCGTGTCGAACACAACCTTCAGGTACTCGCTCCCGCCGAGCTCTGCCTCGGTCTCGCCGAGGAGCACGATCACGTCGCCCGCCTCCTTGAACGCGAGCGTCGTGTGCTTTGAGACGTCATCGAGAATGCCTACGAGCCCGACGGTGGGGGTGGGGTAGATCGGCTGGCCAAATGACTCGTTGTAAAACGAGACGTTGCCGGAGATGACCGGTATCTCCCACGCGCGACACGCGTCCGCCATGCCGCGGATTGCCTCCGTAAACGTCCAGAAGACCTCTGGCTTCTCAGGCGAGCCGAAGTTAAGACAGTCGGTGATGGCAGCGGGCCGCCCGCCAGAACACGCCACGTTGCGCGCCGCCTCGGCGACCGCAATCTGCGCACCAACATACGGGTCGAGATAGACGTAGCGGCCGTTGCAATCGGTCGACACCGCGATGCCGCGCTCCGTGACCTCGCCGCGGCCGGGCAGTCCGATGCGCAAGACAGCCGCATCCGAGCCGGGCAACACCACGGTACCCTGCATGACCTGGTGGTCGTATTGCTCCCAGATCCAGCGGCGCGAGCAGATGTTTGGGCTCGCGAGCAGGTCGAACAGCGTCGCGGTGAGCATCTCGGGCTCGTCCGGATGATCGAACTCCGCGAGCGGGTCGAACGCGTGCAGCTCGTCGAGGTAGGCGGGGCGTTCGGCGGGCGGGTCGTAGATCGGCGCGTCGTGCGCGAGCGTGGCCGCGGGCATGTCGCCCACCACTTCGTCACCCTCACGGATCACAAACCGCCCAGTGTCGGTGACCTGACCGATGACGGTCGCGGGAAGCCCCCACCGCTCGCAAATGTCCTGGACCTCGCCGAGCTTCTCCGGGGTGACGACCGCAAGCATGCGCTCCTGCGACTCAGAGACCATGATCTCAAACGGCTTCATCGCGTCTTCGCGCTGCGGGACGAGCGTGACGTCGATCTCGAGCCCCACGCCGCCGCGCGACGCCATCTCGCTCGCACTCGACGTGAGCCCGGCCGCGCCGAGGTCGCCGAGGGCCACGAGCACGTCGCGCGAGAGCAGCTCAAGGCACGCCTCGATGAGCAGCTTCTCGGTGAACGGGTCGCCCACCTGCACGCTCGGCCGCTTCTCTTCTGCCTTCTCGTCGAACTCCTGACTCGCGAGCACGCTTGCGCCGCCGATGCCGTCACGCCCGGTCGTCGAGCCGATGAGCACGAGCAGGTTGCCCGGCCCGGCCGCGACCGCGCGCATGAGGTCTTCCTCGCGCATGAGCCCGATCGCCATCGCATTGATCAGGCAGTTACCCGCGTACGCCTCCTCGAAGTACACCTCGCCGCCCACCGTGGGCACGCCCAGGCAGTTGCCGTACCCGCCGATGCCGGCGACCGCGCCCTCGAACAGATAGCGCTGGCGCGGCTCGTCGAGCGTTCCAAAGCGAAGTGAGTCGAGGATCGCGATCGGGCGCGCGCCCATCGTGAAGATGTCGCGGATGATGCCGCCCACGCCGGTCGCAGCGCCCTGGTAGGGCTCGATCGCCGAGGGATGGTTGTGCGACTCCATCTTGAACGCGACCGCCCACCCGTCGCCCACGCCGATGACGCCGGCGTTCTCGCCGGGACCCTGGAGCACGGCCGGCCCCTCGGTCGGGAACATGCGGAGCGCCTTGCGCGAGTGCTTGTAGCTGCAGTGCTCGGACCACATGAGCGAGTACATGTAGAGCTCGGTCACGGTGGGGGTCCTGCCGAGAATCTCGACTACTTGCTCGTACTCGGCGGGCTTGAGGCCGAGTTCGGCTGCTAGGCGTGGCGCTAGTTCGGCCGACAGATCGACGTGCATACGGTGTGGGTCCTCCCCAATGGTCGGGTCGCGGTTTGTCGCGGCGCGGGCCGTGCGATCGCGCGAGACGACACGTGCATTGTAGCCGAGGGGCGCGAGGAGCGCTGTACGTCAAGATCCGCATGTGCGCAGCAGCGGCTCGGCATCTTGTAGGCCTCGCCACCGCGCCGCAGCCGCCTCCCCTCAGGTGACGAGGTGCACGCCGGGGTAAGCGCCGTGCGCCCGCTCGTCGGCGCTCGCGAGCGTGGCGCCGAGCAGCAATGCGCACGCAGGCGCGAGACCATCGTAGAACGAGCAGCCGAGGACCTCGCACTGGTTCGCCGCCTCGGCCACGATCTCATCAGTGAGCGGCAGGATCGCGATGTCGGAGGCGGTGATGCGTTGCCACGCGGGTACGATGTCACGCGGTGCGTAGTGCCGGGCAACGACGGAGAGTACCTCGTGGACGAAGTGCACCGGCGCAACCAGCGATACCTCGCCCGCTACCGCCCGTGCCTGCAACTCGAGTGCACGTTCCCGCCCTGACTCCGGCTTGAACCACTTCACGCCCACCGAGGCGTCGAGTACGAACACGGGCCGCGCGCTCACGTACGCCCCTTGCGAACATCGCGCATCGGTGCGCTGTCGTGGGTCTCGCGCACCTCCCGGAGTATCTCGAGCGAGGGACGGTCGTCCCGGATCTCGCGCCCGACGTGGAAGGTCCGCATCCCCTCAAGCGCCTCGAGCATCCGCGCGCGGCGTGCCGCGCAGGCCCGCTCCTCGCGCGTCTTGCCGAGGTACGACGCGAGCGACTCCTGCACGAGTTCGCTACGGGAGACGCCTGACTCGGCAGCCTCGGCATCGAGGCGCGCGAAGAGGTCGTCGGGGAGAGAGATGGTGATCTTCGCGGTCATCGTCGTGCGCCTCCTCGGTCATACCGCTGTTCGTACCAATGGTATGACCTCCGCATGGCGCGCGTCAAACCAAAATTGGCACTCGGTCGCACGACGCTCAGTCTGCCCCGCGCGGCCTACTCCCCCCGGTAGATGTCGCGCCGGTGCCCGACCTTCACCACCCACACGGTAACGATGTCGTCTGCGATCTCGTAGACGATCCGGTAGTCGCCCTGCCGGATACGGTACCGGTCGCGCGTGCTCAGCTTCTCAGCGCCGTGTGGGCGCGGGTCCTCGGCCAGCGCAGCGATGCTCGCCATGATGCGAGCTACATCGGCCGAGGGGATGCCCCGCAAGTCCTTTCGAACACTGGTTCGAAAGCCGACCCTATAACCGCCCATCGGCCTTCAGCCACTTCACCATGTCCTCGTAGGCGACGAAGGGCTCCTTCGCGCGCTCGTCGAACGCCGCTAAATCCTCGGCGTCCTCCCGTAGCATCTCCCGCACGGCATCGTTGACCAGGTCAGATATCGAGCAGTCCTGCACAGCCGACTTCATTTTGAGCGCCGTGTGCAGATCCGCATCAAGGTATATCGTCGCTCGTTTTGAGACGGGTCCCATGCGCCACCACCTCCACTGCGGATGATAGCGTCGAAACGTCATCGCGTCAAAACGTTACAACGTCCCTGAGCCCGCCGCCGCCTCTCGCGCGAACACTACGGACAGGAGGTACGCCACCCCGATAACGAGCGTGAACGGCACGGCGAGCACCGCGAAGTAGCGAAGCGCCACGACCGAGGGGAGCAAGAAGCCGGCGAGCAAACTTACGAGCACCGCGAGCGGCACCACTACCCAGAACACGCGTGCGCGACGGCCGATCGAGGCGGGAGGACGCCTGAGCACGTCGATCGCGATCGCGGCGCACGCCATCGGCACGCCGAACCTCACAAGCAGCCCGATCCAGACTGCGAGCGGGGTGAGCGCCACCTCGCCGTGCACTAGCCCGCGACCTCCGCAAGCCGGCGCGCAATCGCCGTGAAGAACGCACCGCCGTCCGTGCCGCCGGTGACCGGGTCGACCACACGCTCGGGGTGCGGCATGAGGCCGAACACGTTGCCGCGCTCGTTGCAGATGCCGGCGATGTCGTCGAGCGCGCCGTTGGGAGCGCTGCCGCCTTCTGCGAGTGTGCCGTCGGGCTCGCAGTAGCGCAGTACGATCTGGCCGCCGTCACGCAACCGCGCGAGCGTCTCGGCGTCGCAGTAGTAGTTGCCTTCGTTGTGGTTCACGGGTACGTCAAGCACGGTACCTGAAGGCAGGTCGAGCCATTGGCACACCGACTCCTCGACGCGGAGCGGCTGAGCGTGGCAGACGAATTTCAAGCCGGTGTTGCGCAGCAGGGCACCGGGAAGCAGGTGAGCCTCGGTCAGTATCTGGAACCCGTTGCAGATTCCCAAGACCGGTCCGCCGCGCTCGGAAAAGCGGGCCACCTCGGCCATGATTGGGCTGAAGCGCGCGACAGCGCCGCAGCGGATGTAGTCGCCGTAAGAGAAACCGCCGGGGAGTACCACCGCGTCGACGCCACCGAGGTCGGTGTCGCCGTGCCACAGATACTGCGCCGCAAGCCCGAGATGCTCGATCGCGTGCACCACGTCCTGCTCGCAGTTCGAGCCCGGGAACACCACCACTCCGAAGCGCATGCGCTACGCCTCCTCGGCTTCCTCGATGCGATAGTCCTCAATGACCGGATTGGCGAGCAGTTTTTCACACATCTCGCGCACCGCTTCAATGCCGCCGGCCGTCTCGATGCGGATATACTTGCCGATCTTCACGCTCTCGACACCCTCATAGCCGAGGTTGCGAAGCGCGCGCTCGGCAGTGGCTCCGGGCGGGTCGAAGATTCCTTGCTTGTACGTGACAAACACGCTGTACAGCGACATCGTGGCGACTCCCCTCACGCGGCCTTCCGGGCTCTGTCCAATACGATACTCACACTACTTCGACGAACCGTTCTTCTCGGCCTTCTCCGCCTCAATCGCCGCCTTGCGCAACGGGCGCATCTTACGGAAGTCGATGTAGAACGCGGTGAAGATACACGCGTAGGCAAGGATGAGGACCGCCGTTCCGGGCCACGTGCCCTGCTGCCACCACGCGAACCCCGAAAACACGATCGCCGCGCCCAAAGCGCCGAGCCAGATCTTGCGCCAGCGGCGAAACTCCGGGTTCGAGGGCACGGGCGCGAGGATACTGCGGCGCTTCTTGCGCGTGCTCGCCTTCTTGGAATCGGCGCCGGCACCTCGCGTAGGCTTGGCCGATGCGGCGGAGCGCCGTGTCTTTCCGATGCTCGCACCCTTCTGGTAACGCGGATTTGACGGACTACGGCGGGCCATCTCTTACTCGACTCCTTCCGGTTCGAAGGCGCGGCCCGTGACGAGCTCGTACGCCTGGATGTAGCGAGTGCTCGTGCCCTCGATGACCTCAGCGGGCAACGATGGGGCGGGCGGTGACTTGTCCCACCCGCTCGCCTCGAGCCAGTCGCGAACGTACTGCTTATCGAAACTCGCCTGCGTGCGGCCGGGCTCGTACCCGTCCGCTGGCCAAAAACGGCTTGAATCCGGCGTCAGGACCTCATCGACGAGCGTGATCACTCCGTCCACCAACCCAAACTCGAACTTCGTGTCCGCGATGATGATACCGCGAGCCGCAGCGTGTTCACGAGCCGCCGAGTAAAGCTCGAGCGAAAGCCGCCTGATCTCCTCGGCGTACGCATCGCCGATGATCCCCGCCATTCGCTCGAAGCTGATGCTCTCGTCGTGGTTGCCCGTCTGCGCCTTGGTCGAGGGCGTGAAGAGCGGCGCTTCAAGCCTCTCGGACTCGACAAGACCGAAGGGCAGTTCAATCCCGCACACCGCGCCTTCTCGGCGGTACTCATCCCACCCGCCGCCCGCGATGTAGCCGCGCACGATGCACTCGACCGGGAACACCTCGGCCTTCTTCACGAGCATGAAGCGTCCGCGGAGGTGCTCCGCGTATGGCTTGAAGCGCTCGGGGAGGTCGGCGCTATCAGCCGAGATGAGATGGTTGGGCGCAATGCCGCCGAGCTGTTCGAACCAGAAGAGCGTAAGCCGGGTAAGCACCTCGCCCTTATGGGGGACCGCGTCAGGCAGGACGAAATCGAACGCCGATATGCGGTCGGACGCGACGAGCAGAAGCGAATCACCAAGGTCGTAGAGGTCGCGTACCTTGCCCCGGGTGTCAGGCCGGAGCTTGGAGGGGTGCAACACGGGGTGTCGCTCCTTTCGGGGAAGCTGTGACGCGGCGGACTCGGATCAGCCGATTTGCCAGGAGTTGAGCCGCACGGCCGCAAGCAAGCCATGGAGCGCCGCGAGTGCGAGCAACAGCGCCGCAGACCACCGGTGCACCTTCGTGTGCGCCTTGCCCTTGAACTTGATGATGCGCTTGCCCTGAAGCACCTGAAAGACGAGCACACTAAAGGTCACGATCCCGACCGCTCCAACGAGATTGGCGGTGATGGAGTATCCCAGAACCATGTCCGCTCCTCACTACTGATGCTCTCACGAGGATACCAGGCACCAACTACATCGCCCCGGTACCAGCCACCCCCGTGTAGAGAACCGCGACGTATGCGACGTACGAGCCGATCAGCGCCACACCGGCAAGCCTTCCGATACGCCCTCTCCAAAGCAGCAACGGCACCAGCGCCACTGCCGCCGCCAGCATCACCCACACATCAAACGAGACCATACCTGGGGCGACCGCCAGCGAACGGGTCATCGCGGTCACACCAAGAATACCGAGGATGTTGAATATGTTGCTGCCCACCACGTTGCCTACGGCGACTTCGGCGTGACCGCGCGCCGCGGCAACAAGCGAGGTGGCAAGCTCCGGAAGCGACGTGCCCAACGCCACGAGTGTGAGTCCGATGATCGCCTCGGCGACACCAAACGATCGCGCGATCTCGCCGGCGCCAGTCACAAGCATCTGAGAGCCCGCGATGAGAGCGGCAAGCCCAACAACAAGCTCGAGAAGCGCGAGCCACGTGCGCTTCGTCACACCGGAGAACTCCTCGGCCTCAGCGATGTACAGTTCAGCAGCGGGAGTGTCGCCAGACAGCTCTTTCCAGTACGAGTACCACACGAACGTGATGAGCGCGCCCACCATGATGCCGCCGTGCCAGCGCTCTATCACTCCGATCAAGCTCAAGCCGATCAGAACCGCCGTCGCTCCCAACATGACAGTGAGGTCACGCCGTATCGCAGCTGGCTTCATAACGATCGGGGTCACCAACGCCGAGAGCCCGATGATGAACAAGATGTTGGCGATGTTGCTGCCGACCACGTTGCCGACAGACAGATCGACCTGTCCGCGAGCCGCAGCCTCGAGACTCACGACAAGTTCGGGAGCTGACGTGCAAAACGCTACGACCGTCATCCCGATGAGCAGTGGCGAGATGCCGGCTCGTCGCGACAGAGACACCGCACCGCGGACGAGCCACTCACCCCCCGCGAACAAAAGCACGCATCCTCCGAGCGCGAGCAGATATGTCATGGACGGCTGAGTTCCTCTCCGTGGGCATCGATTGACGCTGCATAGCGAACCGGGACAGTGTAGCGCACTGGACGCCGTGTCACGAGAGCGGCAGCCGTATCGTGAACGTCGTACCTCCCTCGGGCCGCCGCAAAGCACCGGCCGTCCCCTTGTGGCGCTCGACAATCTCTTTGACAATCGCGAGCCCGATGCCAAGTCCCCCGGTCGCCCTGTCGCGCGCGGCGTCCGCACGCCAGAAGCGTGAAAACACGCGTTCGACGTTCTCCTCGGCAATGCCGATGCCCGTGTCCGAGACGCTGATGAGCGCCCGATCACCTTCACGAACCAGCTCCACGTCAACACGTCCACCCTCGGGCGTGTAGCGCGCGGCGTTAGAGAGAAGATTGCCCACCGCCTGCGTGATCCGGTCTGCATCTCCGCGCACTACCAGCCCCGTCACGGTGCGCGCCGCGAGCCTCAGGCCGCACGCCTCGATGAACGCCCGATGCGCATCGACGGCGGACCGGATCACGCTCTCAAGCTCCACCGGCTCGCTGCGCATTGATATCGCACCCCGCTCGAGACGGGTGAGCTCGAGAATTCCGTCGGCAAGACGCGCAAGACGCACTGTCTCGTCACGGACCACACCGAGCCGCTCCTCATCAGCGGGCAATACTCCATCCTGCATCGCCTCGACGGTCGCCTGAATAGCCTGGAGCGGAGTGCGCAACTCGTGAGCGACATCGGCGGTCAGGCGGCGCTCCATCTCACGGTCGGCCTCAATCGCATCGGCCATCTCGTCGAAGGTCCTGCCGAGCAGCCCAATCGAGTCGTCCCCGTTTACCCCTGTCCGCGCGTGCCGGTCGCCGCCGCGTGCCGCCTCAGCGGCTTCCGTGATCCGGTCGATCGGGCGCACGAGCCCGATGGCAAAAGCGAACCCCGCGAGCGAAGCGAAAACGACCGCTATCACACCGGCCGTTGTGAGTCCGCCAAGGCTCGCCTGCTGAAAGCGCACGTCCTTCTCGGTGATGAGACCGTCTTCCGAGAGCGGCCACACACGCACCGTGCCCACATACTCGCCCCGCACGATAATCGGCGCGCTCACCACCGGCTCGCGCGGCATCCCGCCAGTCGCCTGCGGAAACGAGACCACGCCCCCCATGAGCTCGCCGGCGACCGAATCGTCGTAGATGACGAAGTTCTCTTCGTTCAAGACGTGCAGTCCAAGTCCGCTCATGATGCCAAATCGCGGCATCTGCGAAAATGCGTGCACGGACCAGCCGCCGTCCCGCTCATAGTACTTGCCGATGATATGAGCCGCGCCAACGGCCGTGGACTGCAGGCCGTCACGCACATACTGGTCGAACAACTGAGCCCACACGGCCGACAGAATGATCGCCGAGAGCCCTGCGGTAAGCAGCGCGACTGCGGCAAACGCGACTGTAAGCCGCGTCGTGAGCGTACGGAACACCCGTCCGAGCATGGGCGAGAGAGACACCGCTCGAACCGGGTCGCCCATCACTCGTCTCCGGCCGCCTGATACTCGAATCGATACCCGACGCCGTGGACGGTGCGGATGAAGGTGGGATCACGCGGGTCATCGTCAAGCTTGGCGCGCAGGTTCTTGACGTGACTGTCGATGGTGCGCTCGTACCCCTCGAAGTCGTACCCAAGAACCTTCTCGACAAGCTCCATGCGCGTGTACACGCGGCCTGGATACCGGGCGAGCGTCACGAGCAGCTTGAACTCGCTCGCGGTCAGATCTAGCTCCCGCCCGGACAGAAACGCCTTATGCGCGGCGACGTCGACGTCAAGAACACCGAAGGTCAGCCGGTCTCGCTGCGGTTCCTCACCTGCGTGCGCCCTACGCAGGAGCGCGCGAACCCTAGCGACGAGTTCCCTCGGCGAGAACGGTTTGACCAGGTAGTCATCGGCGCCAAGGGAAAGGCCAACGATCCGATCCTCTTCCTCACCTTTGGCGGTGAGCATGATGATCGGCACGTCGGAGGTGTCGCGGATGTCCCTGCACACGTCCTCGCCACTCACCTTGGGCAGCATGAGATCGAGTATCACCAGATCGAAACGACTGCGCTCAAACGCGTTGAGCGCTGCCTCGCCATCAGCGACAGCGATCACCCAGTACCCCTCTCGTTCGAGGTACGCGGTGACGACATCCCGGATGGACTTCTCATCTTCAACGAGCAGGATGCGGCGCGCGGGGTTTGCCATGCGATGTCTCCCGTCGACGGTGCACGCGGTCAGACAAGCAAAGTCTAATCCTTCGTACCCGCTTGGGGCCGTACCTCCACGCTAACTCCACGTACGCAATGCGTTGCCCATTGGTCTGGAACACCCGGTGCATCCTCAGTGCCCTACGCGTCAGTGCCTCGCGTCGAATCGTCGGCAGCGGCCGCGTTGGCACGAGACTTCGACGCCAACAGCGCTAGCACCGAGCCCGCGAAGACAATGGCGAGGAAGATGATGAGGTAGGACGGCACCGCGGACCCGCCTTCGCCAGTCCGCATGCCCTGTGCCGGGGATATCATTGATACCGTGTAACTAAGAGAGAGTGCAAGCGTGTCGCCTGCGGCCACCAGTGGCACATCCTTGTAGTAATACGTGTTCTCGTCGGGCCCAGTCGAGGCGAGAATACCCTCAGGAAGCAAGCTCACCTCGCCACGCGGAGACAGGGCGATGGCGAGGCGCGCCGTCTGAGCCGGGTTTGGTGTTACGAATGAGAATCCAGCCTCGATCTCGCCGCCTTCGATTGCGCGCGTAGCGTCGGGGTACACGACTTCTACCTGTGCGATTCGCGAGGTCGTCAGCGTGAACACGGCAACCGTCGCGCCGTCACGCTCCTCGATGACCGCGTCAGCTTCGATGTCGTTCTCGATCGCGCCGCCCATGATCTCTCCCGCCCACTCGATCTGCGAACCCGTGGGGACGGGCAGGGCGACTTCCACCGGCAGCGGCACATCATCGGGCACGACCGCGCTCACGAGGAGCAAAGGACCCCCGGCTTGGGCCTCGGTCAGAAGAGAGACGCCGAGGGACGTGTAGGTGATCGGTTGCGCATACGCGGCTGGAGCGATCGCGCACAACACCGCGAACGCGACGAGGGCGGCTGAAAGTGTAGGGCGTGGTCGGAGCGCTCGGGTCAGGCCGGACATGCGTCTACCTCCGTGGGTACGAGACAACGTGTGGGAAACGATGATACAGCGAGGAAGCCGGATCTAAGATCGTAACGGTCGATTCGGGCGACAGTGTCTCATACCACGGGTGCAAAATCACCGTGGCCACACGCAGTCACCACATAAACACCACGGTTACGGCGTGGTGCTAACGGATCGCGGCCGCCTCCTCGGGAAGGAGGTGCGTCCGGACCCTCTCCAAACCGCGAGAGCACCGGTTGCCCCATCCGTCGAGAAATGCGCCGTCGCACACGACGATGACGACCTCGCAGTCGTTGGGACAACCTCCGCACTCCTCGCCGAGCGTTTCGAACTTCAAGTCACGCACCGCGAAGTCGAAGGGCTCCTCGACTCCCTCTTCTCGCGCAACCAGCGCTACGCCCAGCGCGCCCATGAGGTGGCCGTCCTCGTCCACGAGGATCTCGTGCCCGGTCGCGTCGTGAAACGCCTTGACGACGCCCACATTCTTGCTAACGCCTCCCTGGAACACGATGGGGCTGAGTATCTCCTTGCCCTTGCCCACGTTGTTTAAGTAGTTGCTCACGATCGCGTTGCACAGTCCCGCGATGATGTCTTCGACGGGATGCCCGATTTGCGCCTTGTGAACAAGGTCTGACTCGGCGAACACCGTGCATCGTCCCGCGATCTTGGTAGGGCGCCTCGACCGCAGGGCGTACTCACCAAACTCCTCGACAGGCACGTCAAGCCGACGTGCCTGCGATGACAAAAATGAGCCTGTGCCCGCCGCGCACAACGTGTTCATGGCGTAGTCCACGGGGACTCCGTCCCGCACGATGATGATCTTGGAGTCCTGCCCGCCGATCTCAAAGATCGTGCGGACGTCCGGATGGCGAGAAAGAGTCCCCACCGCGTGAGCAGTGATCTCGTTCTTCACGACCTGAGCGCCTAAGACCGCGCCGATCAGCTCACGAGCCGAGCCCGTGGCCCCGACCGCGACGATCTTGACCTCTGGCCCGGTCTCAAGCTGTGTCGAGAGCTCCCCTAGCAAGCGTTTCACCGCTCGCAGCGGGTTTCCCTCCGTCCACAGGTACGAACCCGCAAGCACCGTTCCCTCGGCACTAACGACAACGCCTTTAGTTGAGATCGAGCCAACATCCACGCCCAGATACGCCTTCACGCGCCCATTCCCACCTTCCGTTTCCTCATCCTCAACATGTCACAAAACGCATCGAGCCGGGTCGCAAGTCCCGTTTCGGATGTCTGCGCATCGAAACTGATGAACAGCACCGGAAACGTGTGCTCCCGGGAAAGCCGCTGGAGCGCGGCCATCGCGTTTACCTCGGGCATGCAGCCAAACGGCTTGAGATGCAAGACGCCGTCGAACCCTTCACGCATGAGCGTGTTTGTCATAGCGACGCTCTCGGTGCCATGAGCGCCGATGTGATAGCGCAGGTAGGGATCTGCCTTCGCGATGATGTCGCGAAGGTGCTCGTGCTTCCGCGGACCTGCGTGGTCGATCATGCTGGTCACCGTTGAGAATCGGTGCACCTCGACACCGCGCTTCGCGAGTTCACGCTCGATGAAGAAGTTGGAAAACGGCTCCAGGAGCACGTATATCTCGCCTACCACGCCCACCCGAAGCAAGTCGTCGCGATGCTCGGTGGGCAGTGCCTCAAGTTCAGTCCGATGAGCGGTTTCAACTTGTTCGACCTCACTGATCGTTCGGGTTGTAGCGAGAGCAGCCAAGAACCGCTCGTGCACCCGGTCAAACGAGCCAGGCTCGAGTTCGAAACCCGACCGCTTCCGCACGATGTCTTCGATTAGGTCGAGCGCGCGGGTCTGCCGAGACGCAAGCCGGTACGTCTTGACGGCACGCACCATGTTGAGGCGGGAGTTTCGCGACTTGAAAGCGTTGTAGTGCTCGAGAACCGTGAAGCCGCCCGCAAGCCGTACCATCTCGAACTCGTAGCCGAGATCGCGAAGAATCGCCTCCTGGACCTCGCCGTAGTATCCAAACCGGCAGCCGCCTCCCGCCTGAAAGAGCAGATTCGCCCCCATCTCAAGGGCTTCGATGTAGTTTCCAACGTTGTACTTGAACGGGACGCACACGAACTCGGGACTATGCCGAGCTCCAAGCTCGAGCGTACGTCTCGTCATCTTTGGCGGCGGGACAATTTCGCAATCGAGCATCCCCGCAAGCGTGACGACCGGGATGTCGTAGTTGCCCATATGCGGAAAACTCGCCCGGAATGGGCCCACCCTTCGCCTTCTCACGACGCGGCCTTCGCGCGGGCTGCCGCTTTCAGAAGATCGACAAAGCTCTCAAGCCGTGTCTTGAGACCCGCCTCTCCCTGGAGCTCATCGAGTATGATCGTGATCGCCGGCGTGCCCGGCAGACGCCTGATACACAACTCCGTCATGAGAGAGTCCGGACCGCACGGAAACGTCACGAGATACACGATACCGTCGACGCGCTCACGGTACAGTTCCACCGATCCGAGCAACTGCTTGTTGTACGTCCACGGGATGTCGGTCGAGATTCTGCGGGCGAGTTTGCGCGCAAGACGCATGTTAGCAAGCTCAGAGCAGACGACCGAGACCCCCTGCTCTCGAAGGATGCGCATGAGCGGCACGCCGAGCAACTCGTCGTACAGGTTGTACTCGTGCCCCACCACGAGAACTTTCACGCCGTCGCCCTGGAGAGCGGCGACCTGTTCGCGCTCGAGGGCACGACCGTGCGCCTCGTGCGCGGCCCTAGCGTCCCGATAGGCGCGCCTAACCGCCCTGCCGCTGTCAGAGAAGCGCGCTCCCAATCGGCAGAGCTCGGCTCGCTCGGTGATTCCATTTGCGACATCGACGTTGTACTCAATCAAGTTCACGCCAGGGACCGAATTGCGGGCGACATCAAACGCCCCCCAGAACTTCACACATGCGGTCTCCTGCTTGGTAAGGGTCACGACGCGGGGCACCAGGATGTGCTCAGCCTTGCCACGCAACGCGTCAACGTGGCCGAGAAACACCTTGAGCGGCAGGCACGTCTCGTCGACCGCCAGATCGATACCGCGCTCAAGGATCGCCCGGTTACTCGGCGGGCTCGTGATGGTGCTGACTCCAAGGCCCTCGAAAAAAGTGCTCCACAACACGTGGTACTTGTGGAACAGCAACGATCGCGGGAACCCAACAGTCGCCTGCGAGCACTCCACCGTCTGCCGCCCCTCTTCAATCGTGCGGTCAATTCCTTCCTAGTCAGGGTAGTGTACCCACTTCAAGCCCTTCCCGTTAGCATTGCGCCGTGAAGCGGGAACAATCGTCCTACACCCGACCGCTCCAACCAGCCCGATCCACCACCGCCACGGAAGAGACGCCGATGCCCCGAGCACCGCGCTGCATGAGCACCCAGCACCCCGACAATGTCACCGTCCCGTTCTTCGCGGAGCGTGCCGATCTCGGCGGAGAAGATGAGGTGACCGAGGCGTACTACGCGTACTCGCATCTTGGCTGCGACGAGCAGATGTGGGACGTCGAGGGCAAGGAGGTCGACGCCTTCGTCGTCAAGAAGCTGCTCACGCGCTATGAGGACTACTTCCACGCCAATCGGCTCGGAGACGATGTTCGCCTCACCCTCCGCGTGCCAAACCCAACCGTCGAGCGCGCGGAAGCGAAGGTGCTGCTCGAGACCCTTGAGAGCATCCCGCGCTCGTACGATGCTGCGCGTCTGTTCTACGGCGGGGAAGATATCCCGCCGCCGATCTTCGAGGTCATCTTGCCGATGTGCGCCTCCCACCTCTACGTGGAACGCATTCGCCGCTACTACCGTGAGCACATCTACAAACGCCAGTTTCTGCCGTTCTTCGACGGCGACATCACCATTGGCGAGTGGATCGGGCAATTCCTTCCCGCTGATATCGAAGTCATCCCTCTGTTCGAAGATCGCGACCACATGCTCGCGGCGGACACGATCCTCAGCCGCTACCTCGACTCGTTCGAGGGTCCCGAACAACGCGTCTTCCTAGCCCGCTCGGATCCCGCCATGAACTACGGAATGCTCAGCGCGGTCCTGCTCAACAAAGTCGCGCTCGCTCGACTCCACCGCCTTGCCGAGAGCCGTGGCATCACCATCCAACCGATCATCGGCGTAGGCTCCGCACCGTTTCGCGGCAATCTCACGCCACGCACGGTACATCGAGTGGCCGAAGAGTACCCGAGCGCTGTGACGTTCACCGTGCAATCAGCGTTCAAGTACGACTACCCCCCGGCCGAGGTCGTCGAGGCCGTGCAAAGCCTGCGCGAGCGAGAGGTGAGGAGGCCCGCGGAGATTGATGAGGAGCGTGCGGTGGATCTCATCGATCGTTTCGCTGCGGAGTACCGCTCACACGTCGTGGAGCTCGCGCCGCTCATCAACTCGACCGCCGCCCACATCCCGTCCCGTCGGCGCCGCAAGTTGCACATCGGCTTGTTTGGATACGCGCGTGACGTCGAAGGCATCACCCTGCCACGAGCCATCTCGTTTACGGGCGCGCTCTACTCACTTGGCGTACCGCCTGAGCTGTTCGGCCTTTCGGCGCTCACCGACGACGACGTCCGGTTCCTTGAAAACGCGTATCCCGGCTTCATGTTCGATCTCGCGGACGCGGCTCGCTACTGGGATCGAGACAGCGACCTCATGCCAGCCGCCGTCCGCGCCGCCGCCGGGCGCCTTGGCCTGGACGGAGTCGAGCGCGACGAGGCACATATCGCGCTGTCTCGAAACATCCGGGCGACCATCGAAGCTGGCGGGCGGGAAAGCGCCACGGCACAGCTCGTGGCGGCGGGGCAGATTCGGCGATTCCTCGGCTGATGCGCCTGCGAGGGCTGTTGTGAACTGGCGCATGAGCGGTGTAACAATTGTGACATTGTGAATGGTGGCACAATCGTTGCGTCCCTGGTATCGTTGACCCGCACACGTACGCTCTATCCTGGAGGATTTCCATGGCCCACGTCCGCTCGCTCTTCTTCGATGGACCGCTCACCGAGGTTGAGAACAAGTCGGTCGCCGCCTACAAACTCGGCCGCCCCTCCGAGGTCATCTGGAACATCACAAATCGCTGCAATCTGCTGTGCGAGCACTGCTACATGGCCGCCGATGGTCACGCGCTGCCCGGCCAGCTCACCGACGAGCAGACGATCGACCTCGTAGACCAGATGGCCGATTCCGGAGTCCCGCTGCTCTTCTTGACGGGCGGCGAGCCGTTCATGCGCGGCAACTTCTGGGAGATACTCGCGCGTGCCCGCGCGCACGGCATCCGCGTCACCATCTCAACGAACTGCACATTCATCGACCGCGATGTCGCCAAGAGGCTCAAAGCGCATGGCGTGGGGTATATCGGCACGTCACTGTATGGCCCGGCGGACTTCCACGACAGCCTCGTTCGCGTGCGCGGCACTCGGGACCGCGTTATCGAGGCGATCAAGATTCTGCGCGAAGAAGGTGTCGGCGTCGCGCTCAAGACGGCTATTTCCACCGACACGTGGCCGCACATCTACGACCTCATCCAAGAGGCCAAAGATCTCGACTGTGGGCTCATCTACCTGTGCGACCTTATCGTGTCGGGCCGCTCTGAGGGTGAGGCCGACGGGCGCATCTCGGCGGACCAATGGCGTGAACTCGCTGACTTCATCGCTGACGACATCACCAACCCCGCGAGCAAGCTTGAGTACGACATCGGCGCAATGCCCTCTTTCGTCCCCTATGTCGCCGAAAAGCTCATCGCGCGCGGCTACGACCTCACGCGCGGACTCGAGCGCCTCAAGATCATGAGCGCGTGTCCCGTGGGCAAGGGCCACATGAACATCAACTCCGAGGGCGGCATCATGCCATGCCAATTCGCCCAGGACTGGACGATCGGCAACATCAAGGAGATGTCGCTCGCCGAGGCAACCCGAGAACTGTTCAAGCTCGCCGACTCGCCAACTACCGGCATCTGCGCCGAGGAGAACTGCGAGTATGCGCAGATCTGCCGAGGCTGCCGAGTGAAAGCGTTCCACCAGTACAACGACCCGTTTGGCCAGGACACCACGTGCATCGTCAAGTCCGCGGGCGCGAGTGCCCCCCACGCCGCGCGGCACGAGGCGCCTCTCGCGACGCTCCCCTGCGGCGGTCCGAGCTGCGGCTAGAAGTGGTTGTCGTACCGCGGGCGTGCGCTGCTGGTGCGGGATCTGCGGCCGGAAGAGGCGCGATACGTCACCGAGATGGTGCGTCGGATCGCAACGCTCGTGCTGATGGGGCCGGAACTCGATGCGAACTACGAGCGCGTGAAGGCGGATGTGTGGGAGTGGCAGTCTCGCCGGGTCTGGCTCTGGTGTCAGGGCGCGTCGTATGATTGCAGTCGCACGAATACACTTGAGAGGTGATTCGCGATGACCATCGATGAGCTGAAGCGCGAGGCGTTAAGCCTCGACCCTCCGAGCCGCGCCAGTCTCGCCAGGGACTTGCTCTCGAGCCTCGACGATCTGCCGGAAGACGAGATCGAGCAGCTCTGGGTCGAAGAGGCGCTGCGACGCGACGCGGAGATCGATGCCGGCACCGCGCGCAGCATTCCGGCAGACGAGGTGTTCGCCGCCGCCCGGGCTCGTCTGCGTTGAGGCACTCACGCACCTTCCACGAGGAGGCCGCAGCCGAGTTCGATGCGGCTGCTGCTTACTACGCTGTAGAACGCGCCTCTCTGAGCGAGGCGTTCATCTCGGCGGTTGAAGGTGCCGTGGCCCAAGCTCTGCGCTACCCCGAAGCTGCGCCCCTGATTCGCGGTCGCGTCCGCAGTCTCCGCGTCGAGCGCTTTCCGTACTCCGTGAAGTACTCCGTTGTTGACGAAAGCATCAGGGTCCTTGCGGTGGCGCATGATCGTCGCCGTCCGTTCTATTGGGAGGGTCGCCGGTAGGTGGCGTAAGGTTCGAACAAGCAGTTCGAGCGGACTCACTTCGTTCGCCGCTCAACTGCTGCACGTTTGGCGAACACCCGGGAGCGTGGACTTGACTGTTGACGAAGCGAGCCCGCCGTCGGCTGGAGTACGTGGACTACGCATCGTGCATCGAGGATCTGAAAGAGCCGCCTAGCAACCGGCTTCACGCCCTCGGCGGCGACCGCAAAGGCCAGTTCTCCATCTCCATCAACGACCAGTGGCGCATCTGCTTCCGGTTCGAAGACGGGGACGCCTACGACGTCGAGATCTGCGACTACCACTGAGAGAAGGTGTGACCATGGCAATCCCCAACACCCAAGAGCGCACCGTCCGTCCGACGCATCCGGGCGAGATGCTGCGTGAGGACTTCATGCCCGACTACGATCTGACGGTCGCCAGCATGGCAGACGCCCTCGGCGTCTCGCGCCAGACCGTCAACGAACTCCTGCGCGAGCGTCGCGCCCTGAGTCCCGAGATGGCACTGCGGCTCTCCCAGCTGTTCGGCAATTCGCCGGAGTTCTGGCTCAATGCGCAGCGCGCTGTCGATCTTTGGGATGCGAAGCAGAAACTCAAGCGCAAGGGCGCTCACATCAAGCGAGTCACCGCCGCGCTCAACGCCGTGTGTGATCAAGTCGCAACTGAAGACTCCGCGTTCATCGCTGAGGCTGCGCGTCAGGCAGGCGAGCGTATCGAATAGTGATCTCCCAAGGCGAGGTATGATGGGCTGATCTCGGTCGGCCCGTCGGCTCGACCCCCGGCTTCAGGCGCCCGGTTGTAATCGTCCAGAACGACTCGTTCAGCCGCAGCCGGATCGCGACGTGCGTGGTCAGCAACGACCTGTTCAACAAGCACACGGGGCTGTGCATCGCATGCCCGATCACCAACACACATCGCGGCTACCCCTTCCATGTCGCGATCCCCGAAGGCCAGAAGGTCACTGGTGTGATCATGGTTGAGCAAGTGAAGTCCATCGATTTCCGCTCACGCGACGTGAAGCGCATCGCAAGCGCACCGGAAGCAGTCCTGGAGGAAGTACTGTCGATACTCGACGCGTGCATCTACTGAGCTGAGCCCTGACCTGCGGAAGCAACCCTACCAGCTTCGCTCGCAGCTGACGCCCAAGGACGTTAGCCACGGCACCCTGTGTGGTATCATTGGTTGTACCTTAGGAGGTGCATCCAATGAGTACTCTTCCCGCGATCATCCCGATTTCCGATCTCCGTCAGGACACCGCTGGTGTCATCAAGCGTGTCGTTGCCACAGACGAGCCGGTCGTCATCACTCAGCGTGGGCGTGCCTCGGCGGTGCTTGTGAGCGCGGATGCCTACGAGCGCACCCAGTACGAGAACGAGCTCTTGCGGGCCCTCGCACGAGGTGACGCGGAGATTGCCGCCGGAATCGGTCGCGATGCAGAAGACGTGCTAGCTGAGGCTCGAGCGCTGCTCAGGACGGAGTAGTCTCGATGTGCGTACGCTTCACGCCGCAGGCCGACCGCCAGTACCTCGAAGCACTTGCCTACCTGCAGAAGAGGAACCGAGTCGGCGCGCTCACCGTCATGCAGCGCGCTGAAGCGGTGATCGCCCAACTGCGGGAGCATCCGCATTCCGGTCACGCAATCCCGGAGTACCCCGATCTGCCGCACCGCGAGCTGCCAGTCCCACCGTACCGGTTCTTCTACCGTGTCGTCGGAGACACGGTGTGGATCGTTGCGGTGTGGCATGCGCGACAACTGCCGGAAGATCCCGACGATGTGGCGCGCGGCTAACCGGTAACAAGCTTCGCTCGCGGGTCATGCGCCCTACCGCTCGCTGTCGGACAACTGCGTCGAGATGTAGCGCTCGCCCGAGTCCGGAAGGATCACCACGATCATCTTGCCGTGATTCTCCTGGCGTGTGGCCACTTGCACCGCGGCCCACACTGCGGCGCCACAGGAGATACCGACGAGTATACCTTCGGTGCGCGCGACCTTTTGCGCGGTGTCGAACGCATCCTCGTTGGTGACGCGTACAATCTCATCCACTATCGAGCGGTTGAGCACCTTGGGCACGAACCCGGCGCCGATGCCTTGGATGCGGTGCGGACCCGGGCGACCTCCCGAGAGTACTGGCGAAGCATCGGGCTCAACGGCGATCATCTGTACACTCGGCTTGCGCGCCTTGAGCACTTCGCCAACCCCGGTGATCGTGCCGCCGGTGCCAACGCCTGCCACGACTATGTCGACCGCGCCATCGGTGTCAGCCCAGATCTCCTCGGCGGTCGTCTCACGGTGCACCTGCGGATTAGCGGGGTTATCGAACTGCAGTGGCATGTAGCTGTCCTTGACGTGCCTCGTGAGCTCCTGCGCCTTCTTGACGGCGCCCTCCATGCCGTCAGGGCCTGGGGTGAGCACCAACTCAGCGCCGAGCATCTGCACGAGCTTGCGTCGTTCGATCGACATCGTCTCGGGCATGGTGAGGATGAGCCTGTAGCCCTTCGCAGCGCAGGCGAAGGCTAGCCCGATGCCGGTGTTTCCGCTGGTCGGCTCGATCACCGTGGCGCCGGGTTTGAGCTTACCGGTGCGCTCGGCCGCTTCAATCATCGCCGCACCGATGCGGCACTTCACGGAGTTGGCGGGATTGAACGCCTCGATCTTGCCGTACACGTCCGCGAACAGACCGGCCGACAGTCTCCCCAGCCGCACGAGCGGGGTCGCTCCGATCGCCTCCGTGATTGACTCGTACGTTCGACCACGAAACGCGGCCACGCGCGCGCCGCTCGAGCCGAAGGCGCTATTGGTAATGGGGGTCTCGCTCATATCGAGTACTCGCTTTCGTGGTCGGTGTCGTATTTGAACAGGGCGTCGATTCGGCTGTGCAGTTCGGCGAGTACCGGATCACTGCGTCTGCGTGGCCGCGGCACGTCGATCTCGAAGCGATTGCGGATCGAGCCCGGCTGCGGAGAGAACACAACCACCTCATCGGAGAGGTAGAGCGCCTCACCAATGTCGTGGGTCACCAGCACGATGGTCACTCCCGTCGAGCTCCACAAAGCGCAGAGGTCGTCTTGAAGCCGCTCGCGTGTCAGTGTGTCGACGGCCGCGAACGGCTCGTCCATCAGTACGATCTTCGGCTCGACCGAAAGCGCCCGGGCGAGAGCCAAGCGCTGCCGCATTCCGCCGGAGAGCTGAGAGGGGTACTTGCCGAGCGAGTCGGTGAGCCCCACCATCTTCAAAAATTTCAGCGCCTGGGGTTCACGCTGAGCAGCGGGCAGACCCCGCAACCGCAGCGTGAAGGTGACGTTCTGCAGTACCGTCATCCAGGGAAAGACCGCATAGTCCTGGAAGATCATCGCGATGTCATGCTTAGGCTGATCACGGAAGACGCTGTTCGCGAGCGGCGAGATGAAGCGATAGCGCCTACGGTAGGCCTCCATCTCCTTGCGCGTCGACGGTAGCGGCTCAAGCACGCGCACTCCATCGATGTATACCTCCCCCTCGCTGGGTGCTTGCAGGCCACCTAGAATCTCGAGGAACGTCGACTTACCGCTGCCCGAGGGACCCAGCAAACTCACAATCTTGCCGTCGGCGATCGAGAGCGATACCGAGAGCACCGCGGTGAGTCCCGCAGCGGTGCGGTCCGCATTCATGATCGAGTGGAACTTGCTGATGTTCTTCGCCTCGATCATCAGCGTCCCACCTTCCACACCGCGAGCTTGACCTCGGCGAACTTGAGCACCTCGATGAGGAACCAGCCGATGATCCCGAGTGTCACCATGCAAACGACCATGACGGGGATCTGGAAGAACTCCTTGGCCTCCATCAGCACATAGCCCATCCCAGAGCGCCCCCCGTACATCTCGGCGATGACGAGCATCACGAGCCCCATGGCGACCCCGGTCTTCACACTCATAATGATCGCTCCCAGGGCGTCCCAGATGTAGATGCGGGTGATGAGCGTGAACTCGCTCGCGCCGAAGACCCGCGCCGACGCCAGGTAGCGAGGGTCGGTGTCTTTGACCGCCTGATAGGTGTTGAACAGAATGGGATAGAACGCGCCCAGGAAGATCAGGAACGTCTGCATCGGCAGCCCGATGCCGAAAATGATGATGGTGATGGGCACCCACGCGGGTGGTGGAACCGGCGCAAGAAGCTGGAAGAACGGCAGAACCCGCTTGCGCACGGCGATGTTCCAGCCCATCAGGACGCCGATAGGAATCGCCGTGGCGAGCGCGATGGCGAGCGCGATGAAGAACTTACCCATGCTGTGAGCGATGTGCATAAGGTACTCGCCTGAGACGGTCATCTCCCACGCGGTGACAGCGACGGTGCTGAGCGGGGGTACCAGCGTACTCGGAACCACCCCCGCGCGGGGCAGTACCTCCCACAATGCAAGCGCAGGCACGAACACCACGATGAACTCCGGCGAGAAGATGCTCCCAAAGGCGTTGCGGAAGAAGAAGCCCGTCTCGCGTAGGACGAGGCGGGGTCCTTTGACGCGGTACTCGGTCATCGCCTCACGTCCGTCCTCGGCGGACAGCCCCGTTTGCCCCGAAGCGCCGAGTGCGAACAACGCCTAGTTCTCATCCTCGCCCTCCCGGTCGTCATACCCAAGCAACTCCTCGACGAGCCCACGATCGGCCACCTCGAAACGACCGACGGGCAATCCTTCGAGAGTCGCGGTCGGTATCCCCGTCGCACGCGCGACGGCCGAGCGCAGATCTGCCTGAGAAGCCAGCTGGTAGGACTCGAGCAGCTCCGGCAGCACACGCAGTGCATCCGTGTTGTCGCGGTGCGCGAGCAGGATGGATTCGACCTGATCCGTCGTGGGTGGGCAGCAGCCGTCGCCAACGCTTGGATCGTTGCCCGTCTCCTCTACCTCCCAATTCTGATACAGGATCGTGTGGCCCTCCTTGATGGCCACGGCCGCGAGCGCGCCTCTGAGCACCACCGCGTCCACAACGCCCGCCTCAAGCGCGGGGATCATCGCATCGAAATGCATGGCCTGTAGATCAAACGACCCCGCGTCGACACCAAGGCGCTCGGCGTCGGCCTTGAAGGTGTCCCACAGGACGCACTCCGGTTGCGAGATGCCCACCTTCTTGCCCTCGAGATCGCTCAAGCGGAGACTGAGACCCTCGCGGACCACAAGCGTTGCGCCGAATGGGTAGGTGATCTTGCCTACGACGGAAAGTGTCTCGAACCCAGGAAGTCTCTCGATTTCCTCGTAGCGAGCGGGGTCTATGAAGCCCGCATCGAGATCGCCCGAGAGCAACGCGTATCCCACATCGGCAGGTGTTCCAAACCGGCTTAGCTCGAAGCGGTCGCCGAACCCGGGACTGCCTTCGGCTACGTAGGCCGCCGCAAGGAGCGGGCCGCCGCTGTGGCCGATCACCGCAGTGTCGCGCTCACTGCAGCCGCTAAGAGCGCCGGCTGCAGTGAGCAGGGCGACGAGCGACAGCAGAGGCGACATCGGTAACCGTCGATGTGATCTGAAAAGCGCGCACTTCATGTGTCTGCTTCCTGACTCGGAGTGATTGCGTGTCGAGCTACCAGGTGATGCCTTTGAACGCCCGTGAGAACAGGGCTTCGCCCGGGTTCTCGTTGATGTTCCCGAGCGTGACGAGATCGTCGCCCAGGGACTTCAGCCCCACCGTATCGAGCTCGATGTCGAACTTCAGCCGGTCGTTGCCCTTCACGATCGCGTCCGCGGGCGCACTCGTGTACTTCACGGCGATAGCGACGATCTCATCTGAGGTCGGATCGGCCAGAATGATCTCGTTCGCCTCGTCGATCGCCTCGATGAAGAGCTTGTACTCTTCAGGATTGCTCTCGATGACCGCGTTGCGCACGTTGATGGTGCGGCACGGGATGCTCTGCGATACCTCCGGGAACAACACCTTGAAGCCCTTGAGCTCGGCGACGCTGACATGGGGCTCCTCGAGGATCGCGCCATCGACCGCGGCGCCCTCGAGCGCCGCGATCGCTTCTCCGCCCGCAAGCTTCTCAAGCTGGAATTCAACGCCCGCCTTCTGTGCTACACGGGTGTAGGAGATGACCGCTTCGCACGCGGGTGAGATGCCCGCAATGCGCTTGCCTGCAAGATCCTTGATCTCAACAATGGGCGAGTCTGCGGAGACGACCAGGACCGAGGTGCAGGGCTTCTTGACCTGCGCGATGGTCTGGATGGGCGCACCGTTGGCGATCGCGGCGATCGCGACCGTTGGGCACGACCAGAATGCATCAGCCTCGCCCGACACGACGAGGTCGCGCGCGGCCGTCAGGTCCGCGGACTCGACGATCCTAACGTCAAGGCCCTTGGCCTCGAACAGGCCCTTCTCCTTGGCCACGTACAAGTTCAGATGGTGGGTGCTCTTCGCGTCCGCCACGACGATCACGAACGGTGCCGCATCAGCGCCCCCTGTCTGCTCTGGCGCGTCGGTCTCGGCATTCGGTGCGCAGCCGACGAGTCCGCTCAACGCGAGCAGGGTCGCGAGGCATACCTTGAGATATCCCTGTCGCCTTGTCATGCGAATCATGTCTGTTCCTCCATAGTCATCCGCCCCGCAAAGGCGTTCGTCTGTCAGCCGATCTCGCCCCGAACGGAGCGATCCTGCTTAGGCCGGACTATGGGTGCGGCGCAACCCACCATCAACTACGACTAAGGTGCGGAAATTGTGCGGAGCGAACTGCCGAGGTACTACCGTCATCACGCAAGAGGCGCCGTGGACAAACGTTTCCCCTGCTCAGCGCCTGTCGCGAGGCATTCTCTGAACCGGTGGCACAACATGCGGATGTGGCAAGATGCGCACTCGAATAGTGCGCGATCGAGTGACCGCGGTACCCTTTGCGCGACCCTCCCTATCCGATGCTCGACAGGTTACAATCTCCACTCGCCGTTGTGCTGCACACATCGCCCGCGAGCCCGAGGAGCCACCCATGAAGTTCGAGACACTCGCCATCCATGCCGGACAGGGCCCCGACCCCGCCTACGGCGCGGTCATGCCGCCGATCTACCAGACCTCGACGTTCGCCTTCAAGGGATTCGACACGCCCGGCGAGTTCGACTACACCCGCTCCGGCAACCCCACCCGCAAGCAGCTCGAGGACTGTCTTTCGGCGCTCGAGGGCGGGACGAAGGGGTTCGTCTTCTCCACCGGCATGGCGGCGATCGCCACCGCGCTGTGGAGCTTTGATGCCGGCGACCATCTGATCGTGCACGACGATCTGTACGGCGGCACGTACCGGCTACTGACCTCGGTCGTGGCCGAGAAGGGCATCGAGGTCGACTTCGTGAACTTGCGCGACATCGCGGCGGTCGAAGCAGCGGTCGCGCCCCACACCAAGGCGATTTGGATCGAGACTCCGACAAACCCGCTCATGAATCTCGTCGACCTCGCCAAGATCGCCGCTTTCGCCAAGTCGCGCAACATTTTGACGATCTGCGACAACACGTTCCTGTCGCCGTACTTCCAGCGCCCTCTCGAACTCGGCATCGACATGGTGATGCACTCCACCACGAAGTACATCAACGGACACTCAGACGTCGTCGGTGGCGCGCTCATCGTCAACAGCGAGGCGCTCGCTGAAAAGATCGGGTTCCTGCAAAACGCGCTCGGTGCCGCGCAGGCGCCCTTCGACTGTTTCCTCGTACTGCGCGGAGTCAAGACGCTCGCGGTGCGGATGGAAGTCCACAACCGTAACGCGCTCGCGCTCGCCCGCTGGCTCGAATCCCATCCAAAGATCGCTCAGGTACTGCACCCGGGCCTCGAAAGCCACCCGCAGCACGAGCTCGCCCTGCGCCAAGCGACCGGTTTCGGGGGCACGTTCTCTTTCAGGATCAAGGGCGGGCAGGACGAAGCTCGCCGTTTCCTTGAGGCGTGCGAGTTGTTCGTTCTCGCCGAGTCCCTCGGCGGCGTGGAATCGCTCATCGAGCAGCCGTACACAATGACGCATGTGTCGATGCCCGAGGACGTACGCCGTACTATCGGCATCACCGAAGACCTGATCCGTGTCTCGGTGGGCATCGAGCACATCGACGACCTCATCGCGGACGTGGAGCGCGCGCTCGCAGCAATCTGACGGTTGAGCAGGCTGTCCGAGCGCCGAGCTCTCGTCGGTTAACGGATTGGTGGGGCGATGATGACGAGCACGGCGGAAGTCGTCCGGGAATCCTGGTCGGGGCGATGGTACTCTCTGTCATGGAACGGTCGTGCGGCCCGCCCGCGCCGGTACCCGCTCAACTCGCACGCAGCGAGCGTCACTGAAGAGAGGAATCGCCGAGATGCGCAGTGATATCGTGCTAACCCTGACGGGTCCTGACCGCGTCGGTATCGTCGAAGAGGTGACCGGGGTCCTGCTCGGTATCGAAGGGAACGTCGGCACGGGACGGATGGCGCGTCTGGGCGGGGAGTTCGCGATGCTCCTGCTCGTCTCGCTTCCCGCCGCCAACGTGTCTCAGATCGATGCGGCGTTCACCTCTCTCGCGCACGAAGGCTACAAGATCACCTTTGGAGAGACCGCGGCGGCGGCAAAGGCTTCACCGGCGGCTTTCGACGTGTATCGGATCGACGTGCGCGGGGCAGACCACGAGGGCATCATCCACGAGATTGCCCGCGAACTCTCCCGGCTCGGCATCAACATCGAGTCCGCCGAGACGGGCACGGTGGAGGCGCCGGTCACGGGCGTGCCGCTCTTCTTCATGAAGACGCTCGTCCACGTTCCGGCCCAACTCGCCGAAGCCGAGTGGATGGCCGCACTCGATGAGGCCGCACGCGCCTCCGGCCTCGATATCGACATCTCCTTCGAGCCGGCGGCGGACCCTGGCTCTTAGCGGGTCAGCGGTTCGAACACGAGAACCTCGTCGCCCCCGGCGTTGGAGAGCGCCAGCCGCTCAGCGGTCACCTCGTAGGATGTCGCCTCAGCCAGGAGCCGGAAGTACGACGTTCCCGTGGCTCGCACGGTTCACGCTCCCTAGGTGAACTTCTTGCGCAACCGCGCGACTGGACCGATACTAATCTAAGATAAGGAATTCGTTCGTATACTCCCAAACGACACCATCCCTCTTGCGAGATGACCCGTGAAGGAGGAACACCGTGCGACTCGACGCGTCCGACATAGACCCTCACGACAGCAAGCCCGTGCATATTCGTCTCGACCTGATCAGCCGCACCGGCGGCTCCGGGCTGTGGTGGGTCGCACAGCAGTTCGAGGACGGCACTCGGAAGCCAGAAGGGATGTTCACCGAATTCGATGCCGCACGCGCCCTCGCCACCGAACTCGCTGCATCGCTCGGAATCCCGATCATCGAGAAGGACTTCGCTTCCTGAGTCGGCCCGTCGTGCGAGACGCCCTCGGCTAGAACTCGCACCCCCCGAGCCGCTCGAAGACCACATCGACGCGGCGAAGGAAGGTGCGCGGGTCGAAGAGCTCGTCCAACCGGTCTTCGGTAAGTGCGCATCTCGAATCGGCTTCGAGGCGCTCACGGAAGGTGGCACCGGGACGCGCCTGCTGAATGTCGTCCCACACGCGCATCGCGTTACCCTGCACGATCGCGTAGGCGTCCTCGCGCGTCATGCCGGTATCGACGAGCGCGAGCAAGACGCGGCTGCTGTAGATTAGCCCACGCGTCGCCTCGAGGTTCGCCCGCATACGCTCAGGGTAGAGCACGAGCCCATCGAGCACCCACGCAAGCTTGTCGAGAAGGTAGTCGAGCGCGATCGTCGAGCCGCTGAGGACCACACGCTCCGCGCTTGAGTGACTGATATCGCGCTCGTGCCACAGCGCGACGTTGTCGAATCCAACCTGCGCGCCCGCCTTCACGACCCTCGCGAGCCCGCAAATTCTCTCGGCGGTAATGGGATTGCGCTTGTGCGGCATCGCACTCGAGCCCTTCTGTCCGCTTGTGAAGGGCTCCTCGGCTTCGAGCGTTTCACTCTTCTGGAGGGCGCGGACCTCGGTCGCGATCTCCTCGGCGGTGGCCGCGAGGGTTGCCAGCACCGCGAGAAATTGCGCGTGCCGATCGCGTGGAATGACCTGTGTCGAGAGCGGCTCGGGCGTGAGGCCGAGACGCTCGCACACGTACGCTTCCACGAACGGGTCGATGGTGCTGTAGGAGCCCACCGCTCCCGAGATCGCGCCAACCGCGACGACCTCGCGGGTGCGCTCGAGCCGATCGAGCGCTCGGCGCATCGCCCAGGCCCAACGCGCGAACTTCATGCCCATCGTCATCGGCTCCGCGTGAATGCCGTGGGTGCGGCCTACGCAGAGCATCTCTCGCGTTTCAAACGCACGGCGCTTGCAGACTTCGCCCACCCGTCTGACGTCATCGATGAGGATGTCTAGCGCTTGCGTCATCTGAAAGCAAAGCGCGGTGTCGCCAAGATCGCTTGAGGTCATCCCATAGTGGACCCAGCGGCTCGGTTTGGGGTCACCTTCGCTGATATCCGCGTCGATGTTCTCGGCCATGGCGGTGAGAAACGCGATGACGTCGTGGTTGGTGGTGCTCTCTATCTCGTCGATCCGCTCGATCGAAAAAGCGGCGGTCGCGCGAATGTGTGCGGCGTCCTTGGCGGTGATACCGATCTCGCCGAGCGCCGCCTGGGCCTCGCACGCGAGAAGTTCGATCTCCTTCCAGATCTCGAACTTGTTCTCGAACTCCCAGATGCGGGCCATCTCGGGGCGTGAGTAGCGAGGGATCATCGGCGGAAACCTTCCGGCGCTCGGGGATGCATGACATCGAACCAAACCGCCGTGCGCGGCTCACTCGTATTATCGCCGAGACGCCGCCGCCGGTCATCCCGTCCAGATAACCGCGCTCTTCGCTCTAGCGACAGGCGCGACGCTGACTGCCGCCAACGCGGACGCTGGCGTCGATCCCAATCCCTTCAGGGGCTCCCCGAAGATGTCGGCGACCTCGCCGTACATCGTTTCGGCGTACTCCTGGTGCCAGTCATCGAGCGAGAGGTAGAACAGCGGCGAGAAGGCGAGTCCCATAGCGGCAACAAGCTCGACGATGACGGGCAGCAGCGTGACGCGCGCAAACAGCAGGTCGATGATTACCGGGTTGAGGTAGTCGCCCTCATGGAAGGGCATCCACATGTGCGTGAGCCCGTCCACACGCACGACGATGTCGTAGCAGTGATTGCCCTCGCCCAGCAAGACGATGGTGTAGTGCCCATCCGGATCCTCGCACTCCCTCTCCCAGCCATGACCCGCCCGTTCGAGAGCCCAGATGCCAGCGAGTGTCTCGAAGTCCGTCGGCATCGTGAGAGGGCATCTCGGCAGTTCTCTAATCGACTCGCGGATGTTAGCGGCGTACGTGAGATGCTTCTCGCAGATGGCGTCCCGGGCGAGCGTCATCGCAAGACTCGCCTCAAACCACGAGGCCGAGTTGATGACCGTACGGAGAAGGTCCGGGTCATTGTGATAGTGCGCGCGAATCGCGCCGATCAGTCGTGTGAGCGGTTGCACAGTTCACTCATTCGGTCGTGTCGGTTCCGCGTGGGAAGTATCGACACGCTTCGCGCCGATGATGAACGCACGCGATGAACGGCGGCCAGCGCGAACCAGCGAGCCGCCTCCGCACCGCAGGGCGACGGCGCCGGAGTCTACTCGATATCTGCGTGGTACGCCTGGAGCGAGCGCACGCCGTCGCGGGACTCTCTGTAGGCAGCAATGCCCGTCGCCGCCGCAAGGGCTGCCGCGGTGGTGGTGATGTAGGGCACTCGGTGGCGGATCGCCGCCTTGCGGATGTACGAGTCGTCAAACTCGCTTGATTTGCCCGCCGGCGTGTTCACGACGAGTTGAATGTCGCCGTTCTTAATCGCGTCTTCGATGTTTGGGCGTCCCTCGTGCACCTTCAGGATCGGCTCGGCGAAGATTCCATGCTCGCCGAGGAACGCCGCGGTTCCACCGGTCGCCCGGATGGAGAATCCTAGCGCGGAGAACTCCCGCGCAGCGGGAAGCACGAGTTCGCGGTCTCGCTCGGCAACGGTGATCAGAACGGTCCCTGTGTCCGGCAGGTGCTGTCCGGCGGCCTCCTGCGCTTTGTGGAACGCGAGCCCAAACGAACTCGCCAAGCCGAGCACCTCTCCGGTCGAACGCATCTCGGGCCCGAGCACTGGATCGACCTCGGGGAACATGTTGAACGGGAACACCGACTCCTTGACTCCAAAGTGCGGCACTTCTCGCTTGACAAGCCCGAGACTGCCGAGCGGCTCACCCAACACGACGCGCGTCGCGAGCCCAGCCATCTGCACATCGCATACTTTTGAGACGAGGGGCACGGTGCGCGACGCCCGCGGGTTCGCCTCAAGCACGTACACGGTGTCTTCAGATATCGCGAACTGCACGTTCATGAGACCTACCACGCCGAGTTCTATGGCGATTCTTCGCGTGTGCTCCTCGATGGTTGCCAGGTGCTCTTCTGCAATTGAGACCGGCGGGATCACGCACGCCGAGTCACCCGAGTGCACGCCCGCGTACTCGATGTGCTGCATGACGGCGGGAACGAAGGCGTCCGTGCCGTCGCAGATCGCATCCGCTTCGCACTCGAGCGCGTTTTCAAGAAACGAGTCGATCAAGACCGGCCGCTCGGGCGCAAGCATCGCCGCGGCGGCCATGTAGCGAGCGAGCATCTCCTCGTCGTGTACGATCTCCATACCTCGGCCACCAAGAACGTAGCTCGGTCGCACCATCACCGGGTAGCCGATCTGGCGGGCCACCTCTCGCGCGTCTTCAAACGTCGAGGCCATCCCTGAGGCTGGCATCGGAATACCGAGGCGCTCCATGATCTCTGAGAAACGGTCGCGGTCCTCGGCAAGGTCAATCGTCTCGGGAGAGGTGCCGACGATCGGCACACCGGCCGCCTCAAGCTCTCGCGCGATGTTAAGCGGTGTCTGACCGCCAAACTGCACGATGACGCCCTCGGGCCGCTCCTTCTCGTAGATCGCGAGCACGTCTTCGACGGTGAGCGGCTCGAAGTAGAGCTTGTCGGAGGTGTCGAAGTCGGTCGAGACTGTCTCGGGGTTGCAGTTGACCATGATCGTCTCAAAGCCAGCTTCGCGAAGCGCGTATGCCGCATGCACGCAGCAGTAATCGAACTCGATGCCCTGGCCGATACGATTGGGGCCTCCGCCAAGCACCATCATCTTACGCCTGCCGCTCACCGGCACCGTGTCGGGCGCGTTGTATGTCGAGTAGTAGTACGCCGCTTCGGCCACGCCGGACACCGGAACCGGTTCGTAACCGTGCACGACACCCAGGCCGATGCGCCGCCTGCGAATCTCGGCTTCCGGCGTGCCGAGCAGGCGCGCGAGGTACGCGTCGGCAAAGCCGTCTCGCTTCGCGCGCGCGAGGAGATCGCCTGGAAGCTCCTCTCCCGCTCGCCCGCCCTCGCCACGCACGCCACCAGCACTCGCGTAAGAAAGCACCTCTTCCTCGAGCGCGACGAGCTCAGCCATCTGCTCGATAAACCACCGCTTGATCTGAGTGCGCGCGTAAAGCTCGTCTACGCTCGCACCCTGCCTGATCGCCTCGTACATGATGAACTGCCGCTCACTCGATGGTTCCGCGAGCAGCCCCATGAGATCCGCAAGGGGCCGCTCGGCAAAGTCACGCGCAAAACCGAGTCCGTAGCGGCCGATCTCCAGCGATCGCACCGCCTTTTGGAATGCCTCCTTGTAGTGTTTGCCGATCGACATCGCCTCACCCACCGCACGCATCTGCGTGCCGAGCTTGTCGATGGCGCCCGGAAACTTCTCAAACGCCCAGCGGGCGAACTTCACGACAACGTATTCGCCACTCGGCTCATAGCTGTCGAGAGTGCCGCCGCGCCAGTAAGGGAACTCGGCGAGCGAAAGCCCAGCGGCGAGGTTCGCGCTCACGTAGGCGATCGGGAAGCCGGTTGCCTTGCTCGCGAGCGCAGAGGAGCGCGACGTGCGGGGGTTGATCTCGATGACGACGATACGCCCGGTCTCGGGATCGTGCGCGAACTGCACGTTCGTCCCGCCCACAACCTCGATCTCCTCAACGATGTCGTAGGCATGCTTCTGCAGCCGGGCCTGGACATCGGGCGCTATTGTGAGCATTGGCGCCGTGCAGAAGCTGTCACCGGTATGTGTCCCCATCGGATCGACGTTCTCGATAAAGCAAACGGTGATGAGACGTCCATCGGCGTCGCGAACGATCTCAAGCTCGAGCTCTTCCCACCCGAGCACCGACTCTTCGACAAGCACCTGCCCCACCATCGAGGCCTGGATACCGCGCGCGACGACGGTGCGCAGCTCCTCGATGTTGTAGACGAGCCCGCCGCCGGTGCCGCCCATCGTATACGCGGGACGGATGACCACGGGGTAGCCAAGGTCTGCGGCGATCTTTTCGGCCTCCTGTACCGAGTGGCAGACCTCACTCCTCGCGCACTCCACGCCGAGGATCTCCATCGCCTTTTTGAACTCCAGGCGGTCCTCCCCGCGCTCGATCGCGTCGATGTTCACGCCGATGATCTCGACCCCGTGCTCGTCGAGCAAGCCCGCACGCTTGAGCGCGGATGAGAGGTTGAGCGCCGACTGCCCCCCGAGATTGGGAAGGAGCGCGTCAGGCCTGGAGGCGGCGATAACCGCGGCGACAGAATCGAGATTGAGCGGCTCGATGTAGGTCTCATCGGCCATGACGGGGTCGGTCATGATGGTCGCTGGGTTCGAGTTGACAAGTACGATGCGATAACCGAGGCGGCGCAGAGCCTTGCACGCCTGGGTGCCCGAGTAGTCGAACTCTGCGGCTTGGCCGATGACGATTGGGCCTGAGCCGATGATCATGACGGTGCGGATATCGTCGCGTCTAGGCATGCATGCTCCTACCAGTTGACAGGAATGTCGCGGCTCGCGAGATACTCCTTGACTTCGCGGACGGAAAACGTACGGAAGTGAAACACGGACGCGGCGAGCAGCGCTGTCGCGTGACCCTCGGCCACACCTTCGTAGAAGTGCTCGAGCGTGCCGGCCCCGCCTGAAGCGATCACGGGAAGCGAGACCGCGTCCGCGATCGCGCGGGTGAACTCCAGGTCATAGCCCGCAAGCGTGCCGTCACCGTCCATGCTCGTGGGAAGAAGCCCGCCAGCGCCAAGCGCTTCGCACCGCACCGCCCACTCGACGCAGTCAACTCCGGTACCAACCGTGCCGCCCGCGACGACCACCTCGAACCCGCTCGGCATCTCGGCGCTGCGACGGCCGTCGATGGCGACGATGATCCGCTCGTTGCCGAACTTCTCGGCGGCCTCCGTCACGAACGCAGGGCGCTTCACCGCCGCGCTGTTGATGCTCACCTTGCTCACGCCGACATCGAAAAGCGCCTCGATATCGTCGAGCGTCGATATCCCGCCGCCTACCGTCAGTGGAACCCCGCCCAACACATCCGCAACGGCGCGGGCCCACTCAAGTCTCGTCGAGCGGTTCTCCAACGTAGCGGCGATATCGAGCATCGCCACCTCGTCGGCACCGGCCTCAGCGTAGAAACGCGCGTTGTCGACCGGATCGCCAGCGTCGCGCAAGTCGACAAAGTGCACCCCTTTGACGACGCGGCCGTCCTTCATGTCGAGGCACGGGATGATAGGCACAGGGTCCACGTGCGCGCTCCTTCCCTCGGCGGTGCGCCCGGTCGACGACACTCGGTTGACGGCATTCTAACGGAAGCGCAAGGCCGGTGCGCGAACGCCTTCGCCCACAGCGTTCGAGCTACCGCGTCGCGGTAAACTGTGACGTGACGAAGCCCGACGAGGAGGAGCTGTGATGACGCGACCCGCATCTACCGCAACCCAGTCAAAACCAGGTCCATCCGAGCGGGAGCTGCTATCTGTTGCCGCTTCAATACGCCCGACCGATCCCTCTGGGGAGCATGCGGCGCGCACCCGGCTCGACCAGCTGACCAAGCCGCCGGGATCTCTCGGTCGGCTCGAAGATATCGCGGCACAAGTGGCCCGTGTACAAGGCCTGGAGAAGCCTTCCGTCGCGCGAAAAGTCGTGCTCCTCATGGCGGGGGACCATGGAGTGGTCGCAGAGGGAATCACGCCGTACCCGCAAGATGTCACCTGGCAGATGGTCGCCAATATCGTTTCAGGCGGCGCCGCTATCTGCCAGATCGCGGCAAGCGTCGGAGCGGACCTTCGCGTCTACGATGTAGGCGTCGCCCGCGACATCACGTTGCCAGGCGTGGTGGCTCGAAAGGTTGCCTACGGCACGCGCAACATGGCTGTGGAACCCGCGATGACGCGTGAAGAATGCGCCGAAGCAGTGCTGACAGGAATCCATGCCGCGCGTGACGCTGCCGCAGACGGCTACACACTGATAGCCACAGGCGAAATGGGCATCGGCAACTCCACTGCCGCCGCCGCTCTCACCGCCGCGTACACAGGAGCGGACGCGGGGGCGGTTGCGGGGCCCGGCACTGGACTCAGCAAAGAAGGTGTCGCCCGCAAGGCGCGCATCCTGCGCGACACGCTTGCTCTTCACGCAACGGCTGACCTCGACGCGCTTGGCAAGCTCGCCGCGGTGGGCGGTCTCGAGATCGCGGCGCTTGCCGGCGTGCTGCTTGGTTCCGCGGAACAAGGCATCTGCGTGGTTTCGGACGGCTTCATTTCGGGTTCAGCAACCCTCGCGGCGGTCGCGCTGTGCCCAGTCGTTGCCGAGTACGTGTTCGCCTCGCACCTCTCGGCAGAGCCCGGACACCCTATCATGCTCGCCCACCTTGGGATGCAGCCGTTACTCGACCTCGACATGCGGCTCGGTGAAGGGACAGGTGCCGCGCTCGCAATGGCAGTCATCGATGCCGCATGCCGCTGCCTGTCGAACATGGCCACCTTCTCGGAAGCAGGCGTGTCGAGCGGAAACGCGTGACGATCAAAAGGGTGCCTAACAGGCCGTCTTCATCCAACTGCCCCACTGCGACGACCAACGATGCGCTGGACTACCATCTCGATAATCTCGGAAAGCTCCGCGACCTCACATGCCGCTCCGCACTCAATCGCGGCTCGCGGCATGCCCCACACCACGGCGCTGCTCTCCGCCTCGGCGACGGTGTACGCGCCGGCGTCGCGCATCGCACGAAGACCCTCAGCTCCGTCGGTGCCCATCCCGGTTAAAAGGACGCCCATCGCCGAAGCCCCGATGACATCGGCGGCCGATTTCATCGCCACATTCACCGAGGGGGCATGCGCTGTATTTGTTGGCCTCTTGTCGAGCTTCAACACACGCTTTCCATTGACGCGCTTCATGTGAACATGCATACCAGCCCTGCCGATGAGGACGCGGCCTCCCTCAAACAAGTCGCCGTCGCAGACCTCGCGAACCGGAACACGGGCGCACATGTCGAGACGCGATGCGAGAGCGGCGGTGAACCCCACCGGCATGTGCTGAATGACAAGCACCGGCGTATCGAGATGCGGGGGAAGCGCCAACAGCAACGCCTTAAGCGCAGCCGGTCCTCCCGTGGAGCAGCCTACGATGAGGGCATCCGTCACCGGATCGCCTTCGCGCGCTCCCACCGCGCCGATCGGGGCATTCTCGTTTCCGCGCCGGTCGTGAGCGCATAGCGTCGCAACATCAACGGATGCCGCCGCCCGAATCTTTTCGAGCAGCTCTGCGCTTATGCGCGACATGTTCATGTGGGTAAAACCTGAGGGCTTGCTCACAAAATCAACGGCGCCCGCTTCGAGTGCGGACAGGGTGTGCGTGGCGTTTTCTGTCGTTACCGAGCTCAGCATGATAGTCGGCACCGGACTGACCCGCATGATCTTGGTAAGCACCGTGACACCGTCTTCACCCGGCATCACCACATCAAGGGTTATCACGTCTGGCTTGAGCGCCGGAATCAACTCCAACGCTTGGCGACCCGACCCCGCCGCGCCTACCACTTCAATGTCTGGCGCCGAGGAAAGAATGCGCGTGATCGCCCTGCGCATGAATGGTGAATCATCGACTACCAGTACCCTGATCATGTAGTTCGGACCCCTTCGACCCCGCAAAGCCAACGAGTCATGCCATATCAACGGGCTTGCGATACCCGATCGCTTTGCCAACCTGAACCATTTCCAGGGTATTAGTCACGTTGAACAGCGACTCAGAATGTCCAACGAACAGGTGACCCGCCTCGCGCGTCACGCCAATCAGCCCATCGAGAGCCCTCAAGCGACTCGCCGCATCGAAGTAGATCATAACGTTGCGGCACAGCACGATATCGAACATGCCGAGCGAGCGCATTCTCCTTGTGTCCACCAAGTTCGCCTGCGAGAAGGACACGCGGCGGCGGAGCGCTTCGTCAATGCGCAACACTCCGTCAACCGGCTTGAAATACCAATCGAGGTATCGTCCCTCCGCACTTCGGAATGAGTTGCTCGTGTACTTCGCATGCCTTGCCTTTTCAAGCGCACGACTCGAAATGTCGACTCCGTGTATCTCGACACGCCGCTCGACATCGAACAGTCCCGCTTCGTGGAGCAGCATGGCGATCGTATACGGCTCCTCTCCCGTAGAACACCCTGCCGAGAGGATCCGGACAGAACGCGCTTTCGCTGGAGCATCCCGTACGATGTCGAGAATGGCCTCAATCTGACCAATCTCGCGAAAGAAGTACGTCTCGTTGTTGACGATCGCGTCGACCGCCCGTTCGAGCTCGAGGCCGTCACCGTACTTGAGCAGGTGATAATACTCGGTGAAATCCGCTGCCTGGGTGGCCTGCATCGCTTTAGCGAGCTTGCGCGCGAACGTGGGCATTGCCTCCTCTGGCGGATATATGCCGCAGTGTTCGGAAAACAGCTGCCGCATGAGCCGGAACTCGTACGGACGCATCTCGAACATGGCGCTCATGAGACGCCGTTCGGTGAGGCGGACTCAGCATGAAGCGTGGCCGCGATCGCGGCGGCGACCGCCACGTCCTTCTCCACAACAAGCGCATTCCGCAATTCGTCGACCAGCGCCCCTGGCTCATCGCTCACTGAAAGGCCAAGCGCAGCGGCCCATCGGCTATCGGTATCTGAGGCCCGAAGTTGAACGGCTAGGTACGACAGCGCCTCGGGCGTTCCGATACGTCCAAGCGCGAGACACGCGATCGCGCGCCGCTCATCAACCGTACTTGCGGCGTGCGCGAGGAGCTGGGAAACAGCGGCGGCTCCCAGTGATACGAGGCTCTCGGCTGCGTGCTGCGACAGGAGACTGTCGTCGAGAAGCGCGATCAGCCGCTCTGGTGCGGCGGGATCGGAAACGCCCGCCATCGCGCGCACCGCACGGATCCGAACGAGTGGCTCAGGATCGCTGATGACTCGCTCTAGCAGGTTAGAAGCCTCCGGCGCGTCGCATGACTCGAGAGCCTCAACTGCGGCGAGCCGGACGTTCCAGCTCTCCTCTTGTCCGCCGAGCACCCGTGCCGCCACTTCACAGACACCCGGCCAGCCAAGCGCGAGGAGTGCTCGAAGCGCTGCCTCTCGCACGTCGGGGACTGCGTGCTCAACGTGCTCGGCCACTGCGGGGATCTCCCGGGAGCCTCCGCACTTGCCTAGTGCCGCCAACGCTGCGACGACCACACCTGGATCCGAGCTGTGGAGCAGGCTCCGCATCAACTCGATGTCCTCCGGCGAGGCCTCGACAGCAAGGCCCTTCACCGCCGCTGCCGTGATCGATGTCGAACCTTCCTCTACGGCTTGACGCAGGACCCGCCTTGCCGTCGGCTCGTTTCGTGTCGCGAGCGTTCGAATTGCAGTCACTCTGAGCAGATGATCCACGTCGAGCGCCAGAGTAAAGAGCACCGATAACGCCTCGTGTCCGGGAATCATCCCGAGCGCGGGAGCAACCTGGCGCCTCACGAGCGGGCTCGGATCACGGGCCAAGGTAAGAGCGATGTCCCAGAGCGCTTCGTCCCCAGACCGCTCCGGTAGACTAGCGAGCATCCGCGCGACTGACTCACGTACGCGCTCGTCACCCAGCTCCACTGACTTGCCGAGCGCACCGGCAACACGCAGTGGCCCGAGACCAGCAAGCGCCTCTGCCGCCGCGAATCTGATCTCATCGAACTCATCGTGAAGCAGATCTACGAACACCTCGATGTGCTCAGCTCCACCTAGTCTCGCGAGGGCTTCGATGGCCCCGGTGCGAACTGACATATTCTCGTCACCCGTTAACCGCAGGAGACGGGGAACGTCCCGCTCATCGCCAGCGGCGGCGAGCGCGCGCACCAGCACTGAGCGGACCGCGGGAAACGAACTCCGCTCGGCGGCGTCAAGTTGCGACCTCACAGCTTCGAGATTCTCCGCAAGGAAGCTCGATGCGTCCTCGATCAGATCTGAGGTTTCGGCAGCCTGGCACACCGAAGGGGCAAACGACGGATCGCCGAGCCACAAGGCGACCACCATGCCCGCCGCTCTGTCGGGACCCTCGCTGCGAAGCGCCGCGTTGACTGCATCACGCAACGTGGTGGGCGCCGAGTCACGCACGTCAGCGGTGATACGTCGAAACACCGGCCTGGTTCCGTCGTCGATCACCTTGATGATTCCTGCCAACGCGCGAACGACACAGGCGCCGTAGAATGCGCTTGCATTCGCCGCCGAGTGCACAAGCGGCACAAGGGAGCGCACGTCCCCGATCCGCCCGAGAGCCTCAGCGCACGCGGCACCGATCGGATCGTCACCCAGCTTCCCAGCGAGCTGGCGGATCGCCCGTTTTGAGGCGATCGTACCGAGCGCTTCAGCCGCGGCCACAGAGGCGAACGTGTTCTCCTCAAGCACCTCCAGTAGCGCATGTACCGCGCTCTCGTCGCCTATACACCCAATCGCCTCGATCAGCATGTGGCGTACGTTCTCGTCCTCTTCGGTATCGAGCATCGGGATGAGATGCGCCAGGGCCGCCGGATCACCGATCTGTCCCAACGCGAGCGCCGAGAAGTTCCGTACATCCGCGACGTCCGAAGAGAGGTGTTCCACAAGAACCGCAATCGACTCACCGCTGCGCTTGATAAGCGCCTTGATCGCTGCGTTACGCTCGCCGGCATTCTCGGAATACAGCAGATCGCCCAAGAGCGCGGACGCGTCAACATCCGAGTCAACGGCCAACGCCTGGGCGGCGGAACGGCGAACTCGCCAGTCACTATCCGCAAGTGACTCGACCAGCCCAAGGACAGCGCCCGCGCCCCGGTCGATTCGAAGCCGCTCTACCTTTCGCCGACGCCGCTCGCCATGGTCGAGAGACTCGAGGTCGTCTGCGCCTATCGCAATCTCGGCCGAGGCGGCTGAAGAGCGAAACGCCGCGGAACTATCCATGAAGTTCGCCTCCGGTTCGCAGCGGGGAAGCGGAAAGGGGTCGGCGGTAGAGTGCCACCCGGCCGTAATTCCGTGTCTCGAAGAGGTTGGGGATCTGGTGGATCAAGTCGGCCTCGCCGGTCAACAGCCAACCGCCTGGAACGAGCGAGTCCCACAAGCGCCTAATCAGCCTCTCGCGGGCGTCAGTTGACAGGTACATCATCACGTTGCGGCATAACACGAAGTCCTGACCGCGCACGGGTAGCGTCCCAAGCAAATTGCGCACGGCAAACCTCGTGTTCCTGCGGATCTCCTCGGAAACAGATATCATGCCCTCCGCATCCGCCACGGTGTAGCGGTCAAACAACGATCTAAACTCACGGCCGCACGATCCCTCTTCGGGCTCGCGATACACGCCGCGCCGGGCGGTTGCGATCGCCGAAGCGGAGATATCCGTACCCACCACCGTGTAGGGCAAATCCCTGCCTTCACGGGTACACTCGGCGGCGAGCATTGCCAAGGAGTAGGCCTCTTCTCCACTTGCGCATCCGGCTGACCAGACTCGTAAGGGCATCTTGCGCTCGATAGCCCGCTTGCATACATCAGGCAGAACCTCTTCACGCAAGAGGCGCATCTGACCGGCATCCCGGAACAGACGTGTCTCTTGCACTGTCACCTCGCCCACCAGCCTCTCCACCAGCGCCGAGCCTGTCCCCGGCGCATCCAGAAGCGTCTCGAGTTGCTCCCACGTTGTCGCGCCATTCTCCCGCATCACAGCGGCCAGAGCACCGGCGGCGCGATACTCCCAGCGCTTGTCTAGACGCACGCCAGCGGTCTCGATCGCGCGTTGCTCAAAGTACCTGCGGAAGTCCTTTGGTGCGAGGATAGAACCCGTCACGTACCGCCCCCGTCACTTCAGCTTGAAGCCTTCGACTACTTCTCGGAGGTTGGATGATTGCTCGGCCAAGTTGCCCGCGGCTCTAGCAAGCTCCGTGATTCCGTCCAGATTCGTCCGCGTCGCCTGGGCGATGTTTTCCATCGCCATGACCATGTGCTCGCCCCCGCGCTTCTGTTCACCGGTCGCCGAGACAACCTGAGAAACAAGGTTCGTCATGTGTTCGACCGCAGTCACGATCTGCTGCGAACCATGCGCTTGCTCCTGGATCGCGGTGTCTACCTGACGGTGGAGCAGCTTCATCTCGTCGACCTCAGCGAGCACCGTGCGTCCGCTTCGCACCTGTTCAGCGGTGGCCGAACTAATCTCACGCATCGCCTCGATCACTTCATCGAAAGTCTCGCTGATGCCGTGGAGAGTCGCTTTCGCCTTGTCGCTCACAGCGCGAGACTCTAGCGCCCTCTTGGCGCTCGTCAGTGTGGACTCGACAGCGTGCTCCGTGTCTTCCCTGATGGTGGCGATCAGCGCGCTGATTTCCTTCGTGGATTCTGTCGAACGCTCGGCTAGCTCACGAACCGCCTCAGCCACAACCGCGAAGCCACGGCCGTGTTCGCCGGCGCGCGCCGCTTCAATCGCGGCGTTGAGCGCAAGTAAGTTGGTCTGCTCGGCGATATCATCGATGACCCCCGTGATCTCCCCGATCTCCTTGCTGCGCTTGCCCAGACTCTTGACCACCTCGACAGTGCCTTCGATCGACTCCGCGATGGCAGCCATCGCGTCGGCCATCGACTCGACCTTGTCAACGCCCTCGTTGGCCGCCTTTCCGGCCTCATCCGTCATCTTGGACACGCGATCCGCGCTCTCGGCGACCCGCTCCGTCGACTCGATGACCTGCTGGATGCCGTTCGCGGTGCTTGCCACCACCGTAGACAGCCCCTCAACGCTGTGAGCGATCTGTTCGACAGACGCGGCCATCTCACTAATGGTCGCGGAGGTTTCATCGGCGCTCGAACCAAGTTGCTCGGCGCTCGATGCAACCTGATCGATGGAGGCGGCCATCTCCTCCATCGAGACGCTCGTCTCCTCCGTTGCCGAGGACTGCGTCTCCGCGCCCTCGCTGATCATCCTAGTCGTCGCCGATATCTGCTCGGCAGCGGTCGCAAGGTCATCCGAGGAGGTCTTGATGGTGCCAATGATGAGCGAGAGTTTCTCGGTCATCTCATTGAGCGCGATGGCGAGGTCTCCGAGCTCATCACCTGAGCGGGCGTGCATACGGGTAGACAGGTCTCCAGAGGCGATCGTCTCCGCGAAGGCGACCGCACGGCGGAGCGGCACCGTAATCTGACGGGAGATGAACCAGCCCACGCCAACCGACGCGAGCACGCTCAGAACCAAGATGACAGCCATTATGGAATACGCGAGCACCTGGGTCTGCTCGGCGCTCTGCTGCGCTGCCTGGATGTCAGCTTCCACAACCGACTCAAGCTCATCAAGAGCCACGAAAAGCTCTTCGCGCTTCCCGTCAAAGGTCCCCATGTACTCAAAGATCGACATGCCAGTACCGATGTCGGCACCGCCCTGCAAATTGCGCACGTGCGCACGAACCATCTCGCCGCCCGCCTCGAAGAACGTCTCATACGCCGCGATTGCCCTGTTTAGCGCCTCAACTCCTGCGGCGCTCTCCATCCTCTCCAGTCCCAGCTCTGCGTCACCCTGCTGGAGAGCGGTCAGCAAGCGTCTCGCCTCAGCGTCGTAGGTGTCAGCCTCTCCCGAAACCGCACGCGCCTCGCTCGGGGTGATCTGGATGAGGGACTCTGTGTACAAGTCACTGAGCTTCATGGCTGCGACCTGCGCGTCGTGAGTGGTGATAGTGCGGGGGATATGTTCGTGCACTATCCGGTTGGACGCATTGGCGACGCGCTGCACCGACATAATACCGGCCACGGCCGCGAGCACGACGATCGCCGCAACCACAAGAAAACCCAGCGTCAACTTCACGCGCACTGTTCGCTGCATTCGTGGAAGCTGCTTTGGCAACGGGATTCTGAACTTCATCTTCTCGACCCTTTCCTCTCGAGCCTCAACCGGCAAGGCTTCCCATGGCGTCGGTCTCTTCCTGCGAGAACATCATTTCGAGATCGAGCACGACGACCATACCGCGCTCCACCCTGCACACACCTTCCACGAACTCGGTGCCGACGCCGGCCGCAAGATCCGGGAGGCGCTCGACCTCGAGCGAGGAGACGCGAACCACCTCCACCACGGCATCAACGACAAGTCCTATCGTCCGAGCGCCAACGTGCACGATAATGATGCGGGCGGTCTTTCCGAGCGCCTCAGCGGTAAAGCCAAACCGTTTACGTAAATCCACTACGGGGACGAGGCGACCGCGGAGATTGATCACGCCTTCAACGAACCGTGGCGCGTTGGGGATCGCGGTGATCTTCATTGCGCTGTACCGGATAATCTCCTGCACTTTGCCGATGTGGAATCCAAACTCGTCCTTCGCGAGCAGAAGCGTGACCAGCTGAAGCGTGTCCGCATCACTGACACGAGCTTCCCTGACAGAACTTAGGTCCTCATCGAGCACTTTGGGTGCGCGTTTTCGCGCCATCAACGGACCCCACCTCCCACGACCGTTTCGTTCTTGGAACGCCCGGCGATTAAGTCAACCACGCCGTCCACGTCTATGATGGGCACCACAGAACCATCGCCAAGAATCGTCGCGCCCCCGATACCCGGTGTGCGACCGAGGGTTTCCTCGAGATTCTTGACCACTACCTGCTGCTGGCCGACAAGCGCGTCAACCAGCACGCCGAGCCGATGGCCTACCCCTGAGACCACTACCACGAATCCTTTACCGGTATGGCTCGGCTCCTCCTCGAAACCGAGCGTATGACCTAGATCGACTACCGGTAGCGAGTGTCCGCGTAAGTCCATGACCTGCGACCCCTTGATCGTGCGGATTTCGCCTCGGTCGACTCGCAATACCTCCGCAACCGATGCGAGGGGGATCGCGAACGCACGCTCTTCCTCGCTGACAAGCAGCGCTGACATGATCGCGAGCGTCAGCGGCAAGCGCATCGTAAACGTCGTTCCGCCGCGAAACTCTGTCTCGAACTGAATCGTTCCACCGAGTTCCGCGAGCTTCTTGCGCACGATGTCCATGCCGACACCGCGTCCCGAGATATCGGTGATCGTCTCGGCGGTGGAAAAACCCGAGCCTGTGATGATATCGACGATCAAAGCGTCGCCGATCTCCTCGTCGGAGCTAATCCTGCCTTGCTCAACCGCTTTGTTCCAGATTGCGCCGACATCGAGGCCTTTCCCATCATCCCGGGTCTCGATGAATACGTAATTGCCCTCATGACCCGCCGCCAACGTGATGGTTCCTTGCCGGGGTTTTCCCGCCGCAACTCGCTCTTCCGGTGTCTCAATCCCGTGGTCGCAGGCGTTCCTCACCATGTGCAACAGTGTCTCTTCGACCTGTTCTATCAGACGTTTGTCGAGCTCGGTCTCCTCGCCCTCGAACACAAGCTGAATCTCCTTGCCGGACCAACGCGCAATGTCGCGGACGGTGCGATGGAATTTCGAGAACAACTGATTCACCGGTACCATGCGCAACCGCATCACTTGGTCCTGTAACCCATCCACGAGCCGTGACAGATCTTTCGCCGCACCCGCGAGTAGCTGCACGGACTCATCTTTTCGGTTGGCCGCCTTGATCTCGCCCACCAGATCCTCAAGTCTCGTCCGCGCGGTGACAATCTCGCCGGTCAGGTCCATAAGCTCGTCGAGTCGCCCTATGTCGACTCGGATGATGTGCTGCGCGCTCGCGGCTACTGTCGGCTCGCATACTTCCGCATCCGATTTCTGGAGATCCCCGGTACCAGCGATCGTACGTATTGTCGACACACTCACGCCGAGGTTGTCCCCGATCTCGGCATCGGTGATGTCGGTGAGCGCAACAACCTCGAATGTCACGTCGGTACGCGCCGAGTCAGCCTCAAAGATCATGGGTATGTCGTCGAGGAGCGGCCGGGCTTCGAGCACCTCCCCCTTGCCGAGCGCACGTTCGATCGCGCTGATCCGGAGAGCACCGAGCCGAAGTTCGATTCCCCACCTCAGCAAGAGCCTCACCGCCCGAAGCCCTTCGTCCGGCGCCTCGGCTATCCGCGCCTGTGCGTACTCGCCGAGACCGGCAAGCCCCGTCGGCGTCCGGTCTGCATTCTCCGTGACTGGCACCGAATCGAGCAGGGCGTCAATCGCGCGCACCGCGTCGCGTGCGGAACCAACTACTTCACCTTCCCCGGCGGACACAGCAGCCAGCGCATCCCGCAGTGCGTCCACCCCGCGGAACAGCACCTCTAGACACGCCTCGTCGACCGCACGCTCCTTCTTTCGGAACGCCTGGAACACGCTTTCCATGACGTGCGAAAGATTCTTGATGTCGTCGAAATCGAACATCGCCGCGAGACCCTTGATGGTGTGGGTCGCGCGAAACATGTTCTCAATCAGGTCATCCGGTGCTTCGTCCGTGAGATAGATCCGCTCCAAAGCGAGCAGATCATCGTCGAGCGACCGGAGGTACTCGTCGGCCTCGACGATGAACTCCTGCACGAGAGACGCATCGTTGAACTCTTCGGGGGCCATTGACAGATCGCCTAGTCCTCAAACCGATCGATGATCGAATGCAGCTTCTGCGGTTGAAACGGTTTCACGAGGTACTCTGTGGCGCCGGCGAGCATCCCCTTACGAATGTCCTCGTCGCTTCCCTCAGTCGTGAGCACCACGATCGGCAAGCTCCGCTTGTCCGGATCCTTGCGGATCGTCTGGATCAACTCGAGGCCGTTCATCTCCGGCATGTTGATGTCCACGACCATGAGGTCAGGGACTCGCTCGGCGACTCGCTCAAGCGCCTCCACACCGTTTGCCGCCTCCCTGATCTGACACCCCCAATACTTGCCGAGGGCAAACGACACCAGCATCCTCATTGTCTTTGAATCATCGACTATGAGGACGTCTCCAAGTTGCATGACTCACTCCCTTCCAGTAGAGCTGGCCACCTGATCAGTAGCTACGTCTACGACGTCGAACACGGTGTCCAGCCTCCACTCGGCAAACGAACGTGCGATATCCGCGCTTGCGGCCACGGTAAGTGACCTGCCTGTTGGCATCGAGGAAGCGGCACGCAAGATAACCGCGAGACACGCTCCGTCTATCACATGGGCATCTCGCAGGTCGACGCGTATGTCCCCAGCGCCGACGTCCAGCGCCTCAGTGATTCCGCGTCTCAACGCGTCGAGCCCCTCGGGGCCCCTCGGGTCAGGTGCGGTCACCACGTGGAGCCTGACCGCTCTTCTGGCACTCATGACTCACTCACCAGTCATACTCCCCCCGGGGCGTCACAACGGCCACGTGAACGCATCCGCTACTCAATGTACAGTTTCGTGCAATGATTCCTGAATAGATACATCGGCTCACATGCCTGGGAGTTTGAGACACCATATCCAGCGCGTGTGCTCGATCCGCTATGCGCGGCGGCTATCACATGCCCGGAAGCCCGCACACTGCACCCCCGTGATCCTGGCTATTGATATGTGGTCACACCTGCGTACAGCATACAGAAATCCACGCTCGCACTTCACGTCCTTAGTAAGCGAACGTCGGCACCTCAGATGCAATAGACGCATGAGCTGGTCAAATCGAAATAGCGGGCGCCGACCACAGGCTCAGGTATCATTTGACGGGAGTAGTCGCACAAGCGATTGTGAATTCAGTCATAAAGCGTCGCCGCATGAAGGCCGATACTCTCTTGTGACGGCGTCCTGGTCGACGCTGTATGGCACGCCGCCGGTCGCGACGCGACACGGCAACTTGATTCCCGGCCAAAGGGGGAACGATGATAGCGCGCAGAGTGTTGCTTGTCCTTATGAGCCTCATGATATTCGCGGGGCTCGCCATCCTGCCCGGTTGTGGCGAGGCCGAGACGCCCGCTCCGGCACCGCCGGCGGAGGAGCCAGCGGAAGCCCCATCGATCGACGAGGCCGCTGAGCTCATCGAGGTGACGAACGAGTACCTGAGTTCCGAGTTCTCGCAGAACTGGGTGGTCAACGCCGCAGACCTCAATGACCTGCTGTTCGTGAAGAACGATGATTCGTTCCAGCTGATCGACGTTCGCAGCCCGGAACACTACGCCGCCGGCCACATCGAGGGCGCGATCAACATCCCCTACGAGACGATCGTAGACGAGGACCAGCTCGCGAAGCTCAATCCCGACAAGACGCAGCTAGTTGTCGATTACGACGGCTCTAAGGCGACGGGCGTGGTGTGTGTATACAGCCAGCTCGGTTACGAGGCGATGTTCCTGCGCTTCGGCATCAGTGGCTGGACCACCGACCCGGCACTCTACGGTATCGACGGCGGCAAGGTGTGGGACGGCGTGGGCGCTGACTATCCGGTGACAACCGAAGGATTCACCGCCGAGCCCACCTTCGACCTCCCCACGCTTGACACCGGCGCTGCTGACGTTCGTGAGGTCGTCATCAATGCGACCAAGGCGTTCCTTGCCCGCGGAGGCAACACGAATCTCATCACCGCAACAGAGCTCAACGGATGGATCGAGGCCGGCGCGGACGACTTCATGCTGATCACCGCGGTCTCCCCTGAGCACTACGCGCTCGGACACCCCGAGGGTGCGATCAATATTGGCCGCGCGAAGCTCGCGACCGAAGGGGTCCTCAAGCAATTCGACCCCGACAAGAAGATCGTCGTCACCTGCTATCAGGGACATAATTCCGGCTTCATGCAGATGTTCCTCGGTCAACTGGGTTACGACGTGTACGCTCAGCGCTTCGGTCTCGGTGCGTGGACCAACAACGCCGAGGTGCGCGGCGTGCCGATGTACGACCCTGCCAAGGTTCAGAACTTCCCTGTAGTCACAGGCCAATAGCGGCGGCGTACGCACCGCTCCCTGGAAGGCCTCGTCCACTGGCATGTGGGCGGGGCCTTCCGAGTATGAACGCACGCGGATCGTGCGTGACGGGTAGATACTCCTCGTCGACTCAGAAGAAGGAGACGCAACGATGATATCCTCCCGCAGATTGAAAACCGCGCTCGCCACCGCGGCGCTCAGTGTTCTCATGGCGATGTCTGTCACCGGATGCCGCGAAGCGGAGTCCGAGCCACCTGCCCCTGTGCCTGGACCAGCGACGGAATCGCCCGCATCCCAAGTCCCGGAACCCGCCGCCAAATCCACATCCGTGCTCGTGTACCTTGTCGACGGGGAGAAACTCACCGTAGCGCGGCGTGAGATCAGTGCGACACCCGGGGTCGCCGCCGCCGCTATGGACGAGCTGCTCACCGGAGTCGCGGAGCGCGAATCGGAGCTTGGCTTCGCCACGGAGATTCCAGAGGGCACCGTGCTTCTCGGCCTTCAGATCGAAGAAGGCGTAGCTACCGTTGATCTGAGCGGCGAGTTTCAGTCGGGAGGCGGCTCGACATCGATGCTGCTGAGAGTCGCCCAGGTGGTGTACACCCTTACCCAGTTCGACACCGTTGACACGGTAAGCTTCATGATCGACGGCGTCCCCGCTGAGGCAATCGGCGGTGAGGGCGTCATGGTCGACCCTCCAGTGGGCAGAGAAGACTTCACCGACAACGTCTTGCCTCTCATCTTCGTTGAGTCGCCCGCGCCGTGGGATGCAGTCGAACCGCCGCTACGCGTGACCGGAGTTTCAAACACGTTCGAAGCGACGCTACTCCTCGAACTCGTGGATTCGGGCGGGCGGATCATCTTCGAGGGCATGGCCACCGCCACCGCCGGCTCAGGCACATGGGGCACATTCGACGTCGTTATCGACTACGAGGCTGAACTCGAAGGAAGCGGATCGCTCATCGTGTTCGAGGAGTCGGCCGAAGACGGCTCACGCATCAACCTCAAAGAGATCCCGATCGACCTCAAGCGCTGAGGCAGCGACCGCAAACGCGATGAGGGTCATTCATGGGCCTCACGCTCTGGTACGGCGTCGTCATCTTCGACCGGCCGGGTAACGATGTACACGCTCACGATCGAAGCCGCAACAACCATCGCCGTCGGCGCGGCGATGGCCACGAACGTACTCGACGCGGTGAGAACGACAATGACGCTTGAGATCAATATCGCTGGCCACAATGTGAGTAGCGCGGCTCTCTTCGCTCTTCGCGGAACGCCGCCGCCGTAGATGAATCCTGCCACGTAGCCCCCGAACCGCGGATGCGTGACGAGCCATCGATGCATGCGCTCGGATGAGCGTGCGAAGCAATACGCGGCAAGCAGCAGAAACGGCGTCGTAGGCATCACTGGCAGTACCATTCCTACGACGCCGAGTCCCAGCGACACCGTTCCAAGAATCAGCAGCGCCGGACGAACGAGGGCGTTCACAGGGTGTCCTACCCGAGTCTCGCGGCGACGATCCTCGCGACCTCGGCCTTGTCGCAGTTCCCGCCGGTCACCTGTCCCACGAGTCCGATCACCCGGCCCATCTCGCGCTTGTCCGAGACTCCCTCCTCGGCAAGTATTCGATCGACTATCGCGGCAAGTTCCTCGCCGGTCACCTGAGTTGGCAGATAACCCTCAAGGATGGCCACCTTTTCCCGTAGCGATGCGGTCCGCGCCTCATCGGTGCCAGCCTTGATTGAGCCCTCAAGGGTCTCGGCCGTCTGCTTGAGCACCTTCTTCAGCGCCGAAACGACCTCGGCTTCAGCGGCGTCTCGGCGAGACTCCTTCTCGAGTGCGTCGACCTCGCTCTTGACAAGGCGCAACACCGACACGCGCTGCTTGTCGTGTGCGCGCATCGCGTTCTTGATCTCCGAGATAAGCGACTCTCTATCCACTCCGTGACCTCCTTGCCTAATGAAGATCAAGCGCGTCGTGAACCTTGTCAACTTCAGCCTTAAACGCGTCGAGTACAGGCTGGATCGCCCGCAACGCCTCGCTGGCGGTCATTTCATCGGGTACCTGCGCCGTGGCGTCGACCAATTCGTCATAGGCGGCCTGAGCGGCTGAAATGTCGACGCCTTCAAGGCCCTCGGCCGCCGCGGCCACCGCCGCCCACTCGGATGAGAGACGCTCAACCGCAGACACGACATCTTCTGCGGGACCGTCCGGGTCGACATTGAGGAACCGGACAAACGTGCTCTCCACATCGTGGATGGCCTCGTCGAGCACCTTGTAGGCGTCCTGTTCAGGCGGGTTCGGAGCACACCCTGCGAACATCCCAAGCAGCAACATTACTCCCGCCGCCAGCGCTACCACCTTCTTCACTGGTCCGTCTCCCCCCTCGAATGCGTCCGGCCGTCCCGGCAATCAGGCGACAACGCATCGGACTTCGTGGCCGCTAAGTTGGCAGTTTATCACATGGTATCGCAGCTCCGGGATGGTATCTTGAAGGCATGAAAACGATCGCGCCCGTGACGATACGGATGTTCGGGATGCTCCGCTCGGCGAGAACAGAGCGAGGCCTAGCGCCGATATCGGAGATGACACCGCCCGCTACGGGATTGTCGGCGCGTGACATCGCTCACGCGCTTGAACTGCCGGTCGACCAGATTGAGGGCGTGTTCGTCAACCACGTCGTCCGTGGACTCGACCACATCGTCATGCCCGGTGACCGAATCGCGTTCGTCCCACCGGGCACGCCAGGCCCCCATCGCTTCTTACTCGGCCTCTTCGGAGCACACCAAGCACCGACTGTGGACACGATGCGCACGCCGCCCGCAAGGTAGTAGTATGCAACGTGCAACCCGGCGTCCCGCCGGTCGTCGAAAGGTCGTGGAATCAGTGGCGGACCCGCAAAAGGAACGGCAGCAATACGCGCTTCAGACGATCTTCTCCTTCTTTCTCGGACTCATGGTGCTCGCGTTCATCGGTATCGGCGTGAACACGTTCTACCCCCAGCCGGAGCAGTGGGACACTCCCGAGATGCGTGAACTCCAAAACGAACAGGACCAGATCTACCGCGTGACAAAGGGTGAGCTCTCCCCGCAGGATGAACGGCGCCTCGGTGAGATCCAAGAAGAGATGCGCGTCCTGACGGACCAAACCGAAGCGAACCGGCAACTATGGGCACGCAACACGAGTATCGTGCTCATCTTGTTCGCGACGATGGTCATGGGAGTCTCGCTCGTACGCAGCGATCAACTCCGTGTCATCTCCAACGGCCTGTTGCTCGGCGGCTTGTTCACTATGGTCTACGGGGTCGGATGGATCATCTTCAGCGGGGAATCGGTCGCGCGCTTCGCCGTCATTGTCTTCGCCTTGCTCGTAACATTGGCGCTTGGCTATCTGCGTTTCGTGCACGGCAAGACGTCGAATGGTACGGGTGTACCCGTTTTCTCAGGGTCGCCGGCGGCGATCACCATGGGGGACTCGGATGCCGCGCTGGTTCTAGCGAGAATCGAGATCCTCGAAGCGCGCGTCGATGCGGCGGCCGAGGCACTAATCGGTCGGCGGCTATGATGTTGGCGGCACGTGTGCTGCCAGCGCCTGCTGCCGCTCGCGGTCGGTGACCCCACGCTTCGCCGCCCGCTCCGCCGCGTTGCGCTCAAACAGCTCGGCCCAATCGATGTGGGCGGTGCGGAACATGAAATACGCGAGCGTCAAGATGGTGCCGATCGTTATCGCAAGCCCCGTGTTGCCCTCAAAGAAGAAGCTGAAGCTGAACAGCACGAGAAAGACAAACTGTCCTACGGCCGCCTCTATAAGCGTCCGGCGGTCGGAGACGGCAAGCCGCAGGTAGCTCACGCACAGCGCCACCGAAACCGCCGAGGCGATGGCAAAAGCGGCAAGCAGATCGATGCGGTCGACAAGGTACGCAAAGAGCAGGTGAAACGCGAAGAACCCGGCGGCAAGGAACGCGAAGTTCACGGGGTGGATGTTGACCCGGCGTATCGCGGTGACAAGCACCAGGGCGGCAAAGTAGAAGATGAGCGAGACCGGTGCGAAGAACGAGATACGTGAAGCGACCGGTCCTGGGTTGAGCGGGGTCGGCATCGTGATGGCGATCGGGCGACCACTCACAAGCGTGTCGTAGCTCCAGGTCAGTTCCCAGCCATCCTCCGTCGCTTGCTTCGATGTGGGAGAAACGCCATCGGACGGGAAGTCGAACCCGTCGAATCCGGTGCGCATCACAAGCGAGAAATCGTTGATCACGTCAACGCCATCCGTGGCGATGTAGCGCCACGCGTCGAGCCCCTGCGTGCGGTAGCCGGTCTCGACACGAGCTTGTGCCCCCGCCGCAAGCGAAAAGGTGGCGATCGCCTGACCTCCATCGAATCGTACCGGAACCGTCGATCCGTCCACGGTGACAAAGAACCCGTCGTAGACACCGGTCGCGGTCGGGAATGAAAGCGCCATCGTGACTTGCGTCGCCTCACGTGACGAGTTGTGAATCCCATATGCGCCCGAAAAGTCCACGGTGTACGTCGAGTACCACAGTAGACCTCTTCGCCGCTGGTCAAGTGTGAAGTCAGCGGTGATCTCACTAGATGCGACCGGCACCGGTTTACCGTTTACCTTGAACTGTGGAACTGATTGTGCCTGGGGCTCGCCCCAAAGGGACGACACGCCCTCCCATCCGGCACCGTCAGCCTGGTGAGTTCTCGCCTCAATCGAGCCCCCAAGAAACACCCAGCCAAACGCCGCGACGATAAACACGACAAAGATAGCGAAGAGTCTCTGCCCGCTCACCGCTCCCCCTTTCCTCACAGCCTTCCGTGTCAATCCAGCGGTCGCACCATCTCATCGTCACGCACTCGGGAGCCGCGCCCGTTGCGGTGAGAACACACCTCGGTAACGGTTACGTGACGCGGACACAAAGACAAGCCCTCACCTCCGCCACCATTTCGCATAGACCGTCAATGTTTGACCGAAATCGGGAATCAACTCATGTCGCGGCGCTTTCTCTTGCGCTGCGCCTGCTGCGGAGATGGGGATATGTCGGCGGTTCGCGTACCCAAACGCACTGTCAAGCGCCCCACGGGTGAGGAGTACGCCGCCCTCACGCGTCACGAAGTGTTCGCCCAGACAGGATCGGGCCCGTCAGGTCTCGATCAACCCACCGCGGCCGAACGGCTCCTTTCTGCCGGGCCAAACGAGATCAACGAGGCGGTGGTCCATCCTCTGCCGCTTCGGTTCTTCGAGCACTTCTACCACTTGTTCGCGCTCATGCTCTGGGTTGGCGCCGCCCTTGCGTTCCTCGGCGGATTACCTGAACTTGCCTGGGCGATCATCGCAGTCATCGTGATCAACGCCGTGTTCTCCTTCTGGCAGGAGTACCGCGCCGAGAAGGCGACCGAGGCCCTCAAGCGGCTGATCCCCCGCACCGCACGAGTGGTTCGCGCCGGGGTGACGCTCGAGATACCCGCAGCCGAGGTGGTGTTTGGCGACCTTCTCGTGCTTGAGGAAGGCGGCAGCATCCCGGCGGACGCCCGCCTCGTCGAACAGTTCGAGTTACGTGTCGACCAGGCCTCTCTCACAGGCGAATCGACGCCAGTACGCCGAAGCGCAGAGCCGGCCACCGAGCGGTACGCCAACTCGACCGACATCCCCAACCTCGTGTTCGCGGGCACCAACGTGGTTCACGGACGCGGCTCGGCCGTAGTGGTCGCGACCGGCATGGACACGCACTTCGGAACCATCGCCGGGCTGACCCAGTCACTCGGCGATAGTCTATCGCCCCTTCAGCGCGAGATGGGCAGGGTGACGCGCCTCGTAGCGGTGCTCGCGACGACACTCGGCGCGGTCTTCTTCTCGCTTGGCTACTTCGTCGCAGAGCTGCCGCTAGTCACCGGCCTTCTCTTCGCTGTGGGAATCATCGTCGCGAACGTTCCCGAGGGCCTTCTGCCCACCGTCACTCTAGCCCTCGCCATGGGCGTGCAGCGGATGGCGCGCCGAGCCGCGCTCGTCAAGCGTCTCTCGGCGGTAGAGACCCTTGGGTCGACCACAGTGATCTGCACCGACAAGACCGGCACGCTCACAGCGAACGAGATGACCGTCCGGGCGGTCTGGATCCCGGACTCTACGGTCGAGGTGACCGGGACCGGATACGAACCCGTCGGCGAGGTGCTGCTCGAAGGCTTAGCGCCTCCCTCAGACACGGCAACCCGGGTCGCGCGCGCACTAAAGGTCGCGGCCGCGTGCTCGGACGCGCGTCTCGTCGAACCGGATGATTCGCGGCCGTCGTGGCGCATCATCGGCGACCCTACGGAAGGCGCGCTCGTTGTCGCCGCGCGCAAGCTTACTCGGCCGGTTTCCGGAGATCATGCCGGAGCCCCCGCAGGCGAACCCGAAGCCACTTCCAGCTCTGCTCCGCGCGTCTTAGAGTTCCCATTCGATTCGGTCAGGAAGCGGATGAGCACCGTGCACGCCGCGCCGGAGGGCCTCGTGCTCTTCGCGAAAGGTGCTCCGCGCGAACTGCTCGAGTTGTGTGCACGCCTTTGCGACGAACAAGGCGTGCGGCCAATGACCGAAGATGACAGGGCGCACGCTATGCGGCGCAACGATGAGTTCGCGCGGGCGGGCATGCGTGTGCTGGCCGTGGCCGAGCGGCACATCGGACACACCGATGCGCCGCGCGCCCCGGACGAGGCCGAGCGCGATCTCACCTTCCTCGGTCTCATCGCGATGCACGACCCGCCTCGTCCCGAGGTCGAACGCGTGGTCGCTCAGTGCAAGACGGCCGGCATCCGCATCATCATGGTGACCGGCGATTACGGACTGACAGCCGAATCGATCGCACGCAGGGTCGGCATCGTCGAGGACATATCGACGATCGTCTCCGGGCCTGAGCTCGAGGCGCTCTCCGAGGAAGACCTCGCTGCGCTGCTCGCAAGCGACAAGCCCATACTTTTCGCGCGGGTCGCGCCAGAGCACAAGATGCGGATAGCGCTCTCGCTCAAGTCGCTCGGACACACAGTTGCGATGACCGGTGATGGCGTGAACGACGCGCCCGCGCTGAAAGCGGCCGACATCGGTGTGGCGATGGGCGCTTCCGGAACCGACGTCGCACGCGAGGCCGCCGACATGGTGCTCGCTGACGACAACTTCGCCTCGATCGTCCACGCGATCGAAGAGGGACGCGCGGTATACGACAATATCCGTCGATTCGTGACGTACATCTTCACGAGCAACATCCCTGAGATCGTCCCATTCATCCTCTTCGTGATATTTGGCATCCCGTTGCCGCTGACGGTGCTCCAGATCATCGCCATCGACCTGGGGACCGATATCCTCCCCGCGCTCGCCCTCGGAATCGAAAAACCGGAACGCGACGTCATGCGGCGTCCGCCTCGGCCGAGAAGCGAGCGGCTCCTCGACCGCCGAGTGTTGACCCGAGCGTACTTCTTCCTCGGTCCCATACAGGCGGTCGCCTGCATGGGAGCCTACTTCTGGGCGTACTGGAGCCGCGGATGGCGGCCTGGAATCGAGCTTCCCGACAGCGGGGAGCTCTACATGCTTGCTACGACGATGACGTTTGGGGCGGTCGTAGCGACCCAGATCGGCAACGCGTTTGCGCAGCGGACGACTCGTGAATCGATCACGACCGTCGGGTTTTTCTCCAATCGGCTGCTCCTCGTGGGCATCGCGACAGAGATTGCGCTGTTCGTCCTCTTGACGCACTGGCCTCCACTTGCTGGCGTCTTCGGTTTTGTCCCGATTGAGGCGCGCGACTGGCTCGTGCTCGCCGCACTCGCGCCTGTATTGCTCATCGCCGACGAGTTGCGCAAGTCGGTCCTTAGGCGGATGCGGGGGGACGGAGTGTCGGCGGACGCTCCCCTCGGCGGGAATACTCCCCGCATGCACATGCGTGTCACCCATTTTGAGGAGGCATCGTGAACGTTGTCATCGCCGGGAGCGGCAGGGTTGGAATCCTCCTCGCGACCCGCCTATCGCTTCGCGGACACGCGGTAGCCGTCATCGATCACGACCGTGCGGCGCTCGCGCGCCTCGGCGCTGGATTCGGCGGAACCGTGGTGCACGGCAAAGCCTTCGATCGAGGCGCCCTCGAGGCTGCGGGCATCGAACACGCCGACGCATTCTGCGCGGTCACGAGCGGTGACAACTCCAACGTCGTATCGGCAAAGGTAGCGCGCGAGGCCTACCGCGTTCCCCGTGTCGTAGCACGCATCTACGACCCGAGGCGCGCGGAGATATACCGCCGCTTGGGCATCGCGGCCGTTTCGTCGGTATCGTGGTGCGCTCACGAGGTCAGCTCCCTACTGCTCCACCCGGGTCTTCACCATGAGCTGAGCTTTGGTGACGGAGAGGTACGCCTCGTGACAGTCGAGGTGCCGCCGTCGCTCGACGGCAGACCGGTCGATCTGCTGCAGCGACCCGGATCGATCTCGGTCGTCGCCCTCGTTCGTTCCGGGTCGTCGTCGATGCCCACTGCGGGTACCGCTTTGTCAAGCGGCGACATGCTTTATGTAGCGGTTTCCAACGACACGCTGCTCGACCTCGAGCGAATGCTCGAACCGTAGGAGGAGGATCGCTATGTTCGTGCTCATCGTGGGAGGCGGCAAGGTCGGTGCGGCGCTAGCGCAGGAACTCGGCGACACCGGCCACACGTGCCGCGTCATCGAACAGGACCCCGCGCGTGTCGAGCACCTCGCGGAGGATCACCCTGCTCTCGATGTGCTGAGAGGCGATGGCTGTGAGCCCGTCGTTCTCGAATCCGGCCGAATCACTCAAGCGGACGCGGTTGCCGCGGTGACCGGTCACGACGAAGACAACCTCGTTGTATGCCTGCTCGCCAAGCGGGAGTACAGTGTCCGGGTCACCGTCGCGCGCATCAACGACCCGCGCAACGAGTGGTTATTCACTGAGATGTTCGGGGTCGACCACACAGTGTCGAGCACCCGGATGATGGCGCACATCCTCGATGAGCATCTCGAGGGGACGAGCGCGTAGCCGGTCACCTCGCGGACCATGCCAATGGGTGGGTATCTACTGTTGCGTCGGCCGGTCGGGCCCGTATCGGCCGCACACCCTTACATGCGAGGAGCAACCCGTGCCACACGCCATCTGGAAGGGCTCGATATCATTTGGCCTCGTGACGATTCCAGTAACTCTCTATCCTGCCGAGGAACGCCGCGACCTCTCGTTTAGGATGCTCGACAGGCGAGATCTCACCCCCGTCAAGCAACTGCGCGTTAACGCGCGAACCGGAAAGGAGGTGGCGTGGGGGGAGATCGTCAAAGGCTACGAGCTCGAGGACGGCCGGTTCGTGGTCGTGACAGAAGAGGACTTCCGCGCCGCCGACGTCGAAGCAACCCGTACGATAGACGTGCTCGGCGCTGTGTGCGCGGATGAGATCGATCCGGCTTACTACGACAAGCCCTACCACCTCGAACCCGCGCTTTCCGGACGGAAAGCGTACGCGCTCCTGCGTGAAACGTTGCGCCGTACCAAGCGCGTCGCACTCGCCAAGGTGGTGATCCGCACGCGCCAGCATCTTGCCGCGCTCGTCCCCCACGGACCGCTGCTCATGCTCGAGATCCTGCGCTACCCGCACGAGCTTCGCGCAGCCGATACGCTGAAGCTGCCCCCGGCAGACATCACCGAGGCCGGCCTGACCGAAACCGACCTCGCGATAGCGGCGCAGCTGGTTGAGATCATCTCGCGCCCGTTCGACCCATCCGCCGAGGAGTACCGCGACACGTACCGGGACGCCGTACTGGCGCTCATCGAACGCAAGGCCGAAGGTGGCGCGGTAGCCGCACCGGAAGAGGTGCCGGAGGCGTGGGCCGAGACCGGCGAGGTCATCGACATCACGGAACTGCTCAAAGCGAGCCTCGAAGCCGCGCGAGCGCGTACGTCGTGAGCGCCATGCCGCTCGACGAGTACCGCAGCAAGCGTGATTTCAGCCGGACCGCCGAACCCGCTGGCGAGCCGGACGGCGGACACCGGCGCGTGGCTGTCGGCGCGCTCTCCTACGTGGTGCACAAGCACGCGGCGCGGAATCTGCACTACGATCTGCGCCTGGAACTCGACGGCGTGCTTCTGTCGTGGGCGGTGCCCAAAGGGCCAAGCCTCGACCCAGCGGACAAGCGGCTCGCGATGCGGGTCGAAGACCATCCGCTCGAGTATGGCGCGTTCGAAGGCACGATCCCTCCAGGCGAGTACGGTGCGGGAGCGGTGATCGTGTGGGACCGCGGGACGTGGCGACCTCTCGCAAGCGGCTCCGGAAGTGCGCACGCGGAGCTGGAAGCCGGAGCGCTTAAGTTTGCGCTTCAAGGCGAGAAACTCACCGGTGCCTGGACGCTCGTGCGAATGAAGCCACGCCCGCGGGAACGCACAGAAAGCTGGCTGCTCATCAAGGAGCGCGACGGGCACGCGCAGCCTCGCGGCGAG